>Ga0193753_10000960_pt1 | contig 25852 bp, 18 predicted proteins | sample H1c2metaG_FD_144925 | JGI IMG/M metagenome (GOLD analysis project Ga0193753, IMG submission 144925) | Soil microbial communities from a riparian zone of the East river system, Colorado, United States - H1c2 | ecosystem: Environmental > Terrestrial > Soil > Riparian zone | place: USA: East... | reverse complement strand
GGGCCAGGCGAAGACCGGCACCTCGATGGCGTGCTGCTCCCAGAGGCGGACCTGCAGCGGATCGAGGAACAGCGGCCCGGCGGGCCGCAGGCCGGTGGCATCGGGCAGCGGCACGCTGGCGAGCGAGCCGAGCATCGTGTCGGGCGCGGGCGCGGCGATGCCGAGCGCGCGGCACAGCCGGTCCCGACCCGCCAGCACGAGCGCGTGGTTGGCCGCCATGACCGCGGGCCAGCCGCCCGGGAGCATCGCGCGCATGGCCGCCAGCGCGTCGTGCAGCGCGAGGCGCGCGGAGGGATCGTCCGTGCCGGTCCAGCCGAACTCGAGCTGGAAGCGGCTGCGGTCCGTGCGCGGCGTGCTGGCGCCGTGGCTGATCACGAGCGGGCGCACCTGCGCCTGCCGGTCACGGCGCACGTGCAGCAGAGCGACACCCTTGGGTGCGCAGATCCACTTGTGGCAGTTGCCCGTGTAATACGCGGCACCCAGCGCCGACAGGTCCAGCGGGAGCATGCCCGGGGCGTGCGCCCCGTCGATCAGGCAGTCCACGCCGCGCGCCTGCAGCTGCGGCACGAGCCGCTCCACGGGCAGCACCAGGCCGGTCGGGCTCGTGACGTGGTCCAGCAGCGCGAGGCGCGTGGACGGCGTGCACGCGGCGAGCACCGCGTCCACGACCTCGTCGGGCGAGCCGATCGGGAAGGGCACGGCGGCGGACACCACGCGCGCGCCGGCGGCGGCCGCAACGGCATCGAGCGCATTGCGGCACGCGCCGTAGGCCTGGTTGGTCGTGAGCAGCTCGTCGCCGGCAGCCAGGCGCAGCGAGCGGAGCACGGTGTTCACGCCCGCGGTCGCGTTGGGGACGAAGACGAGGTCCTCCGCGTCCGCGCCGACGAACGCGGCGAGCTCCGCGCGCACGCCGTCGAGCAGCGGTTCGAGCTCGCGCGCCATGAAGAGCACGGGCTCGCGCTCCAGCCGGTCCTGCCAGCGGCGCTGCGCCTCGAGCACCGCACGCGGGCACGCGCCGAACGAGCCGTGATTGAGGAACGTGACGTCCGCATCGAGCCCCCAGCGCTCGGCGAGCGCTGACGGCGCGGGAGGGCGTGCACTGCGGAGACTGGACATGGGGAGCGTGGTCCCGGAGGTGGCCGCGCCGCGCGCGGCAGTGAACGCACGAAGCGCCGCGCGTGCTTGATTCCGCGCCCGCGCCGGCGCAGCATCGCGGCGCGCGGCATGATTCCACGCCGGCCGGGCGGACGCTACCTCCGTGCCATCGCCGTGTTAGCGCAGGACTTCCGGAGTCCCCGGCGCGGGCGCTTTACGCGCGCCTGGACGCTTCCTATTCTCTTGCCGATCTTTGCCGCGAAAGGGCTGCTCGCGGCACCCCTCCCAGGAACCACCAGCATGAATTCCCGTACCCTCGTCGCACCTCTGGTGCTGTGTCTCGTTTCCGCGCCGGCAATTCGTGCGCAGCAGGACGCCGGCATGGATGGCCCGGCGCCCCTCGGGACCACGGCCCGCGAGCCCGACTCGCAGGCGCAGGCGGTCGCGGACAGCAACGTGCAGGAGGACCCCACCTCGACGCACTCGCTCTTCAAGGCGCTCACCTTCGAGGAGGACTGGGGCGGCCTGTCCACGCAGGCCGGCCAGATCGAGAGCGAGCACATCGCGCCCGAGATGAAGTACATCGATCTCGCGGAGGGCTGGACGGCCAGCGTCGGCGGTGACTTCCGGTTCCAGTACCGCTCCGAGGACAACAAGGCGCTCACGGGCCCCAGGAACGGGAACAATGACTTCTACCTGTTCCGCGAGCGGGTGCACGGTGAGGTGCGCTATCGCGACGACGTGCGCTTCTACCTGGAGCTGCTGAACGCCGGCATCGCCAGCAACGACCTCCCGCCCGCCGCGACGGACCGCAACAACGTCGAGGTGCAGAACGCCTTCGTCGAGCTCCTGGGCGAGGACGCGAAGATCCGCTTCGGCCGCACGGAGCTGGCCTACGGCAGCCAGCGCCTGATCGGCGTGAACAACTGGGCCAACACGCGCCAGACCTTCGAGGGCGCCGTGGCCACGCTGGAGAACGGCGACGGCGAGCTGACCACGGACCTGTTCGTGGTCAAGCCCGTCCTCGTGGCGCCGCGCGACGGCGACGAGCACGACGGCAGCCGGTACCTCGCCGGCGTCTACAACACGTGGCACATCGATCCCGAGCGGAACTTCGACTTCTACGGCCTGCTGGTCAACGAGGATGACGACGTCCTCGCCGGCGGCAGCGGCGCCGTGGGCAACGGGGAGCTGTACACCGTGGGCGCGCGCTACGCGGCGAAGCACGAGCACCTCGACTACGAGGTCGAGGCGGCCCGGCAGTTCGGCAACCTCGCCGACTCCAGCGTGCGCGCCGGCATGTGGAGCGCGGTCGGCGGCTACACCGTGGACACGATGGATTGCAGGCCGCGCCTCGCCCTGGACGTGGACTACGCGAGCGGCGACAGCAACCCCACCGACAACAAGTCCGAGACCTTCAACCAGCTCTTCCCGTCCTCGCACCTGTACTTCGGCTACCTGGACCTCATCGGGCGCCAGAACATCATCTCGGTGATGCCGAACGTCTCGTGCCAGGTCAACGACGAGATCGGGCTGCGGCTGTCCTATGCGGACTTCCATCTGGCGAACAAGCACGACTCGCTGTACGCGGCGGACGGCACGGCGACGTTCACCGATCCGACCGGCGCCAACGGCAACAACGTCGGCAACGAGATCGACGCGACGGTGTCCTTCCGGCCCGAGCTGCTCGCGCCGCACAGCACCTTCCTCGTCGGCTACTCGACCTTCTCGCCGGACCGCGAGGTCGATGGCCTGGGCAATGGCGACCGCGCGCACATGATCTACGCGCAGTACACCTTCGCCTTCTGAGTCACGCTCGCCTTCCGAGTCACGTCGAAGGACCCGTGGCGGCCGCGCCCTGCGCGGCCGCCACGGCCCTTTGCGGGCGCCCTGTGGTAACCTCCCCGCTCCTCCCGGAGCCGGGACTCCCTGGCTTCCACGCCGTCCCACCCGATCGGAGATCGCCCCATGCTTCGCAAGCTCGCTGTGTGCGCCAGCCTCGTGCTGGCCCTGACCCTCACCGGCTGCAACTCCACGTCCACCACCACGGCGGACGAGGCCTCGGTCGGCTTCGATGCGTCGGCCAAGGCGTGCGAGAAGTCCGGCGAGTGCACGGCCGAGAAGGCCGAGCACTGCACGAAGGACCAGGCCGCCGGCTGCGAGAAGCCCGCCGCGTCCTGCTGCGAGAAGAAGGAAGCCGCGAAGGACTGAGGCTTCCCCCGTCGCGGACCGGCCGCCTCGCGGCCGATCCTCCCGATGCCAGCCCACGCGGTCTCGGTGCGGGCTGACATCAGGCCGACGCCGGCACAGGGGCGCGGATCCGACAGCGGATCCGCGCCCCTGCGCGTTGGCGCGCGGACGCCCGCGCTCTGGCATCGGGAACGCACGTCGTGCTATGCAGACGCGCCGTACCGCGCGCGCTTCGCGCCGGGCAGGCCGCGTCACCGGGAGAGCAGCGCCATGAAAGCCCCGCCTGAGATCCTCGCCGCGCTCCAGAACGTGCTCACCATGGAGCTCACCGGGATCAACCAGTACTTCCTCCACTCCAAGATGGCGAAGTCCTGGGGCTACGACCGCGTGGCGAAGGCGGAGTGGGACGAGTCCATGGACGAGATGCGGCACGCCGACAAGCTCATCGACCGCATCCTGTTCCTCGACGGCCACCCGAACATGTCCAAGTACGAGAAGATCGCCGTCGGCAAGGACGTGAAGGCGATGCTCGCGTCGGACCTCGCGCTGGAGCACCGCGCGATGGAGGTGCTGAAGGAGTCGCTCGCCGTGGCCTTCCAGCACCACGACCACGGCAGCCGCGAACTCTTCGAGCACATCGTGGTGGACGAGGAGGATCACATCGACTGGCTCGAGACGCAGCTCTCGAAGATCGAGGAGCTGGGCCTGCCGCAGTGGCTCGCGCACCAGCAATTCGAGGCCGGCAAGAGCTGAGCGTCCGCCCCTCGCGCCGCGGCGCCATCGCGCCGGCAGCCTGCCGCGCACCTTCGCGCGGCCGACACGACCGCCCCCCCTTTTTCCTTCCACGACCCGCCCCCGCATCCTCAGGAGAAAAACGACCATGGCCGTGCTCGTCACCCGGGAAGCCCCCGATTTCACCGCCACCGCGCTCATGCCGGACGGCAGCTTCAAGGCCGACTTCAAGCTCAGCGACTACCGCGGCAAGAACGTCGTGCTCTTCTTCTACCCGCTCGATTTCACCTTCGTGTGCCCGTCCGAGATCATCGCCTTCCACAATCGCGCCGACGAGTTCAAGTCGCGCAACACGCAGGTCATCGGCTGCTCGGTGGACAGCCATTTCACGCACCTCGCGTGGAGCAGCACCGCGATCGAGAACGGCGGTATCGGCAAGCTGAGCTACCCGCTCGTCGCGGACCTCAACAAGACCATCGCGGCCAGGTACGACGTGCTGCTCGGCAACAAGTCGGTGTCGGACAAGGACGGCAGCGCGCACTTCGAGCTGGGCGGCGCCGTCGCGCTGCGCGGCAGCTTCCTCATCGACACCAAGGGCATCGTGCGCCACCAGGTGGTGAACGACCTGCCGCTGGGCCGCAACATCGACGAGATGCTGCGCATGGTCGACGCTCTGGACTTCCACACCAAGCACGGCGAGGTCTGCCCGGCCGGCTGGGACAAGTCCAAGAAGGCGATGAAGGCCAGCAAGGAAGGCGTCGCGGCCTACCTCAAGGAGAACGCGGGCGCGCTCTGAGCAGCCCCGCGGGACGCGCCGCATGACGTCCCCTCACCGCCCTCCGGCGCCGCTCGCGCGCGCGCCGGAGGGCGGCGCACTGCTGGTGCTCGTGCGCCACGCGGAAGTGGCCGCCGCCCACCACGGCACGCTCTACGGCGGCGCCGAGGTGCCGCTCTCCGCGGCCGGTCTCGCGGCCAGCGCGGAGCTGGCCGAGCGGCTCGCGCAGCAGGAGTTCGCGGCGGTGGCCAGCAGCCCGCTGGAGCGCGCGCTCGCCCTGGCGCGGCGCGTCGCGGAGCTCGCCTCGCTCCCGCTGCAGGTCGAGCCGGGGCTGCGCGAGCTGGACCGCGGGAGCTGGACCTTCCGCAGCAAGGCCGAGCTCGAGCGCGAGAGCCCCGGCGCGCTGCGCCGCTATGCCGAGGACCCCGAGCACGGCAACGCGCCGGGCGGCGAGCGCGAGAGCGCGTTGCGGGCGCGCGTGCTCGACGCGCTGGACCGGATCGCGGCCGGGCACGCCGGCCGACGCGTGCTCGTCGTCGCGCACGCGCACGTCATCCGCGTGGCCATGGCGCGCGCCTGCGGCTGGACGCCGGCGCAGTCGCTGCGCCACATCGTGCCGCACCTCGGCGTGGTGGAGCTGGCGCTCGTGCCGCCGGGCCCGGGCGTGGTGCTCTGCGCGCCGGAGCAGACGGACCCCGCCTCGCGCTGAGTTCCGTGCGGGCCGGCGCGCCGACCGGCTCGCGTCAGGGCCCCGTGCGCGGAGGCGCGCGTCGCTCAGGCGGCGTCCACCGTGTGCTCGGCCTCGACCGGCTGGCCCCACAGGAAGCCCTGGCCGTAGGGCACGCCGCGCTCCCGCAGCGCGTCGAGATCCTCCTGCGACTCGATGCCCTCCGCGATGACCGTGCTGCCCAGCGTCTGCGCGATCTGCAGCAGCCGCTCGAGCGCCCGGGCGCGCTCCGGGGAGCGCGCGATGCCCGTCGTGCAGCGCCGGTCCACCTTCACGATCTCGGGCTCGAGCAGCAGCAGGCTCTCCATGCAGCTCCGCCCGAAGCCCACGTCGTCCAGCGCGACCTGCACGCCGGCCTCGCGCAGCGTGCGCACCGGACGCGCGAGGCCCCCCGGGTCCCCGAGGATCTGCTGCTCGCTGATCTCCACGCAGTACGACTCGCGGCTCTCGTCCGGAAGCTCCGCGATCAGGTCCGCGACGTCCGTCTCCACGAGCGTGGAGGCGAAGAGGTTGAGGTGGCGGCGCTGGCGCTGCGGCACGTCCAGACTCGCGTGCACGCAGGTCCGCCAGCACTGGCGGTCCACCTGGTTCAGCGCGTGCGACTCGAGGCAGGCGCGGAAGAAGTCCGCCGGGTGCTCGAAGACGGGGATGGAGGAGCGGCTGAGGAATTCGCGGCCGAACACGCGGCCGTCGCGCAGGTCGTGGATCGGCTGCGACACCGCGCGCAGCGGCCGGCCGCTGCACAGGCGGCGCACGATGTCGGTGAGGCCCGCGTCGGAGGAGAGTGGCTGCCCGCCGGTCTCGCCGGCGACGCTCACGCAGTTCTTGCCGCGGTTCTTGCTGCGCTGGAGCAGCAGGTGCGTCTGCACGAGCAGGTCCTCCACGCCGGGATGGCGTCCCGAGACCTGCACGATGCCGATGCTCGCCGTGACGTGCAGCTCGCGCGGCCCGACGCCGGGCATCGGCTCGGACAGCGCGAGGCGGATGCGCTCGGCCACCAGCCGGCTCTCCGCAAGGCTCGTCTCGGGCAGCAGCACGAGGAACTCGTCGCCGCCGATGCGCGCGGCCGCGTCCGTGCCGCGCAGGGCGCGCTGCAGGCGCCGCGCGACCTCCTGCAGCACCGCGTCGCCGCAGGCATGCCCCAGCCTGTCGTTGATCTGCTTGAAGTCGTCGAGGTCGAGCAGGAGCGCGAGCAGCTCGCGGCCCGTGCGCCGCCGGCGCGAGGCCTCGACGGCCAGGCGCTGCTGCAGCCCGCGCCGGTTGGGCAGCGCGGTGAGCGGGTCGATCGTCGCCTGGCAGACGAACTCGTAGCCGACGAGTGCACGCTCCAGCGCGAAGCGGATCGAGCGCGCCAGCGAGTCGGGCGTGAGTTCGGACCGGCGCAGGCTGTCCTGCGCGCCCAGGTGCAGCGCGGCCAGGGCGAGCGCCTCGTCCCCGTCGCGCGAGAGCGCGAGCACCGGCTCTCCCGGGAGGCGCTCCACGAGCAGCTTCAGCTCCTCGAGCCCTGCGACGCCGGGGCGCCCGGGGTCCAGCAGCACCACACCCGCGCCGATGCAGCGCTCGCGCCGCAGCGCCGCTTCCGCCGAGGGCGCGTGCTCGAAGTGGAAGGGGCCCTGGGTGTCCGCCTCGCGGAGCAGCTCCCTCATCCAGGCGATGTCGCGCGGGTCCCGATCCACGAGGAGCACGCGGATCGAGGCACTCCCGCCGCTCAACATCGAAAGCCCTCGAACCCTGGCGCCCGGACTTCGCTCCCCAACACGCTTTGCGGAGGGGGGTTGCGCCAATGCCGCACGAAAAGGCGACGCGCAGCGCCCCGAGCAGCAGCCGCCGCGCTGGCGCGACCGCCGACGATCGGGGCGAGTGCCGACGATCGGGGCGAGTGCCGACGGCCGGAGCGGTCGGAGCGGTCGGAGCGGGTGCCGTGCTCCGCGCCTCGATACCATGCCGCCCCATGGATTGCCCCGCGCAGCGCCACGCGTCGCCTTCACGCCTTTCATCGGCCGTGCACACGGGCCTGCTCGCGCCGCTCGTGCTCGTGCTGGCCCTGGCCACCGCCTGCCGCGCGCAGCAGGAGGCCTCCGCCCTCCCGACGGCCGCCTCCGCGGCCGCTGTCGAGACGGAGCCCGCCGGCCGGCCGCGGCTGCTCGTGCTGGTGGTCATCGACCAGTGCCGGGCGGAGTACCTGCAGCGCTTCCTGCCGCTGCTGCCCGAGGGCGGCTTCCGGCGGCTGCTCGCGGAGGGCGCCGTGTTTCCCGCGGCGGCGCACACGCACACGGTCACGTCCACCGCGCCGGGCCACGCGGCCATCGCCACCGGCTGCCTGCCGGCGCGCGCCGGCATCCCCGAGAACGAGTTCCTCGAGAACGGGCGGCCCACCTACTGCGTCGCCGACGCGGGCGCGAGTCTCGTCGGCTCGCTGCCGGGGCTGCGGCCCGCAGGCGTGTCCGCGCGCAAGCTCGAGCGCCCGACGCTGGGCGACCTGCTCCAGCAGAGCTGCGGGCCGGCCGCGCTCGTGGTCAGCTTCGCGTGGAAGGACCGCGCCGCACTGCTGATGGGCGGCCACGACAGCGACGGCAGCTATTGGCTCGAGCCGGACGACGGGAGCTGGGTCACGACGAGCGCGCTCCGCCCGGCGCTGCCCGACTGGCTGGTCGCGCTCAACGCGCGCGGCGACCTGGCCGCCGCGTCCGGCAGCACGTGGGAGCGCCGCATCGACGAGGCCCGCGCGATTCCCTTCTCCGGCATCGACGATGCGCCGGGCGAGTCCGTGGTCGCCGGCGCGCGCCCGGTCTTCCCGCACCACCTGCCGCGCGCGGAGAGCGCGGCGCACGGCGGGTCGCTGCGCACGCTGTGCCGGCAGCTCGCCGGCACGCCCGCCGCCGACGAGGAGGTGCTCGCAGCCGTGCGCGGCGCACTCGAGCACGAGGCTCTGGGCCGCGACGACACGCCGGACCTGCTGTGCGTCGGCTTCTCCGCGCTGGATTACGCGGGGCACGACTACGGGCCGGCCAGCCAGGAGGTGCTGGAGCTGTTCCTCGCGCTGGACCGGCGGCTCGCGGAGCTGCTCGCGCTGCTGGACGGGCAGGTCGGCGCCGGGCGCTGGACGCTCGCGCTCACCTCGGACCACGGCGTCGGCGACCTGCCCGAGCAGAGCGGCGCCCTGCGGCTCACGCAGGAGGATCTGCGCCAGCAGCTCGAGGCCGGCCTGCAGGCGCGCCTCGGGCCCGTGCCGGCGGGAGCGGCGCACTGGCTCGCGGCGCTGCTCAAGCCGTCGGTATGGATCGACCGGCAGGCGTGCGCGGCGGCGGGCAAGCCGCTGCCGGAGGTGGCGCAAGCCGCGGCCGAGGTGCTCGCCGGGCTGCCCGGCATCGAGCTCGCCGCGACGCGCGCCACGCTGGCCGCGGCCCTGGCCGATGCCGCGGCCCCGCCCGACCTGCGCGCCCTGGCCGCGGACGTGCACCCCACCCGGTCCGGTGAGGTGCTCTTCCTCCTGACGCGCGGCACGCTGCTCGCGCGCGACGTAGCCGCGGACCACGGCAGCCATCACCCGGAGGATCGGAGCGTGCCGCTGCTGCTGTGCGGTGCGGGAATCGCGCGGATCCACTCGCCATCCGCCGCCGCGCCCATCGACCTGCTGCCGACGCTCGCGCGCGTGGCCGGGCTTCCCGACCCGCCGGGCCTCGACGGCCACGTGCTGCAGGTCGCGCTGCTGCCGCCAGCACCCGCCGCGCCGGAGAGTGCCCCGACCGACGCACCCGCGGGGCCTTCGCAGGCGACCACGCCCGCCGGTGCAACCCTGCCCACCGAAGCGATCACGCCCGCCGGTGCGGCGACGCCCGCAGGCGCGACCTCGCCGGCGTCCGCTGCAACCGGGCACTGAGCGGCGCCGCGCCGCTGCACACGCTCTGGGTCGCCAGCGACAACGACTGAGCGCGCCCCTGGATCGCGCGACCGTGTCCGGAGCGCCCGCGGCAGGCGCTCGCACGGACTCCTGCCTGCTACTGCGGAATCGTCATCTGCAGCGCGCTCCGCAGCGATTCCAGCAGGACGTGGGTGTCCACCGGCTTGGTGAGAAAGGCGACGGCCCCGCACTGGAAGGCGAGGTCCCGCGCCTTGGCCGGCTCGTGCTGGCGCAGGTGCTGCATCACGGCGAATCCGTCGCCCGCGGGCAGCCCCAGATCGAGCAGGATCACCTGGGGATCGTGCTGTCGCGCCGCCTGCACGGCGGCCACGGCATCGCTCGCGAAGCAGACCTGGTAACCGTTCGCGCGCAGGCGCACGGACAGCGCACTGCGCAGATCCGGATCGTCGTCCACGACCAGCACGCGGATCGGGTGCGATCCCCCGCCGCCCGCCGGCGTCGGGCCGTCGGCGGACGGCGCGACAGGAACCCTTGCCTTCGTGCGCGGCAGGTGCTTCTCGAGCGCGCGCATCAGCTCGCCGGTGCGGATCGGCTTCCGCAGGAAACCGCACGCTCCCGCCTCGAGCGTGCGCTTCTCGTGCCGGCCGGGATCGCAGCCGGAGATCACCAGCACCGGCAGGGTTCCGAGGCGCGGCAGGTTCCGCAGGCGTTCGAGCAGCGCGTAACCGCTGCCGCCCGGCAGCATGAGGTCGAGCAGCACGAGGTCGGGCACGTCGCTCAGGATGTCCTTCAGGGCCGCAGCGCCGTCGGCCGCGAACGTCGTGCGGTACCCCTTCGCCTGCACGCGGATGCCGATGGCCTTCCGGAGATCGGGATCGTCATCGACGATCAGGACGTGATGGGGCATGGAGGCTGCTTTCCTGGATGGGCTTGCGCCTGCGAGAGATCCGCCAGCGCCTGCTCCCGCTCGTGCGCTTCGCCCGGGGTCGCCAGCATCCCGGGGAGCAGGATCGCGTCGCCCGGATGGTCTTCGATGTGCGGCAGGCGGAGGGGCGGAACGCCCATGAGTTCTTCAACTCCACGTAGCCACGCAGAGTTGGCGACCCGGCTGCATCGACTTTCTCCAGCGCACCCTTGAGGTGTTCGCCGGAGAGGTGAGGGCGGCCGGCCGCTCGCGCCGCGACGTGGTCGCGTTCTCAAGTCGCCCTGCGGGTCCGTCGACGCAACGAGAACAACGTCATGCCCCCGCGCTCCTGACTCCCGCAGAGACCTGCCATGTCGACCCTCGAACTCGAACTCGTAGCCGCCCCGCGTCCCGGCATGAGGAATCCCCTGCGAACGGAGCCGCGCCGTCCGCTGTGGACGGTCGCGCTCCTCAGCGAGCCCTGCGCCCTCGTCGCGGAGGACGACCCCGACTGCCTGCTCGGCCTCAAGCTCATGCTGAAGGACGCCGGCTACCACGTGATCGTCGCGGCCGACGGCCACGCGGCCTTCAAGAGCTACCTGCGCGCCGAGCGGGTGGATCTGCTCATCGTCGACCTGATGCTGCCGGTCATGGACGGGCTGGCGCTGATCCACGATGTGAAGCTGATCGATCCGGGACTTCCCGTCCTGGCCACCACCGGAGCCGCCGATGCCCGCAGGAAGCTGAACGCCGCGCGCCACCTCGGCGCGGTCGGCTTGCTGCCCAAGCCCTTCGGGCGCGCGGAATTCCTGGCGGCGGTCAAGGCTGCCTCGGAGAGCGGGCCACCTCGGGCCTGAGCGCGGGATACCGGGGCCAGCCTCGCCCGCGCTATCCTGTCGGTCCTGCCCACGCCGGAAAGCGACCCCTCCGGCCTCGTCTCGATCTGCGGAGCTGCGCGGCATCGGGGCCGGCCGCGCGATGTCGGGCCGCTTCCCGCCGCGGGCAGTCCCACGAGGCTGCCCCATGCCCACGCCCCGCCCCGGGAGCGAAGCCGGGCGTGACATCGCCCTCCGCGAGGACGCGGAGCGCCGCGAGCACGCCTGGCTCTCGCCGCTCGCCTGCTTCTCCGACGTGTCCGCCGACCGGCCCGTGCCGGAGGCCCCGGACGAGTTCCGCCCCGCCTTCGTGCGCGACCGCGACCGCATCGTGCACTGCGGCGCCTTCCGGCGCCTGAAGGACAAGACGCAGGTCTTCGTCATCGACGAGGGCGACTTCTACCGCACGCGGCTCACGCACACGCTCGAGGTCGCGCAGATGGCGCGCTCGCTGTGCCTGGCGCTGCGCCTCAACGAGAGCCTCGGCGAGGCGCTCGCGCTGGTGCACGACATCGGCCACCCGCCGTTCGGGCACGAGGGCGAGCGCATCCTCGACGACCGCTGCGGCGTGCCCTTCGACCACAACCGGCAGGCGCTGCGCATCATCGACGTGCTGGAGAGTCCGTACCCGGAGCGCGAGGGCCTCAACCTCACGCACGCGCTGCGCCGCTCCATCCTCAAGCACGGCGGCGACGCGGGGCGCGGCGCGCCGGTCTCCGCCGGCCTGCTGCTCGAGGCGCAGTGCGTGGATCTCGCGGACAGCACGGCCTACCAGCACCACGACCTGGAGGACGGCCTGCGTGCCGGCATCCTGCGCGAGGAGGAGCTCGCCGAGCTGGACATCTGGCGTCAGGCGGCGTCGGAGCTCCGCGAGGAACGCGAGGCGGGCGGAGGCGACGGCGCCTCCGCTGCGGCGCGCGGCAAGGGCGAGCCCCAGCCCGAGCGCGTGCCCGGCGCGGCGGCGGCGGGCCTCGCGCCGGCGCTGCCGCGCAAGGCGGTGCTCTCGCGGCTCGTGCACACGTCGCTGCACGACATCGTGGCGCAGTCGGCGCGGAACCTGTCGGCGTGCGGCGCGCGCGACGCGGAGGAGGTCGCGGCGCAGCCCGGGCGCCTCGTGCGCATGTCGCCGGCGCGCGCGAGCCAGCACCGGCAGCTCGCCACCTTCCTGCTGGAGCGCTTCTACCGGCATCCGCGCGTGCTGCGCTCCGCGGCCACGGCGCGCGAGGCCATCGCGATGATCGTCGCGCACTACCAGGCGCACGCGGAGCAGCTCCCCGCGGACTACCGGCGGCGCGTCGAGCGCGACGGCCTGCCGCGCAGCGTGTGCGACTACGTGGCCGGCATGACCGACCGCTACGCGATGGACGAGTGGCGCCGGCTCGCTGCCGCCCGCAGCACGATCGCGCTGCACGTCCCCGACCTCGCCGACGAGGAGCGCATCGCCGCGCTCGAGCGCATGCTCGGCTACGTCTTCCACGACAAGCGCCTCGCCGCGATGGCGCTGACCCACGCCTCGGCGCGCAGCGAGGCGCGCTTCCCCAACGAGCGCCTCGAATTCCTCGGGGATTCCGTGCTGGGCGTGTGCATCGCGCAGGACCTCTACCACCGCTTCCCGGAGCGCGAGGAGGGCGAGCTGTCGCGCATCAAGAGCGCGGTCGTGTCGCGGCACGCGCTGTCGCGCGTCGCGGAGCACTGGGGCCTCGATGCGCTGCTCACGCTGGGGCCCGGCATCCGCACCTCGGGGCAGACGCCCGCGTCGGTGGTCGCGGATGCCGTGGAAGCGGTGCTCGGCGCGGTGTTCGTGGACGGCGACCTGCCGCCCGTGCGCCGCATCATCGGCTCGGACTTCGCCGCGCTCATCGAGGGGGCGTCGGACCGGCAGCGCAGCAGCAACCACAAGTCCGACCTGCAGCACTTCACGCAGGGCTCGCTCGGGCGCGCGCCGCACTACCAGGTGCTGGCCGAGGCCGGCCCCGACCACGAGAAGACCTTCACCGTGGCTGCGATGCTGGACGGCGTGGAACTCGCCGTGGCCACCGGCCGCAACAAGCGCCAGGCCGAGCAGCGCGCCGCGCTGTCCGCGCTGCGCCGGCTGCGCGCCGAGGCGGCGGCCGGCGTGACCGCGGCAGCCGCCTCGACCGGAGTGCCAGGTGCCGCCGCAGCAGGCGTCACGACCGGAGTGGCGGCGGTGGCGGCGATCGCCGTCGCACCGGACGCTGCGATGCAGGGCGGCGGCGCGAAGCGCGCGCGGCGATCCGGACCGCGCGCAGACGCGGACGTGCCGGGCGGTGGCGCGGGCGGCGGGGACGATGACGCAGCCCGCTGAGCGCGGACAGGAGTCCGCGCGGGCCTTCGCGCGGGCCGCGGCCTTCACCGTGCTCGCGGATTCGCTGGCGGCGCTGCCCGCGATGCGCGCCGCGCTCGCGCGGCCGGCGTCGCGCGCGCGGCTCGGCGGCCTGTTCGGCAGCGCGGCGGCCCTGGCCGCCGCGCGGCTGCTCGCGAAGCGCGGGCGCGCCGTGATCGTCGCGCCGACGGCGGAGGCCGCCGAGTCGCTGCTGCTCGACCTGTCGCAATGGGTGCCGGGCGTGCCGTGCGTGCTGCTGCCCATCGAGGAGGAGGGCCTGCCCGAGGGGCCCGAGCTGGCGGCCAACCGCAGCGAGCGGCTCGTCGCGATGGCCTCGCTCGCGGAGGCCGGCGACGGGCTGCTCGTCGTGCCGGGGCCCGTGCTGCTGGAGACGCTGCCGGAGACGGCCGGCGCGATGCTGCAGCTGCGGCGCGGCGAGCGCTTGGACCGGGAGGTTCTGCTCGCGCGCCTGATCGACGCGGGGCTCGCGCGCGTGAGCCTCGTCGCCGCGCCGGGCGAGGTCTCGCTGCGCGGCGACATCCTCGACATCTATCCGTGGGCGGCCAGCCACCCGGTGCGCCTGGAGTTCAACGACGAGGAGCTGGAGGAGCTGCGCCGCTTCGCCGTGGACACGCAGGTCTCCGTGGAGGCGCTGGCGCGCATCGAGCTGCCGCTCGGCGGCGCGCCGCGCGCGCCCGACGCCAGCGGGCAGGTCCCGCGCGACCCGTCGCGCCGGCTGCTCGCGCGGCTCCCGGCGGGCGTGCCGATCGTGGTGCTCGATCCGCCGGCGCTGAAGGACCGGCTCTCCGAGGTCGCGTTCGAGCACGGCATCGCGCCGCGCGAGGTCGCCGCCGCGATGGCCGAGCTGGGCGAGCGGCCCGGCGCGGAGCTCTTCCCGCTGGACTTCGGCGAGCCCGCGCAGGACTGCTCGCTGCGCGGCGTCGGCGAGGACCGCCGTCCGGAGGCCGAGCGCCTCGCCGCGTGGCGCGCGGAGGGCCGCCGCGTCTTCGTGCTCTCCGACAGCGACGCCGAGAACGAGCGCCTCGCGGAGCGGCTCGCCGCGGCGGGCGTGCCCACGGATGCGGAGGCCGGCGGCGCCGCCGGCCCCGAGGGCCTGTTCGCGCCGGTGCTGCTCGTTGGCCGGCTGGCCAGCGGCTTTGCCTTCCCGGCGCCGGGGCCCGTGCTCGTGCACCACCACGAGCTGCTCGGGCGGCGGCCCGTGCGGCGCGCGCGGCCGCGGCGCGTCGTCGCCACGCGCGCGCTGTCCTCGCTCGCGGAGCTGCAGCCGGGCGACTACGTGGTGCACCTCACGCACGGCGTCGCGCGCTACGAGGGCATGGAGCGGCGGCCGCGCGAGCAGGGCGAGGAGGACTTCCTCGTGCTGGAGTTCGCGGAGGACACCAAGCTGTACGTCCCCGCGAGCCGCATCGACCTCGTGGAGCGCTTCGTCGGCGCGAGCGCGGCCGGCCCGAAGCTGGACCGCATCGGCGGCAAGACCTGGAAGAACCGCAAGGACAAGGTGGCGCGCGCCGTGGCGGACCTCGCCAGCGAGCTGCTCGCGCTGCAGGCCTCGCGCAGCGGCGGCGAGGGCTTCGCGTTCCCGCCGGACGACGCGCTCATGCAGCGCTTCGAGGCCAGCTTCCCGTACGAGGACACGCCCGACCAGCGCAGCTCGTGGCACGCGATCCGCGGCGACATGGAGTCCGTGCGGCCGATGGACCGGCTGCTCGTCGGCGACGTGGGCTTCGGCAAGACGGAGGTCGCGGTGCGCGCGGCGTACAAGGCCGTGCTGGGCCGCAAGCAGGTGGCGGTGCTCGTGCCCACCACGATCCTCGCCGAGCAGCACTTCGAGACCTTCAGCCGCCGCATGGCCGAGGAACCCGTGCGCATCGAGGTGCTCTCGCGCTTCCGCAGCAGCAAGGAGCTGAAGGCGGTGGAGAAGGACGCCGCCGCGGGCAGGGTGGACATCCTCATCGGCACGCACCGCATCCTCGGGAAGGACGTGAAGCTGCCGGACCTCGGGCTGGTCATCGTGGACGAGGAGCAGCGCTTCGGCGTCGCGCACAAGGAGCGCCTCAAGCAGCTCCGCACGACGGTGGACGTGCTCACGCTCTCCGCGACGCCCATCCCGCGCACGCTGCACATGGCGATGTCCGGGCTGCGCGACATCGCGTCCATCCACACGCCGCCGCCGGGGCGCCGGGCCGTGATCACCAAGGTCGGCTACGACGAGGACGGCACGCTGCGCCGCGCGCTCATGCACGAGATCGCGCGCGGCGGGCAGGTCTTCGTGCTGCACAACCGCGTGCAGAGCATCGACGGGCTCGCCGAGCGCGTGCACAGCCTCGTGCCGACGGCGCGCGCCGGCGTCGCGCACGGGCAGATGCCGCCCGAGCAGCTCCGCGACGTCATCGAGGCCTTCGGGCGCGGCGACCTCGACGTGCTCGTGTGCACGGCGATCATCGAGTCGGGCATCGACATCCCGCGCGCCAACACGATCGTCGTCACGGACAGCCAGCACTTCGGGCTGGCGGACCTGCACCAGCTCCGCGGCCGCGTCGGGCGCGAGAACGTGCAGGCCTACGCGCACTTCCTCGTGCCGCGCGAGAAGCTCGCCGGCGATGCCGAGCGGCGGTTGAAGGCCATCGAGGAGTACAGCAGCCTCGGCTCGGGCCTGCCCATCGCGCTGCGCGACCTGGAGCTGCGCGGCGCGGGCAACCTGCTCGGCAGCGAGCAGAGCGGGCACATCATGACCGTCGGCTACGACATGTACTGCCGCCTGCTGCGCGCCGCCGTCGCGCGCGCGAAGGGCCAGCGCGTGCAGGAGGAGCCGGGCGAGATCGAGGTGGACCTCGGGCAGACCGCGTACCTGCCCGCCGAGTACGTGCCCGACGCCGCCGTGCGCATGAGCCTGCTGCGGCGCCTCGCCGGCGCGGACCGCAAGGCGAGCGAGGCGCTGGAAGCCGAGATGGTGGACCGCTTCGGCAAGCTGCCCGCGCCCGCGCGCGAGCTGCTCGAGCTGTTCCGCCTGCGGCGCCTCGTGCGCCTCGCGGGCCTCTCGTCCGTGCTCGCCGACGGCTTCGGCGGCGTGGTGCTCACCATCGGCGACGAGCAGCTCTGGGAGCGCCGCGGCCCCTTCCGCCCGGGCGAGACGATGCCCGTGTCGCCGGGCCGCTGCCGCGCGACCTGGCCGCGTCCCGTGCAGACCCCGAGCCAGCGCGTGGCCTGGCTGCTGGAGCGCTTCACGCAGACCGCGACGGCAGCGCCGGCACGCAAGGCCAGCGCGACGAGGCGGTAGGCGCGCGAAGCGTTCGCCGGGGCAATCCGGTCCTGGCCGCGGGGCGCCCATCGTTGCGAATGAGCGCCGGCTCGTCATTGCCCCTTCCTTGCCGATACCCGAACGTGCAAGTACAAGACTTCTTCGAAGTCATCTCTCATTCGGAAAAGGGTCGAACGGAGAGCAGTTCCCCATCTCGGCACGGAGCCGGGATGTCGATGCGGCGGTCGGCAGGGGCCAGGCTTGTTCCTTCCACGAGGGTGCCCATCCATGAATCACATCCGTTCATCGCCCACGCGGAAGGCGGATGATTCCCGAAGTCTGCGCTCCGTATTTCCCCGGCATGGATTCTGGTCCGTTGCGGCACTTTCGGTCATGGCCGGATGGCTGTTCTTCCCGGTTGCGCCCGCGTCGGCGCAGATCGCCGATCAGGTCGTTCTCTTCGGGCAGAACACGGCAAAGAAGGAGGGCATCGCGCGGTTCGATCGACGGCTGAATTTCATCGCGTTCACGAAGACCGAGATGAGCTTTGCCGGAGACGGGCATCTGGACCAGGACAACGGCACGACGGTCGATGGCCAGGGGCGATACTGGGTACCGTTCGATCCATCGAACGCAACGAACCTGCTGCGCATGACAGGCGCTGGAAAGGTGCTGATTCCGAGCGTGATCCTTCAACACAATCCGGTCAGAACGGCTGCGGCAAGGAACGGGAACGTGTACGCGCTGACCCGGACCGAGTTCGACGGGAACGGTCCACTGTATGCCGCGGCTCCCGACGGCACCGTGCTCTGGTCAAACCTTGCAGGCCCCGCGTTGTTCGTCTATTCCCGGGACTTGATCATCACACCGTCCGGAGGTCTGTGGATTGCCGGCTCCAAGTTCTTCCTGCATCAGCCCTGGAAGGGGCTGCTCGCTGAAGTCAGGCCGGGCACGGGCAGCGTCATCAAGCAGGCCACGTTCGACAACCCGGTAGCCGGCGGCTTCAATGTCAGCTGGGACATGATGGCTGCATCACCCGATGGGACCATCTGGGGGGAACTAAATCATTACCTCACACAGGTGGATCCGGAAACTCTGAAGATCCTGCGGCAGTTCGTGATTCGTGGCGGCTCGAACAGCGAGACGAGCCAGTTGCGCATCGACAGCCAGGGGAATCTCCGGACAACAAGCAAGTCCACTCCCCGGGCCGACATGGGCGGCGACGTGCTCGAGTACAGCGGGACGGGCCAGATCATCAGCGTCGCGAAATTGGGTGGATTGATCCTTGGATTCGCCCTCGGGCCGGCGGGCGAGGACCTGTATGCCGTCATCGTGGAGAACGTGCTCCCTTATCCTCGCCGCCTGACGCGGCTGAACCTCGTGACCGGCGTCAAGTCGTCGAGGCCGCTGGCTCCCTACGGCACCGAGTGGGCCGTCCCCAATGACGACCCCACGGGCTTCATCTGGGCCAACGTCATCGACCAAGCCGGTGACAACGATGGCGATGGCGCCGCCAATCGCGACGAGACGCTCGCCGGCACCGATCCGTTCGATCCGACCAGCCGGCCGAACGGCCCGAAGGTCTACCTGTCCTTCGCTCCGGTCACCAACGCGATCCAGTTGACCTGGCGCGATCCTGACGGACTCTTCGACCCGACCGGCGGCCTCGACCTCGCCTCCATCTCGCTGCAGGCGGGCGGCTACGGCGAGGTGATGGGCTACCTATGGCACTTCCTCACGTCCGTGACGCTCAGTCCGGACGGCAAGCAGGTGACCATCGAGCTGGGAGGTCTTCCGCTGCCTTCGGACCTGAAGATCCCGCTGGAAGCCCGCGTCGCCGACAAGACCGGCGCCACGGCATGGGACTGGCAGGTCACCCCGCCCGGAGATCTGTAAGGACCCGCGGGCTGCGTCGGCGCGCCACGTGGGCCAATCAGAACATGTCGAGCATCGTCGGCGCAGGGGCCGCGAAGAGCGCGGCGGCGATCTCGAGCGCGGGCTCCGGGCCGGCGAGCAGGCCCGCCAGCTCCAGCTCGCGCGGCGACATGTGGCCCGTGTAGAGCGGCGCGAGGCCGCGCACGTGCATGGACAGCGCCGCCGCCGGCGCGCCGGGCACACGGGTGACCTTCGCCTCGCCGCCCGAGACCTGCAGGCGGAACGTGCCGCGGTTGGCGGGAATCAGCTCGTCGCTCACCGCGAGGCGCAGGTCCGCACGCATTCCGGCGGGCCAGCCGCGCGATTCCAGCGCGGCGCGCACGTCGACGATCCGCGTCATCCATGGATCGAGCAGGCGCAGCGTGTAGTGGCGCTCGGGGAGCAGCGCGAGCAGCACGTCGCCCGGCGAGCCGGCCCACAGCGCGTGGTCGGCCATCGTCGCGTGGCCCGCGAGGAAGGAGAGGATGGCGCGCGCGGCGGCTGGCGTCAGCGCGCAGACATCGGTGAGGTTGAGGTCGTAGTGCCCGCGCACGAGGGCTTTCTGCTCCACGAAGACGTGGCCCGTGAGGCGGCCGCGCTCCTCGACGACGAAGCCGCGCGCGGAGCCGGCGCGCGGCGAGCGCACGCGGCCCCACAGGTACGGGTCGCGCCGCGCCTGTCCGTTGCGCAGCGAGGCGTGGCGCGCCGCGACCTCCTCGATCGCCGCGTCATCCGCCGGCGTCGCGGCGCGCAGGCGCAGTTCCGGCGTGTGCACGCGCAGCCGCGGCAGGTCGATCGAGACCTCGAAGCGGCTGCCCGCGAGCTCGTAGCCTGACCTGCGGTAGAGCGCGGTGCTCGCCGGGTAGAGCGTGGAGAGCGGCACGCCGCTCGCGGCCAGCTCGGCCACGGCCGCGTCCATGAGCGCGCGCGCGACGCCGCGGCCGCGCGCCTCGGGCGGCACGCCGACGGCGGAGATGCCGCCCATCGGCACGCAGCGCCCGCCGAACCACTGCCCGAGCGCGAGCAGGTTGAGGCCGCCGAGGAGCCGCCCGCGGCCGTCGCGCCAGCCGCGCAGCCGGTCGGGCTCGGTGCGCGCGAGCCACACGCGGCCCTCCGCCACGGTCATGCCGAAGCACTCCGAGATGATGTCCGCGTACCTGTCGCGCTCGGCCTGGTCGCGCAGCGGGCCGTAGGCAGGCAGTGGCGGACGGCGGGCCATGGACGTTCTCGCGAGGGTGCGCGCGCCGTCGGCCGCGTGCCGCCGGCGTGGCGGCGCGGCAGCGTGCCGCGGCGCGGCACGGCGGCGCATCATGACCCGCGCCGCGACCGGCACGAAATGCGAAGCCGCCTGCGACGGCTCGCGCGCCATGACGAGCAGATGTCAAAGTCAGCGTGCTGCGCTCGCCCCCTCCCGGGCACGCCGCCCTGGAGACCGATCATGCGCGCGACACTGCCGGCCCGTTTCCCTGCGACGCTTGCCGCGCCGCTCCCCGCCGTGCGGCGTCCGCAGCGCCACGCCGCGGGACGAGATCTCGTTCCCGCAGGTCGCCGATTCCGTGCCGCGCTCCTCGCCGTGCTGACAGCACTGGCAAGCGCACAGGCCGCCTCCGCGCAAGCCACCTCGGCGCAAGCTGCGCCCGCGCAGGCAGTCTCGGCGCAGGCTGCGTCCGCGCAGGCCACCTCGGCTGCGCCCGCGCAGGCCGCCGCGGGCCAGGACCGCGCCAGCAGCGAGACTCCGGTCCGCGGCGGCGACATCGTCCTCGTCGGCGGGCAGCTCTTCGACGGCCGCGGCGGGCCGGCGCAGCCGCTCGGAATGCTCCTGATCCGCGCGGGACGCATCGCGGAGATCCTGTCGCCGGACGCGCCCGGCCTCGCGGAGCGCCTCGAGGCGCTGGACGCGGAGCATCCCGGCCTCGCGCGCATCGACGCGAGCGGCTGCACGCTGCTGCCCGGGCTCATCGACCTGCACGCGCACGTCAGCGCCGCCGGCGGCAACTACGGCTTCACCTCCGGCGAGCCGCGCGACCGCCTGACCTCCGCGCTGGACTGCGGCGTCACGCGCGTGCTCGACCTGCACGCGGATCCGGCCATGATCTTCGCGCTGCGCGAGGAGTCGCGCACCAGCCCCGACCTCGCGACGCTGCACGCGGCGGGCGGCGCCTTCACCGCGCCCGGCGGACATCCGACGCAGTTCGGCCTGGACATCGCCAACGCCGTCACGTCCGAGGCCGACATCGAGATGCGCTTCGCGGCGCTGCTGCCGTGGCACCCCGACGCGATCAAGGCCGTCGTCGAGCACGGCGGCTGGGGCGGCCTGCGCCCGCTGCCCGCGCTCGATCTGCCGCTGCTCACCTCCATCGGCGCGCACGCGGCCGCCGCGCACCTGCCGATGCTCTGCCACGTGTGGACCCTCGACGAGGCGAAGACCGCGGTCGCGGCGCACGCGCGCGCGCTCGTGCACGGCGTCTTCCTCGGCGACGTGGACGACGCGCTCGTCGACGCGATGCGCGCGCAGGGCACCGCGTACGTGCCGACGCTCGGCGTCGTCTTCGCCGGATGGCGCTCGGCCGCCGGCGAGCGCCCGTACGGCGGCCCGCTCGCGCGGCAGGTGCTCGCGCCGGACCTGTACGAGGCGCTGAACGACGACGACACGATCGCCGCGCAGGCCCGCGGGCCGATGGCCACGCTGCTCGGCGGCGGCGGCGCAGCGCGCTGCCTGGCCAACCTGAAGCGCGTCGCGGACGCGGGGCTCCCGCTCGGCCTCGGCACGGACGCCGGCAACCCGTTCACGCCGCACGGCCCGTCCACGCTCTACGAGCTGCAGCTCTACGTGGAGGCCGGCCTGACGCCGGGACAGGCGCTCGCGGCGGCGACGTCCGGCAACGCCGCGATCCTCGGCCTCGCCGACGCCGGCACGCTCGCGCCGGGCCGGATCGCGGACGTGCTCGTCGTGCGCGGCGACCCGACCGCGCGCATCACCGACATGGCGGAGATCGCGGACGTGATCAAGGGCGGCGTGCGCGTGGACCGCGCGGCACACGCGCGGCGCAACCTGCAGCTCGCCGCCCCCGCCGTCGCACGCGTCGTCGGCAGGGACCTGCCTTCGCGCGTCTTCGACGGCACCTCCGCCGACGCCGCGGAGGCAGGCGCGGGGGCAACACCCGTCAGCAGCCCCGCGCCGGCTTCCGCACAGGCCGGTGCCTGGCCCGGCGCATGGGAGGTGTACTCCGACACGCTGGCGCCGGGCGGCAAGTCGTCGTGCGCGCTGCGCTGGGTGCAGGACGCGGAGGGCGAGCGGCTGGTGCTCGAGGGCGCGCTCGCGGAGGGCTCGGCCTACGGCGCGTTCGGCGGCGCCGCGCTGCTGTGGGCTCCGGCGCGGAAGCTGCTCGCGGATGCGTCGGCGCTCACGGGCCTGCGCCTGCGGCTGCGCGGCACGCCGCGCGACGGCAACCTCACGGTGCAGTGCGCCGCGGTGAAGGACTGGAACGTGTTCGCGACGCCGCTCCGCCCCACGGAGGAATGGAGCGTCGTGGAAGTGCCCTTCACCGCGCTGCACCAGATCGGCTTCGGCAGGAGCGTGCCGTGGACCGGCGCCGACATCACGGGACTGAACGTCGAGGCGCGCAACGGCGCCGCCGCGCCGACCTACGGTCCCTTCCGCATCGAGGTGGACTGGATCGAGTTCTACTGAGCGGGCGACGCGACGGCCGCCCACCCCGGTCTAAGGTACCTTGACGCCCCCGCACCGAGGTGACCCGATGTTCCGCGCCGCGCACTCGCCCGTTCCGCTGCTGGTCCTGCTGCTGGCCACGCTCGCCGCGCAGGCGGAAGGTGCGCGCGCGGCGATGGGGCAGGACGCGCCGCAGGTTCCGCCGCAGGGTGCGCTGGAGGAGCCAGCTGCGGGCCGTGCGCAGGACGCCGCGCACGACATTCCGTCGCACGCGAGCGGCACGCCCGTCGCGGACACTGCCTCGCAGGAAGGCGCGCCCGGCCGCCAGGACCGCCCCGCGATCGTGAATGGCGAGGCCATCACGGCCGAGGACGTCGCCAGCTACGGCCAGCTCCTCGGCGAGGAGCGCAGGGAACTCTCGCCGGCGCAGCTCCGGCAGCTCGCGCGGCGCTCGGTCGCGGAGGAGATCCTGCTCGCGGCGGAGCTGGTGCGCCTCGGCGTGACGCTCGACGACCGCAGCGTGGACGAGTACTGGCAGCGCCGGCGCGGCACCGCGCCCGACTACGAGGCGCTCGCGAAGCAGGCGGGCACGACGGCGGAGCGGCAGCGCACGCTCGCTCGCCGCGCCGCCGCGGCGGAGCTGTACCTGCTGCACCGCGTCGGCCTGCGCACGGAGCTCGCGCGCGCGATCCCGCCCGACCCGCTGCTCGTGCGCCTCGTGACCATCACGCCGTCGCAGCTGCGCGAGGCCTTCGCGTCCAACCACCGGCTCTTCGACGTGCCGGACAACGTGAGCTGCGACGTGTACTCGTGCGCGGACGCGGCCGCGGCGCAGGCCGTGACCGACGCGCTGGCGCGCGGCGGCGGCGCGGCCCTTCCCGTGGCGCCGCTGCACCGCACCTATCCCGTGCCCCAGCTCCCGAGCCTGTTTCCCGAGGACGTCGTGCGCTTCATGATGGAGTCCACGTCGGGCACCGCGCGCACGATCCCGACGCCGCAGGGGCTGCTCGTCGTCGTCGTGACCGGCAGGCAGTCCGGCCGGCCGGCGGGCTTCGTCGAGAGCCAGGACAAGCTCAAGCACGTGCTCCAGAACGAGCTGCTCGGCGAGGCGCGCAAGAGCCTCGTGGTGGACCTCGCGCAGCACGCCACCTTCTGGCCGACGGACCTGTTCGCGGCGGAGCCCGCGGCCGCGCCCGTGGAGCCCACCGCGGTGCCGCTGCCCGTGACGAAGAGCCCGGCGCCCGCGGCGGCGGACGTGCCCGCGGCCGTGCCACCGGCCGCGCCGCCCGCCGTCAGCCCGGCGCCGCCCGCGGGGACGAACCCCGCGACGGACCCCTCGGGCGATCCCAACACGGGACCGCCGCCGAGGAAGTGAGGGCACGGCGCCGACTGGCGCCCGGGAGCCGGCGCCAGCGGAGCCAGAGCGTGCAGAGCCGGGGCGCGAACGCGACGCGCCGCGGCGGGGCGCCGCGGCGCCCCCTCAGGCCTACTTGACCGCGGCGGCCTTGCGCGCCACGAGGGACTTGCGCCGCGCGGCCGTGTTCTTGTGCAGCACGTGGCCCTCGGCCGCCTTGTCGATCTTCTTGTAGGCGATGGCGACGGCCTTGCTGACCTCGTCCTTGTTGCCGGCAGCGACGGCCTTGTCGAGCCGCTTGATGGCGGTCTTCAGCGCGGAGGCCTTGTTGCGGTTGGCGATGCGCTTCTTCTCGTTCTGGCGCACGCGCTTGGATGCGGAAAGGCTGGTGGGCATTCGCTTCCTCGGAAGGGCCGCGGACGCTGCCGGCCGCGGAAGGCGGTCGCAGGGCCGTCGGCTCGGTGAGCTTCAGGTCTTCAGTGCGTCGATCTTGGCGGCCACGTCCCGGTACCCGATGTCCACTTCGTAGATCTGCAGGTACCGGGCCGCGGCTCCCGAGCGGTCATTCTGCCGCTCGCAGACAAGCCCGAGATGGTAGCAGATCTCCTTTCCGCGATCGCTGGCAAGGCCGCCGCACGCGGTCAGCGCGGCCTCGAACTGGCGCGCCGCGAGCGGGTACAGCCCCTTGCGGAAGAAGCAGGCGCCGAGGCCCTGCCGGGCGTCGATGGCCAGCCGCGGATCGTTGACGAGCGCCTGGAAGTGCTCGATGGCCTTGTCGGTCGCCCCCGCGGCACCGGCGCCGGCGCGGTACAGCGCGCGGGCGAGGCGCAGGCGCAGCGCGCCGTCGCCGGGCGCCAGGCGCACGCGCCGCTCGAACTCCCGGATCTCCAGCGCGGTCCGGTCGTCGCGCAGGCGCGCCTCGCCGGCCGCGTCGCCCTGCGCGTGCGCCGCTTTCAGCGCCGCCTCGTTGCGCGACAGGCGCAGGTCCCCCAGCGCATCCTGCAGGCCGTCGTCGTCGGGGACGCGCGCCAGCGCCGCGACGAGCAGGACCTCCGCCTCGTCCGTGCGCCCCGCCTCGAGCAGCGACTTCACGAGCTGGCGGCGCACGTCGGCGTCGCCGGGATCCGCGGCGTGGCGGGCGGAGAGCGCCTCGATGTCCTCGCCGAGCGCGTCCGCGCTGCGCTGCAGGCGGTGGCCCTGCTCGGTGCGGCGCAGCGCGTCCTTGTCGCGGATCACGTCGCGCGAGGAGCTGGCCGTCAGGTAGTTGCTGGCGGCGAGCGTGCCCTCGGCCGCGAGGTTCTTGCGCAGGCGCTCCACCTCCGGGTCGTGGCGGTCCAGCGCGTGGGCGCGCTCCAGGCACTCCATCGCCTGCGGGATCTGCTTGCACGCGTAGTGCAGCCGCGCGGCGGCCTTCAGCGCCGGCAGGCTGCGCGCATCGACTTCCAGCAGGGAGGTCCACGTGGCCAGCGCCTCCTCGCCATGGCCCAGCGCCTCGAGGGCGTCGGCGAGCAGCGCGGAGAGGTTGGCATCGTCGGGCACGCGCTCGAGGCCGGCATCGCAGCTCCGCACGACGGCGGCGTGACGCCCGGAGCTGCGCAGCCCGAGGGCCGTCACGTGCATGGAGCGCGCCGTCGCCTTGTCGAGCAGCGACGGGCCGCCCTTCAGCTCGCTGCGCTTGCGGTACGCCGCCATGAGTCCCGCGCGCGCCCCGCCGTGCCCCGGCGACGCCACGAGCATCTGCCGATACAGCGTGATCGCCTGTTCCGGCATGCGCTTGCGCAGCGCGGCCTCGGCGCGCTCGAGGAATTTGCTCAGGTCCATGGCGCGGCACGCTAGCACAGCCGCCCCCCGCCGATCCCGCGGCCGCGCCGCCCTCCCGCGCGCCTTCCCGCGCGCCTTCCCGCGCGCCCTCGCCGCCGTGCCGCGCACCCGCGCCGCGCTCGTGCGGCCCCGGGCCCGCGCGCGTGCCCCGGCCTCGATCGCGTGCCATAATCCGTTGCATGGAGCTGCAGCTGCGCCTTTATCCGGATCCGACCCTGCTCAAGGTCGCCGAGCCCGTCACGGCCTTCGACCAGGAGCTGGCCGACCGCGTGGCCCGCATGTACGAGGTCATGTACGAGGAGCACGGCGTCGGGCTCGCCGCGCCGCAGG
>Ga0193753_10000959_pt1 | contig 25869 bp, 19 predicted proteins | sample H1c2metaG_FD_144925 | JGI IMG/M metagenome (GOLD analysis project Ga0193753, IMG submission 144925) | Soil microbial communities from a riparian zone of the East river system, Colorado, United States - H1c2 | ecosystem: Environmental > Terrestrial > Soil > Riparian zone | place: USA: East... | reverse complement strand
CGCTGGATATCGATGCGACCGGCGGAAAATCCCTGTCGCTCGCCGACCTGGAACGCCTGCACGCGATGAAGACCGGCGCCCTGCTGCGCGCGTCGGTGCGCCTTGGCGCGATCGCCGCGGGCGCGGACGCGGTCGCCCGCGAACATCTGGACCGCTACGCCGACGCGCTCGGCCTGGCCTTCCAGATCCGCGACGACCTGCTCGACGTGGAGAGCGACAGCGCCACGCTCGGCAAGACCGCCGGCAAGGACGCCGCACAGGCCAAGGCGACCTTCCCGGCCCTGCTGGGCGTCGCCGACTCGCGCACGCGCCTGCAGGCCCTGGCGGAGGCCATGGCGTCGGCCCTGGCGCCTTTCGGCGAGCGTACGGCCGCGCTGGCGGCGCTGGGCCGCGCGGTGATCGAGCGCAGCCACTGAGCCTGCGGCAGGCGCCCTGACCCGGCGCGCCCGGTTTCCGCGTTTCCCCGGCGATGGGATCAGAATCGCGCATGGAAGGGAATCGACGGTGAAACGGGTCGTTCGGCAATTGCTGGCCTGGATCGATGCCGCCATGGCCAAGTCGGCGATCCTGTTCATGGACAACTGGTCCAGGGTCGAACGCGCCTACCGCCGCCCATTCTCGCGGCTGACCTTTCGCTTGAAATTCGCCTTCTACCCGCTGCTGGCCTGCGCCGCGATCGGCTGGCTGGGGTGGGACTGGACCCACGAGCGTTCGCTGGACGCGGCCGAGGACGCGATCTTCGACAAGATCGTGCGCTGGCGGCCGTGGGAGCCGACGCCTTCCGGACGCGTGGTGGTGGTGGAGATCGACGAATGCTCGATCGCCCATTTCCGTTCGCGCGGCGAGGGCGGCTGGCCGTGGAGCCGGCAACGCCACGCCGACCTGCTCGATGCGCTGGATCGCGGCGGCGCCAGCGCGGTCGGTTACGACGTGCTGTTCGTCGATCCCTCGCCCGACGATCCGCAAGGCGATGCCACGCTCGAAGCGATGGCCGAAGGCGGCGCCGGCCGTTTCGTATTCGCCTCGACCCGGCTGCACCGCGATTACGACGACGGGGCGCTGCTGCGCATGGTCGATGCGCCCTCGGCCTTCGCTGTGGTGCGCCCGCCGCGCGACAACCCGCAGGTGGCGATGCAACTGCCTTATGGAAAAAACCTGAGCCGGTACAGCGCGCTTAACAACGTCACCCGCAACGAGGATGGCGTGCTGCGCGACATTCCCTTGCGCGAGGATGTCGGCGACTGGGCGCTCGCATCGCTGCCGCTGCAGCTGGCGATCGCGGTGCGCGCGCGCGTGCAGCAGCCTCCCGCTGCGGCCGTGCGCCCCAACTGGCGCCGCGACAGCCGCCTGCCCCACATCAGCGCGGCCGACCTGCTCGAAGGCGGCGAAGCGATCTGCCGCGAAGCGGGCAGCGCGATGCCATCGATGCGCGGCAGGATCGCGCTGGTGGGCTACACCGCATCCGGCCTCAACGATGCCAAGCCGACGCCGGTCGATCCGGTGATGCCGGGCGTGGAAGTGCTTGCCGAAGCCACCGAGGCGCTCGTGTCCGGCAGCGCCATCCGGATGCCGCCGACCTGGCTGAAATACCTGCTCGCCGGCACGCTGGTGCTGCTGACCGCATTCGCGTTCTGGCGCGGCGAGCCGCATGAGGACGTCGATTCGATCTTCGTCGCCACCAACCTGGCGCTGCTGCTTGCGGCGTTCGTGGGTCTGACGTTCTTCGGTACCTTCGTCGACATCTTCGCGAGCCTGGCTTTCATCAGCCTGTGCTTCGGCCTGTGCCGGCTGTATGCCGGCGTGCAGCGCGGGCGCGCGGTCGGCAACGCCGATTATCTGGCGGTGTACGACAGCGCCGAATATCCGTGGATGGCGATGGCCAGACTGCGTTTCGTGCCCGACCCCAGGCTCGACGCCAGGGCCGCCAAGCGGCGGCGGCGCGAGTACCGGCGGCGCCTGCGCCGGTTTCTGTACTCGGGCTGCGAGGCGGTGATGATCGAAGGCGTGGTGGAGCGCAAGAGCTGGCTGCACGACATCCTCGACGACCTGATGGTGCTGGTCTGGAAAGGCCGCGACCGGGCCGACGCGCACGCGCAGGCGCAGCGCGACCTGGATGCGCTGTACAAACACCTCAACGAACACGATGAACGCCTCGACGACGACGGCAGCGTGCTGATCTGCGTGGTCGCCGCCGAGATCGACGACGGCCGCGACGACAGCCAGCGCGGCGAGCGCCTGCGCCTGCGCGAACTGCTCGGACAGGATCTGAACGAGCCGCTGGAATGGCCGCTGTCGGCGTCGAATACGTTCTTCAGGAAAGACACCCGCCCCAACCGAGAAACTCCATGCGCTACTCCCTGATGCTGTTCGCCTGCTGCGGCATCGCCGTGGCGGCGGGCCAGACCGCCCAGCTTCCCGCCACGGTCAGCAAGCCCAGCGTCGATGTGCATAGCAGCCCGGATTTCTCCGCACCGCGCGTGGCCAAGCTCAAGCGCAACGACGCCGTACAGATCGCCGCGCAGCAAGGGCTCTGGTACCGGCTCAAGCTCGACACCGACAAACCCGGCTATGTGCGCGTCAACGAAGTGCGCGTGGCCTATGCCGGGGTCGACAACGCCGGTGCCGGCGTGCTGTTCACCGGCAAGTCGGGGGCCGGCCGTGCCAGCGAGACCGCCGGCGTCCGCGGCCTGGATGAGAACGACCTGCGCACCGCCTACGCGAACAACGCGCAGCTGACCAAGATGGAGGGCTTCCGGGCCACGCCGGCCGCCGCGGCTTCGTATGCGCAAGGCAAGGGGCTGGCGGCTACGAATGTTCCCTATGCGGCCGAGGCCAAGCCTGCCAACGGCAACGGCGGCGGCAGCACCCAGGCGCAGAAGCGGTCGGGCCTGGCCCTGGCCCGCGGCCTGCTTTCGCAACTGGGCGGTGGCCTGGGCAGCAAGGGCGATGCCGTAGCCGACGTCGCCGACTCGGCCGCCGGCAAATCCGAAGCCGAGCAATCCGCAGAGGAACTGGCCCTGGGCCCGCTGCTCGCCGCGCGCATCCTGGGTGCGCGTCCGCTGTGGCAGGACGACGCCGCGCAGCGCCGCGTCAACACGATCGGACGCTGGGTCGCCTCGCATACCAGCCGTCCCGACCTGCCATGGACCTTCGGCGTGATCGATTCCACCGACGTGAACGCGTTTGCGGCGCCCGGCGGCTACGTACTGGTGACCCGCGGCCTGTACCAGTTGCTGGACAGCGACGCCGAAGTGGCCGCCGTGCTCGGGCACGAGATCAGCCACATCGTGCAACGCGACCACTACAACGTGATCCACAAACAGGAAATGGCGAGCACGGGCAAGAACGTCGCGCTCAGGCAGATCAATACCGGCGGCGGCATCGCCGGCAGCTACGCGCGCGACTTCGTCGAGAAGAACGGCGCGGCGATCATGCTGACCAGCCTGGACCGCGGCGCGGAATACCGCTCGGACGAAGGTGCCCAGATCTACCTGGCGCGGTCGGGTTACAACCCGCTGGCGCTGTACTCGGTGCTGCAGAAGATGGCATCGCTCGGTACGCAGTCGTCGCGCATGGCGCAACTGTACAAGACGCATCCCGCCCTGGGCGACCGGCTCGACCAGATCGACCGGCGCGGCTACGGCGCACTCGCGAGCTACACCGACCGGCAATGAGGGAGACAGCGGATGCGGACGGCCGAGGCCGTCCGCATCCCGTTGTTCGCCGTCAGCGGAACAGGCGGATCGTCAGCGGATAGCGATACGTCTGCCCGTCGTAGGCCTTGAACGCGGCGATCAGGCTGCACACCAGCCAGACCAATGCCAGCACCAGCCAGACCGGCAGCGCGACGATGATGCCGATACCTAGCGTGAAGATCACCAGCACCACCGCGATCGCGGCATACAGGAACATGCTCAGGTTGAAATTGAGCGCTTCCTTGGCGTGCTCGGCGGCGAACTCGGACTTGTCGCGCACCAGCATCCATACGCCCAACGCACCCAGCGCGCCGGCGATGCCCACGACCCAGCTGGTGAGCATGGCGAGGAGCAGCGCAGCCACATGCGCGCCTGCCGCCCACTGGCGATCGCTCAGGCTGGGGATGACGGTCTGTACATTGCTGTTCATGGTCGACTCCCGCCGGAAACACTCCGGTCAGATACCGATATTGGGGCCTGGCGCGTGGCGCGCAAGTAAACCTATGGCCTATAAGCCCGGCTGCGGCTGCGGCTGCATGCTTTTGATCTGGGCGCGACAGAACGCAAGGCCGCGCACGGGCGAAGACCCGGAGGGCGGCGCACAGGAAGTGCGCCGTTTTCCGACGGAGGCAGGATGCCGACTCGGAAAATCCCTGCGCCGCTGACAAGCTCACGCGTTTGCCTTGATCGGGGAAGAGCCCTTCTCTTTGGTTACTTTCTCTTTGGCTCTGGAAAGAGAAAGTGACCCGACCGCGGCAGCGGGCGGAAACACCGACCCGAATAGGGTCGGCAGGTCGCCGCGAATACAGCAAGATCAAAATGGGTCCCAGCCTGCGCTGGGATGACGGGCTCCAGAAACGAGCGCGGCAAACGTGTGAAGTCGTGCGCCCTCTCCCAACCCTCTCCCGCGAAGCGGGAGAGGGCTAAAGCAACGGCTGCGGAGCAGCTACGCGCTACAACGCACGTATTGCAGCGCACGCATTGCAGCGCACGCATTGCAGCGCACGCATTGCAGCGCAAAAGCACTACAACGCAAACGCGTTGCAACGCAACGCGTTACTTCACCAGGCGCAGCGTAAACGGATAACGATAGGCCGTGCCTTCGTTCGCCTTGATCGCCGCGATGATCGTGAACACCAGCCAGGCGATGCCGACGATGACGTACAGCGGGATCGCGATCAGCGCGCCCAGCCCCAAGGTGAGCACCGTCAGCACGAACAGCACCGCGAAGATGATGGCGATGGTGATGTTGTAGTTGAGCGCTTCCTTGGCCTGATCGTCGACGAAGGGCATCGTTTCCTTCTTGATCATCCAGATGATCAGCGGGCCGAGGAAGCAGCCGATGCTGAAAGCCCAGCCGCCGGTGACGATCGCGCCGACCAATGCCGACAGGTGCGCGAACATCGCCCACTGACGCTCTTCTGCGCCCGGCACGCCCGCAGGCGCCGGCGGCGGTGCTACCGCATCGTTGAATTCGCTCATGTTCGTTTCCCGGTTGAGTGGATGGACGGGACGGCCCCAGCCCGCCCCGCTCCGGGAGAATAACGTTAATCCGCGCCCGCGACGGTCATCCGCCCCACCAGGATCGAGCCGGTGCGGATATGCGACCTCGGATCGATATCGCTGCCCACCGCCTCGATGCCCGAGAACATCGCCTTGAGATTGCCGGCCACGGTGATGCCGTCGACCGGATGGACGACCGCGCCATCCTCGATCCAGAACCCGGCCGCACCGCGCGAATAATCGCCGGTGACATTGTTCACGCCCTGCCCCATCAGCTCGGTCACCAGCAGGCCGCGGCCCATGCCGCGCAGCATCTCGTCGAAACCGCCGGCATTGGCCGATATCGCCAGGTTGTGCACGCCACCGGCATTGGCCGTGGTCTGTAGACCGAGCTTGCGCGCCGAATAGCTGCCCAGCACATAACGCTGCAGCACGCCGCCCTGCACCAGCGGCGACTCCCGCGTGGCCACGCCTTCGGCATCGTAGGACGAAGAACGGAAACCGCGACGCAGGAACGGCTGCTCCTCGATCGACAGCCACGACGGGAACAGCTGCGTGCCGACGCTGTCGAGCAGGAAGCTGGCGCGCCGGTACAGGGCGCCGCCGGACACCGCGCCGAGCAGATGGCCGATCAGCGAACGCGCGATCTCCGCCGAAAACAGTACCGGATACGTGCCGGTGGCGATCTGCCGAGGCGCCAGCCGGGCCACGGCGCGGTGCGCAGCGCGGCGGCCGATGGCCGCGGCCGGTTCCAGATCCTCCGCGGCCAGCGCGGTGCTGTACCAGCCGTCGCGCTGCATCGCGTCGCCGCGTCCGACGATCAGCGCGCAGCCGATGCTGTGCTGGGTGTCGCGGTCGCGGCCGATGAAACCGTGCGAATTGGCGTACACGCTCAGGCTTTCGCCGCTGCCGACCGATGCGCCGTCGGAATTCTCGATGCGCTTGTCCGAATCGCGGCCCGCCGCTTCGCAGGCGAGCGCCAGGTCGAGCGCCTGGTCGGCGTCGATGGCCCACGGGTGCCAGGTGTCGAAGTCGCCCTGCTCGCCGGCCATCAATTCGGCGTCGGCCAGGCCGGCGGCGGGATCGTCTTCGGTGTAGCGGGCGATGGCGCAGGCCTGCGCGACCGTCGATTCCAGGCTCTCCTCGCGCAGGTCCGCCGTGCTGGCGCTGCCCTTGCGCTGGCCGAAGTAGACGGTGACGCCGATGCCGCGGTCGCGCGTGGATTCGACCGTTTCCACCTCGCCCATGCGCACGTTGACGTTGAGCCCGCGCTCCTCGCTGCAACTCACTTCGGCCTGGCTGGCGCCGTTGGCGCGGCAGCGCTCGAGCAGGCGTTGCGACAGCACGGCCAGCGCATCCAGGCGCGCCTGGCTGTCGTCTTGGATTTGCGGAATGACTGCGTTCAATGGCTTATCCTTCTACTTTGTCGTCCTGAGGCCAAAGGCCGACGGATCTGTTTAGGGTTTTCCCGGACCAGGCGATTACAACCGGTTCCTCGCCGCGTTCGGAATGACATACGGGATGATGTGCGATGCGTGGCATTGACGATGAGACCGGCGACTATCGGGGCCCCAGCCGCACCCAGCAGCGGCAGGCCGCGCTCGATGTGCTGGCGCTGAGCCATCAGCTGGCGGCGCTGAGCCAGGGTCAGCTCGACAAACTGCCGATCCCGGACGACCTGCGCCTGCATATCGCCGATACGCAGCGCATCACCTCGCCGATCGCGCGCAAGCGGCAGATGGCCTTCCTGGCCAAGCAGATGCGGCGCGAGGACGACGAAACGCTGAATGCGATCCGCGACGCGCTGGATGCCGGCGGCGAAGCCTCGCGGCGCGAAACCGCCACGCTGCACCGCGTCGAAGCCTGGCGCGAGCGACTGCTGGCCGATGGCGACGACGCGCTGGCCGAATTGCTGACCGAATATCCGGCCGCCGACCGGCAGCGCCTGCGCCAGCTGCTGCGCAACGCGGGCGAGGAGCGGGCGAAGAACAAACCGCCGCACAGCTATCGCGAGCTGTTCCGCGAGCTGCGCGAATTGTTGGCGCAATCGTCCGAGGACGACATCGACCTCCCGTAGCGATGGCGCCTGTTTTTCCTTCTCCCACCGGGAGAATGTGGCGCGGCAGCGCTGGATGAGGCTAGGGCGCGAGTGCGGCGCCACCGCCACACACCGCACCCTGATCCGCCCTCCGTGCACCTTCTCCCGATGGGAGAAGGAAGTCGCGGGCTTGCGCTGCATCACCTACTTGTGCCGCCCACCGTCAGCTGGTCGATCAGCAGCGACGGCTGTCCCACGCCGACAGGCACGCTCTGCCCATCCTTGCCGCAGACGCCGACGCCTTCGTCCAGCGCCAGGTCGTGGCCGATCATCTTCACCTGCTGCATCGTTTCCGGGCCGTTGCCGATCAGCGTGGCGCCCTTCACCGGCGCGGTGATTTTGCCATCTTCGATCAGATAGGCCTCGGTCGTCGAAAACACGTATTTGCCGCTGGTGATGTCGACCTGGCCGCCGCCGAAATTGACCGCGTACAGGCCTTTCTTCACCGAGCGGATCATGTCTTCCGGATCGTGCTGGCCGGCCAGCATGTAGGTGTTGGTCATGCGCGGCATCACCAGGTGCGCGAAGGACTCGCGGCGGCCGTTGCCGGTCGGCGCCACGCCCATCAGGCGCGCGTTGAGCGTGTCCTGCATGTAACCGACCAGCACGCCGTCCTCGATCAGCGTATTGCATTGCGTCGGCGTGCCTTCGTCGTCGATGTTGAGCGAGCCGCGGCGGCCCGGCAGCGTGCCGTCGTCGACGATGGTCACGCCCGGCGATGCCACGCGCTGGCCCATGCGACCGGCGTAGGTCGAGGTGCCTTTGCGGTTGAAGTCGCCTTCCAGGCCATGGCCGACCGCTTCGTGCAGCAGCACGCCGGGCCAGCCGGAGCCGAGCACCACCGGCATGATGCCGGCTGGCGCATCGATGGCTTCGAGATTCACCAGCGCCTGCCGCAGCGCTTCGCGCGCGAATTTTTCCGGCTTGCCGTCGGCCAGCAGTTCGGCGTACGAATAGCGGCCGCCGTAGCCGGAGAAACCGGATTCGCGGCGGCCGTTCTGCTCCACGATCACCTGGATATTCAGGCGCACCAGCGGCCGCACATCGCCGGCCAGCACGCCATCGCTGCGCGCGACCAGGATGGTGTCGACGCCGCCGGCCAGGCTGACCATCACCTGCTGCACGCGCGGATCGGCGGCGCGCAGCAGTTTGTCGACACGGCGCAGGGCCTCGACCTTCTCGGCGTTGTCGAGCACGTCGATCGGATCCTGCGGCGCGTACAGTTCGCGGCCCTGCCCCGGCACCAGCGCGCGCGCGCTGTGCGCGTTGCCATCGCGCGCGATCGCGCGCGCCGAATGCGCCGCCACCAGCAACGCCTGCGCATTGATGTCGTCGGAATAGGCGAAACCGGTTTTCTCGCCGCTGATCGCACGCACGCCGACGCCCTGCTCGATCGAATGCGCGCCGTCCTTGACGATGCCGTCCTCCACGCTCCAGCTCTCGCGCCGCGCGTGCTGGAAATACAGGTCGCCGAAGTCGATGCCCGGCCCGAGCAGCGTGCCGAACGCGCGGTCGAGGCCGTGGCTGTCGAGGCCTGCGGGCAGCAGCAGGCGGGATTCGGCGATGGTCAGGGATTGGGTCATGGATGGGGTGTCTGGTTGTCTTCTTGATGGGCTTCTTTAAGCCGTCATTCCCGCGAAAGCGGGAATCCAGTGACTTGGCTTGGAGTCACTTGGGGCAACGGCGGAAAGTCACTGGATCCCCGCTTTCGCGAGGATGACGGCTAAAACAGCACTTACTGCGGAAACATGCGGCCTAAAGCACCGCGAATCAACCGGCCGGCGGCGGCCGCTGGGCGCGCGACGCCCGTCCCTGCTCGCGCCCGATCACCTCGACCTTGGGTTCCTTCCACGGCCCGGTCACGCGATAGGTCTTGGCCGCCATCTGGCCCAGCGGCTTCTTCAGCACCGCATTGGCCGCGGCGCCGATCGCTGCGCCGACCGGCCCGCCAGCCAGCGCGCCGGCCACGGTCAACAGATTGCCGGCGCGCGGCAGCACTTCGATGGTCTGGTCGAACTGCTGCGCGCGCAAGTCGGTGGCACCGCGGATGCGGATCTCGGCCGCGGGCCCCTCGATCACCAGATTGTCGCTGCGCGCATGGCCCGCGGCGAAATCGATGTCGCCGGCGATCTCGTTGAACGCGAACCCCTTCGAGAAGAAATCGCGGAAGTCCAGCATCAACCGGCGCGGCAGCTGCGCCAGGCTCAGCAGACCGAGTACGCGTCCCGCTCCCGGCTCCACTTCCAGCAAGCGGCCATCGGTGGCTGACAGACTCAGCTTGCCCTGCAGCACATCCAGCTTGAACGCCGACGGCGCGCCCGGCCAGTGGGCATCGAAACGTATCCGGCCCTTGCCGCCGTCGACCTGCTTGCCGAACCCGGTGCCGGCCAGCAGCGCGCCGACGTCCTCGCTGTCGATGGTGACGCCCAGGCGCGTGCGCCCCGCCGCGCCGCGTCCTAGCCAGTCGCCCTCCAGATCGATGCGCTGTTTGGGCGCACGGATCTGGAACTGTTCGATGCGCAGGCCCGCGGCTACGGGCCGGGTGCGCAACTTGGCGGTACCGAATGCGCCGTCGTTGAGGCGCAGGTCGGCGATGTCGAACGACAGCGGCGGCACTTTCGCCGGATCGATGTCGTCGTCTTTCGCCGCAGCGGCACTCACCGCGGCAGCGGGAATCGTTGTCGGCGTCGTGCTGGGCCTGGCGAATCGCCAGTACACGCGTTCGAAATTGCCGGTCAGCGGCGCGCCGGCCGCCGACGGCGCCAGCAGCGTGCCGGACAGCGCCGGGCCATCGACGCGGATGCGATTGCCGCCGGCCGCGGGCGCGACTTGCAGGCGCGTGTTCGCGAAGGACGAACCGAACAATTGCAGGCGATTGGCGGTCACGTCGATCTGCTGCAGCTTCAAGCCATCGTCGCTGCCGTCGCCTTGCGCCAGCGATAACCATTCGATGGCATCCAGCGTCGCCGCGCGACCGCCAACGATCAGTCCTGATGGCGGCGGCGCGTCAGCGACGCTGCCGGCACCGAGCGCGATCCGCACGCCGGTACGGCCGCCGCTGCTGCGCGAGCGCAAGGCGAGCAGGTTGCCCAGCGCGACCCGTACTTCGCCGCTGCCCAGCGGTAACGCTGCATCGACCGTGGTTGGCAGCGGCACGCCCGCCGCCTTGGTCAGCGGTGCCGGCAGGTCGAGTGCGGTGCCGACCAGATTGGAGCGCAGCTGCAACCGGCTCGGCGCGGCGGTCTGCCCGGCAGCGGTGCGCGGTATCGCCACCGCCACCGTCCATTGCGAGCGGCCGTCCATATGCGGCTTGAGCCAGGCCAGCTCCTTGGCGCGATCAAGCAAGGCGTCGCTGCTGATGTTGGACTGCAGTTCGGCCTCGAAGGCCTGGCGCGCATCGCGTACGTAACCGCCGGCACGCAACGACAACTTGCCGGGCTGGCCTTCCTGCACCACTTCGAGCTTGTCCGCATCGAAGCCGTTCTCGCCGTAGCGAGCGCGGCCGCGCACGTCGTCGAAGGCCAGCTCCCAACGTTTTTCGGACAACTTGGCCCCGACCAGGTCGACCGTACCCTCGATTTTCTTGGCGCCTTTCGCGCCGGCGTGCATCGGCAACCACAGCCCGAAAGTGAGATTGGCCGGCCCGCTGGCGGCGACGTTGTCCAGGGTTTCGCCATGTTCCTTGCGCAACGGGCTCTGCCGCAGCAGCGCTAGCAACTTCGACGCATCGCCGCCGCCTTCGGCCTGCACCGTCAATTCGGCCTTGCCGAAATGCGCTATGCCGGCGTGCAGCTTGCGTATCCCGACACCGGCGATAACCGTCTTGCCGTCCACGGTGAAACCGTCGGCGACGAAACTGACCTTGCCCTCGAGCGCTTCGGCGACGGGCCACTCGGGCTGGAATTTCAGGCTGGCGCCGACGAGATCGGCATCGGCCTGGAACAGGCCGTTGCGGTCGCGGAAAGGCCAGTCGTCGAGATCGCCCGACACCACGGCATGTCCGTTGCGGACATGGCCGCCGAGGAGCGCGGCATCCAGCCATTTCACCGTCGTCGGCGACATCCGGTGTCTCACCCAGAAACCCTTTGCGGCGAGCACCGGCGATTCGTCCAGTTGCGCGGCGAGTTCGATCCGCGGCCGCGTGCCGTCGCCCTGGAACCACAGGCTGCCGCGCATGCGCGCGCCAAAATCGTCGCCGCGCGCATACAGGTCGCCGGTGCCGATGCGCCAGCCCGCGCCTTCGCGCCAACCGGCTATGGCGCCCTGCAGTCTGGCCGGATGCGGTACGCCGAAGCCGCGCGGCCAATCGAACACGAACGCCGACTGCGGATCCAGGCGCAATGCGAAACCTTCCGCGTCGCCGACGAAGTCGCCCGACAGGCCGGTCAGTCCCGGCGCATCGCCGATCGGCGTGAAGCCGAGGCCTGCGATACGTCCCTGCGCGCGCAACGCACCACCGCGGATGCCTGCGATCTCCACCCGATCCAGCGTCGCGACCGGCTTGGCCGCCTGCAGCCAGCGCCGCAACCCGGGATCGAGCCGGTCGCTCAAGGCTACCGCGGCCAGCAACGGCGCGACCTGCACGTGGTGGGCGAGCACGGCGTAGCGCTGGCCGCCGGCGAGCATCAGGCCATCTAGAGACTGCTGGGCCTGGCCGCTGCCGATCCGCAGCCGCGGCGCATCGAAGCGCCAGCCGCCCGGCGCCACCCGCCAGCGCGCGCGGGTTTCGAAACGGTCGAATTGCAGCTGCGCAGGCGTCGGCATGTCCTGCGACGCGGCGCCGCGCAATGCCAGCTGGTTGATCGCCGCATCCACCGTCACGGCCACGAAGCGATGGCCCCTGAGCTCCGCCCAGGCCTCGGCGCGGCCGTTGCCGCCGTCGACGACCACGCCGGCGTAACGCAGCAACGGCGACCACGCCGAAAGATCGGCCCGCTTCGCCGCGAAATAAGCACGGCCGTCGCCGGTCTTGCGATCGAAGTCGATGACCGCATCGATCGGCGCAGCGCCAGCGCCGGCACGGGCGAGCGAGGGCCAGGCGCGCGCACCGGCGCGCACGCGGCTGCCGTCCACGCGCAGGCGCACATCGATCTTGGGCAAGCGCGCATCGATGCCCAACGACGGCGCCACCAATGCGAGCTTGGCGTCGATGACCTGCAGTTCGCCCAGGTTTTCGAGCGTCTTGAGCGGATCGCCGCCGGCCTGCTGCTGGCCGGGCAGTCCGCGCACCGACCAGCGCCCGTCCTTGCCACGCTCCAGCACCAGTTCGAGCCCGCGCACGCGTAGTTCGGTGAAAGAGCGGCCGGGCAGCAGCCCCGCATACTGCGCGACCAGGATTTCGGCCTCGCCGATCGGCACCGCATCGTCGCCGTCGCCGATGCGCAGGCCGTCCAGGCGCAGCAGCGGACCGCGCCGGGTCCACTCCGTTTCGACATGGTCGAACACGACGCGGCGCTGCGCCCGTTCGCTCAGCCACTCGGCGATCTTGTCGGGATGGCGTTCGGCCAGCGGCAGCAACTGGCTGGTGACGCCCGCGCCGAGCGCCATCACCACCAGGACGATGGCGAGCGTGTACCAGACGCCCCTGCGCAGGACCCGGAGGCGATGGCGCCAAGGCGTCGGCATCAGCGTGCTCCGCTTGCTGCGGAGCGGGAATCGGCAATGGGGAATGGGGAATGGGGAAATTCGCCGGCATAACCTCCGCTCACAGGCCGCGCAGGCCGGTTCGGGCCTTTTCGATTCCCGATTCCCGACTGCCGATTCCCTGCCTTACAGCAGCACGACATCGAACTGCTCCTGCAGGTATTGCTCGTCCGGCTGGAAACGGATCGACTTGCCGAGGAATTCCTCGAGTTCGGCGACCGCAGCCGATTCCTCGTCGGTGATGCGCGCGACCACGTTCGGCGAGGCGATCACCAGCAGCCGCGCCGCTTCGAACTGGCGCACGGCGCGGGTGATCTCGCGGAAGATCTCGTAGGTCACCGTCTCGCTGGTCTTGAGCATGCCGCGGCCGCCGCACTCATGGCAGGGCTCGCACAGCTGCCGCTCCAGGCTCTCGACGGTGCGCTTGCGCGTCATCTCGACCAGGCCCAGCGGCGAGAAATCGTAGACCGTGGTCTTGGCGTGGTCCTTGACCAGCGATTTTTCCAGCGTGCGCAGCACTTGGCGCCGGTGTTCCGCGTCGACCATGTCGATGAAGTCGATGATGATGATCCCGCCGAGGTTGCGCAGCCGCAGTTGCCGGGCGACCGACTGCGCCGCTTCCAGGTTGGTCCTGTAAACGGTCTCCTCGAGATTGCGTTGACCGAGGAACGAACCGGTGTTGACGTCGACCGTGGTCATCGCCTCGGTCTGGTCGATGACCAGATAGCCGCCGGATTTCAGCGGCACTTCCTTTCTCAGTGCGTTCTGGATCTCGTCCTCGACGCCGTACAGGTCGAAGATCGGACGCGCGCCGCCGTAATGCTCGATCTTCTCGGCCAGGCCCGGCATGTATTGCGCGGCGAATTCGCGCAGCTTGTCGCAAGTCTCGCGCGAATCGACTTTCACCTTCTCCACATCGCGCCGCATCAGGTCGCGCACCGCGCGCAGCGGCAGGGTCAGGTCCTCGTACACCGCCGCGCCCACGCGCGCGTCGCGCGAGCGCTGTTCGACCAGCGCCCAGGCGCGGCTCAGGTAAGCGATGTCCTCGGCCAGGGCTTCGGCCGGCTGGCCTTCGGCATTGGTGCGGATGATGTAACCCTGTTCGGTGCGCCTGCCGGCAGCGGGCCTGGCCGTGCGCACCATTTCCGCGACCTGCGCATCGGCTTCCGGTACGTCCGCCAAGCCATCGAGCGCAACGACGACCTCGGAAGGCCGTGCGATTCCGGCCAGCTCGGACACCAGCGACTTCAGCCGCGCGCGTTCGGCCTCGTCCTCGATCCGCGCCGACACGCCCACCACCCGCGACTGCGGCAGCAGCACCAGGTAGCGCGAGGGGATGCTCAGCTGCGTGGTCAGGCGCGCGCCCTTGCTGCCGATAGGGTCCTTGACCACCTGCACGATCACGTCCTGGCCTTCGCGTACCAGTTCGGAGATCGGCTTGGGCAACGAGGGCGGCAGCGGCGCATCGTCGTCGCCCTGACCGACCGGCGCCGGGCGCACGATGTCGTTGGCGTGCAGGAAAGCCGCCCGGTCCAGGCCGATCTCGATGAAGGCGGCCTGCATGCCGGGCATCACGCGCTGCACGCGGCCCTTGTAGATGTTGCCGACCACGCCGCGGCTCCAGCCGCGCTCGATATGCAGTTCCTGCAGCATGCCGTTCTCGACCACGGCGACGCGGGTTTCGCGGGGAGTCACATTGACCAGGATTTCTTCCGTCATTTGGTTTCCACGCCCTGCCGCGACGGCACGGCGAATTTTCGCAACAGCTGCGCTGTCTCGTAGAGGGGCAACCCCATGACTCCTGAATAGCTGCCGGACAGATGCGCGATGAACGCCTGCGCCCGGCCCTGGATGGCGTAGGCACCGGCCCGGTCCTGCCATTCACCGGTGGCGAGGTAGGCCTCGATGTCGGCATCGTCGAGTTCGGCGAAGGTCACCTCGGACACGGATACCGCCATGGCCTCGCGCGATGCCGACACCAGCGACAGCGCCGAGATCACGCGATGCGTCCGCCCGGACAGGCGCCGCAGCATCGCCGCCGCATCGGCGGCATCGTGCGGCTTGCCGAAGACGTCGTCGTCCAGCACCACTTCGGTGTCGCCGCCGAGCACGACGGCGCCCGTCACGGCCACCACATGCAGCAGGCCGGCGCCGGCCTTTTCGCGCGCGACGCGGCGCACGTAGTCCTCGGCGGGTTCGCCGGGGGCGCGGTGTTCGGGGACGTCGACGTCCAGCAACCCGAAATCCAGGCCCAGGCGGGCGAGCAGTTCGGAGCGGCGCGGGGATTTCGAGGCGAGGTACAACATCAATGGAAGAATAACCCGCGCCGCCCGGACCAAGCCCGCCGCGGGCTTAACCCCGCTACGGCTCACGGGCCGTTAACTGGATTCCGAACACCCTGTCACACATCCCCGAGGAGACTTTCTATGCCCTTTACCGGTTTGCGACCGCTGCTGCTTGCCACCGCCCTCGCCACGAGTTTCCTGATGACCTCTGCCTGTGCCCAGACGGCCGCCCCGGGCGGCTACGCGATCCCCACCGACGGCACCCTGCTCTCCGTTTCGGCCCAGGCCGAATCCAAGCGCGTGCCGGACGTGGCCACGATTTCCGCCGGCGTGGTCACCCAGGCCACGGATGCCAATGCCGCCATGCGCCAGAACGCCGAGCAGATGGCCAAGGTGGTCGCCGCGATCAAGTCCGCCGGCATCGCCGAGCGCGATGTGCAGACCAGCGGCATCAGCATCAATCCGCAATACAAGTACATCGAGAACCAGGCGCCGGAAATCACCGGCTACCAGGCCAGCAATACGGTCAATCTGAAGGTGCGCGACATCGCCAAGCTGGGCAAGGTGCTCGACACGCTGGTCGCGCAGGGCGCCAACCAGGTCAACGGGCCCAACTTCGAGGTCGACAAGCCGGAGGAGGCGTACGACGAGGCGCGCCGTGCGGCGCTGGACAAGGCGAAGGCGCGCGCCGAGATGTACGCCAAGACGATGGACCTGAAGGTGCGCCGGGTGGTCAGCATTTCGGAGAATGCGGGCGGCGGCCCGCCGCGTCCGATGCCGATGATGGCGATGTCGCGTTCGAAGGAAGCCTACGCGGCCGACACGTCGGTATCGCCGGGCGAGACCACGCTGTCGATGACGCTGGACGTGGTTTACGAGCTCGGCCGCTGAGATGACCGCTCGCGACAAGACCGCTCCACCGGCACCCGATCCCAGGCCCGGGCACAACCCGGGCTATGCGGAACCGCAGCCGCGCGATGGCGAGGATGCGCGCAAGCCGGGCAAGCGCCGGCGCGATCCGGACGAGGGCGGACTTGGGCGCGATCCGGAAGGTGATGGCAAACCGGATAGCGGACAGTGAGCCGCTGTCCGTTTCCTTATGAATACCCGCCTGTTTCCCTTCTTTGAAACCGTGCTTGTCTCCCCTCTTTGAAAAAGAGGGGCCGGGGGAGATTTGCCGTCGCCGTTGCCATTGCCTTTCGTAGGAGCGGCTTTAGCCGCGAGCTCTTGATCCTGCTGTCATCGACAACAAGAGCTCGCGGCTAAAGCCGCTCCTACGAAAAGCCGCTCTTACGAAAGCCGCCCGCGTCGCGCCATTCGTCCGCACCCGCACCCCGAACATCCGTCCATCACTTGCCCTGCACGCCCCTGCGGCGCAGCGTGGAATGGCAGTTGGGTGACGCACCGTCGGAAGTCGGTTGGCTTTTAACCCCGCTTCCTCCGTCGGTGCGTTGGGAATCACGCAGGCGATAACCTTGGAGGTGGGTCATGGTGCTTTCGCAACAACGCGGTTTCCGTTATCCGCTATCCGATACGTACGGCGAGAACTCGCCCAACCCGCTGCGCATCGCAGCCACCAGCACCGCGATCGCGCTGCATGTGATGGCGTTGCTGCTGTTGCTCGCTCCTGCGGCATCGCCGCCGATGATCGACGAATCCGAAGTGATCCGTGTGGTGCAGTTGTGGCCTACAGAAAAGGTTCCGCCGCCGGAGCTACCGCCGCCGCTGAAAGTGGATGTGGTCAAGCCGCCGCAGACGAACACCCCCGTGTCGCGGCCGCAGCAGAACGTCGCGCCCGCGGATGTACCGATCGTCAGCGATCTGGGCACCGTGGCTTATGTGCCGCCGATCGAAGACGCCGGCCCGGCGATGCCCAACATCGATGCCGGTCCGGTAGCCGCCGTGCGGCTGGAATACGCCGACGCACCGGCGCCCAAGTATCCGCGCGACGCTTTGCGCCTGGGCCTGCAGGGCGTGGTCATGCTGCAGGTGACCGTCGACATCGACGGACGCCCGCTCGAGGTGGTGATCGCGCAAAGCAGCGGCCATCGCGACCTGGATGCCGCGGCGCGTCTGCAGGTGCTCAAGCGCTGGCGCTTCCGTCCGGCGATGAAGGACGGGCAGGCGGTGCAGGCGATCGGCTTGGTGCCGGTCAACTTCACCCTGAATCACTGATCGCAACGGGCAGCGCCACCTTGTAGAGCGGAGCTTGCTCCGCCGCTTTGGACGACGAACCGGGAGCAGCGGAGCAAGCTCCGCTCTACAAAACCGCTGCACCGACCGCAAGCGCAGCAAGGTCAGCCGCGGTGATAGGGATGGTTGGCCAGCAGCGCAGCCGCGCGATACAACTGCTCGGCCACCAGCAGACGCACCAGCATGTGCGGCAAGGTCAGCGGGCCCAGCGACCAGGTTTCATCGGCGCGCGCGATCACGTCCGAAGCGTGGCCTTCCGGGCCGCCGATCAGGAAAGCCAGATCGCGCCCCTGCGTGCGCCAGTGCTCCAGCCGTTGCGAGAGCTGTTCCGATGAATACGCCTTGCCGCGGCCATCCAGTACGACGGTGTATGCGTTCTTGGGCAGCGCGGCGAGCACGCGCCCGCCTTCGTCCTGCATCGCACGCGCCGCATCGCGGCCCTTGCCGCGCAGGCCCGGCTCGATTTCGGCCAGCTCGAACGGCAGCCAGTGCGACAGGCGCTTCTGGTACTCCGCGAAACCCTGCGCCACCCAGGACGGTGCGCGTTCGCCGACTGCGATCAGTCTTGCCTTCATCGCGGCATGGTAACGAGTCGGTGCCGCCTGCGCGCCGGCCGTCGCATTTACGACGATCGCCATCGCAATGTCATATTCCGGTTACCGCGGCTGCCTAGTGTCATGACTCCCCCGCAAGCAGGAGTCGCACATGCCATCCGTCGATTACTCCCGCCGCCAGGTGCTCAAAGGCAGTGCCGCGGCCATGGCCGTAGGCGCCATCGGCAGCCTTGGCGCGCTGTACACGCGCCAGTCGCTCGCCGCCGGCGATCCGACACGCACGCTGCCCATCCCGAGTCCCTACGGCCGCCTGGCGCCTGTCGCCGACCGCACCACCGGCCTGCCGCTGTTGCAATTGCCGCGCGGCTTCAGCTATCGCTCCTTCGGCTGGAGCGGCGACCTGATGGACGATGGCCAGGCCTGTCCGGATCGCCACGACGGCATGGCCGCGGTCGGCTTCCGTCGCTCGCGCGGCGACCATCGCGCGCGCAGGGACGACCATCTGCACGGCACCGAACTGGTGCTGATCCGCAATCACGAGCGCGGCGGCGCCACGCCGATCAACGCGCCGGGCATGTACGACACCGGCGATATCGGCGGCGGCCAGTTCGCCGGCGGCGGCACCACCACGCTGGGCTATGGCGCGCGCGGCTGGCAGTCGCTGGAACCCAGCCTCGGCGGCACCCTGGTCAACTGCGCCGGCGGCCCGACTCCCTGGGGCACGTGGCTGACCTGCGAGGAGATCAAGACCAACGCGGTGTCCAGCACCGGCCGCAAGCACGGTTACGTGTTCGAAGTGCATCCGGATGCCGAGCAAACCAGCGCCGAACCCCTGACCGCACTGGGCCGTTTCAGCCATGAAGCCGTGGCCATCGATCCACGCACCGGCGTCGTCTATCTGACTGAAGACGATCGCAACAAGTCCGGCCTGTACCGGTTCGTGCCCAACGACCGACGCGGCCGCCATGGCTCGCTGCAGAACGGTGGCCGGCTGCAGGTCGCGCGCGTACGCGGCCAGGCGAATGCGGACCTGACCGTGGCCGCGATCGGTACCGAATACAAGCTGGAATGGATCGATGTCGCCGATCCTGACCTCGACAACCTGCCCGCACCGGGCGGTTTCCCCGACATCGGCGCCGGCGAGACGCTGAGCGGCCCGTTCGCGCAGGGCTGGGCCGACGGCGGACTGCGCATGAGCCGCGGCGAAGGCATCTGGTACAGCTACGGCAAGATGTTCATCGTCGACACCAGCTGCGGGCTCGGCGTCGACGGCCAGAAGGGCCGCGGCAACGGTGCGATCTGGGTGCTCGACCTGGCCAGCCAGCGCCTGCGCGCCCTGTTCGTCAGCGGCCACCAGCTCGCCGCGCACAATCCCGACAATCTCACCGTCAGCCCGCGCGGCGGCGTGGTGCTGTGCGAAGACCCCGACGCGGCACCGGCCGGCAGCCCGGACGAATACGGCCCGGGTACGCGGCTGGTCGGCCTGACGCGGCAGGGCGAGTCGTTCTGGCTGTGCAAGAACAATGTCGCGCTGACTTCATCGCAGATCGCCGATGCCGACAAGAGCATCCCGGAAGGCGATTACCGCGAAAGCGAATTCTGCGGCGCATGCTGGGATCCGTTCGGCCGCACCTTGTTCGTCAACATCCAGACGCCGGGCATCACGGTGGCGATTACCGGGCCGTGGCTGCGCGGGCCGTTATGACCGGCCGTTGAAAACGACGACGGCGCCGCGAGGCGCCGTTGTCGTTTGCTCTTCGTAAGAGCGGCTTCAGCCGCGAGCTCTCCAAGATCGCGATGCAAGCCACAAGAGCTCGCGGCCGAAGCCGCTCTTACGAAAGCGGGATCAGAAGCGATCTTCGGCGTCGGTCTCTAATTCCGACGCTTCCGGCGGCTGATCGCCGACCGTCCACAACCGCTCCAGCGCGTAGAACTCGCGCACGCGCGGCAACATCACATGGACCACCACATCGCCGAGGTCGACCAGCACCCATTCGGCCTCGCGCTCGCCTTCGACGCCGAGCGGCTGCACATCGAGTTTTTTGGCGAAGCGCACCACTTCGTCGGCAATCGACTTGACGTGGCGGGTGGAGGTACCGGACGTGACCACCATGAAATCGCAGACGCTGGTCTTTTCGCGCACGTCGATTTCGACGGTATCGCGGGCCTTGATGTCTTCGAGGGCGGAATGGACCTGTTCGAGCAGAGCAGGTACGGACGGCGGCGGGTTGGGCAGGCGGGTCTTGATGACTTGGGCGGGGCTGGTCAAAGGGGTATCGGCTCCGAGAATTACCAATGATTATAACGGACCGGACGTGACGGTCCGGCCTGCATACAGGCCGTTTTGCGCGATGTAGGCCGCTACGGCGGGCGCCACCTGGTCCTGCCAGCGCTCCCCGGCCTGGATACGGCGGCGGATATCGCTGGCCGATTCCGGCTGCAGCGGCTGTTGCAGGCGCAGCACCCGGCCGGCGGGATCACGCTGCAGATCCGCCGCAGACCCGGCCCAACGACCTTCGAGCCGTTGCGACAGCGCGGCCGAGAGTTCGTCTTCCAGGCCGTTGCCGGGACGCTCGGCGACGACGAAATGCGCGTAGTCGAACAACTCGCGCCACGATTTCCAGGTCGGCAGGCCGATGAAGCTGTCGGCGCCGACCAGCAACGCGACTGGCGCCTGGCTGCCGATCTCGCCGCGCAATGCGCGCAAGGTATCGATGGTGTAGGACGGCCCCTCGCGCAGCAATTCGCGGCGATCGACCTGCAGGCCCGGTTCGTCGCCGATCGCCAGCGCCAGCATCGCCGCGCGCTGCTCCGCATCGGCGTGGGTCGGGCCCTTGTGCGGCGGATCCGCGGCCGGCATCAGGTGCACCTGCGCCGCCAGCGCATCGCGCGCATGGCGGGCGACGGCGAGATGGCCGTTGTGGACCGGATCGAAGGTGCCGCCGTACAGCACCAGCAGCGGCGCGTTCATTCGCGTGCCCGCTTTTGTAGAGTGGAGCTCGCTCCACTGCTTTTCATGCCTTGAGGACAAGAACAGTGGAGCGAGCTCCACTCTACAAAACAGGGGCGGGCTCCCGCCCTCATGCCAGCAGCGCGGCCGCGCGCGGTTCCGCCACGGCAAGCAGCAACCGCTCTAGCGCCTGCCATGCGTCGCCCGCGGCGCGGCCCTTGGCGATGCGGTCGACGCGGCCGGCACCGACCACGAAACGCTCCCAGCGCGGCGCGGCATGGCGTTGCAATGCGCGCTTGTACAACGCCTGTTTCGAATCCCAGACGCGCTGCGCCTTGAATTCGGAAGCCAGATTGCCGCCGCGCGCCTGCACGCGCGCCAATGCGGCAGCGCGTTGCAGTTCCATCGTCACCATGCCGAGCAACGCCGGCACCGCTTCGCCTTCGGCGCGCAGGCCGGCGAGCATGCGCGACACCTGCAGCGCCTGCCCGCCCAACGCGGCATCGACCAGGCGGAATACGTCGTAGCGCGCGGCATCGGCCACCAGCGCATTCATGCGCGCGGCATCGATGGTCTGGCCATCGCTGAGCAATGCGAGCTTGTCGATTTCCTGCGCCGCGGCGAGCAGGTTGCCTTCGACGCGTTCGCACAGGCTCTGCACCGCATCGCGATCCGCGCGCAGCCCGCGCGCGCGCAGGCGGCGTTCGATCCAGTCCGGCAGTTCGTGCGGCTTGACCGCCCACGCGACCACCACATGGCCGATCCGGCCGATCGCCTCGCTCCATTTGCCGGCGTGCGCCCTGCTCCAGTCGCCGGCGATGACCGCAAGCGCGACGTCCGGTGCCGGATCGGCGCAGAAAGCGGCGATCGCTTCCGCGCCCTGCTTGCCCGGCTTGCCGGTGGGCAGGCGCAGTTCGATCAGGCGCCGCGTACTGAACAGGCTGGGAGCGGACAGGCTGGCATGCAGCGCATCCCAATCCGGCTCGCGCTGGTTGCCCTCGGCCTCGAATACTTCGCGCTCGGCGTAACCTTGCGCGCGCGCCTGCTGGCGCAGCGCGTCGCCGGCCTCGAGCACGCGCAGCGGCTCGGGCCCGGCAATCAGGTAGGCCGGCCGCAACGGTTCGGCCGCGAGCTGCGCCGCCAGCCGTTCCGGTGTCAGTTCCATATCAGGATTGCGGTTCCGGCGCCGGCTCTGCCGCGGGCTGCGGTTGCGACGGCTGCTCGGCCGCGGCTGGCGCTTCGGACGGCTGCTCCGTCGCGGAGGGCGGTTCCGACAGCTCGATCGCGGATGGGGATTCCGGCGACGGTTCCGCAGCGGATCGCGCTTCCAGCGGCTGCTCCGCCGCATCGATGCGACGCAGGATACTGGCGACCATTTCGCGACGCAGCTCGCGCGCCAGCAATTCCTGCTCGCTCTCGGCGCCGGTCGGGCTGGTCGGCGAAGAAATGTAATCGCGCGACAACTCGATGGTCTGCCGCGGCAGCACGTCGCTGCCGTCGGCCTTGCGCAATCCGAACACCACCGCATAGCGCAGCGTGAATTCCTGCGCGCGGCCGAACTGGTCGATGCTGATCGCCCGGCTGCCCCAGCGCTCCGAGATCACTTCCAGCGTCGCCACGTCCTCGATGGCGTCCGGCGATGCGGGCGTGGCGCCGATGCGTGTCAGCGCCTGTCCCAACGCCGTGCCCAACGGGCTGTAGGGGTCGGCCGACACCACGCGCACCGGGCCCAGGTCCTCGGGCAGCGTCAGGGCATTGCGCAGGTGGAAACCGCAGCCCGACAGCACAAGCGTCAGTACCGCCAGCCAAGCGACGTAGGGGATTCGGATCATGGCGCCAGTCTGGACGAGGCCGACGCGCGCATCAATAGCGCACCGGATAGCCACTGAACATCGCTTCAGGCGCGCGCCAGCCGGGCAATGCGGCCACCCTGCCGAGCCAGTCGCGCACCGCGGGCCAGCCATCGATATCGATCGCGGCCTGGTCGGCCCAGTACAGGTAGCCGCAACAGGCGGTGTCGGCGGTGGTCGGCGCCGCGATCGCCAGCACCGGCATTTCGCCATGAGGATGGCAGGATCAGTCGGCATGTCGGTCCAATCTCGCGTGACCGCTCTTCGTAGGAGCGGCTTCAGCCGCGAGCCTTTTTCCTTCAGTCTCGTCGCGAAGATCAAAAGATCGCGGCTAAAGCCGCTCTTACGAAGAGCCGGACCTTGGTGTCACGCCGCGACGATGTTGACGATCTTGCCTGGCACCACGATCACCTTGCGCACGCTCTGGCCTTCGAGGAAGCGGGCGACATTGGTTTCCGCCAGCGCCAGCGCCTCGATGGTTTCGCGCGGCATGTCGACGGGCACCTCGATGGTGCCGCGCAATTTGCCATTGACCTGCACCGCCAGCGTCACCGCATCGCGCTCCAGCGCGGCGGCATCGGCCTGCGGGAACGGAACGTCTTCCAGCAGCGTCTCGGCGTGGCCCAACTGCTGCCACAGCGCGTGGCTGGCATGCGGGGTGATCGGATTGAGCAGCAGCACGATCGCCTCGAACGCCTGCTGGCGCAGCGCGCGGCCGTTGGCCGTGGCGTCGTCGAATTTGGAGACGTGATTGAGCAGCTCCATCACTGCCGCTATCGCGGTGTTGAAGCTGTGGCGACGGCCGTAATCGTCGCCGACCTTCTGGATCGCCTCGTGCAGCTGGCGGCGCAGCGTCTTCTGCGCCGGCGTCAGCGCGGCCGCGTCGAGCGCGGGCGCCGCGCCGTCGCCCGCGTGGCGTTCGACCTGCGTCCACAAACGGCGCAGGAAGCGCGACATGCCTTCGACGCCGGCTTCGTTCCATTCCAGCGACTGTTCCGGCGGCGCGGCGAACATCGAGAACAGGCGCACGGTGTCGGCGCCGTACTTGTCGACCATCGATTGCGGATCCACGCCGTTGTTCTTCGACTTGGACATCTTCTCGGTGCCGCCGATGTGCACCGGCTTGCCATCGGCCTTCGCCTTGGCGCCGGTGATGCGGCCGCGTTCGTCGCGCTCGATCTCGACGTCGGCCGGATTGATCCAGTCCTTAACGCCGTGCGCATCCTCGCGATAGAAGGTGTCGGCGATCACCATGCCCTGGGTCAGCAGGTTGATCGCCGGCTCGTCGCTGTCCACCAGGCCCTGGTCGCGCAGCAGCTTGTGGTAGAAGCGGAAATACATCAGGTGCAGGATCGCGTGCTCGATGCCGCCGATGTACTGGTCGACCGGCAGCCAATGGTTCGCGCGCGCGTCGACCATGTCGGCCGCACCGGGCGAGGTGTAACGCGCGTAGTACCAGCTCGACTCCATGAAGGTGTCGAACGTGTCGGTTTCGCGCTCGGCCGCGCCGCCGCATTGCGGACAGGTGGTCTTGCGCCATTCCGGATCGGCCTTGATCGGCGACTGCACGCCGCCCGCTTTGGCGAACGCATCGGCCACGTCTTCCGGCAACACCACCGGCAACTGGTCCTCGGGCACCGGCACCGCACCGCAATCGGCGCAATAGATCACCGGGATCGGGCAGCCCCAGTAGCGCTGACGCGACACGCCCCAGTCGCGCAAACGATAGTTGACCCGCTTGCTGCCGCGGCCCTGCTGCTCGAATCGCGCCGCCAGCGCATCCAGCGCCTGCTGGAAATCCATCCCGTCGAACTCGCCGGAATTCACCAGCCAGCCGCGCTCGGTGTACGCGCCTTGCTCGGCGATGCGGCGTTCGAATTCCTCGACCACCTGCACGGCGGCACCGGTGTCGTACACGTCGATCGCACCGCTCTCGCCCAGCGCGGCGCGCATCGGGTCGTCGTGGTTGGCGACGTGCGAGGAAATTTCGGCGATGGCGTCGCGCACTTCGTCCGGCACGATCACCATCCTGATCGGCAGCAGATACGCGCTGGCGAATTCCCAGTCGCGCTGGTCGTGGCCGGGCACCGCCATCACCGCGCCGGTGCCGTAGCCCATCAGCACGAAGTTGGCGACGTAGATCGGCAGCGCCTCGCCGCTGACCGGATGGATCGCGCGCAGGCCGGTATCCATGCCGCGCTTGACCTGCGTTTCCAGCTCGGCCTCGGACACGCCGCCTTTTTTCAGGTCGGCGATGAAAGCGGCCAGATCGGGGTTGGACTGCGCCGCCTGCAGCGCTAGCGGATGTTCCGCGGCGACCGACACGAAAGTCACGCCCATCAGCGTGTCCGGACGCGTGGTGTACACGCTCAGGCGCTCGTCGCTGCCTTCCACATCGAACGCGAACTCCAGGCCTTCGCTACGCCCGATCCAGTTGCGCTGCATGGTCTTGACTGAGTCCGGCCAGCCCGGCAGCGCGTCCAGGCCGTCGAGCAGTTGCTGCGCGTAATCGGTGATCTTCAGGAACCACTGCGGGATCTCGCGCTTCTCCACCACCGCGCCGCTGCGCCAGCCGCGGCCGTCGATCACCTGCTCGTTGGCCAGCACGGTCTGGTCGACCGGGTCCCAGTTGACGACGCTGTTCTTGCGGTAGGCCAGGCCTTTCTTCAGCAGCCGCACGAACATGCGCTGCTCGTGCACGTAATAGTCCGGCGAACAGGTCGCGAACTCGCGCGTCCAGTCGATCGCGTAGCCCATGGTCTTGAGCTGCTCGCGCATGTGCGCGATGTTGGCGTAGGTCCATTTGGCCGGCGCGGTGCGGTTCTTGATCGCGGCGTTCTCGGCCGGCAGGCCGAACGCGTCCCAGCCCATCGGCTGCAGCACGTTCTTGCCGGTCATGCGCTGGTAGCGGCTGATCACATCGCCGATGGTGTAGTTGCGCACATGGCCCATGTGCAGCGCCCCGGACGGGTACGGCAGCATCGACAAGCAGAAGAACTTGGGCTTGGCGTTGTCCTCTTTGGCCTCGAACGCGCCGGTCCGGGACCAGAACTGCTGGGCGGCGGATTCGACGGCGGCGGGCTGGTAGGCGGGGACTT
>Ga0193753_10000958_pt1 | contig 25893 bp, 24 predicted proteins | sample H1c2metaG_FD_144925 | JGI IMG/M metagenome (GOLD analysis project Ga0193753, IMG submission 144925) | Soil microbial communities from a riparian zone of the East river system, Colorado, United States - H1c2 | ecosystem: Environmental > Terrestrial > Soil > Riparian zone | place: USA: East... | reverse complement strand
TGCTCGGCACGACCACGCCGGACCTCATATTCCCGTCGACCGCCTGCCTGATCCAGCACCGGCTCGGCGCCAACGGCTGCCCTGCGTTCGATGTCAACGCCGCCTGTTCGGGCTTTCTGTTCGCGCTGACCGTCGCCGACAAGTTCATCCGCTCCGGCGCGGCCAAGACCGTGCTGGTGGTGGGTGCGGAAACCTTGACCCGCATGGTCGACTGGACCGAGCGCAGCACCTGCGTGCTGTTCGGCGACGGCGCCGGCGCCGTCGTGCTCAAGGCCGATAGCGAGACCGGCATCCTCAGCACCCATCTGCACGCCGACGGCGGCAAGAAGGAACTGCTGTGGGGCCCGGTCGGCGTCTCGGTCGGCTTCAAGCCCGAGCTGCCCAACGTCGGCGTGCGCATCAACATGGCCGGCAGCGAAGTGTTCAAGCACGCGGTCAAGGCGCTCGATTCGGTGGCCGAGGAAACGCTCGAAGCCAACGGCATCGACCGTCACGACCTCGACTGGCTGATCCCGCACCAGGCCAACCTGCGCATCATCGAAGCCACGGCCAAGCGCCTGGACATGCCGATGGACCGGGTGATCGTTACGGTCGACAAGCACGGCAACACCTCATCGGGCTCGGTGCCGCTGGCGTTGGACGAGGCGGTGCGCTCGGGCCGCATCCAGCGCGGCCAGCTGGTGATGCTGGAGGCCTTCGGCGGCGGCTTCACCTGGGGCAGCGCACTGCTGCGCTATTAAGCCTGCAGGCTTCGGCTTTTCGTAGGAGCGGCTTTAGCCGCGAGCTCTTAATGACTGGTTGCGACAACCGAAGAGCTCGCGGCTAAAGCCGCTCCTACGAAAAGCTGCAGCACAGCCACATACGCGCCGGTACAGACGTTCCGCGCGGGCGCCACGTATCATTCGCATCCTGTTTGCAGAGATCGCCGATGACCGCTTCTTCCCCGCTGGCTTTCGTGTTCCCCGGCCAGGGCTCGCAATCCCTGGCGATGCTCGCCGAACTGGCCGAGATGCACCCGGGCGTGCACGAGACTTTCCGCGAAGCTTCCGACGGCGCCGGCGTCGACTTGTGGGCGTTGTCGCAGGGCGGCCCGGAAGAGATGCTCAACCGCACCGAATACACCCAGCCGGCACTGCTCGCCGCGGGCGTCGCCGTATGGCGCCTGTGGTTGTCGCAGGGCGGGCCGAAGCCGGGCGTTTTCGCGGGGCACAGCCTGGGCGAATACGCCGCGCTGGTCGCTGCAGGCGCGCTGTCGCTGCACGACGGCGCGCACCTGGTGCGCATCCGCGGCCAGCTGATGCAGGACGCGGCGCCGCCGGGCACCGGTGCGATGGCCGCCGTCATCGGTGCCGACGACGCGCTGGTCAAGGAAGTCTGCCAGCAAGCTTCCGGCAGCCAGGTCGTAGTGCCCGCCAACTACAACTCGCCGGGGCAGATCGTGATCGGCGGCGATGCCGACGCGGTCGAACGCGCCGTGACGCTGCTCGCCGAACGCGGCGTGCGCAAGGTGGTCAAGCTCGCGGTCAGCGTGCCCTCGCATACTCCGATGATGCGCGAAGCCGCCAACCGCCTGTCCGAAACGATGAGCGGATTGTCATGGCGCGAGCCGGCGATTCCGGTCGTGCAGAACGTCGATGCCGAAATCCACCAGGGCGTGCAATCGATCCGCGATGCGCTGGTGCGTCAGCTGTACCTGCCGGTGCGCTGGACCGACTGCGTGCAGGCGCTGGCGGCGCGCGGTGCGACCCGCATCGGCGAATGCGGTCCGGGCAAGGTGCTGACGGGCTTGATCAAGCGCATCGACAAATCGCTGGATGCGCGCCCACTGGGCACGCCCGGCGAGTTCGAGACTGCGCTGGCGGAATGGAAATAATCTGCAACCCTCTAACTCTCTAACCCTGTCATCCCGAGCGTAGCGAGGGATCTGCTTCACCCGCGACACGGCAGATCCCTGGCTACGTTCGGGATGACAAAAAGAATGCATTCGAACAAGAGGCATGCGATGACAAATGTTCTTGCAGGCGAAATCGCGCTGGTCACCGGCGCCAGCCGCGGCATCGGCGCCGCGATCGCCGACCTGCTCGCCGCGCAGGGCGCGACCGTGATCGGCACGGCCACGTCCGAGTCCGGCGCGCAGGCGATCGGCGCACGGCTGCAAGGCGCGGGCGGTCACGGCCGCGTGCTGAACGTCACCGATGCGGCTGCGGTCGAAGCGCTGATCGACGCCATCGGCAAAGAATTCGGCGCCATCTCCATCCTGGTCAACAACGCCGGCATCACCCGCGACAACCTGCTGATGCGGATGAAGGAAGAAGACTGGCAGGCGATCCTCGACACCAATCTGAGCAGCGTCTTCCGCACCTCGAAAGCGGTGATGCGCGGCATGATGAAGGCGCGCAAGGGCCGCATCATCAACATCGCCTCGGTGATCGGCGTCACCGGCAACGCCGGCCAGGCCAATTACGCGGCGGCCAAGGCCGGGATCATCGCGTTCAGCAAATCGCTGGCCCGGGAGATCGGCTCGCGCGGTGTCACCGTGAATGTGGTGGCGCCGGGCTTCATCGCCACCGACATGACCCGCGATCTGCCCGAGGAAGCCAAGCAGGCGCTGATGGGGCAGATCGCGCTCGGCCGCCTCGGCGAGCCGGCCGATATCGCCCACGCCGTGGCGTTCCTCGCCGGCCCCGCCGCGAGCTATATCACCGGCGAGACCCTGCACGTCAACGGCGGCATGTACATGGCCTGACGCCGGACATAATATCCGGCCGTAAATCATTGAATCGACTGGCCGTACGCGCTCGCGCGCGGCACAATCGCCTTTCCACTACACTATCGCCCTGAACAGTCTCCCGGGAGGAGCAAGCACCCATGAGCAGCATCGAAGAACGCGTCAAGAAAATCGTGGTCGAACAGCTCGGCGTCAAGGAAGAAGAAGTCACCAACAGCGCTTCGTTCGTCGACGATCTCGGTGCCGATTCGTTGGACACCGTGGAGCTGGTGATGGCGCTCGAAGAGGAATTCGAGTGCGAAATCCCGGACGAAGAAGCCGAGAAGATCACTTCGGTGCAGCAGGCGATCGACTACATCAAGGCCCACGTCAAGGCTTGATGTTCGACGCGAACAAGTCCGGCCGCCAGCCGGACTTTCCAATGAGAACCGCCATGCTATTCAGCCATCGACTAGCGGGGCGGTAGTGACAAGCCACGGGGCCGCGTTCGCGGCCCTGTGCGTTTGCGGGGCGCATCCGCATCCGTACGGGCCAAACAGGCGTATCGGTCAGGAAATGGACCTAAGGGTCAGGAGAGGTTTATGAGCAAGCGTCGCGTCGTCGTCACCGGGCTGGGCATCCTGTCGCCGCTCGGCAACGACCTGCAGTCGAGCTGGGACGGCATCGTCAACGGCCGCTCCGGCATCGGCATGATCACGCACTTCGATGCTTCCGCATTCAGCACCCGCATCGGCGGTGAGGTCAAGGATTTCGACGCTTCCGTGTGGATCGCGCCGAAAGACATCAAGAAGATGGATCCATTCGTGCACTACGGCGTGGCCGCATCGATGATGGCGATCGCCGACGCCGGGCTCGAAGTGACCGAAGCCGATGCCGAACGCATCGGCGTGGCGATCGGCGCCGGCATCGGCGGCCTCAAGGGCATCGAGGAAACCACGTTGAAGTGGGCCGAAGGCGGCCCGCGCAAGATTTCGCCGTTCTACGTGCCCAGCACGATCATCAACATGATCGCGGGGCAGGTGTCGATCATGACCGGCGCCAAGGGCCCGAATATCGCTGCGGTAACCGCATGCACCACGGCCACGCACAACATCGGCCTGGCGTTCCGCATGATCCAGTACGGCGAGGCCGATGCGATGATCGCCGGCGGTGCCGAATACGCCACCACGCCGACCTCGGTAGGCGGCTTCTGCTCGATGAAGGCGCTGTCGACGCGCAACGACGACCCGACCCGCGCATCGCGTCCATGGGACAAGGACCGCGACGGCTTCGTGATGGGCGACGGCGCCGGCATCGTGGTGCTGGAGGAATACGAACGCGCCAAGGCGCGCGGCGCGCGCATCTATTGCGAGCTGGTCGGCTTCGGCATGAGCGGCGACGCGTTCCACATGACCGCGCCCAGCGAGAACGGCGACGGCGCCGCGCGCTGCATGCGCAATGCGATCAAGGATGCGGGCCTGGATCCCGGCGCGATCGGCTACATCAATGCGCACGGCACTTCGACGCCGGCCGGCGACCTAGCCGAGACGATGGCGGTCAAGGCAGCGCTCGGCGAGCACGCCTACAAGACCATGGTCAGCTCCACCAAGTCGATGACCGGCCACCTGCTCGGCGCCGCCGGCGGCGTGGAAGCGGTGTTCTCGGCGATGGCGTTGCACACCGGCGTGATTCCACCGACGATCAATCTGGAAAATCCGTCGGAAGGTTGCGATCTCGACTACGTGCCGAAGACGGCGCGGGAAGCTAAGGTCGATGTCGCCATGTCCAATTCGTTCGGCTTCGGCGGCACCAACGGTACGCTGGTGTTCAAGCGCGTTTGACTTTAGAGGCCGTCATTCCCGCGAAGGCGGAAATCCAGTGACTTTGCGTTTGCTCTTCGTAGGAGCGGCTTCAGCCGCGAGCTCTTTCATGACGGGTTGGCGACAACCGAAGAGCTCGCGGCTGAAGCCGCCCCTACGAAAAGCGAAAGCCACTGGATTTCCGTCTTCGTGGGAATAACGGCTAAAAGAAAATGTTAGTCACCCGCGCACTCCCTCCGGACACCGATCTGCTGGCCCTGCACCGGCAAGCGCCATCGCGCTATCCGTTGTTGCTGGAGTCGGTCGCCAGCGGCACCGTGCACGGCCGCTGGGACATGCTGCTCGCCACCGACGGCGACTCGTTGACGCTGCACGCAGACGGCATCACGCGGCGTGCCGACGGCAGCGTGGTCGCCGGCGACTTTCTGTCCGCCCTCGACGTCGAATGGACGCAGTCGCGCACCGCGCGCGAAGAGCCGCGCTGGCCGTTCCACGGCGGCTGGGCCTTGTTCCTCGCCTATGAACTCGCGTCGCAGGTGGAGCCTGTCCTGCGATTGCCGGCGGCGCCCGGCGCATTGCCGGCCGCTCTCGCATTGCGTTGCCCCGCAGCCGTGTTGCGCGATCGCGTTACCGGCGATTGCATCGCCGTGGCGGAGAACGGATGCGCAGGCATGCTGGATGCCATCTCTGCGGATCTGCAGGCCGCTTCGTCGCAAGCGGCTACCGACATCTGGCCGCCGCCGCGCGAGTTGGTTGAGGACGAAGCCGCGCGTTACACGCAAGGCGTCGAACGGATCCTGGACTACCTGGCCGCGGGCGATGTGTTCCAGGTGAACCTTTCGCGGGCCTGGGAAGCCAGGTTCGACGACGCGCTCGACCCAGCCGCGCTGTACGCGCAACTGCGTCGCGCCAATCCGTCTCCGTTCGCCGGCCTGTTCGCCGGGCAAGGCTGGGCGGTGGCCAGTTCGTCGCCCGAGCGCCTGGTGTCGGTGCGTGGCGACGTCGTCGAAACCCGCCCCATCGCCGGCACGCGTCCGCGTTTCGCCGGCGACGACGATGCCGAGCGCATCCGCGAACTGGTCGGCCATCCCAAGGAGCGCGCCGAACACGTGATGCTGATCGACTTGGAGCGCAACGACCTGGGCCGCGTCTGCGTGCCCGGCAGCGTCGAGGTCGACGAGTTGATGACGGTCGAGAGCTACGCGCACGTGCACCACATCGTCAGCAACGTGCGCGGTCGCCTGCGTCCGCAAGCGACGCCGGGCGAAGTGATTCGCGCGGTGTTCCCGGGCGGTACGATCACGGGGTGCCCGAAAGTGCGCTGCATGCAGATCATCGCCGAGCTGGAAGGCGTCGGCCGCGGCGCCTATACCGGTGCGATGGGCTGGCTCAACCGCGACGGCGACCTGGACCTCAACATTCTGATCCGCAGCGGCGAGATCGAAGGCCGCACCCTGCGTTTCCGCACCGGTGCGGGCATCGTCGCCGACTCCGATCCGCAACGCGAACTCGACGAGACGCGGGCCAAGGCGCGCGGCATGCTGCGCGCGCTGGGGGTTGCGTCGTGAGCGCGCGCATCTTCGTCGGCGAGCGCCGTGTCGATGCGATCGCCGCCGACGATCGCGGCCTGGCTTATGGCGATGGCTTGTTCGAAACCCTGCGTGTCCATCGTGGCGAAGCGCCCTGGTGGGACGCGCACTGGTCGCGGCTGGCGCGTGGCGCGGAGCGCTTGCGCCTGTCGTTGCCGGAACAGGCGCGCGTTCGCGACCAAGCCGCTGCCCTGCTGGAAAATGTCGACGCGGGCGCGCTGAAGCTGATCGTCAGCCGCGGTAGCGGCGGCCGCGGCTACGCACTGCCGACCACGAATACGCCCACCTGGATCCTGTCGGCGCATCCTCTGCCGCCGTCCGCGCGCGCTGGCAGCACGCTATTGCGCTGGTGCGACACGCGCTTGTCGATCCAGCCGGCGTTGGCCGGCCTGAAGCATTGCAACCGGCTGGAGCAGGTGCTCGCGCGCGCCGAATGGAACGATGCGGCCGCTACCCATCGCGATGCCGATGAAGGCCTGATGCTGGATACGGACGAGTGCGTGGTCGGCGCGACAGCGGCCAACCTGTTCGCGCTGGTCGATGGACGCTGGCTCACCCCGCGCATCGACCGTTGCGGCGTGGCTGGCGTCTGCCGCGCCTGGGTCCTGTCCGAGCTGCAGGCCGGGGAAGTCCGCCTGTCCGCGCAGCAGATCGAATCGGCGCAAGCGATTTTCCTCTGCAATGCCGTGCGCGGTATCCTGCCTGTAGCCCGGCTCGGCGAACGCGCCTGGGCGCCCCATCCGCAAGTATCGGCATTGCGCGACCGCCTGGCCGCCGCCGTGCCGATGTTCGCGGTCAACGAATGAAGGACCACAACGCGTGAGCCGCAAGCGTCGCATCGGACTGTTCTTCGTGTTCTCGGCCTTGCTGGCGGGCGCCGCCGCCTATGTGTTGTGGCAGCGCTATACCGGCTTCGCCGATACGCCGGTCGCAGGCATCGAAGCGGGCGAATCGCTGCAGATCGAGCGCGGCGACTCCTTCCCGCAGGTGCTGCGCAAGCTGCGTGCGGTCGGCGTGCAGGACGGCCAGGATGTCGAATGGCAACTGCTGGCGCGCCAGATAGGCGCAGCCGGCAGATTGCAGGTGGGCGAATACGCGTTGCAGCCCGGCGCCACGCCGCGCACGCTGCTGGCGGCGATGCGCGACGGCAAGATCATCAGTTACCGCTTCACCATCGTCGAGGGCTGGAATATCCGCGAACTGCGCGCCGCGCTGGCCAAGGCTGCGCCGTTGCTGCAGGAAACCAGGCAGCTCGACGATGCGGCGTTGATGAAAACGCTCGGCCATGACGGACAGCACCCGGAAGGCCGCTTCCTGCCCGAGACCTATCAGTACAACCGTGGCGACAGCGACCTGAAGATCCTGCGACGCGCCTACGATGCGATGGGCAAAGCGCTCGACCAGGCCTGGAACGAACGCGCGGCCGATACGCCGCTCAAGAACGAGGATGAGGCGCTGGTGCTGGCTTCGATCGTGGAAAAGGAAACCGGCATCGCTTCGGAGCGTCCGCAAATCGCGGGCGTGTTCGCGCGGCGCCTGAAACTGGGCATGCTGCTGCAGACCGATCCGACCGTGATCTACGGGATGGGCAGCCGTTATGCAGGCAACATCCGCAGACAGGACCTGACCACCGATACGCCGTACAACACCTATACCCGCGCCGGCCTGCCGCCGACGCCGATCGCGATGCCCGGCGTCGATGCGCTGCGCGCGGCGACCAAGCCGGCAACGGGCGATGCCTTGTTCTTCGTCGCGGTGGGCGACGGCAGCGGCCGCCATGTGTTCACGCGCACGCTCGGCGAGCACCAGGCCGCGGTCCGCGACTATCTGCTGCGCTACCGGCAACAGCGACAGGCGCCGCAGCCTGCACCGGCACTTCCGCAATGACGTTGGTTTCGCAATCGCGTTTCATCACGCTGGAAGGCGGCGAGGGCGCCGGCAAGTCGACCGTCATCGCGGCCTTGCGCGATGCGCTGGAGACGGCGGGCGAAGATGTGGTCTGCACGCGCGAGCCCGGTGGCACGCCGCTGGCGGAAGAGATCCGTGGCCTGCTGCTGCAGCCGCAGCACGAAGCCGCCACGCCGCAGGCCGAACTGTTGCTGATGTTCGCCGCCCGCGCCCAGCACGTGCGCGCGACGATCCTGCCGGCGTTGCAGCGCGACGCCTGGGTGATCTGCGATCGTTTCACCGATTCCAGCTATGCCTACCAGGGCGGCGGACGCGGGCTGGACATGGCGTTCATCGCCGAGCTCGAACGCCAGGTGGTGGGTATCGTGCCGGCCATGACCTTGCTGCTCGATATCGACGTGCATGAGGGCCGCGTGCGCACCAACACCCGCGACCTGTGGCCGGACCGCATCGAGCGCGAGCAGGAGGATTTCTTCGCGCGCGCGCGCGGCGTGTTCCTGATGCGCGCTGCGGCGGAACCGGACAGGTTCCGGGTAATCGATGCTGGCCGTGCGCGCAACGAGGTCGCCGCCGAAGCGGTGGCGCATCTGCTGGCGTTGCGGGAATCCTTGCGATGAGCGCCGCCGCGCGCTTCGCGCCATGGCAACAACGCGCCTACGACCAGGCCTGCGAGGCGATCGATGCCGGGCGGCTGGCGCATGGCCTGCTGTTTTGCGGTCCGGCGAACCTGGGCAAGCGCGCCGTGGCCGAGCGTCTCGCACAACGCCTGCTGTGCCAGGCGCGCGGCAGCGATGGCGAAGCCTGCGGCCACTGCCGCGGCTGCCGGCTGCTCGCGGCCGGCTCGCATCCGGATTTCAACCTGATCTCGTTCATACCCAATCGCGAGGGCACGCGGCTGCGCACCGAGATCGTGATCGAGCAGATCCGCGGGCTGTCCGAGAAACTCACGCTGACGCCGCAATACGGCGGCGCGCAGATCGCGATCATCGAGCCGGCCGATGCGATCAACCATGCGGCCTGCAACGCCTTGTTGAAGACGCTGGAAGAGCCGGTCGCAGGGCGTTACCTGTGGCTGGTCACCGCGCATCCCGCGCGCCTGCCGGCGACGATCCGCAGCCGCTGCCAGAAGCTGGAATTCCACCTGCCGTCGCAGGCCGAAGCCGTCGACTGGCTGAGCCGGCAGGGCCATGCCGCGTCCGCCGCCAGCGAAGCGCTCGAAGCGGCGCGCGGCCATCCCGGCCTGGCCGATGCGTGGCTGCGCGACGGCGTGCTCAAGCTGCGGCGCGAGGTCGCCGGCGACCTGTCCCGGCTGCGCCGCGGCGAATCGGCCGCCCTGGAAACCGCGCAACGCTGGACTGCCGACGAGCATGCCGTGCTGCGTCTTCGCTTCGCCGCCGAGCTGGCTTTGGCCGAGGCGGCCGGCTTGACCGATCCGGCGCGAACGCGCAGTCTGGCCGCGTGGTTCGACGCGGCCAACCGTACCCGCGATCTGTTGCGTACGACGGTGCGGGCCGATCTGGCGGTTGCGGATCTATTGCTGTCCTGGCGAGGGGAAGACGCGCAGGCAGCGGGGGGTGGAAGATGAGTTCGATACCAGGCGCAGGCGGCGCGCGGCAGGGCATCCTGTCGCTGGCGGTCAAGGACAAGGCGGCGCTGTACCACGCGTACATGCCGTACATCAAACAGGGCGGCATCTTCGTGCCGACGCCGAAGCGCTATTTCCTCGGCGATGAAGTTTTCCTTTTGCTGACCTTGCCCGAATCCAGCGAACGCCTGCCGGTCGCCGGCAAGGTGGTCTGGGTCACGCCGCCCGGCGCGCAGGGCAACCGCACCGCCGGCATCGGCGTGCAGTTCGCCGAGACTGCGGAAGGCGATGCGGTGAAAGGCAAGATCGAAGCGCTGCTGGCCGGCACGCTCAATGCGGACAAGCCCACGCATACGATGTGACGGACGCGCCGCGCGCGTCGTCCTCCAAGCCGAGATTTTCCTTGTAGAGCGGAGCTTGCTCCGCTGTTAGTGCAGGAGCGGCTTCAGCCGAGACCTTTTGATCTATCTTTGATCTATCTCGCAGGTGGAAAAGCTCGCGGCTGAAGCCGCTCTTACGAAAGCAAAGGCAAGGCAGCGGAGCAAGCTCCGCTCTACGAAGACTTTCAGCGCAGAGCCGGCGAATCCCAGCCCGGACGCGGCGCGAAACGGTCGCCGTACTTGGCCTGCAAAGCCTGCAGCCTGGCCAGCAACGCATCCGCGCCTACCGACTTGATGTGCTGGATCGGGCCGCCGCGGAACGGCGCGAAGCCGGTGCCGAAGATCACGCCGGCATCGAGCAGGTCGCTGTCCTCGACCACGCCGTCGTGCAATGCGGCGACGGCTTCGTTGAGCAGCGGCAGCATCAGGCGGTCTTCGAGGTCTTCCGGCGTCTTGTAGTCCTTCGGTACTTCCGGCTTTTTCGCCTTGCCGTTCTCCCACGCGTACAGGCCCTGGCCATCCTTCTTGCCGCGTTTGCCTTGCTCGGGCGGCGTGGCGAGGGCGGCGGGAATCGCCAGGCCGAGGAACGGGGCCAGTTCCTGGCCCACGCCCGCGGCCCCATCGGCATGCCGAACTTCACCGCGGCTCGGTCGATTACCGGGCCCGGGATGCCTTCGGAATACGCCGTCATCGCTTCCAGCATGTACGGGAACAGCACGCGGTTGACCAGGAAACCGGGCGTGCCGGCGACCGGCACCGGCAGCTTGTCGATGGCCTTGCAGAACGCCGCCAGGCGCTTGCCGGTCTCCGCCGCGACCTGATCGTGGTGGATGATCTCCACCAGCGGCATCATCGCCACCGGATTGAAATAGTGCAGGCCGGCGAATTGCGGCGGGCGCTGGATGTGCTCGCGCAGTTCGACCAGCGGGATCGATGAAGTGTTCGTGGTCAGCAACGCGCCCGGCTTCATCTTCGGCTCAAGCGTCGCGTACAAGTCGCGCTTGGCTTCGGCCTGCTCGATGATGGCTTCGATCACCAGGTCGGCGTTCGCCACGCCGTCGCCGTTCAAGTCGGATTTCAGCCGTGCCGCGACTTCGGGGCGCTTGGCATCGTCCTTCACTTTCTTGGCGAACAGTTCCTGCGCGCGCGTCATCGCGCCGTCGATGAAGCGCTGTTCGCGGTCCTGCAGCGTCACCTCGAAACCCTTGTACGCCGACCAGGCCGCGATATCGCCGCCCATCACGCCGGCGCCGACCACGTGCACGTTGCGGATGCCGCTGGCGTCCGGCGTGTCCTTTCCGCCCAAACCTTTCAGCCGTTCCTGCAGGAAGAACACACGGGTCAGGTTGCGCGCAGTCGGCGTGCCGGCGAGCTTGACCACCGACTTGCGCTCGGCCGCGAGCAGCGCCTGGATGCCGCCGCTGCTGCGCCGCCAGGTTTCGACGAGCGCGTACGGGGCGGGGTAGTGTTCCTTGCGCGCCTTGCGGGCGACCTGCTTGACCAGCATCGGCGCCAGGATCTGCCGTGCCGGCCAGGTGTTGGTGATCCATGCGAGGAAGCGCTGCTTGAAGGGGCGCTGCGTGCCGCGCAGCGCGAGCTCCGCCGCGGCATCGACCAGCGCCGCGGCATCGACGACCTTGTCGACCAGGCCGATCGCCTTCGCCGCGGACGCCGACAACGAACGTCCCGTCAACATCATGTCCATCGCCGCCGGCGCACCGACCAGGCGCGGCAGACGCACGCTGCCGCCCCAGCCGGGATAAATGCCCAGATTCACTTCCGGCAGCCCGATCCGCGTGGACGGATCGTTGCTGGCCACGCGGTAACGGCAGGCGAGCGAAATCTCGGTGCCGCCGCCCATGCAGAAGCCGTGGATCGCCGCGACCGTGGGGCAGGGCAGTTCGGCCAGGCGCTGGAAGGTCTGCTGGCCACGGCGGATCGAGTCGCCAATGGTGCCCTTCTCGTCGAACTGCTGGAATTCGCGGATATCGGCGCCGGCGATGAAGCCCTTGGCCTTGGCCGAGCGGATCACCAGGCCTTTCGGCGGGTCCAGCGCGATGCGTTCCAGGAAGGCGTCGAGTTCGATCAGCACGTCCTGCGCAAAGGTATTGACGCTCTCGCCGGCGCGGTCGAACGACAGCACCACGACGCCGTCGGGGCGAGCCTCGGCTTGCCAGTGGCTGAAGCGCAGTCCGTCCAGGCCTTCGATCATGAGGAATCTGCCATTCAGTCAGGTATGGAACCGTTATCATCCAGAGGATGTTCCGATGGCGTCAACAGTGACGGAAATGGGGAATCGGGAATCGGGAATCGCAAAAGCGCGCTCCTGCGCCGTTTTCCAGCCTTGCGGACCCCGCGACAGGCCGCTGTTGATCTACCGGTTCCCTATTCCCGATTCCCTATTCCCGGCCTCAATGGAACTTTCTCCCATGCCAAAGGTCATACCGCCCAGCCAAAGAGCCGGGCGAAAGGAGCGCCGGCCCGATGGCCGATAACGATTCATCGCAGGAGTTGTTGGACCACGAGCTGGTCAGGCGCGTGCAGCGCGGCGACAGCGCGGCTTTCGATTTGCTGGTGCGCAAGTACCAGCACCGGATCGCCGCCCTGATCGGGCGCTACATCTCCGACTGGAGCGAGTGCCAGGACGTGGCGCAGGAGACTTTCCTGCGCGCGTACCGGGCGATCGCGAACTTCCGTGGCGATGCCCAGTTCTATACCTGGTTGCACCGGATCGCAGTGAACACCGCCAAGAACCATCTGGTTGCGCACAACCGCCGGCCGCCGACGGACGACATCGATGCGGCCGACGCGGAGCAGTTCGAGTCCGGCATCCGCCTGCGCGACACGGATACGCCGGAACGCGAGCTGATGCGCCAGGAAATTGAACGAACGGTGATGCGCGTGGTCGATGCATTACCGGAAGAATTGCGCACCGCCATCACCCTGCGCGAGGTGGATGGCCTGAGCTACGAAGAAATCGCGCAGAAAATGGATTGTCCGATCGGCACCGTGCGTTCGCGCATCTTCCGTGCGCGCGAGGCGATCGATACCGAATTGCAGCCCCTGCTAGACAACGAACCCCGTGAGCGTGCCCGCCCATGATCGAACAAAACCACAACGGCAACGACAGGATCGAAACCCACTACCGGCTCCAGCTTTCGGCGCTGATGGACGGCGCGCTGCCGCCCGACGAGGCGCGCTTCCTGCTGCGCCGCCTGCAGCACGATACCGAGCTGGGCGGTTGCTGGGAGCGTTGGCAGATGGCCGGCGAAACCCTGCGTGGCCGCGTGGTGGCGCCGTTGCCGGTCGATTTCTCGCAGCGCGTGGCCGCGGCCGTTGCCGCAGAGCCGGTGCCGGCACGGGCGTCTTCGACGCAGATGCCGCGTTGGGCACGGTGGAGCGGTGGCGCATTGGCCGCTTCGGTGGCGCTGGTCGCCTTGTTCATGGCGCGACAGCAGTCGCCGGTGGATGCGATGCCGGACAGCCAGCCCACGCAGATCGTCGCAGCTTCTTCTGCGGCACCGACGACGCCCGCTCCCGAGCCGCTGACGCCGCCGGCGCCGAGCGTCGATCCGAATGCCGCCAGTGCCTTGGCCGCCACTGCGATCGCGGTGGCCGACGTCCCGCGGCGAGCGGCGAACCGGCGCACCGCGTCCTCGCGTTCGCAAAGCCAGCGCGCCGCCTTGCGCGCACCCGCACGCAACAGCAGCGCCGAGTTGCCGTTCGCGATCGCGGCGAATGCATCTGCATCGGGCGTGTCTGCGTCCGCATCGGGCGCGTCCGGCTCGCCGGCGGTCATCATCGCGGCCGCTTCTGCGCCGACGGCCGTCGCATCCAGCGATCCGTTCGCGTCGCAGCCGATCGCGCCGAGCCGGCCGTGGCCGAGCGCGACCTTGCCGCAGTACCCGTCTTCCGGCGCTTTCAGCGTCGACTACGGTGCGACCGGTTCGTATTACCCGTTCCAGCCGCGTCTGCCGGCATCGTCGCCGTCCGCGGGCAGCGAGCCTGAAACGCAGGACGCGCCGCTTCCCTGATCAGGAACGTTTCGCCTCGTTCCTGTTCGAAGTACCCATCTATCCCATCACTAGTCTTGTCGAGGATGTGTCCCCGATGGTCCATTCGCTACGCCCTCTGATTGCGATTTCCCTTGCCGCGGCGGTCGCCACGACCGCGTTCGTGGCCTTGCCCGACGCCAGCGCGCAGTCTTCGGCCGTGCCGCAGGTACCCGCTGCGCCGCTGGTGAGCGGCCTGCCCGATTTCACCCAGCTCGTCGAAAGGGTCGGCCCGGCGGTGGTCAACATCGAAGCGGACGTGAAGCCGCGCACCGCGCGGGCGCAGCAGATGCCGGACGATGAGGAGATTCCCGAAATCTTCCGCCGTTTCTTCGGTCCTGATGGCATGCCAGGTATGCCGAGGGCCGATCCGCGCGGACGCGGCGGCGTGTCGATGGGCACCGGCTTCATCATTTCAGCCGATGGTTACGTGCTCACCAACCATCACGTGGTCGAGGGTTCCGACGAAGTCAAAGTGAAACTGTCCGACCGTCGCGAATTTACCGCCAAGGTCGTGGGCAGCGACGAAAAATCCGACGTGGCCCTGTTGAAGATCGCAGGCAGCGGTTTGCCGTTCCTGCGCACTGGCGAATCGAATCTGCTCAAGCCGGGCCAGTGGGTCGTGGCGATCGGCTCTCCGTTCGGCCTGGACCATTCGGTTACCGCAGGCGTGGTCAGCGCGGTGGGGCGTTCCAATCCTTACGCCGACCAGCAGTACGTGCCTTTCATCCAGACCGACGTCGCCATCAACCGCGGCAATTCGGGCGGTCCGCTGCTCAATACGCGCGGCGAAGTGGTCGGCATCAATTCGCAGATCTTCAGCAACTCCGGCGGTTATATGGGCGTGAGCTTCGCCATCCCCATCGATATCGCCATGAGTGCGGTGCAACAGCTGAAGACCACGGGCAAAGTGAGCCGCGGGCAACTCGGCGTCATCATCGGCTCGATCAATGACGACGCGGTGCAGGGCTTCGGCCTGCCGGACTCGCGCGGCGCGCTGGTCAACGATCTGCCGCCGGGCAGCACGGCAGCCAAGGCCGGGATCCAGCGCGGCGATGTGATCCGGGCGATCAACGGCACGAGCATCAACGAGGCCAGCGACCTGCCGCCGCTGATCGGCGCAATGGCGCCGGGCACGCGAGTGCGGCTCAGCGTCTATCGCGAAGGCAAGACCGTCGAGATTCCGGTCACGTTGACCGAGTTGAGCGACGGCGCCACGGCGAGTGCGGCCGGTGCGGCGCCCGGGCGCGCGCCACCGTCCGGGTCGCCATCGTCGAACCCGCTGGGTATCGTCGGCCAGGACCTGGATGCCGACGAACGCCGCCAGCTTGGCCTGAAGGCCGGCGAAGGCGTGGGCATCGGTCGGGTCGAAGGGCTTGCGGCGCGCCAGGCCGGATTGCGTCCTGGCGATGTGATCCTGTCCGTCGGCCGCAACCGGGTCGACAATGCGGCCGCGCTCAACCAGCAGTTGCGTAACGTCAAGCAAGGCCAGACCGTGATGCTGCTGGTGCAGCGCGGGCAGTCGACGCAGTTCGTAGCGGTGACGCCGCGTTCGGGCGACGACGATGAGGGCGACGAGGGTTGAGCTTTTTCCTCTCCCCAACACGGGAGAGGATGCCCGGAGGGCAGGAGAGGCGGCGCGAGCGCAGCGCAGCGTGCTTTGCTCTGCGGCTGTTTCGCGCGAAAAAGCCGGCCCCTCTCCCTGGCCTTCGGCCTGTCCCTCGCTCCGCGCCCCGGCCCTCGCTTACGCGAATGCGTTCAGGGGCATGCGAATCAGTGGCTCGCTAGCATGCCCCTTCACCCCGCAAAGGGAGAGGGGAAAGGCAGGGCGGCGTGCGATAATGGCCCGTTGTCTTTCCGATCAGGGCCGTAACGGCCACTGCTGCCGCTGCCCATGTCCGATTCCATGCGGAACATCCGCAACTTTTCCATCATCGCCCACGTCGACCACGGCAAATCGACGCTGGCCGATCGCATCATCCAACTCTGCGGCGGGCTCCAGGCCCGCGAGATGGAGGCGCAGGTGCTCGACTCGAATCCGATCGAGCGCGAGCGCGGCATCACCATCAAGGCCCAGTCCGTGTCGCTGCCGTATACGGCCAGAGACGGGCAGGTCTACCAGCTCAACTTCATCGATACGCCCGGCCACGTCGACTTCAGTTATGAGGTCAGCCGCTCGCTGGCCGCCTGCGAGGGCGCGCTGCTGGTCGTGGACGCCGCACAGGGCGTCGAGGCGCAGTCGGTCGCCAACTGCTACACCGCGGTCGAGCAGGGCCTGGAAGTGGTGCCGGTGCTCAACAAAATCGACTTGCCCACCGCCGACATCGAGCGGGTCAAGAAGGAAATCGAAGCCGTGATCGGCATCGATGCCGAAGATGCGGTCGCGATCAGCGCCAAGACCGGCCTCAACGTCGTCGACGTGCTCGAGGCGATCGTGCACCGCATCCCGCCGCCGCAGCCGCGCGACACCGACAAGCTGCAGGCGCTGATCATCGATTCCTGGTTCGACAACTACCTCGGCGTGGTCTCGCTGGTGCGGGTGATGCAGGGCACGATCGTGCCGGGCACCAAGATCCAGGTGATGTCGACCGGACGCACGCACCTGGTCGACAAAGTCGGCGTGTTCACGCCCAAGCGCAAGGACCTGCCCAAGCTCGGCGCCGGCGAAGTGGGCTGGATCAACGCCAACATCAAGGACGTGCACGGCGCGCCGGTCGGCGACACGCTGACGCTGGCCTCCGATCCCGCCTCCAAGCCCTTGCCGGGCTTCCAGGAAATGCAGCCGCGCGTGTTCGCCGGCCTGTTTCCGGTCGACAGCGACGATTATCCGGCGCTGCGCGAAGCGCTCGAGAAGCTGCGCCTGAACGATGCGGCGATGCGTTTCGAGCCGGAAAGCTCCGAGGCGATGGGCTTCGGCTTCCGCTGCGGCTTCCTGGGCATGCTGCACATGGAGATCGTGCAGGAGCGGCTGGAGCGCGAATACGACCTCAACCTGATCACCACCGCGCCGACGGTGATCTACGAAGTGCTCAAGACCGACGGCACGGTGATGCCGCTGGACAATCCGGCCAAGCTGCCGCAGATGAACCTGATCGAGGAAATCCGCGAGCCGATCATCCGCGCCAACATCCTGACGCCGCCGGATTACGTCGGCAACGTGATCACCTTGTGCGAAGAGAAACGCGGCAGCCAGATCGGCATCCAGTATCTCGGCAGCCAGGTGCAGATCAGCTATGAAATCCCGATGGCCGAGGTGGTGCTGGATTTCTTCGACCGGCTGAAATCGGTGTCGCGCGGCTACGCCTCGCTCGATTACCAGTTCCTGCGCTTCCAGCCTGGCCCGTTCGTGCGCGTGGATACGCTGATCAACGGCGACAAGGTCGACGCCTTGAGCATCATCACCCATCGCCAGTACGCCGACCGGCGCGGCCGGGAACTGACCGAGAGGATGCGCGAGCTGATCCCGCGGCAGATGTTCGATGTGGCCATCCAGGCCGCCGTCGGCTCCCAGGTCATCGCCCGCAGCACGGTCAAGGCGCTGCGCAAGAACGTGCTGGCCAAGTGCTACGGCGGCGACGCCACCCGCAAGAAGAAGCTGCTGGAGAAACAGAAGGAAGGCAAGAAGCGGATGAAGCAGGTCGGGCGCGTGGAAATCCCGCAGGAAGCGTTCCTGGCGGTGCTGCAGGTCGACAACAAGTAATCCGCATCCCGTTTCGCTGCCGGACAGGGCGATGGATGCGGCTCCGTGACGGTTAGGTCTTGATTTTCCTTCTCCCTTCGGGAGAAGGTGCCCGCAGGGCGGATCAGGGTTCGGCGAAGCTGCGGATATCCCCGCCGGCCTCGTCATCCCGGGCGGGACGGTTCGAGCGACATCGCTCCGCCGTACCCTCTCCCCAACCCCTCTCCCGGTGGGAGAGGGGCTTTAGCATTAGGAGTTGGCATGCGTTGGTTTGAAATCGGATTGGTGGTGCTGACCTTGGCGACCGGCGTCATCTGGTTGCTGGACCGGCTGTTCTTCGCCAAGGCGCGCGAGCGTAACGGCGGGCTGCTGGAGGCCAAGGAGCCGGTCCTGGTCGACTATTCGCGGGCGTTCTTCCCGGTCCTGCTGATCGTGCTGCTGTTGCGCAGCTTCATCGCCGAACCCTTCCGGATCCCGTCCAGCTCGATGATGCCCAGCCTGCTGATCGGCGACTTCATCCTGGTCAACAAGTACGCCTACGGCCTGCGCCTGCCGGTCACCAACCAGAAATTCTTCGCCACCGGCGAGCCCAAGCGCGGCGACGTGGTGGTGTTCAAACCGCCGCACCACCCGGAACAGGACTGGATCAAGCGCGTGATCGGCCTGCCGGGCGATACCGTGGCCTACCGCGACAATACGGTGTATGTGAACGGCAAGCCGTTCGCCTACCGCCCGGTCGGCCGTTACATCGGCAAGGGCCAGGGCGGCGAGATGACCGGCGCGACCCTGCTGACCGAGGAAGTGCCCGGACGGGCCCACCCGGTGCTGGAACGTGAGGACTTGCCGTTTTTCGCCGTGCAGGGCGAGGGACAATGGACGGTGCCGGCCGGCCAGTATTTCGTGATGGGCGACAATCGTGATAATAGCGAGGACAGCCGGTTCTGGGGGTTCCTGCCGGAGACCAACCTGCGTGGCAAGGCGTTCCTGATCTGGATGAACTGGGATCGCAGTGCCGGCGGGGTGGACTTTTCGCGGATAGGATCGAGCATTCCATAGCGTCACCGGCAACGTCATTCATAAAGGGGAGAACATGAAACGCACGCAAAGCGGCATTACCCTGATCGGGTTCCTGGTCGTGCTGGCGGTGGCGGGTTTCTTCGCCTATGTCGGCATGAAGCTGTTCCCGATGTACCAGGAGTACTACAGCGTCAAGACCGCGATGAAGGGGCTGGCCAACGAGCCGGGCATCGCCACCCAGGATCCGGCCAGGATCCAGGACCTGTTCTTCCGCCGGCTGTACATCAATTACTCGGACAACGTGCTGCCCGAGAACGTCAAGTTCACGCGCAGCGACGGCGGTTGGAAGATGGAAGTCAATTACGAAGTGCGCAAGCCGATGGTCTACAACATCGACGTGGTCGGCAAGTTCAATGCGGTGCAAGAACTGACCCGCGGCGGTGATGGCGGCTGATCCCGACACGGCTTCCGAAGGCACGGTCTTCGGGGGCCATGTTTTCGGGGACCCTGGCCTGCTCAAGCAGGCCCTGACCCATCGCAGTGCCGGCGCCCCGCATAACGAACGCCTGGAATTCCTGGGCGATGCGCTGGTCGGGCTGATCGTCGCCGACGCGCTTTACACGCGCTGGCCCAAGGCGGACGAGGGCGTGCTCACTCGCGCGCGCTCCGAACTGGTGCGCGAATCCTCATTGGCCGCGATCGCGCGCGGCATGGATCTGGGCGGAGCGCTCATTCTCGGTCCCGGCGAGATGAAATCCGGCGGCCATCGCCGCGATTCGATCCTGTCCGATGCGCTGGAAGCGCTGGCCGGGGCGATCTTCCTCGATGCCGGCTACAGCGCCTGCCGCGACGTGGTGCTGTCGTGGTTCGAGCAGGCCATCGACGAGTTGCCGGTCGGCAAGGTGGAAAAGGACGCCAAGACCCGGCTGCAGGAGTGGCTGCAGGCCAAACAGCGACCCTTGCCCGTGTACGAACCGGTTTCGGAAAGCGGCGACGATCACGCCAAGGTGTTCCGCGTGCGCTGCCGGCTGGCCGATGCGGAACTGGCGGCCGAAGGCGAGGGCGGTTCGCGGCGGGCGGCGGAGCAGGCGGCCGCTGAGATCGTCCTGCTGCAGCTGCAAGCTGCGGGTTGATAGCCGGCCTGCGCCCTCGCGACGCCCGCGCGCGTTTGCTCTGGCGGCGTGCGGCGCGGACAATCCCCGAATGAACTCCACTCCGCATCGCGCCGGCAGCGTCGCCGTCATCGGCCGTCCGAACGTAGGCAAGTCGACCTTGGTCAACGCGCTGGTCGGCGCCAAGGTCAGCATCACCTCCAAACGACCTCAGACCACGCGGCACCGGTTGCTCGGCATCGCCACCTTCCCGCAGGGGCAGATCGCCCTGGTCGACACGCCCGGGCTGCATCGCGAACAGGGCAAGTCGACCGCTTCGGCCATGCATCGCTGGATGAACCGTGCCGCGCGCGGCGCGCTGGAAGGCGTCGACGCCGCGGTACTGGTGGTCGAAGCCGGACGCTGGGACGACGAGGACACGCTCGCCTTCGATGCGCTCAAATCGGCCGGCGTGCCGGTGGTGCTCGCGGTGAACCAGATCGACAAGCAGCGCGACAAGACCGCGTTGCTGCCTTACCTGGCCAAAGTGTCCGAGGGGCGCGAGTTCGCCAGCGTGCATCCGATTTCCGCGCTGAAGCGCAAGGGGCTGGAAGGGCTGGTCGAGACCTTGTTGAAGTTGCTGCCCGAAGCCCCGCCGATGTACGGCGAGGACGAGATCACCGACAAGAGCGAACGCTTCCTGGCCGGCGAGATGGTGCGCGAACAGCTGATGCGGCAACTGGGCGCCGAACTGCCGTACGCGACCACGGTCGAGATCGAGCGCTTCGTGGAGGATGGCGCGCTGCTGCGCATCGGTGCGGTGATCTGGGTCGAACGCGACGGGCAGAAGGCGATCGTGATCGGCAAGGGCGGCGCGCGATTGCGCGAGGTCGGCACCCAGGCGCGCTCGCACATGGAGCAGCTGTTCGGCCGCAAGATATTCCTCGAGACCTGGGTGCGGGTGCGCGAAGGCTGGTCGGACGACGAAGCCGCATTGCGTACTTTGGGTTATCACGATTGACGTTTGGCGGCGCGCTGCCGCCTTTGTTTTTAGCCGTCATTCCCGCGAAGGCGGGAACCCAGCGACTTTGTCTTTAACCGGAAGACCGGATCAAAATGGGTCCCAGCTTGCGCTGGGATGACGGCTTAAAGCAGCAGTGGGGCTTCCGCCACAGTCATGCGCATCGAAAACGAAGCCGCCTACGTGCTGCACACGCGCCCCTGGCGCGAAACCAGCCTGCTGGTCGAAGTGCTGGGCGAGAACCAGGGCCGCGTCGGTCTGGTCGCACGCGGCGTGCAGGGGCCGAAACGGCATCCGTTGCGTGCCGCGCTGCAACCGCTGCAGCACATCCGCTTCGATGCCGAACAGCGCGGCGAACTGGCGCGCCTCAGCAGCGCCGAGGCGCTGGATGTCGCGCCCCGGCTGACCGGCGATCCCGCGCTGGCAGGTTTCTATCTCAGCGAACTGGTGCTGCGGCTGGCGCCGCGCAACGATCCGCACGGGGAGCTGTACCTGGCCTACGGACGCGCGCGCGCGCGCCTGCCGTCGGACGAGCCATTGGCCTGGACGCTGCGGCGTTTCGAGCGCGACATGCTCGATGCGCTCGGTTTCGGCTTCGCATTCGACGTCGATGGCGATGGCGAAGCGATCGATCCCGCGTCGCGTTACCGGCTCGACCCCGAGCACGGCCCGCGCCGGGTGCTCAGCGATCGCGGCCAGCGCGACCGCGACGAGGCCGCTACCGGCCGCGCGCTGCTGTCGCTGGCCCATGACTGGCAACCGGCGGCCGAAGATCTCGCCAGCCTGAGGCGTGCGATGCGCGCGGTGCTGGCGCACCATCTTGGCGGGCGCGGACTGAAATCCTGGGAATTGATCGGACAGTTGGGCCGGGCCAGGCCGCGTGTAGCCGAAAGCTGAGCGAGCGCTCTTCGTAGCTCCTGCGAAAATCGGTTTCAGGCGGCCAGGATCCGATCCACCGCGCTTGCGAACGCTTCCGCGCATGCGCGATCGCGGGGCGCCGCATCCAGCCTTTCTACTGCGGACTTCAGCCGCGCAGCGCCGACGAATCCGCAACTGGCCTTGAGCCGGTGCAGGACATCGTGGACGATCCCGAAATCGCTTTGCCCCAGTGCGGCCAGCACGGCGGCGCGCTGGCTCGGCAATTCGGCCAGGAACAGCGCGCGCAAGGCGGCGACATGCTCGCGGTTGCCGTTCATGGCCGCGAGCGCGCCGGCATCGTCCCACACTTGCAGCGCGCGACCGGACAGCGCGTCCGCGGCCGTCGCCGTGGCATTTCCGAGCGCGCCGGCGATCGCATCGCGCAATTCGCTCGCTGCAAAAGGTTTGATCAGCGTCGCCACAAAACCGGCCTGCGCCAACGCCTGGTGCTCGTCACGATCCTGCGAGGCGGTGTGCGCCAATGCCGGGGTCGAGCGGCCCTGCTGGCGCAGCCTGGCGAGCAGGTCGATGCCGCCGCCGTCCGGCAGGCGGGCATCGATCAGCCATAGCGCGTAGTCGCCGGCCGTCGCCAGGGCGAGCGCGGTGCCGACCGAACCGGCCGTATCCACTTCAGCCGGAAACCCGGCGATGACCGCGGCCATGAATGCCCGGCTGGCGGGGTCGTCCTCCACCAGCAGCAAGCGCGGCTTCATCGCATCCGCATCCAGCATCGTTATGCTCTGCCCATGCCGTCGCCGATGTTACGCCTGCTGCCATGGTTGTTGCTCGCCTGCATCGGGCCGGCGCCGGCGCGCACGCTGACCGCCAAGATCGCGAAAGTGACCACCGCCGTCGCCACGCTGGAAGGCGTCACCGTGCGGCTGGATTGGCCGGCGCAGGCGCAGCAGGGCGAACTGCTCCTGACCGCCAGGCGCGTCGCTGCGCCGGATCTGGGCTACCGCTATGCCGACGTGGCCTGGCGCTGTCCGCTGTCGCGCGATGGCGAGGGCGCCTGGCATTGCGACGGCATGTTGCGCGCAGGCCGGAGCAAGCCATTACGACTATCGCTGGACCTGGGCGTGGCCAGTACCGATGCCGTGCTGTCGCAGGACCGGTCGCGCTTCGCCTTGCACCGGCAGGCAGCCACGCCGGACCTGACCACGCTGGACCTGACCCTCGTTCCGGTGGCCTGGGCGCAGGCGCTGATGACGCAGGCCTGGAACGATGCGCGGCTGAAGTCGGGCGTATTCGACGGCAAGCTGGCGGTGTCGGCGCCCGATCGCAAGCCATTGCAGGTCAGCGGCAAGCTGGCACTGTCCGGACTGGCGCTGGATACGCCCGATGGCAGCATCGCCGCGGAGAACGTGTCGGGGAATTTCGATATCGATTACCGCACGAGCGCGGCGGGCTCGCAGGTCGCCCTGGATGGCGCCTTGCGCAAAGGCGAATTCCTGGCCGGCAACGCTTACGTGGCGTTGCCGGAAACAGCGGTGGGCTTGCGCGTGCAGGCGACCCAGTCCGGCGCGGAAGGTTGGCGGTTGCCGCGCATCGAATGGCGCGACGGCGATACCTTGCAGGCGACCGGCAGCGCCGCATTGTCGGCCGACGCCGAGCTGCGCGATCTGGACATCGACATCGCCAGCCGCGACGTGGCGCCGCTGCGGCAACGTTACCTGTCCGGCTGGCTGGGCCTGGTCGGCCTGGGCGAGGTGGCCTTGAGCGGCGCGATGGACGCGCATCTGCGGATGCGCGGCGGCAACCTGCACAGCGTCGATGCCCGCCTGCACGACATGGGCGTGGCCGATGCCCAGCAACGTTTCTCCTTCGCCGGGCTCGATGGCGATGTGCGCTACTCCGCAGACGCGCCGGTCAGCAGCGAACTGCGCTGGCGCGGCGGCCAATTGCAGGGGCTCGATTTTGGTGCGTCGACGCTGCCTTTCGACAGCCGCGACGGCGTGCTGCGCTTCACCCGGCCGGTCACCCTGCCGATGCTCGGCGGACGCGTCGACTTCGACGCCATGGAACTGCGCCCGCCGGCCGGCGATGCCGGCATGCGCATCGAATTCGGCATGACCATCGACCGCATCGACTTCGGCAAGGTTTCCACGGCGCTCGGCCTGCCGGCGTTCGCCGGCGAATTGAGCGGGCGCATTCCGCGGGCACGCTATGCCGACGACCGCATCGATTTCGACGGCGGCCTGACCCTGCACCTGTTCGATGGCACCGTGCAGGTGTCGGCGCTGGCCATGGAGCGCCCGTTCGGGGTCGCCCCCACCCTGTCGGCGGATATCGCGCTGGACGACATCGACCTGCAGGCGCTGACCGGCGTGTTCGACTTCGGCAGCATCAGCGGCCGCCTGGACGGCCGCATCGGCGACCTGCGCCTGGTCGACTGGCAGGCGTCGGCCTTCGATGCCGAACTGCACACCGTGCGCAGCCCCGGCGTGCGCCAGCGCATCAGCCAGCGCGCGGTGCAGAACATCTCCAGCGTCGGCGATGCCTCGATCGTGGGCAGCCTGCAGGGGCAGCTGATCGGGCTGTTCGACGACTTCGGCTACGGCCGCATCGGCATTTCCTGCCGGCTGGAGAACGGGATCTGCGAGATGGGCGGCCTGCATTCAGCCGGCGACGGATTTACTATCGTCGAAGGCGCCGGCATACCGCGCCTGAACGTGGTCGGCTTCAACCGGCGCGTCGACTGGCCGACGCTGGTCGAACGCTTGGCCGCGGTCGGCAAGGGCGATGTCAAACCGGTTTTCGAATAGTCGCGTCATCGAGTCGTTGTTTCGTAATCCACCAGGAGAGATCACATGCGCCGTTGGTTGGGAATGCCGGTAACCGCCGCGCTCGCGTTGACCGCGTGCGTCACCATCAATGTCTATTTCCCGGCCGCCGAAGCCAAGGAAGCGGCCAAGGAATTCGTCGAGAAAGTGATCGGCGAAGACGCCGGCTCCGCGGCTCCGCAGCCGGAAAGCGACAAGCCCGGCGGCGGCATGGCCGCGCGTTTCGATCCGCTGATGCTGATCGGCATCTCGCCGGCCTACGCGCAGGCGCAGCCCGACATCACCATCAAGACGCCTGCGATCCAGGCGATCCAGGCGCGCATGGCATCGCGTTTCGATGGCAGCCTGCGCAAGCACTTCGATGCCGGCGCGCTGGGTTTCAGCAACAGCGGCGAGGTCAGCGTCCGCGACGCGTCCAAGATCGCATTGGGCGACCGGGTCGCGGTCAATCAGGCCGTGGCGGAGCAGAATCGCGATGCGAAGGCGGTGTATCGCGAGATCGCCGTGGCCAACAAGCACCCCGAGTGGGAGGCGCAGATCCGCGGCGTGTTTGCACGGCAATGGGCCGACAGCGCCAGGAAGGGTTGGTGGTACCAGGACGCGGGCGGCAGCTGGAAGCAGAAATAGCTCGCTGATCGCGAGGCCCGCTCTTCGTAGGAGCGGCTTCAGCCGCGAGCTCTTCCCGGCCGGGGAAAAGCTCACAGCTAAGCCGTTCCTGCATTTGCGCCGCGCCGAAGGCGTGAGCGGATGCATCTGCGACAATAGCCGGCCGTACGCACGCAGCCCTCCGCCACGTGGCCCGCCTCGACCAGACCCCTTTCCCCGCCGACATCCTCGATCTCAGCCACGACGGCCGCGGCGTCGCCCGCCGCGACAACGGCAAGGCCGTGTTCGTCGCTGGCGCGTTGCCGGGCGAAAAGGTCATGGCGAAACAGACCGCGCGCTCGCGCAGCTTCGATGAAGCGGTCACGCTCGAAGTGCTGCAGGCCTCGCCCGATCGCGTCGCGCCGCGCTGCCCGCATTTCGGCACCTGCGGCGGCTGCGCGTTGCAGCATCTCGAGGAATCCAAGCAGATCCTCGCCAAGCAGCGCGTGCTGCTGGAGAATTTCGAACGCATCGGCCGCGTGGCTCCCGAGTCGTGGCTGCCGCCGCTGACCGATGCGGCCTGGGGCTACCGCCGCAAGGGACGCTTCTCGGTGCGCCGCGTCGAGAAGAAGGACAAGACCCTGGTCGGCTTTCGCGAGACCGATCCGCGTTTCGTCGCCGACCTATCGATCTGCTACACGGCGATCCCGCAGATCGGCGAGCGCATTACCGCGCTGTCCGCTTTGATCGATGGCCTG
>Ga0193753_10000957_pt1 | contig 25905 bp, 22 predicted proteins | sample H1c2metaG_FD_144925 | JGI IMG/M metagenome (GOLD analysis project Ga0193753, IMG submission 144925) | Soil microbial communities from a riparian zone of the East river system, Colorado, United States - H1c2 | ecosystem: Environmental > Terrestrial > Soil > Riparian zone | place: USA: East... | reverse complement strand
AGCCGCACCTGGAATACGCCGGCATCCGCGACGAACTCGCCGCGATGGGCGTGGACGACGCCCCGGACGCCACGCAGGTGGCCGAAGCTGTGATCCGGCTGCGCCGCCGCAAGCTGCCGGATCCGGCGGTGATCGGCAATGCGGGCAGCTTCTTCAAGAATCCGATCGTGCCGGCAGCGCAAGCCGATGCCTTGCAGCGCGAACATGCCGCGCTGCCGATGTTCCGCGGCGATGGCGGGGCCACGCGCAAGCTGTCGGCGGCGTGGCTGATCGATGCCTGCGGCTGGAAGGGACATCGCGACGGCGCCGCAGGCGTATCGGACAGGCATGCGCTGGTGCTGGTGAACCATGGCGGCGCTACCGGAATGCAGTTGCTGGATCTGGCGCGGCGGATTGCGGAATCGGTCCATAAGAAGTTCGGGGTTGCGCTGGAACCGGAGCCGCGCGTGATTGGGGCGACGTGGTAGCCGTGGGCTGTCGGTCCTCGCTTTCAGCCGTCATTCCCGCGAAGGGCGGGAATCCAGTGACTTTTGCTTTAAAGATATAAGGAAGAGCGAAATCTAAGTCACGTCATTCCCGCCTTTGCGGGAATGACGGCTTAAAAAGTACTCGCGACCATGATCACCCGACCTTCCACTCCCCACGCCCGCGCCGCCCTGCTCATGCTCGGCAGCACCGCTTTCTTCGCGCTGATGGCGATCACCATCCGCCTGGCTTCGGAAACGCTGCCGACCTACGAAATCGCCTTCTTCCGCAACTTCTTCGGCCTGATCGCGCTGCTGCCCGTGCTGCGCCACAGCTGGCCCGGCGTATTGAAAACGCAGCAGCTGCCGCGCTACCTGCTCCGCAGCACGATTGGTGTGGTCTCGATGCTGTGCGGCTTCTGGGCGATCGGCCACCTGCCGCTGGCGCAGGCGATTTCGCTGTCGTACTCGACGCCGCTGTTCGTGACCATCGCCGCGGTGCTGTTCCTGCACGAGAAAGTGCGGTTGCGGCGCTGGTCCGCGGTGACCATCGGCTTTCTCGGCGTCCTGGTGATCGTGCGCCCGGGCAGCGACAGCTTCACGCTCGGCTCGCTGGTCGCGATCTCGGCCGCGGTGCTCAGCGGCATCGTCGCGATCCAGATCAAGCAGCTGTCGCGCGTCGACTCCGCCGACACCATCGTGCTCTACACCTATCTGTTCTGGGTGCCGTTGTCGCTGGTGCCGGCGTTGTTCGTATGGCAGTGGCCGCAGGGCATAGCCTGGCTGTGGGCGGTCGGCGCCGGCGTGCTCGGGACCGGCGGCCAGTTGCTGTGGACGCGCGCGCTCAAGCTCGGCGACGTGTCGGCGCTGACCCCGATCAGCTTCATGCAGCTGCCGATCGTGGCCTTCGCCGGCTGGCTGCTGTTCGGCGAGGATCCGAGCCGCTGGACCGTGCTCGGCGCCGCGATCATCTTCGCAGCCAATGCCTACATCGCCCACCGCGAAGCGCAGCTGGCGCGACGCGCAGCGACCAATGCACCGGTCGAGGCCGCCAAGCCGGGCGAATAGCGGATCGTTCCGGGCCCGTGGCTTACGACACTTTGCGGACCGGCGCAAACGGTGTTAACCATAGACGGCGCAGCCCGAACGGCCTGACGCGCTTCCATCATCTCCGGGGAATCCTCCATGCGGCCTTACCTGTTGCTCGTGTTCCTGCTCTCGCTCGTTGCGCCTGTGCTGGCGCTGGCGCAAACGCCACCGCCCGCGGCCAAACAGCCGGTCGCCATCACCGTGCCCGCCGCGGCGCCCAAAGATGTGGAAAGCATCGACGCGATCGTCGCTGCCCTGTACGACGTGATCTCCGGGCCTGCCGGCAAGGCGCGCGACTGGAACCGGATGCGTTCCCTGTTCGTGCCTGGCGCGCACCTGATCCCGGCCGGCAAGCGCGCCGATGGCGATATCGGCATGCGCATCATGCAGGTCAACGACTTCATCGCGCTGCATGGCCCAATGCAGCAGGAAAACGGATTCCGCGAACGCGAACTGGCGCGTCGCACCGACCAGTTCGGCCATATCGCCCATGTCTTCAGCACCTACGAAGGGCGCATGGAGAAGCAACCCACGATCCTGCGCGGCATCAACAGCATCCAGCTGATGAACGACGGCAGCCGCTGGTGGATCGTGTCGGTGTTCTGGGAAGCCGAGCGCCCCGACATGCTGCTGCCGAAGGACTATTTGCCCAAAGGGGGCTGACCGGCCGGCACCTGCGTCCGCCAGGGACGCAGGTGGCCGTTGAACACGACGGTGTAGCAGCCCATGGCCCACGCGGTGGCCGCCAGCCAACCCGCCAGGATGTCCGATGGGTAATGCACGCCCAGATAGATGCGCGACAGTCCGACCATTGCCACGAACAGCAGCATCGCGACGACCGTCGGCCAGCGCCAGCGCGTGCGCCAGGCGAGCAGGATCAGCACGCAGGCCAGCGTTGCCGAGCCCATCGCATGTCCGCTGGGGAAGCTGAAAGTATTTTCGGGCGCGATCGATTTCCACAGGCTCGGCCGTTCGCGCGCGAAGAACTGCTTGGTCGCCAGGTTCAGCAGCGCCGAGCCGCCCAGCGCGACGGCGGCGAACAGTCCTTCGCGAAAACGGCGCCTGATCGCAAGGCCCAGCACCAGCAGCACGTCGAACGGCACCACGCCGTATTCGTAGCCGATCGCCGAGAAGAACAGGAAGATCCGGTCGAAGCCCGCACGCGCCATGTCGTGCGCGAACAGCAGCACCGGCTCGTCGAAGGCGAACGTTTCCGCTTCGTGCACTTCGTCGGCGATCTCGATGAAACCCCACAGCGGCAGCAGCAAGGCCGCGAACAGGAACAACAGGCGCCAGCCGTGACGGCGCAGGAAAGCCGCGCTGAAACGCGCTTCCTGCTGCAGCGCCGGCTCGGGCTCAGACGGCCGCTGCGTCACGGCCGTAGCGGCGCTCGACGTAGCCATCGATCAGCGCGACGAATTCCCGCGCGATGTTCTCGCCGCGCAGCGTCACGCCCTTCTCGCCGTCGATGAATACCGGCGCGGCCGGCATTTCGCCGGTCCCGGGCAGCGAAATGCCGATGTCGGCATGGCGCGATTCGCCCGGACCGTTGACCACGCAGCCCATCACCGCCAGCGTCAGGTTCTCGGCGCCGGGATGGCTGATCTTCCACTCCGGCATCTTCGCGCGCACGTGTTCCTGCACCGCCTTGGCCAGTTCCTGGAAGAATTCCGAGGTGGTGCGGCCGCAACCCGGGCAGGCCGTCACCATCGGCGTGAATGCGCGCAGGCCCAGGGTCTGCAGCAGCTCCTGCGCCACCACGACTTCCTGCGTGCGCGGCGCGCCCGGCTCGGGCGTGAGCGAAATGCGGATGGTGTCGCCGATGCCTTCCTGCAGCAGCACCGACAGCGCTGCGCTGGAAGCGACGATGCCCTTGCTGCCGATCCCAGCTTCGGTCAGGCCCAGGTGCAAAGCGTAGTCGGAACGCTGGGCGAGATCCCGATAGACCGCGATCAGTTCCTGCACGCCGCTGACCTTGCAGCTGAGCACGATGCGTTCGGCCGGCAGGCCCAGCTCGACCGCGCGCACCGCCGAATCCAGCGCCGAGCGGATCAGCGCTTCGCGCAGCACGCGCGAGGCGTCCCACGGTTCGACGCGCAAGTGGTTCTCGTCCATCAGCCGCGTCGCCAGTGCCTGGTCCAGCGAGCCCCAGTTAGCGCCGATCCGCACCGGCTTGCCGTACTGGATCGCGAATTCGATCAGCTGCGCGAACTGGGTGTCGCGCTTCTTGCCGAAGCCGACATTGCCCGGATTGATCCGGTATTTGGCCAGCGCCTGCGCGCAGGCCGGCTCGTCGGCGAGCAGTTGATGGCCGTTGTAGTGGAAGTCGCCGATGATCGGCACCTCGACGCCCATCATCGCCAGCTTCTCGACGATCCTGGGTACCGCCGCAGCCGATTCCGGATTGTTGACAGTGACGCGCACCAGCTCCGAACCGGCGCGCCACAGGTCGGCCACCTGCTTCACCGTCGAGGCGATGTCGGCAGTGTCGGTATTGGTCATCGACTGCACCACTACCGGCGCATCGCCGCCGACGACGATGTTGCCGATGCGCACCTGGCGCGTGATCCGGCGTGGCGCAGGGCCGAACGGCGGCGCGGGCTCGCTATGGCAGGGCAAGGGCTGGGGGGCGGACATGGCCGCCATTTTACCCGCCGCAAAGGCGCGCAACGTTTATCCTGACGCAATGAATGCGACGGCGCCCACCGGCGAGATCCTGACCCCGAGCCAGCTCAATACGCTGGCGCGCGACCTGCTGGAAGGCGCTTTCCCGCTGATCTGGGTCGAGGGCGAGCTCGGCAACGTGTCGCGGCCGGCGTCGGGACACCTTTACTTCAACCTGAAGGACGCGCGTGCCCAGGTGCGCTGCGCGATGTTCAAGCCCAAGAGCCAATGGCTGCCGTTCCAGCCGCGCGAAGGCCTGCGCGTGCTGGCGCGCGGACGACTGACGCTGTACGAGGCGCGTGGCGACTACCAGCTGGTGCTGGACCATATGGAAGAAGCCGGCGAAGGCGCCTTGCGCCGTGCCTACGAGGAACTGAAGGCGCGCCTGGCCGCCGAAGGCCTGTTCGACGAGGATCGCAAACGTCCCCTGCCCGGCTACGTGCGTCGCCTCGGTGTGATCACTTCGCCCTCAGGCGCGGCGGTGCGCGACGTGCTCAGCGTACTGGCCAGGCGCTTCCCCTTGGCCGATGTCGAAATCCTGCCGGTCCCGGTACAGGGCGCTGCAGCCGCGGCCCAGATCGTCGCCATGCTCAAGCGTGCCGCCGCCTCGGACCGCTACGATGCCCTGCTGCTGACCCGCGGTGGCGGTTCGCTGGAGGACCTGTGGGCCTTCAACGACGAAACGCTGGCGCGGACCATCGCCGCGTCGTCGCTGCCGATCGTGTCCGCGATCGGCCACGAGACCGATTTCACCCTGGCCGATTTCGCCGCCGACCTGCGCGCACCGACGCCGTCGGTCGCGGCCGAGCTGCTGGTACCCGATCAGCGCGACCTGCGCGCACGACTGCGCGCCTTGCAGTTGCGCGTCGCCAACCTGGGCCGGCACCGCCTGCGCCAGGATGCGCAACGCGCCGACCGCGCCGCATTGCGCCTCAATGCGCTGCGGCCGCAGGCGCGCCTGCAACTGCTGCGCAGGCGCGAAGCGGACGCGCGGCGCCGGCTGGACATGGCCTGGCGTACGCAATCGGAGCGGCGTGGCGCCCGCTTGCGGCGCATCGAGACCGTGCTGCACGCCGCCGACCCGCGCCGGCGCCTGGCCACGCTGCGCGCGCGGCTGGCGGCGCTGGCCTTGCGGCCGCAGGCCGGCATCGCGCGCCGCCTGCAACAGCGGACCTTGCACTTGCGCGCGCTGGCGCGTTCGCTGGAAGCGGTCAGCCCGCTCGCCACCGTGGCGCGCGGGTACGCGATCCTGCAGCGCGACGATGGCCGCATCGTACGCAGCGTCGGCGATGCAGCGGTCGGCGACAAGCTGGATGCTCGGCTCGCCGATGGCCGCCTGCGGGTGCGGGTGGAAGACTCCGATCCCTAGCTTTGTAGAGCGCAGCTTGCTGCGCTGCTTTGCTTTCTGTAGGTGCGAATTTATTCGCACGCCGTTGATCTTGGCGGAAAGCGTGCGAATGAATTCGCACCTACAAAAGGCCGAGCAGGGGCGCTCTACGAAACGCGGTATCGGCGCGCCTGCATGCGGAGTTAACCCTTCCTGCGGGATGCTTGGCGAAAGGAGAACAAGATGCTGAAGAAGTCCTATCCCTACTACCTCGCCAACCACGCCGTCGCGGCCAACAAGGACCTCGAGGTGCTGGACAAGTATTCGGGCAAGCGCGCTACCCGCGTCGCCTTCGCCGACGGCACCGCGATCCGCAAGGCGATAGTCGCAGCGCACCGGGCGCGCGCGGCGATGGCGGCGTTCTCGCCGGACCGGCGCCGCGACGTGCTGGAACACTGCGTGCGCCGCTTCAGCGAGCGCCAGGAAGAGCTGGCGCTGGCCCTGTGCATCGAGGCCGGCAAGCCGATCAGGGACTCGCGCGGCGAAGTGACCCGGCTGATCGATACCTTCCGCATCGCCGCTGGAGAGGCCACGCGCATCGGCGGCGAAATCGTCGACATGGAGATCAGCGAACGCACGCGCGGTTACCGCGGCATGGTCAAGCGCGTGCCGATTGGCGCCTGCGCGTTCATCACCCCGTTCAATTTCCCGCTCAACCTGGTCGCGCACAAGGTGGCGCCCGCGATCGCCGCGGGCTGTCCGTTCGTGCTCAAGCCCGCCGCCAAGACGCCGGTGGGCGCGCTGATCATCGGCGAAGTGCTGGAGGAAACCGACCTGCCGAAAGGCGCGTTCTCGATCCTGCCCTGCTCCAACGAAGATGCGGGCCTGCTGGTCGAAGACGAACGCATCGCCCTGCTCAGTTTCACCGGCGGCCTGGTCGGCTGGGACCTGAAGGCGCGCGCCGGCCGCAAGAAGGTCACGCTGGAACTCGGCGGCAATGCGGCCTGCATCGTCGATGACGACCCCGGCATGGACCTCGACAAAGTCGTCGAACGCCTCGTCTTCGGCGCCTACTACCAGTCCGGCCAGAGCTGCATCAGCGTGCAGCGCATCTACGCGCACGTCGCGATCTACGACAAGCTGAAGAAAAAGCTGGCGGCCGCGGTCGGCAAGCTGAAAATGGGCGATCCGCGCGACGAGAAGGTGTTCATCGGCCCGATGATCGATGAGGACGCCGCCAAGCGCGCGGAAAAGTGGATCGCAGCGGCGGTCAAGGGCGGCGCCGGCCATCTCGTCGCCGGCAAGAAACGCATCGGCAACATGCTGCCTGCGACGCTGCTGGAAAATGTGCCGCACGCCAGCGACCTGTATCGCAAGGAAGCCTTCGGCCCGGTCGCCTGCATCGAATCGTTCGACCACTTCGACGATGCGGTGAAGCGCGTCAACGACAGCGACTTCGGCCTGCAGGCGGGGGTGTTCACCGGCCGCCTGGCGCATGCGATGCGCGCCTGGGACGCGCTCGAAGTCGGCGGCGTGATCGTCGGCGATGTGCCCAGCTTCCGTGTCGACAACATGCCTTACGGCGGCGTCAAGCAATCCGGCCTGGGACGCGAGGGCGTGCGTTATGCCATCGAGGACATGACCGAATTGCGGTTGCTGGTGATCAAGCAGTAACCGCGCAGGTTCTGTAGAGCGGAGCTTGCTCCGCTGCTTTTTTGCCGGACGTCGGAATCAAGAGCAGCGGAGCCAGCTCCGCTCTACAAAGCGTTTCTGGTCAGCGTTTGCGGGTGTAGCGCGTCTCGACCGCTTTCGCTTCTTCGCCCTGGGGCGAGATGTTGGTCATGACGATGACCAGCGTATCCGCGTCCGGCTGTTCGATTTCGGTGCGCCAGCCCCAGTCGGGGCCGCCCTGCCCGTCGCCGTAGCTGCCGAGCACGCGCAAGCCCGACTCCGGACCGGCGCGCCCGGTGGAATGCATCAACTGCGTACCGGTGCCGAAACTCTCCACCCACGCCGATTCCCACGCCTTGCCGTCCAGGTGATAGCCATAGATCGCAACGCCGGACACGGGATCGCCATTGATCCGGGTCTCGTATTCATGCAGCAGGAAACGGCCGCCCAGGATCGAACGGATCGTGCCGCTCTGCACCGATTCGCAGGCCGGATCTCCGGGTTCGAACCACAGCTTGAACGTGCCTTCCCAGTCGCCGGCCATCGCCGCGAGGCGATGGTGCGCACCTTCGGTCTTCGAAGCTTCGAATTCCTTGCTGCCCATGCGTCCCACCTGAATGAGGGGCGAAAAGTGTTGCATGTTTCACACTTCAGCGCTCGCAAACCCGTCAGAAGCGGATGTAACCGTTTGCATCGTTACATCCGCATTTCCATGCCTGGAACGGAGTGTTACAAATTGGTGAAGGGGAGATCCGTGAAATGGTTGTGCGGCCCGATGCAGGAGATGCGGGCATGGGCCGCGCTTTTCACTTTGGATGACATGAGGAGCTTCCGATGCCCAGTTGCCGCAACACCCGTACCGTCCTCGCCGCTTTGCCGATCAGCGCCCTGGCAGCGGCCTTAGCGCTACCCGTGCAGGCGCAGGAAAGCGCCGACCCCCCGCGCGACAAAGCGACGCAGCTCGACGCGGTAAGGGTGACCGGTTCGCGCGTGCTGGGGCGCACCGCCGAGGAAACAGCCGCGCCCGTCGATATCATCGGCCAGGAAGAACTGGCCAACACCGGCGCGATGGAAATCGGCCAGGCCCTGCAGTTGCTGGAGCCCAGCTTCAACTTCTCGCGCACCACGGTCAGCGACGGCACCGACATCCTGCGGCCGGCCACGCTGCGCGCGCTCGGCCCCGACCAGGTGCTGGTGCTGGTCAACGGCAAACGCCGCCACCAGCAGGCGCTGGTCAACGTCCAGCAGACCATCGCACGCGGCTCGGCCGGTACCGACATCAATGCGATCCCGATATCGGCCGTAGAGCGGATCGAGGTACTGCGCGACGGCGCCGCCGCGCAGTACGGCTCGGACGCGATCGCTGGCGTGATCAACATCATCCTCAAGACCCAGACCGACCACACCGATGTCTCGATCATGGCCGGCGAAACCTACGAGGGCGACGGGCGCGTGCTGCACGGCTCGATCAACACCGGCTTTGAACTTGGCGACGGCGGTTTCATCAACCTCACCGCCGAGTACCGCGACCGCGGCGACACCAACCGCGCCGGGATCGCCAATACCAACGGATTCAATTGGTACAACCAGGCCGAGTTCGATGCCGGACGCCGTGACGTCAAAATGCACTTGGGCGACGCCGACGCCAAGGACGCCTACCTCTGGGTCAACGGCGAGCTGCCGGTCGGTGTCGGCGAGTTGTACTGGTTCGGTGGCCTGTCCAAGCGCAAGGGCAGCTCGTTCGGCTTTTACCGCGGACCGGACGACAACCGCACGATCCCCGAGATTTACCCGGACGGCTTTCTGCCCAATATCGTGACCACGGTGGAAGACGCTTCGCTGGCCGTGGGCTACCGGATGCCGCTCGGCGATGTGTGGGACTTCGATGTTTCGGTCAATCACGGCCGCAACGAGTTCGGCTTCCGCGAAAAGAGCACCGCCAACGTCAGTTGGTACTACGAGCCCAGACCTGGTGGCGGCATCTATGGCGAAACTCCGACCGAGGCCGACACCGGCACCCTGAAGCTCGACCAGACCACGGTCAACCTGGACTTCTCCGGCGAGGCCGGTGCGATCAACGGCAATGCCGTGCACCTGGCCACCGGTCTGGAATGGCGCCGCGACGGCTACCAGATGGTCGCCGGCGACCCCGTGTCCTACACCTATGGCCGCACCAACGATCCCAGCGTGCCGATCTTCGGCCAGACCGGCGATCCGGCTGCGTCCGGCACCCAGGGCTTCCCCGGCTTCACTCCGGCCACCGAGATCGATGACGGCCGTACCAGTTGGGCGGCCTATGTCGACGCCGAATCCAACATCACCGAGAAATTGCTGGTCGGCGCCGCGGTGCGCTACGAGGATTATTCCGACTTCGGCAATACGACCAAGGGCAAGCTGTCGCTGCGCTACGATGCCAGCGATGTGTTCGCATTCCGCGGCACCATCGCCAGCGGTTTCCGCGCCCCGGGCGTGCAGCAGGAGTTCTTCAGCCAGGTATCGACCAACCTCAACAACGGCGTGCTGACCGAGGTGCTGACCGCACGCAACGATAGCGATGTCGCCCGCGCGCTCGGCATCCCGGCGCTGAAGGAGGAAACCTCGCTGAGCAAGTCGTTCGGCATCGTCTTCAAACCGATCGACAACTTCTCGATCACCGCCGACATCTTCCGCATCGACATCGAAGACCGCCTGGTGTATTCGGAAGGCATCACCCCGGAGTCTATCGGCACCGACGGCCTGCCCTGCGATGCGACCAACAGCAACTGCCCGATCGCCGCCGCCCTGGCCCCGTTCCGCGCCGGCGTGGTGCAGTTCTTCACCAACGCCATCGACACCACCACCACCGGCCTGGACATCGTGGCGAACGCGCAACACGAGTTCGCCAGCGGCAGCAATCTCAATCTGACCGCCCTGTTCCACTTCAACAAGACCGAGGTCACCGACGTCCACTCCGAGTCGCCCATCATCCCCGAGTCGTCCATCTTCGGACCCATCCAGGAAACCCTGATCGAACAGGGCCAGCCGCGCGAGCATCATGTGCTGCAAGGCGTGTACAGCACCGACAAATGGGAAGTCACCGTGCGCGAGAATTACTTCGGCGCCGTGGCAGGCCAGGGTTTCAGCCCGTACTTCGAGTGGGACGGCAAGTGGTTGGCCGACCTGGCTGTCGCTTACAAGTTCACCGACAAGATCAAGCTGACGATCGGCGGCAATAACATCTTCGACGTCTATCCCGACAAATGGGACCCCGCCGTGGCCGGGGACTTCGCGCTGGGCGGTTTCATCTACGGCTGGGAAACGATGCCGTTCGGCATGAATGGCGGCAGCTACTACGCCAGGCTCGACTTTCGTTTCTGAAGCAGCCCAGGCGGCCGGCACGATGCCGGCCGCCTGCCCCGCGCTCTTCGTAAGAGCGGCTTCAGCCGCGAGCTTTTGATGTGGTTCGCCATGAATCCCTGAAAAAGCTCGCGGCTGAAGCCGCTCTTACGAGAAGCAATGCTGCGGAACGGCTCAGGCGCGCGAACCGATCGGCATCGGCCGCCCGAACAGATAGCCCTGGCCGTACTCGCAGCCCAGATCGCGCAGCGAAATGCGCTGGGCCTCGGTCTCGACGCCCTCGCCGATGGTCTCGATGCCGAGCGCGCTGGCCAGCGCCAGGATCGCGCGGGTCACCGCCATGCTTTCCGGGCTGGATTCGCCATGCAGGCCGGCGACGAAACTGCGGTCGATCTTGAGCGTGGCGATCGGGAAATTGTGCAGGTAGGACAGCGCCGAAAAGCCGGTGCCGAAATCGTCCAGCTGGGCCAGCACGCCGTGGTCGCGCAGCGTGCGCAGCATGCGCAGCGCGCGCGGCGCATCGTCGAGCAGCGCGACCTCGGTCAGCTCGATGCGCAGACGGTGCGAATCCGCGCCGCAGACATCCAGCATGCGCAACAGCCGGTCGGCGAAATCGGGCGAACGGAAATGCCGCGGCGAGACGTTGACCGACACATAGCCCTCGCCGCCGTTGGCCAGCTCCATGGCCACTTGCTGGTACAGCATCCAGTCGACCTGCTCGATCAGGCTGCTGTCCTCGCCCAGGCCCATGAATTCGCCGGGCAGCAGCACGCCGCGTTGCTCGTGGTTCCAGCGCAGCAACGCTTCGTGGCCGATGATCCCGCCGTCGGTCAAACGCACGATCGGCTGATACCACGGCTCGAAGTCGTCGCGATTGATGGCGCGGCGCAGGTCCGCTTCCAGGTCGAGCAGGCGCATCGCGTGTTCGCGCATGTGCTCGTCGAACACCGCGCTGCAACCACGGCCCTGCGCCTTGGCGCGATACATGGCGGCGTCGGCGTCGCGCAGCAGCTCCTCGCCGCTGCGGTAACGCGGCTGCCACATCGCGATGCCCAGGCTGGCCGCCGGAAACAGTTCGCGCCCGGCGATCCACACCGGCGCGCCCAGGGCATGCAGGATCCTCGTCGCCAGGCCTTCGGCGCCTTCGGCGCTGTCGACGCCTTCCACCAGCACCGCGAATTCGTCGCCGCCCAGGCGCGCGACCACATCGTCGGGACGCACCGCCGAGACGATGCGGCTGCCCGCCTCCACCAGCATCTCGTCGCCCGACGCGTGGCCGACGCTGTCGTTGACCAGTTTGAAGCGATCGAGGTCGAGGAACAGCACCGCGAACTTGAAGGTGGGATCGTCGATGGCGCGCGCGATCGCCTCATTCATGCGGTCCAGCAGATGCGCGCGGTTCGGCAGCCCGGTCAGCGCATCGTGCAGCGCCTGATGGGTCAGGCGCCTCTCCGCGCGCAGCCGCTCGCCGATCTGCGCGAGCAGCTTGTGATTGCTCTCCTCTAGCTCGCGCGTGCGTTCCTCGACGCGCTGCTCGAGTTCCAGGTGCGCGGACTTCAGGTTGTCCTGCGCCTGCTTGCGGATCAGGCCGCTGCCGATCTGGTGGGCGACGAAGGTCAGCAGCTCCTGGTCGCGCAAGGTGAAGCCGATCCCGTCCTGGTAGCTCTGCACGGTGATCACGCCGACCACGGTATCGCCGCGGAACAGCGGCACGCCCAGCCAGCAGTACGCCTGCTGGCCGAAACTGCGCACCCGGCCCTGCGCCTCCAGCGCGACGATGTCGTCGCGATGCGCCAACAGGGGTTGCGCCATCGACAGCACGTATTCGGTCAGGCCCGACGACAGCCGCCGCGTCTTGCGGCGGCTCTCGCGCTCGTCGACCGAGTACGGGAATTCGAGATGCCTGCCGTCCGCGGACAGCATGGCGATGTAGAAATTGCGCGCATACAGCAGTTCGTCGACCACGGCGTGCGCCTGCGCGTAGAAACGCTCCAGGCTGTCGCTGGTGGCGGTGAGTTCGGCGATGCGGAACAGCGCACGCTGCAGCTCCTCGCCGCGCTGGCGCTCGACGATCTCGGCCTGCAGCTCCTGGTTGGCGTGTTGCAGTTCGCCGGTGCGCTCGCCGACGCGGCGTTCCAGTTCGACCTGCGCGTATTTGCGGTCCAACGCGGTCTGGATGTGCTGGGCGACGAATTCCAGCAGCACGCGATCCTCGTCGGTATAGCTGGCCGGATGGTCGTAGCTCTGCACCACGATCGCACCGCTGACGCGCCCTTCGCGCTGCATCAGCACGCCGAGCCAGTCCTGGCTGTCCGGGCCGTGCTCCGGATCCCTGGGGATGCCGAGCGTCGTGCGGATCTCCTCGGACGGGCCGCGCAACGGTTCGCCATGCAGCAGCAGGCCGACGGTCAGACTGCTCGGCATGTCGTCCAGCGGGATCGCCCGATCCGGTTCGGACTTGAAGACGTCGATCTGGTCGGCGAAGTAAAGGAAGCGCAGCGCGTGCGCGACATCGTCGTACCGCACGATGTAGAAATTGCGCGCATACATCAGCCCGCCGACGACGGCGTGGATGCGGCGCAGCATGTCGTCCATCTCCAGGCCGGAACCGGCCAGGTCGGCGATTTCGTACAGCGCCTGCTGCAGCCGTTCGGATTTCTGCAGCGATTCGATCCGCGCCTGCGCGCGGATCGTGGCCAGGGTCGCCGACACGGTGCGCCGCGCCAGCGCCAGCCAGGCCTGCTGCGATGCCGTCGGCAGTGTCTCGGCCAGGGCGGCGGCGATCGCGATCCGGGTCTCGTCGTCGGCGGTCCAGGTCTCCAGGATCTCGTCGCTGCCGGCCATGACCGTTTCCCCGGCCAACAGCCGCGCCGAGCGGTCCATCAACTGCGACGTGCCGGCCGTGGCGGCATTGCCTTCGCGCCCGCTGGCGTCGCGCCAGCGCACGACCAGCCGCGAACCGGTGGGCAAAGTCTCGACGAGCATGCCCGCCAGCCCGGAAGTCGGCAGGCCCAGTTGCGCAAGCAGCCCTTCGTCAGCCATTCGTTCGACCCGCTGCAATGTCAGGCCCCCTGCCATGCAATCAAGGATAACGCGTGCGGTGGCAGGCAAACGGCCAACCCCATCCCTCTTTCGTAACCGTTTGCAGCTCCATGTACTGCCTTTCGCCCGCCACGGCCGGGTGGGCCATGCCACGCGCCGGCTTCCCGGCAAGGGCCTCTGCGCTTACCCTGCGCGTCATGGATGCTGCCACTGAACCCGGCGATGACGCGCTGATGCTCGCTTATGCGGGCGGCGACGTCGCTGCGTTCGAGCGGCTGTACGCGCGCCATCGCGGGCGCCTGTATCGGTTCCTGCTGCGCCAGGCGCGCGATTCGGCGCTGGCCGAAGAGATTTTCCAGGACGTCTGGCAACGGGTCATCGCCGCGCGCCGGCAGTGGACGCCGGACGCGGCGTTCTCGACCTGGCTGTTCCGCATCGCCCACAATCGCCTGAACGACCACTGGCGTGCGCAGAAGCACCGTCCGGCGGCCCCGGACGATGCCGACGAGCGCGCCGCGCGTGTGCCCGACCCTCACACGCCCGAGCGCACGCTGTCGGAGTTCGAACAGCGCCGCAGGCTGCAGCTGGCGCTGGACGAGTTGCCCGACGAGCAGCGCGAAGTGGTGACGCTGCGGCTCGAACAGGAACTGACCCTGGAGGAGATCGGCAGCATCACCGGCGTTGGCCGTGAAACCGTCAAGTCGCGGCTGCGTTACGCGATGGACAAGCTGCGCACGAGATTGCAGGAATGAACATCGGTCCCGAACAACCTGTCGACCGCGAGCCGCTGACGCCCGAAGAGCGCGAGCTGGCGCAACGCCTGTCGCGCCTGGGACCCAGCGCCGGACCGCCTTCCACCGTGGATGCCCGGATCCTGGCCGCCGCGCACGATGCCGTCGCTGCGCGCCCGCGCCCGCACAGTCGCCCTGCGCGCCGCTGGCCGGTCGCGCTCGGTGCGGTCGCGTCGCTGGCCCTGGCGGTCGGCATCGCCTGGCGGCTGCGGCCGCTGCCGGAACCGCCGCAGACCCAGGACGAAGCCGCCGCTGCCGTCTTTTCCGCACCGGCCGCCAAAGGCCCTGCGCCGGCGCCGGACGCGGATTATTCGGCGCAGGCGTTCGAACAAGCGCCTGCCAAGCGGGCCGCCGTGGCCGCGGACCAGGACGCCGAAAAGACGGAATCCAAGCGCGAATCGGCGCCACCACCTCCCGCCGAACCGCCGGTCGTGGTCGATGAGGCCCGGGCCTCGGACGTGGCATCGCCGCCGCCCGCACCGCCGCCCCCGCCCTCGCCTCCAGCACCGGTCGCCGATGCGGCGGCGAATATGGGTGCAGCAGCAGCGGGCGCCGCACCTTCTGCGCAGGAGCGCGAACGGATGGCCGAGGCCGCCGAAGCCGCAGGCTCGGTGCAACGCGCGAAATCGATGGCTGCGCCGCGCGCGGCAGCCGCCGAGGCGCCCTTGCAAAGCGCTGAGCCGCAGCCTGCCCAGGACATCGAAATCGTAGGCGCCGACGACAGCGGCGACGAGCCGCCGGCCTATGCCAATTCGCCGCAGGTGCGCGAGGCCTGGCTGCAGCGCATCCGCGAACTGGTCGCCGAGGGCAACCTGCAGCAGGCCCATGACAGCCTGCACGAATTCCAGCGACGTTATCCGGACCAGTCTTTGCCGGACGACCTGAAGCGCTTCCAGCAGTCGCAGTCCGGCCCCTTCGCTCCGTGACCCTGCATACGTTGGCCGCACCGGCCTCGCATGCCGTCGAGGTCAAACACAGTCGTTTCCTGGCGCAGGCCGTGCCGGCCGAATCGCCGGAAGCCGCGCTCGCCTGGTTGTCGGCAAGCGGCGATCGCGATGCCACGCACAACTGCTGGGCTTACCGGATCGGCGCGCAGTACCGCTCCAGCGACGACGGCGAACCTGCCGGCACCGCCGGTCGCCCGATCCTGGCAGCGATCGACGGACAGGGCTACGACCAAGTCGTGGTCGTAGTCACGCGCTGGTACGGCGGCATCAACCTCGGCGCCGGCGGGCTGGTGCGCGCCTATGGCGGCACGGCGGCGGAATGCCTGCGCCGCGCGGAACGGCGGCCGCTGATCGCGATGGACGAGGTTCGCCTGTCCTGCGATTTCGCCGACAGCGCCGAAATCCACGCCGCTGTCGCAGCCTTCGGCGCCGAAAAGCGCGAAGAGCATTTCGATGCCGAAGGCGTCCGTTTCGTCCTTTCCGTGCCTGTCGACCGCATCGAAGCCTTGAAAGCGCGTCTGCGCGACGCCACACGTAATCGGGTGCGGTTCGCTTAGCAATGAGTGGCGCTTTTGCTTTAGCCGTCATTCCCGCGAAGGCGGGAATCCAGTGACTTTCGCTCTTAATCTCGAAGATTAGATCAAAATAGGTCCCAGCTTTCCTGGGATGATGGCTAAATCTAAAGTCACTGGATTCCCGCCTTCGCGGGAATGACGGCTAAAAAAAACATCGCGGGAAGAATCATGTCGGCAGCACTCGAAGCAGCGAAACCAAAACCCCGCATCGGCACGCTGCGCGCGTTGTGGCCGTTCGTGATGCGCCAGCGCGGCCTGTTCGTGGCCTGGCTGTTCGCCCTGGCCGTCGCCTCCGCCGCCACGCTCAGCCTGCCGCTGGCCGTGCGCAGGATGATCGACCAGGGTTTCTCCAGCGGCAGCAACATCGATCGCGCCTTCCTGTTCCTGTTCGGGGTGGCGCTGGTCCTGGCCCTGGCCAGCGCCGCACGTTTCTATTTCGTCTCGCTGCTGGGCGAGCGCGTCGTCGCCGACCTGCGCAATAAGCTGTACGCGCACCTGATCGGGCTCGATGCCGGATTCCACGACCGCAACCGCAGCGGCGAACTTATTTCGCGGCTTACCGCCGACGCCGAGCTGCTGCGCAGCGTGGTGGGTTCCAGCATGTCGGTCGCACTGCGCAGCAGCGTGACGGTGGTGGGTTCGCTGGCGATGCTGTTCGTCACGCAGCCGCGCCTGGCCGCTTATGCGCTGATCGGCATTCCGCTGGCGGTGCTGCCGATCGTGATCGGCGGACGCCGCATCCAGAAAGTGTCGCGCGCCAGCCAGGACCGCGTCGCCGACGCCAATGCGCTGGCCGGCGAAACCCTGGGCGCCGTGCGCACCGTGCAGGCGCACGCGCGCGAGCCTTACGAGCGCGGCCGCTTCGGAACAGCGGTTTCAATCGCGGTGGAGACGGCGCGCAAACGCATCCGCTCGCAGGCCTGGGTCACCGCGATCGCGATCACGCTGATCTTCGGCGCGATCACGCTGGTGCTGTGGTCCGGCGCCCACGACGTGATCGCCGGGCGGATGAGCGCCGGCACGCTCGGGCAGTTCGTGCTTTACGCGCTGATCGGCGGCGGCTCGGTGGGCGCGTTGGCCGAAGTGTGGAACGAACTGCAACGCGCGGCCGGCGGCATGGGTCGCATCAACGAGCTGCTGCAGGAAACGCCGGGCGTGGTCGCGCCGGCGGCGGCGCAGTCGCTGCCGCGGCCGCTGCGCGGCGAACTGCGCTTCGACGACGTCACCTTCCATTATCCGATGCGCCCCGACCTGCCGGCGCTGGATGCGTTCTCGCTGCAGGTGCATCCAGGCGAGACGGTCGCCCTGGTCGGTCCGTCCGGCGCCGGCAAGAGCACGGTGTTCTCGCTGCTGCTGCGCTTCCATGATCCGCAATCGGGCACGATTTCCGTGGATGGCGTCGATATCCGCAAACTGGATCCGGCAGCGTTGCGCGAACACATCGCGCTGGTGCCGCAGGCACCGACCATCTTCGCCGCCAGCGCCCGCGACAACATCCGCTACGGGCGCCTGGAAGCCGACGACGACGCCGTGGCAGCCGCGGCACGCTCCGCCGAGGCCCACGAATTCCTGTCGGAACTGCCCGCGCGCTACGACGAGGAGCTCGGCGAACGCGGTGCGCGCCTGTCCGGCGGCCAGCAGCAGCGCGTCGCCATCGCCCGCGCGCTGCTGAAGGACGCGCCGATCCTGCTGCTCGACGAAGCGACCTCCGCGCTCGATGCGCAGAGCGAGCGTGCCGTGCAGCATGCGCTGGAACGGCTGATGGCGGGCCGTACCACCCTGGTGATCGCGCATCGCCTGGCCACCGTGCTCAAGGCCGACCGCATCGTGGTGATGGACCGCGGCCGCATCGTCGCCGAAGGCACGCACGCCCAGTTGCTGGCGCAGGGCGGGCTGTATGCGGAGCTGGCCAAGCTGCAATTCCTGGATTGAGCGTTCCGTGGTTGCCGCGCCCGGCCATGGCGCGGCATGGGAGAATCCATCCCTCCCCCGCAACGCTGGATCCCTCATGGACATCGGAATGGTCGGCCTCGGCCGCATGGGCGCCAACATGGCCGAACGCCTGGTGCGCGGCGGACATCGCGTGCATGGCTTCGATCCGGTCGAAGCGGCGCGCGACGCGGCCGCGGCGCGCGGCATCGTCGCTGCGGCTTCGCTGGCGGCGCTGGTCGCGCAACTGCCCGCGCCGCGCGCGATCTGGCTGATGGTGCCGGCCGGCAGCATCGTCGACGACACCATCGCCGCGTTGCTGCCTCTGCTTGCGCCCGGCGACATCGTGATCGACGGCGGCAACTCGCATTACCACGACACGCTGCGCCGCGCCGGAGCATTGGCGACGCAGGGCCTGCACTACGTCGATTGCGGCACCAGCGGCGGCGTCTGGGGCCTGCAGGAAGGCTACAGCCTGATGGTCGGCGGCGACGAGACGGCGATCGACGCGCTGCGTCCCCTCCTCACCGCACTCGCGCCGGCCGTCGACAAGGGTTGGGGCCGCGTCGGTCCTTCGGGTTCCGGGCATTACGCGAAGATGGTGCATAACGGCATCGAATACGGCCTGATGCAGGCCTATGCCGAGGGCTTCGCGATCCTGCAGCACAAGCGCGATTTCGATTTCGACCTGCACCAGGTCGCCGAGATCTGGCGCACCGGCAGCGTGGTGCGCTCGTGGCTGCTCGACCTCACTGCCGACGCCTTGCAGAAGAACCCCACGCTCGACGGCATCGCACCGTGGGTATCCGACTCCGGCGAGGGACGCTGGACCGTCGCCGAGGCGATCGCTCTCGACGTGCCGGCGCCGGTGATCACGCTGTCGCTACTGGAACGCCTGCGCTCTCGCGACGAAGACTCGTTCACCGACAAGCTGCTGTCGGCGCTGCGCAACCAGTTCGGCGGACACGCCGTCAAAAAGGATTAGCGGCCGGAAAACCTTCCGGCCTGCATTCATCGCAATGCGCCTCGCTCCGCTTCGGTGAGCGGCGGCGACACGGCGCAGCCTCGCTGCGCGGATTCGCTGGCGGCTTCCAGCACCGCCATCACCGCCACCGCCTGCGCAGGCGTGACCGGATTGGCCGCCACGCCAAGCAATGCATCGCGAATCCCGGCGTAATAGCGGCGCTGATCGCCCGCCGGCACCGGCAGCGGCCTCGCCGGAGCGCTGCCGTCGTAGAACTGAAGGTCGTCATCATCCTCGCCCCATCCCGGTGCGCCCGGCCGCATGCCGGCCAGCAGTTGCGCTTCCTGCCGATCCGCATTCCGCTTGACGAGGCTGCCGCGGACGCCATGCACGGTGAATCTCGTAGCGCCGCCGGCTACCAGCATGCCTGCGTGCAGGATCACGCGGCGCTCGCCGTACTCCAGCAGCACGTGCGCCCAGTCGCTCGCTTGGCCGCGTTCACGCTGCGTGGCAAGGCTGGCGATGACGCGCTCGGGCACCCCGAACAGCTGGAGCGCCTGGTCGACCAGATGAGGACCCAGGTCGTACCAGATGCCGCTGCCCGGCAAGTCCTGCTCGCGCCAACGCGCGCGAACTTCAGGACGGAAGCGGTCGAAATGCGACTCGAAATGCACCACTTCGCCGATCGTGCCTTGCTCGATGGCTTGCTTCACGCCCAGGTAGTCGCTGTCCCAACGGCGATTGTGGAATACCGAGAGCAGCCGTTCGCTACCCGCCGCCAATGCGGCGAGTTCGCGGGCTTCGGACAAGTGCAAGGTGAAAGGCTTGTCCACCACCACATGCTTGCCGGCACGCAACGCGGCGCGGACGAGCGTTGCATGCGAGGCGTTGGGCGTGGCGATCACGACGAGCTCGGTACGCGCATCGGCAATCGCCCGCATCGGATCGCCGACCACCTCGACTGCCGGCAGACCAGCGCCTACTTTGGCGGCATCGCCCGATGCGACGAGCGTGAGCTCGAGTCCCGGTGTCGCCGCGATCAATGGCGCATGGAACGTCTTGCCGGCATAGCCGTAACCGATCAGGGCAACAGCAATCCCCGTCACGACGGCAACGCCCGCGCCATGAGCGCACCGGCGTCCATGTCGGCCGGCAGCGTACCGAACGCCAGCCCATGCGCGCCGCCCAGACGGCTGCGGCAGAAGGCATCGGCGATGGGATTGTCGGCACGCAGCAGCACGCTCGCCTGCAGCGCCAGCGCCAAACGCTCGACCAGCAGCCTGGCCCCTGCCTCAGCGCCCTCGCTTTCCGCGAACGACTTTCGCAATGACGCGACAGCGGCATCCAGCGCGGAATTCAGCCCGCTTGCGCCATCTAATTCGGCCAGTAACGCCTCACCCGTGGCGGGTTCGCGCTGCAACGCGCGCAGCACGTCCAGGCACTGGATGTTGCCGCTGCCTTCCCAGATCGAATTAAGCGGCGCCTGCCGGTAGAGGCGCGGCAGGATCGACTCTTCCACGTAGCCCGCCCCGCCCAGGCATTCCTGCGCCTCGTTGACGAAGGCCGGTGCGCGCTTGCAGATCCAGTACTTGCCGATGGCAGTGGCCACGCGCGCGAAAGCGGCTTCGCGCGCATCGTGCTTCGACGCATCGACCGCGCGCGCGACGCGCATCGACAGGGCCAGTGCGGCTTCCGACTCGATAGCTAGGTCGGCCAGCACATTGCGCATCAAGGGCTGCTCCAGCAGCAGCTTTCCGAAAGCGCGGCGATGCGCGACATGATGCATGGCCTGCGCCAGCGCCATGCGCATCTCCGCCGCGGAACCGAGCATGCAGTCGAGCCGGGTCAGCATCACCATTTCCAGGATGGTGGCGATGCCGCGGCCTTCGTCGCCGATGCGTTGCGCCCAGGCATCGGCGAACTCCACTTCGCTCGACGCGTTCGACCAGTCGCCCAATTTGTCCTTGAGCCGCATCAGCTGGAATGCGTTCTTGCTGCCGTCGGCGAGGCGCCGCGGCAGCAGGAAGCAGCTCAGGCCGCCCGGCGCCTGCGCCAGCACCAGGAAGCCGTCGCACATCGGCGCGGAGAAGAACCACTTGTGGCCGACCAGCGAGTATTCCTGTCTCGAAGCCGCGCCGTCGGCCGACAGCGGCGTCGCGGTCGTGGTGTTGGCGCGCACGTCGCTGCCGCCCTGCTTTTCGGTCATGCCCATGCCGAGCGTGACGCCGGCCTTGTCCGCGATCGGCACATCGCGCGCGTCGTATCGCGAGGCCGCCACCTTGTCGGCCCATTCGCGCAATGCCGGCGCATGGCGCAGCACCGGCACCGCGGCGTGCGTCATCGTCAGCGGGCAGCTGGTGCCGGGTTCGACCTGATGATGCAGGTAGCTGAGCGCCGCGCGCGCAACGTGCGAACCGGGCACCGGCTCGGACCAAGACAGGCCGGCGACGCCGTGTTCGAGCGCCGCCTGCAGGATGCGGTGGTAATTGGGATGGAACTCAACCGTGTCGATGCGATGTCCGAAGCGGTCGTGCGTGCGCAGCCGCGGGCGGTCGCGATGGGCATCGAAACTGAGCCGGTAGAGTTCATCGCCGGCCAGAGCGCCATACGCCGCCAGCCTGCTCTCGAAGGACTCGCCGCCCTCGCGTGCGACCGCTTCGCGCAGCGCGCGATCGGTCGCCCACAAGTCGCGCGGCGCGAATTCCGGCGGCTGGTTGTCGACAACATGCGTCTGGAAAGGAGACATCGGCCACTCCCGGATACGCTCCAGGCGATTCTCGCTCAAATCATGTGTGCAGCGTGCATGGCATCCCGCTCGCGGCTAATCCGTGGCCCATAAAAAAGCCCCGCGACATGCGCGGGGCTCGGAAATGCATCGATTGCGGGCGTTTTACTGCGCCGGTGCCACGCCGGCGGCTTGCGCGCCTTTCGGGCCTTGCACGACTTCGTAGCTGACGCGCTGGCCTTCCTGCAGGCTGCGGAAGCCCTGCGCGCTGATCGCCGAGAAGTGCACGAACACATCGGCGGTGCCGTCTTCGGGCGCGATGAAACCGAAACCCTTGGCGTCGTTGAACCATTTCACGGTGCCGTACTGCATAGATGTCCTGACCTCATGATGGGTACGTTGTCCGTGCACCGGCGCGTGGGGCTGCCTGGGTGCACGGCGCGAGTATGCAAAGCAACCGGCCGCGCTGGCAATCACCCCTGGCGGGTCGGGCCATCCAGCAATGCGTGGATCAGGGTGGGCAGCCCGGCGGACGCGGCGGCCACGTTGGCGAGCACGTCTTCGAACGTGATGATTTCGTCCGGGTCCGGGCCGGCGCCGGCGGCCCAGTTGGCGACGATCGCCAGGCACGCGTAATCGAGACCCAGTTCACGCGCCAGCCCGGCCTCGGGCATGCCGGTCATGCCGACCAGATCGCAGCCGTCGCGCTTCATGCGTGCGATTTCGGCCCTGGTTTCCAGGCGCGGCCCCTGGGTCGCGCCATAGCACCCCTGGCCCACCAGATCGACCTGCGCGCGTGCGGCGGCGGCCAGCACTTCGCCGCGCAATGCCGGCGTGTACGGATCGCCGAAATCGACATGCAGCACTTCGCTGCCGGGCTCTTCGCTCAGCGTCGAGATCCGGCCCCAGGTGTAATCGATCACCTGGTCGGGACAGGCCAGTACGCGCGGACCGAAGGCCTGGGTGATGCCGCCGACCGTATTGATGGCAAGGACGCGGTTGGCGCCCAGCGCTTTCAATGCGGCGAGATTGGCGCGGTAGTTGATCTTGTGCGGCGGCAGCGAGTGGCCTTCGCCATGTCGGGCGAGGAATGCGACGCGCTTTCCCGCCAGGGTGCCGACGCGGATCGGACCCGAAGGCGCGCCGTAGGCCGTAACCGGCTGGTGCGCCTCGGCATCTTCGAGTTGCGCCAGTGCGTAGACGCCGGTGCCGCCGATGATGGCGAGGGAGATGTCGGTCATTTCAAGAGTTCCGCTGTGCCTTCGTTTTTCTCCTTCCCCTTCAAGGGGAAGGCCGTGATGGGGATGGGTTTGATGTTGCGGCGAAGATCAAAATCAAACCCATCCCCACCCAACCCGCTCCCTTGATAGGGGGGGCTTAAGCCTTCAGTGCATAAATCGCAGGCAGGTTGCGACCCTGCTCCTGGAAATCCATGCCGTAACCGAACACATACCGGTCCGGCACTTCCACACCGACGTATTCGGCCTCGATCCCTTCCACGCAACGGTCGTGCACCTTCACCGCCAGCACCGCGACGCGCACATCGGCAGCGCCTTCGTCCTCGCACCAGCGCTTGATCGCCAGCAGCGTATGGCCTTCGTCGAGGATGTCGTCGGCCAGCAGCACACGGCGGCCGCGCATCGGAGTGGCCGGACGATGCAGCCATGCCAGGCGTGCGCCCGACGTGTTGCCGCGATAGCGGGTGGCGTGCAGGTAATCGAACTCCAGGTCCATGCCGCGTTCGCCGAGCGCGAAAGCAAGTTGCGCGGCGAACGGCATGCCGCCGTGCATCACCGTCAGGAACAATGGCGGCGCGTCGTCCTGGTAGTCGCCGCGGATCTCGTCGGCGATGCCGGCGATCGCCGTTTCCAGCGTCGCGCGGTCGTGGATCAGTTCGGCCTCGGGCAGCACGTCGGCCAGGCGGACCGGACTCATGCCACACCTCCGGCTTCGCCCATCAGGCGCGATTGCGCTTGCCCGTAACGGGTCTCGGCCAGCAGGCCGTCCCAGGCCATCGCACCGCGGCCGATCAGCCCGATCAGCGCCATCGTATTGAGTTTGCGGCCCTGCACCGCGGCCAGCGATTCGTCGACCAGTTCCGGATGGCAGACCAGCACGACATCGCAGCCGGCATCCAGATGCGCGTCGATGCGCGCCTTGACCGCGCCTGCCGAGAAAGCCGCTTTCATTCCGATGTCGTCGGAGAACACCACGCCGCGGAATCCCATCTCCTTGCGCAGGATGTCCTGGATCCAGTACGACGAATAGCCGGCCGGTTCCGGCGCGACCTGCGGATACATGATGTGCGCCATCATCACCGCGTCGGCGCCGGCTTCGATGCCGGCGACGAATGGCACCAGGTCGCGGCTGCGCATCTGCTGCAGCGAACGGTTGTCGATGGCATCGTCGAAATGCGTGTCCTCGCGCACGGTGCCGTGTCCCGGGAAATGCTTGATCGTAGCGGCCATGCCCGCAGCATGCATGCCGCGGATGTAGGCGCGGGTGAAGTCGGCGACGACCTCGGGTTGTTCGGAGAACGAACGGTTGCCGATGGCCAGGTTGTCGTGGCCGACATCGACCACCGGCGCGAAGCTCAGGTCGACGCCGCTGGCGCGCACTTCGCTGGCCATCAGCCAGGCGTGCTCGCGCGCGAGTTCGAGCGCGGCGACCGGGTCGGCGGCGTACAGGCGGCCGAGCTCCTCCAGCGGCGGCAGCGCGCTGTAGCCTTCGCGGAAGCGCTGCACGCGTCCGCCCTCCTGGTCCACGCAGATCAGCTGCGGCCGCGGCGCGGCCTCGCGTATCGCAGCGGACAGTTCGGCCACCTGCGCCTTCGACGCGAAGTTGCGCTTGAACAGGATCACGCCGGCGCAGGCGTCGTGCTGCAGCCAGTCGCGTTCCTGCGCGTTGAGTTCGGTGCCGGCTACGCCGATCACGAGCATTGCCAATCTCCTTGGTACTTCGTCAAAAACATGCGCCGCATCGAAACCGCAAAGCGCACGCTACACGATATCGGCAGCGGCCCGCTCCGTTTCGCTCCATTGCGAATAAGGGCGGGAGGCCAGGGCCAGATTGTAATAGCGCGGCAGTTCGGTGACGTCGGCGCCGGCCCAGGCCGGCTTCTCGAAGGCTTCGCCAGCCGATGCCAGCTCGATCTCGGCCACCACCAGGCCGCCGTTGTCGCCCAGGAATTCGTCGATTTCCCAGACGTGCCCGGCATGGTTCACGTAGTGCCTGCGCTTTTCGATGGTGCCGCCGACGCACAGCGCCAGTAGCGAACGGGCGTCGCCGAGCGGGATCGGATAGTCGAATTCCTGGCGGGTCGGCCCCAGGTCGCGCGATTTCAGGTTCAGAAAGGCTTCGTCGCCCGCGATCCGCACCCGCACCGAAGCCCGTTGCGCGCCGCTGTCCATCGCTGCCTGGTCGTTGATGTAGCCCTGCGCCATCGGTACGACTTTATAGGCGAGATTGCGCCAGCTGTCGTCCGTGACCAGGAATTTGTATTCGATTTCGATGCCCATCTCATCCTCGTCATCCCGGCGAAAGCCGGGATCCAGTGCTTTTTGTTCTACCGATATCCGATCGCCGTACGCCTGGATCCGGCTTTCGCCGGGATGACGGCCTTACGGTTCGAACATCGCAATCGACTCCACATGCGCCGTATGCGGAAACATGTCCATCACGCCCGCGCTACGCAGCTTCCAGCCGCGTTCGTTCACCAGATAGCCGGCGTCGCGCGCCAGCGACGCCGGATGGCAGCTGACGTAGACGATGCGCTTGAGTCCTTTCAACGGCAATTGTTTCAGCACGACGTCGGCGCCGGAGCGTGGCGGGTCAAGCAACAACCTGTCGAAGCCAGCGCGCATCCAGGCATGGCCGCCGAGGTCCTGCGCCAGATCCGCGGCATGGAACTGCGCATTCGCCAGGCCGTTGTGCGCAGCGTTGTCGCGGGCGCGGGCCACCAGCCCCGCCTCGCCTTCCACCCCGACCGCTTCGCGCGCGACGCGCGCCAGCGGTAGGGTGAAATTGCCGAGGCCGCAGAACAGGTCCAGCACGCGCTCATCGGGTTTGACATCGAGCAGGCCCAACGCCAGCGCGATCATCTTCTGGTTGAGGCCGGCATTGACCTGGATGAAGTCCAGCGGCCGGAACTGCAGCTCCACGTCCCAGGCCGGCAAGCGAAAGGCCAGCGGCGGCGACTCCGGCCACAGCGGATGCACGGAATCCACGCCGCCCGGCTGCAAGAAGATAGCGAAGCCGTGCGTCTGAGCGAAGGCGACCAGAGCATTGCGATCGCTGTCCGACAGCGGCAGCAGATGGCGGAATACCAATGCGATGGTGTCGTCGCCTGCGATGAACTCGATCTGCGGTATGTCGCGGCGAC
>Ga0193753_10000956_pt1 | contig 25950 bp, 13 predicted proteins | sample H1c2metaG_FD_144925 | JGI IMG/M metagenome (GOLD analysis project Ga0193753, IMG submission 144925) | Soil microbial communities from a riparian zone of the East river system, Colorado, United States - H1c2 | ecosystem: Environmental > Terrestrial > Soil > Riparian zone | place: USA: East... | reverse complement strand
TGTCAGGCTGGGGCGCAGCATGGACGCGAGCTCAAAGTCGTCGAAGCCGATCAAGGCTAAATCGTCCGGGATGACGAGATTGAGTTCGAAAATGGCCTCCATGACATGGGTCGTCGTTACATTGTTTGTGGAGAAGACTGCCTGCGGCGGCCTGGGGCCAGCGAGTGCGGCCTGAAGATAGGCGCGGACCTCGTCGATGGTCTGGCACTCGGTAACGATGTAGGGCTTAAGGCGATGGCTGCGCATGGCATCCTCGTAGCCGGCGATGCGTTCGCGAGTGGTGTAGAGCTCTGCGCCGTCCGAGCTGATGCAGGTGATGCGTCTATGGCCGTGCGACACAAGATGCTGTACCGCTTCCATGGAGCTTCGGCGATTCTCGACCACAACGACATCGCATCCGCTGTTGGCGATGGGACGGTCGAGCATGACGATGGGCGGGCCTTCGCCGCGCTCGAAGGGGAGTTCTCCTGGCGAGGGGATCAGCAGGATGCCGTCGACCCGGTGCTGCCTCATCTGCCGGAGCACAGTGAACTCGGTTGCCTGATCGGAGTTCGAGGAGGCGACCCAGACGAGGAGACCGCGGTCGCGGGCGGCTTCTTGAATGTTGTGCGCTAACACGGCAAAGAAGGGATCGCCGAGGTTGGGTACGATCAGGCCGATGGCATTCGAAGGCTGTCCCATGAGCATGCGCGCGGCCAGGTTGGGGGAGTAGCCCAGGCGCTTGATCGCCGCGCTTACCTTGCGGGCGGTCTTCTCTGAGATGTTGGGGTGGCGGTTGAGGAATCGCGAGACGGTCATCGGCGCGACGTCGGCCGCGCGCGCTACATCCATCAACGTAACGTTCTTGACCGATTGCTTCCTGCCTGGCATGGGTCGGGTCCATCTATAGAGTCGAGGAGAAATCAGGTAAAAATTATAAGCGCACAACAAACTATCAGCGAACTGCAACCTTCTCCATCTTTGGGAACCATTATGCCTTATTTAGCAAAGAAAGCGTTGATGAAGGTACGGTAGATCAGTCATTGTTGTTCCATATTTATTTACGTCTGGTCGCAGGAATTAGTTTCAGCCCTTCCTTCTTCAGGAATTATTTGTTACTGTCGGGTGCTGCAGGAAAAGGGCATGGAGGAATCGCTACAGCGGCCAAGATAGAAATTGTTTTCAATGTGTTAGCGCTATCTCTAGTTAGCGCTATCGCTAGAATGGTCGGGCTGATCCCTGGTACGGCGAACGGGATGTTACCCGTAGTGGAAGAGTCGCGTGACTACGTTTTTGCGGAAGGGTTGTTTAATGAGGGAAGAGGACACCGGACGATGACATGGACGGCTTCACAGAGGCTGGCACTGCTTTCGATTTTATTTGCTGCGATCGTATCGCTGCCACTGCATGCTCAGAATGCTTCAACGGCTGATGCTGAGGCCGCGACGATCGGAGGCTGGCAGATGCAGGATGCGGCGAAGGTTGCCGCGAAAGGCAGTGCGGTTAGCTCGAAGACGTTCCACGCCGAGGGTTGGTATCGAGCGACGGTGCCAGGGACGGTGCTGACGACGCTGGTCGACAACCATGTGTACCCCGAGCCTACGTATGGTGAGAACAATCGGCCAGAGGTGATCTCGGATTCGCTGGCGCGTACCTCGTTCTGGTATCGCGCGACGCTGCAGGTGCCACGGTCGTATCGAAGGCGCCACGTGTGGCTGAACTTCGATGGCATCAATTATTCGGCAACGATATGGGTGAATGGAACGCAGGTTGGCACGATGCGTGGCGCGTTTCAGCGCGGAGCGTTCGACGTGACCGCCGTTGTGAAGCCGGGCACACCTGGCGTGGTGGCCGTGCTGATTGCGCCGCAACCGCACCCCGGCGTCCCGCATGAGCATACGCTGCGAGCGGGCATTGGCATGAATGGCGGAATCACAGCGCTTGATGGGCCGACATTTCTTTCGACCATCGGCTGGGATTGGCTTCCGGCGATTCGTGATCGCGATTCCGGCATGTGGCGCAAGGTCTACCTCAGTGCGTCCGGCCCTGTGCTAGTGAAGGACCCGTACGTGACCACGGACCTTGCAGTGCCGAGCTACGCGTCAGCGGCAGTCACCGTGAAGAGCATGGTGGAGAACATCACAGACCAGCCGCAGAAGGGCGTCTTGAAGGGGGCCATCGGTGACATCGCGTTTCAGCAGGAGATCGAGCTGGGGCCGCATGCAAGACAAGAGGTGGTGTTCGATCCGGCGACAATTGACGCATTGCGCATCCAGCATCCGAAGCTGTGGTGGCCGAATGGATATGGTCCGCAGAATCTCTACAAGCTTCATCTAAGTTTTGATATCGGAAGCACTCCGTCGAGTGCCAAGGATGTCTCTTTTGGTGTGCGCAAGATCACCTATTCGGTTGCGACGACGGAGAGTCTTGCTATTGTTGTGAACGGCGTTCCGGTCTTTATTCGCGGGGGGAACTGGGGGCTCGATGAGGCGTTGAAGCGCATCCCGGTTGAGCGTCTGGACGCGCAGATTCGGATGCACAGGCTGGCGAACCTGAACATGATTCGGAACTGGGTGGGGCAGAGCACAAGCGAGGAGTTTTACGAGTTGTGCGATAAGTACGGCCTTCTGGTGTGGGACGAGTTCTTCCAGCCGAATCCCGGCGATGGGCCTGATCCCGAGGATATCGCCACGTATCTCGCGAATGTGCGCGATAAGGTTCTGCGCTTCCGGAATCATCCTTCTATCGTTTTGTGGTGCGCGCGGAATGAGGGCAATCCGCCGAAGGATATCGATGCAGCATTGCGCGTGTTGCTTAAGGAGCTGGACCCTGTGCGGCTCTACCAGGCGAACTCATCCGACGGGCGCGGCGTGCGTTCGCATGGGCCATATCGCTGGCGTGCGCCGCGTGAGTTCTATGTTTTGTCGGAGGGCTTCAAGTCGGAGACCGGAACGATGTCTATCCCGACGATCGAGTCGATCCAGGGGATGATGCCACAGAAGGATTGGGAGACGATTACCGACGACTGGGCTGAGCATGACTTCGCGCCCGGCAATAGCGGCGCCGAGGTCTATAAGGACATCATCGAAAAGCGCTACGGCAAGGTCGAAAACCTGGCCGACTTCGTGAGGAAGTCGCAGCTCGCGAACTACGAGTCGTTTCGCGCAATGTACGAGGGGCGCAACGCTGAGCTGTTCCATCCGACGACCGGCATCATGACGTGGATGAGCCATCCGGCCCAGCCAAGCTTTGTCTGGCAGCTCTACCACTACGACCTCGAACCCAATGCGTCGTTCTTTGCGGTGAAGAGCGCCTCGGAGATGGTGCATGTTCAATTCAACGAAATTCGCGCGACCGCACAGGTGATCAACAACCTGTCCGAAGCATTTCGCAATGGCACGGTACATGCCGAGGTGATCAATCTCGACGGCAAGATATCGAGCCAGCAAGACTTCGCGGTAAACGCACCGGCGTCATCAGCGATGGATGTGGGACAGGTGGAGTTCCACGAGCCGCTGACTGGAGTGCACTTCCTCAAGCTGCAACTGCGCGATGCGTCGGGACGACCGGTTTCTGAGAGTTTTTACTGGCACACCAACCCGGAGCAGGAAGATGACTTCACGAGTCTCGCTTCGATGGCGCCGGTGGAACTTACGGCGAAGGTCGCGCGTATCGACCGCGACGGCAGATCGACGATCACCGTAACACTGCACAACCCGACGCAACAGGTTGCGCTGATGACACATTTGCAGTTGCATCGGCAGCGGTCTGGGGAGCGCGTGCTACCGGCGTTCTACTCCGACAACTATGTCTCGTTGACTGGCGGAGAAGACAAGGTGGTGACGATAGAAGCGGACACGAAGTTACTCAATGGAGAGCCTGCGTTGGTGCTGGTCGACGGTTGGAATGCGTCGGTTGTGGCTGCGGAGGGTCAAAATGCGTCGCTGGCAACAAATGTGAATGCGAGGGTCGATCATTGGCCCCACACGGGATTACCGTTCCAGACGGAGGGTCTTCGTTAGACAGAGGTTGAAGTGGAACATCGCTTGTTAGACGGGGGATCTCCGAACAGTAATAGAGAGTGAGTTTCGACCTAGTGAAGAGTGGCTTGCGGTGAGTACGATTCGACCGGTGCGATTGGGCAGGCTCTTTATCCATATAGCGCCTACGCCCCCGCTGTCGGCCAGATGAAAAGGATTGTCTCCAACGATCAGGCCGGGGCCTTTCAGCTGAAGGCTGACCTCTCCTTCGGCGAACGGCCTCGGAGCTCCAAATCGGTCGACAGTCCCGAATGCTACGCGGGTTGCATCCGATCCGTCGGCCTGCAGCTCCGTGTTGTCGGAGTGCAGCGAGAGTTGGTCGGTTGTGTTGTCGGAAGAGAAAGAACGTGAGAGCAACAGGCGGCTGCCGAGGTACCCGTCGATGCGAAGCTCCGGCTTGCCAGCGCCCGCGACGCTGAGATCGACAAAGAACGGAGGATATTTGATGTTGGGAAGATTCTTAGCGTCAGGTAGGACGGTAGCGTGGAACTTGCCGTCGATGAAGATATCAAGCCGGTCACAGTTGGAAAAGATCGCCGCCCGTTTGCCTGGTCCGGCGGGAGTGCGCGGGCCAAAGTCCCAGTAGAAGCTGGGCTCGATGACCGGCCTTACCCGAGGGTCGATCTGCGCGAGGTAAAAAGATGCGCCGAGCTTAGGGATGCGAAACGTGTCGACTATGCCGGGGCACTTCACTGTGGCGTACGCATTCATCAGGCTGGCGTAGTCAAAGGCGCACCATGCGATGACTCCGGCGCAATGGCTGCTTGCAGCGCCTTTGCTGTGCGCCTGTGCATGCAACAGGGCCTGCTGCATCTGTTCGGTGGGATTGCCTGCCTTGCGATACTTTCGGTTGAAGCTCTTGCTGGTGCCATAGTCGTATTGGCCCACGGCTTCAGCAATCATGTACGGTACGCCGGGGAGAGGTGCGTCGATCCCTACGCTTCCATCGGGAGCCGCATGGTAGTCATCGAACGCAAAGACGTCTTCCTTCCAGGACTCGCGCCAGTCCTTTGTGGAGGAGGGAGTCATGCTGCCTGAGGTTGGCCGAGAATCGTCCAGTGATTTGGCGATCTCTCGGGTGCGGCGATAGAGATTGGGATCGTTCGGGGACTCGTTGATCCGAACACCCCAGATGACGATTGAGGGATGGTTGCGGTCACGTCGAATCATGTCTTCAACGTTCTGCAGCGCGATATCCTGCCAGCTCTTGTCGCCAATATATTGCCAGCCCGGAATCTCTTCCCAGACCAGCAACCCAAGTTCGTCGCAGGCATCCAGGAATGCTTTGGACTGCGGATAGTGAGAGCAGCGAACGATGTTGCAGTTCAGGTCGCGGCGCAGGTACTCGGCATCACGGCGCAGGACGCGGTCGGGCGCGGCGAAGCCAACGTATGGGTATAGCTCGTGGCGGTTCAAGCCGAAGAGCTGGAGTCGTTTGCCATTGAGGAAAAAACCATCAAGCTCGAAACGAGCTTCGCGAAATCCTATCCGTGTCTCGCAGGTGTGGAGTGGAGAGCCATCGAGAAAGAGTGTGACGACAAGATCGTAGAGATGAGGTTTTTCAACGTCCCAAAGCATTACGTTCTTCAACTCGTCTACGGTCAGGCTGACGTCCTGGTTCTTTTGCGCGAGGCTGAAATTCTTTGAGGCGTGAGCGATATCCCGGCTGCCATCCCGAAGAGTAGCTACAAGGCGAATGGCTGCGGGCATGGTCTGTTCGCAATCGATGCTGCAGGTAACCTCCAGGCGCCGATCTTTGGTGAGAACGTCTACAGGTTTTGCGAAGACTTCCTTGATAAACACATGGGGAACCGCGCGAAGTTCTACAGAGCCAGAGATGCCTCCGGGCAGGAGGTAGTCGATAGAACTCGGCCCCTTAGGAGAGCCAGCAGGTGGAACATTGGCCCAACGGGAGTCGACGGCAATTGAAAGCGTATTGGTTTTCTCACGGACTAGATGAGTGATCTCGTAATCGAATGGAAGAAAGCCGCCGAGATGCCGGGGAAGCGCATGGCCGTTGACTGTAGGAGTGGCTGCAACCATGGCCCGTTGAAGATACAGGAAGAGCCTGAGGCCTTTGAATTCAGGCGGAATCTCAAAATCACGACGATACGTCCAAACATCTTCCCAGGAGGCGGGGTCCCACTTCTGCCAGGAGAGCGGAGTTACGCAATGAGGCAAGGTCACAGAGGAAGTTGCTGAGGCCTTCAGTTCAGGCTCTCCTGCTGAAGAACTTTTCGTACGCGAGACGAGCCAGTCGCGGTCCAACGAGAGTGCGCGACGGGCTGGACCTTTTTTTGCAAGGGGAGTGATTCCTGTGGCGCTCCAGATTTTTAGCACGGGTATCGAGGCCAAAGCGCCAGATGCGGCGCTTCGACGAATAAAATGACGCCGGGAGAGTTTGCTCATATCATTATTTCTCGGACGAAGAGGCTTTCGATTGATGAGATGTATTTCGCTTTTAGATAACCATGATCATGCCAAAGGCAGGTTTTCACAAACTCAAGGTATCTTGATCCAGAGTCGCCGGCGTTTGGAGAGCACGCGATGAGGAGAGAACGAATGGGTGCCTGCCGATGAATCGTCGAAGCGTGTTATTTGGGATGGTAGCCAGTGGCCTTGCCTGCTCGGGTGCAGCCTCTTTTGCGTCTTCCATTGCGGCGGTTTGTGGAGGCAAGCCCGATTGCAACGGTCCTCTGAAGATTGCCGATCTGGAGCTTATCGAGTTGCAGGGCCAGTATGAGACCGAAGCCGGGATCAATGGTCAGCAGCAGGTAAACCCACTGGACATCTACGATGCCCTGCGACCAGGCATCTACCGCGACAAACCTGGCGGTAAAAAGCAGGTCACGACAAAGGCTATCTATCTGCGCATTCGCACCACTGCCGGCCTGGACGGGCTATACGGCCCGATCGAACGCGATGCCGCTATCGTCGTCAGGGAAGATCTGCGCCCCTTTCTGATCGGCAAGAACGCCCTGGCAGGGGAGTCACTCTGGGACGAGATGTATCGGTCGAATCGGCATTCGCGTGCCGGCTTCTTCATCATGGCGATCAGCGCCGTGGACAACGCGCTATGGGATCTGCGAGGGCGCTACTATGGCGTCCCTGTATATCAATTGTTAGGCGGGCCAACGCGTGACTCGGTTGAAGTGTATGCGAGCTGCCTTGGCTTCTCGCTCGAGCCGGAGGCTGTTCGAACGCGCTGCCTCAGCCTTAAAAAAGAGGGCTATCGCAATCAAAAATGGTTCATGGGGTATGGCCCCGGCTCAGGCCCGGAGGGGATGCGGCGAAACGTTGAGCTTGTGCAAATACTTCGTGAGACCCTAGGCGACGATACGGAGCTCATGTTCGACGCCTACAGCGGGTGGGACCTGGGCTATGCCCTGGAATGGGCCCATCAGGTGGAGAAGTATCGCCCTCGCTGGATCGAAGAGGCGTCGCATCCGGAGAAGATGGAAAGTTTTGCGGCCTTGCATCGAAGCACATCGATCCCTGTCGCGTCGGGGGAGCACTTCTACGGGCGTTGGGAGGTTGAGCATTATCTGCAAGCCGGCGGGCTGTCGGTCGTGCAGGCAGACCCCGAGTGGTGCGGAGGCATCTCCGAGCTGTTGAAGATTGGAACAGTCGCGTCGTTGCACGATGTTCCGGTTATTCCACACGGCCATTGCATTCATGCGGCGCTGCATGTCATCGCGAGCCAATCGCCCATGACCTTTCCATTGGGTGAGTATCTCGTCAATAAAATGCGCCACTTCTACCATTTTGAAAAGAAGCCACCGTTTCCGGAGCACGCTCATTTGGCTCTGCCCACCGATCCCGGATTCGGAATTGAACTGGATCCAGCGAAGGTCGAAGCGCAAAAGATACTGACATGGGATTAGCAGAAGGTCGGGGCTAAGATTTCGGTCGTATCTCGGCTGTTCCGGCAGATGAGTGCATCGGGAGCTTGAGATGAGGAATTGCCGGCTCGAACTGCTGCGGCTCATTGCGGGTCACGCCAAAGATGAATGTCTGCCCTGGCTTATAACGCTGCCGGACCTCAAAGTTTTCAAATGCTACCCCACCAGGAACCGGGTGATGCGAGGCCCAATAGACCCGGCGGCCGTTCATCCGTACACGCAGATCCGGCTCGATGTCGTGGGTAGGAACTTTCCAATACTGTGTCAGCCTTGTTGCAAGGCGGTAGCGCCAGCTTTCGGCGTCGGGAATGGGAACCTCGGAGGGAGTGGGCTCATCTGAAGTGCAGAGGGTGATGGCGTCGCCATTGGAGGTTCGCAGCATCTCATCAAGGGAATAGTTTTCGTGTTCGACAAATGCGTCGCCTGTATAGGCTTCGTAGAGTTCATGGCTGTTCACGATGCGATCCTTGAGCCAGAGCTGGCGCAGTCGTTCATAGTTTCCCATGGTTGCGGTCAGCGTCAACTCCTCGAGTGGAGGGCTATCGTCGTATTGGAAGACTGCCAACCTCAATTCATTGGGTTGGTCGCTGTCTATCGATGCCACCACATAGACATGGGCGTCGTTTGCCGTGAATCGTTCTACGTTGATCTGTACGGAAAGCCGCTCAATGGGGGCGGTGCGGTTAGGGAGCGTGCGCAACTCGCCTCGAAATGAATCGCTTGAAGGTGCGCCGGGGTCGACCCACAATCGCTTGCCACGAGATCCCGGATCCATTTGGCTGGCCTCGAGTTCGCTAAATGCCATGCGGCTGGAGCGGCTGCCGGGACCAAGCACGACAGGCTCAACCGCGATGAAGTTCAGCAGGTCGGGCTTTCCTGTCTTCGTAGAGATCACGCCAACGCGGATGAGTCCGCGAGGACCGCGCAGGCCACCAGCGGATGGTAAGCCGAAGACAACACCGTCCTTACGACCCCATATCAACGGATCGCCCGGCTTGAGTGGGCGGATCCATTGCGAATCCGCAGCAGTGACAGCTTGACCGTGCGCTGCGGGAGGTTCTACAGCACTGGCTGTAAGAAAGAGCGTAACAAGGACGAGAAGCAAACTGCCTCTGGATGTCGAAGATAGGAACTCAGCCATAGGCGAACCATTTTGCCACAGTGTTAATCCTTTAAATAAGGAAAATCTTTTAGATCGCACGGGTAAAGGGTTTTGAGGCTGTTTGATCTCGCCGCGAGAGCAAGTTTGGTATGTGAGCGAGATTTCGGGCTAGGATAGGAAGGCACAGAGATTCAACGTCACTGAGGCTGAAATCCATACTTATGCCCACTATTGTGGAAGTAGCGAAACACGCTCGAGTCTCGATCGCAACGGTTTCGAATGTAATCAGGGGCACGAGACGAGTAAGCCCCGCGTTGCATGAGCGTGTTCAGGCGGCCATTCGAGAATTGGATTACTTTCCCAACGAGATAGCGCGCAGCCTGAAAGTGAAGCAGACCAGGATGCTTGCGCTCGTGCTCCCGGACATTACGAATCCGTTCTTCCCTGAGATTATTCGCGGGGCAGAGGACACTGCCTTCGAGCGCGGCTACTTTCTGCTGACAGCGAACACGGATGAACAGATTGGGCGCGAGCGGCGAATCGTTTCGGCGTTGCGATCTTACCGGGTTGACGGGATATTGCTGGCATCCGCACCCGGCAAAGACTCCAGCCATATCCGAAGCACCATGGAGAGCGGCATCTCAATCGTATGCCTGGACAGGACGGTCTACGGGATAAAGACCGATGCGGTGCTGTTGGATAACGTTCGCGGTGGGCGAGAGTGCGTACGGCATCTGATACAAAATGGACACTCCAGGATTGCAATTATTACCGGCTCACTGGCTTTGCAGACAGGGCTTGAACGGCTTCGCGGCTATGAAGAGGCGCTTCGCGAGGCAGACATCGAAATCGACCGGAGGCTCGTTCTCGAGGGAGACTTCCGGGATGAATCGGGTTACCGATTGGGGAAAGAACTGCTGCAGCGACGCGTGAGGCCCACCGCGATTTTTGTCTGCAATGGGGTTATGACGCTAGGGGTATTGAAGGCGTTTGAAGAGATGGGAGTGCGATGCCCGGATGACATTGCGCTTGCGACCTTTGACGATCTTGCAGTGGATCGCTCTTTTCATCCGCATTTGACAGCCGTCGTACAGCCCGGTTACGAAATGGGAGCTCGCGCTGCGACCATTCTCATGGACCGGATCGAAGGGAAGTTGACTAACGAGCCATTTGTCGTGCGAATTGTGCCGACGCTGATCGTTCGCGAGTCGACTCGGTTGCGGAAGACGAAGGGTGTTCGTGCAAGTGGCTCCAGCCGCTAGGTTTTCCTGACGCAGTCCTGTGATCCAAAAAAATATCTTGACAGCGGTTTTCTGCCTGTGCTGGAATGAGCCCGCATTTAAAGGTTTAAAAACCTGAAATCCCGATGAACACCTATTTGGAGGCGTGACCGATGAAAACGTTGAGAGCTTTCCCAGTTGTCTTTTTGATGGCTTTGCTGTGTACCGTAGGGCTGTCAGTCGAAGCCTGGGCCCAGGCAGATCGAGGCACCATCAGGGGCGAGATCCAGGATGCTGGGCATGCCAACGTGGCTGGGGCACAGATCTCTCTCAAAGACGAAGCGACAGGTGTTGTGCTGAACACGACGTCGGGGTCGAACGGCCAGTTCAGCTTTCTCAACCTGTCTCCCGGGGTTTATACGCTCACTTCGACGGCGAAGGGATTCAGCACGTCCGTCCAGGAACATGTGGGAGTCGGCGTAGGACGCACGGTCGGGCTTACGGTCACACTGCAGACCGGCAGGGTGGAGCAGATGGTCACTGTCTCGGAGAATGCTGCCACGGTTGACACGCAGACCTCCGATATCGGCACCGTGATTACGCCGGAGGAGATCAGGGGCCTTCCTGTCTCCTTGAACGGCGATATGCGCAATCCGCTGAACTTTGTGCTTCTGACGCCAGGGGTGAGCAGTTCAACACCCGGACCTTCGCCGGATTACCGTTTGCACATCAGTGGCTCCAGCAGCTATGCGAACGAGGTTTATATCGATGGCGTTCCAGTGATGAACACGGACATCGGGGGCAATATTGCGAACAATCACCCTCCAATCGACGCAATCAGCCAGTTCAAGATCATCAACAATAACCAGAGCGCGCAGTACGGTCTCTCCAGCGGCATCGTCTCGTTTGCGTTCAATTCAGGTACCAACACCTATCATGGAAGCCTGTTCGACTACCTCCAGAACGACGCGCTCAACGCCGCAGGATATGTGACGAATGCGCTGGGCCTGAAGAAAGCTCCACTGAAGCAGAACGAGTTTGGCGGAACGTTTGGCGGGCCCGTATGGATCCCCAAGCTTTACAATGGTCGAGATAAAACGTTTTTCTTTGTGGATTACACGGGTTTCAAGTTCCGTCCCAGCTCCAACAATGGCACGCTCACGACGATTCCGAATGCGTATAGAGTGGGCAATTTTTCGCAGGCGCTAGGCCCGCAACTCTCCTCAGGAGGGAGTCCGGTTTTTGATCCTGCGGGGCGTCCGGTGTTCAGCGGTGAGATCTACAATCCTCTTTCGGTGCATAACGTCGTAGGGCCGGATGGCCGTAGCTACCAGGTACGCGACCCATTCCCCGGAAATATTATTCCGGTTGGTCAACCTGGCTTGAGTACAGTTACCCAGACTGTGATGAAGAGTTTTCCTATGGCAGATAACGACGCCGTCAATAATAATTTCCATCGTCTTCAAAGCTCGAAGATCGATGAGCATCGGCTTGTTGTCAAGATAGACGAACATATCTCCGAGAAGCATTCCCTGGCGGGAAGTGTGTTTATCGGAGGCTATAGCAACAGCAATAATGGCGGCTTGAATTTGCTTGACTCGACGACGACGACGACGCCAACCACACAGATTCGATTTACATATAACTACACCCATTCCCCGACCCTGGTGAACAATCTCAACTTTGGTTTTATAAGGGATACGGGCTTTACCGGGCCGCTGCAGCCGGGGCCGGGCCTTGGAGCACTGGGGATTCAGGGACTACCTGCTCTCGCGAGCGACAGTCCTTATCCAATCATTGGAATCGGTACGGCTCAGAACAGCATCGGGTCCGCGAGCGCATCGACAGACTCTGAAAATCGCTATATTTTGAGCGACAACGTGACGCTGGTTCGTGGGTCGCACACGCTGACGTTCGGCGGCGAGATACGTAGCCTGCAGCGAAATGAGGGGGGGCTTCCTGGTGGCAGCTTCACTTTTGAGCCTACGCAGACGGCCCTTAATGGGACTGGATTCGTGAATGGAAGCCAGGCGGTCTCTATTCCGAATGGCACTGGAAATGCGGCTGCCAGCCTCCTTTTTGGTGGAATGGACTTCTCTCGCTTCGACTATCCGGTTGAAGCAGCATATCGCTGGTGGCAAGGCGGCCTCTACGCTCAGGATGACTGGAGAGCCACACCGAATCTGACGTTCAATCTTGGTCTTCGCTACGACCTCCAGATTCCTAGAACAGACATCAATGGAAAAGTTTCGACCATGGATCCGACGCTGGCCAATCCCGCGGCTGGCGGACTTCCCGGTGCCTTCACCTATTTTGGCAGTGGTGCGGGTCGCAACGGAAAGACTCGCATCGGCAATATCGACTATCGCGGATTCCAACCCAGACTTGGATTTGCCTATTCTCCGGACGCGATGCATAAGACTGCGATTCGTGGAGGCTTCGCGATTACCAGGCCTATCGGCAACGACAATGCTGAGAACGGTATTGGCGGAGGGCTTTACAACACGGGCTTTGCCGGGCTGGCCACGGTCAATAGGCCACAGGATTATGTCGGCTCTCCCGCCTATTACTGGGACAGCGCCTATCCAGCGTCGTCGATCAGCACTGGCCCCAATCTGAACCCGGGTGCTCTCGTTGGCAACGACAATCCTCCTATGATTCGGCCAAGCTCCGGTACACCGCCAACGCAGATTTATTGGTCGACACAGGTGCAGCAGGAGATGCCGGGGGGAATGGTGGCGAACATTGGCTATGTCGGCATGCATACCTATCACCTCGGCGTGTGGTCGAAGCCAAACCAGGTGAATCCAGCCGTTGCTCAAAAGTATAGCGATGCCGCTGCGGCTGCTGGATTGCCTCTCAACCAATTTCTGGTTCTGCCGGTCAACGATCCCAGGGCAATGGCGGCAGGTGTTACATCTCCATGGCCGGGCTTTGTCCAGACGTTTGGCGCTGGAGCGACGGTCGGGCAGTCTTTGCGGCCCTTCCCGCAATATGGGAATGTGGACAACCCGCTCAACCCAATCGGCAGTGTCTCGTACAACGGTCTTCAAACGAGTCTGCAAAAACGTTTTGCTCACGGATTGACACTGCTGCTTTCCTACACGTTTTCGAAGACGATTGGAAATGTCGATTCCAATCAGGGCGCCTCTGCTGGAGCAGAGAATGCTGTTTTCGCCGGGTCCTTTTTTCAGGACTACTACAATCCGCAGGCACAACGCTCCGTTACGAGCTCCGATATTCCTCACGTCGTTGCACTAAGCTATACGTATGAGCTTCCTATCGGTCCGGACAAGGCCTTTCTTAATCATCGCGGTGTAGTCGGTAGAGTGGTGGGAGGATGGTCGGTGTCCGGTATCCATCACTACCAGAGCGGACGGCCTATTCACATCGAATATGATGCATTCGGAGCCTCGAATCCTTACTATTCGAGCGATGGCTTCAGCTTCCGTCCTGATGTTGTCGCTGGAGTGCCGCTGAAGAATCCTGCCTATGATAAGAAGTGCTCTGGGCCGGTGCTGGCTACTTCCGGACGACAGCCTTGCCAGTTCCTCATCAATCCGGCGGCGTTCAGTATTCCCGCATCGGGCAAGTTTGGAAATGCTCCGAATTTGTTTTCCTCTTTGCGTATGCCAGCCTATATCAACGAAGACCTGTCGATCATGAAGCGAACGACGATCTATGGCAGGGCAAATCTCTTGTTCCAGGCGAATTTCTTCAATGCACTCAACCGAACTATCTTTTCGTCGGGCGGTAATGCGCAAACGTTCATTATTAATGGCGCTCCGCCAGACCTGAGTACAGCGTCTCTTAATGGTTCAAACACCGTCTTTGGACTCATGACTGCTCAGCAGAATAGCCCCAGAATCATACAATTCGGCATGAGACTGGAGTTCTAAAGCCAATGGCCATGACCATGTTTGCAGCACTGGCTTTCTTTGCAGGCATGGTCGTTCCTTTGTCAGCGCAAAATACGTCCGAGCAGATTGCCGCACATGCTCGAGCAGCACAGCAGGCTGAACGACATAATGATTTCCACGCTGCAGTATCCGAATATGAGTATTTAGCAAAGCTGTTGCCGCAGAACGCTGAAATTCAGAGCAACCTTGGAGTCGCTTTATATTTGGACCATAGCCTTACGCGTTCGACCACGGTATTTCGTCGAGCAATGGCACTCAACCCGAAATTATTTACACCACATCTATTCACCGGACTGGCCTGGTATCGGCTTTCAAATCCTGATTTAGCCGTGCCAGAGCTGGAAGAAGCCGTTCAGCTCAATCCTTCGGATGTGGTCGCGCGCACATGGTTGGGCTATGCCTATGTCGCGCAATCGCGATATGAGGCTGCTGCCAAAGAGTTTGAAGCAGCCTGTCAGCTGGCACCTGACAATGTCGATGCCTGGTATGCGCTGGGCCAGTCTTATTTGCAGATCGGGAGAGATATGACGATTCAACTGCTCGCGATAGCTCCCGATGGTGGACGGGCACAGCAACTTGCCGGCGAGCAATTGCAGTTGCGTGGGGACCGTCAACAGGCGCTCGAAGTCTACACAGCGGCTCTCGCTCTACGTCCGGACATTCCAGAGCTGCGTTCGGTCGTAATGGAGTTGGGGGGAGCTGTGCCCGCCGCACCGGTTGCTGTATCAGGCAAGACGACTGAGGAAGACGCCGTCTACCAGAAAGCGCATGATGCCGAACAAAGATCGCGCATGGCCTTCGAGCGAGTCGCCCAGATAGCTCCAGACTCGTATCGTGCTCATCAGATCCAGGCGGATGCCTTTGATGCGGCACATCGACCAGAGGAGGCTGTGCAGGCTTATCGAATGGTGTTGACCCTGAAGCCGGATCTCCCCGGGGTTCACGAAGCTATCGGGAAAAATCTGGTGCGAGATGGGAAGCTGCCGGAGGCGCTGAAAGAATTCAATGCGGAGATTGAGATTCAGCAACGCTCCGCGAGCGCGCATATGAATGCCGGGCGCGTCTTGCTGATGATGGGAGAGGATGAGGCTGCAGCGAAGAAGCTGAATCGTGCTCTTCAGATGGACAGGCCACCGCTTGAGACCTACAGCCTGCTTGGAAAGCTCGATTTGAGGCACGACAATTATCGTGCAGCCATCAGCGCCTTGACGCACTACCTGTCCGTCGTTAAAGAAAATTCAAGCGTCTATTATCTGCTTGCGAAGGCATATCGAGCAGTGGGTGATAGGGAGCAGATGAACCGCGCGCTGGAGTCGTACAAGAAGACCTCACAAGACGCGAAGGAGCGAAGTATGGCGCAAAAAGAGCTTGCTCGTCTTAGCGGAAAGAATCAGATTGCTGAGGAGGCAGCGATCTTAAAAGATACGTCAGCTACAAGTGATAATCCCTAGCATCGGTAAGTCGATGTGTCAGGCTTTTCTAAAAACTCAAAAAGAATAAAAACATATAGAACTTGAAGGGGGCTTCTCATGCGGTCTCTAAATCCAGGAAGAGCAGGTAAGAAGATGATTCTTATTACTTGCGGAGACCTGCGCCAGCGGCCAATGAGATGGAGGGTAAACTTTCGCGGTTGGGGTTCACGGACCGCAATGATTTTAACGCTGATGCTAACTATTTTTCCTGCCAGCCTTCCTGCACAGTCGCAGCCATTTTCGTCCAGTGCGGAATATAGATCTATGCTTGACGAATTGCATAACGACCCGGTTCGTCCAAGCCGCATAAGCGCTGGTACGCTGCTGACAACGGCGCAGTCACCGGTACATCTCAAAGTAGATGAAACCGCGATGGAGTTACGTCTTGAAACTGATGCCTGGCGCTTAGAGATCACAAAAAATCGATGGGGAATGGCCCTTACGAATAAGCAGACAGGAATCAAATGGCAGTTAAGAGATGGAGACATTGCTGGTATTGCATGGGCGGAAGACAAGGATAGTACTGCCGCGCTACAACTTGCCAAAGTCCAGCACATCGAACGGCACGGGGATAGCTGGCGGATGGAGGTTGGAGTTGCAGGGTCATCTGCACCTGTCACTCTGGAAGTTACCATTATCTCGCCAGCGGTATTTCGTCTATCCGTCCACGCTCCCAAACGTGAGGGCAATCCTGGTAGCTTGAGGTTGAACTTCACTGGTACAGGACCATTCTTCGGACTGGGCGAACGATTTGACCAGGTGAAGCTCGATGGGTTGAAGACCGTTTTACGTCCTGAGGACCTTCTGGGCAAGCCGGGGCATAATTGGACTTACATCCCTGTACCTTTTCTTTTTACACCGCGAGGTCTAGGAGTTTACCTGGACAATGAGGCTGTCAGCACCTTTGATTTGAGCCATGTTGAACAGCAGAAGTTTTCGATTCAGCTCGAACATTCCCTCTCGACCGATGCTTATTTCTTCGTTGGCACGCCAAAGGATATTCTCGCGAACTACACCTTATTGACGGGGCGCTCGCCGATCCCTCCGCCCTGGGCGTTTGGAGTTTGGATCTGTTCCTATCAAGGCCAGCAAAAAGTGCTCGATGACGCGCGCAGGCTGAGGCAGAATGGAATTCCCGCCAGCGCATTATGGACCTACGATGTGATGGGCAAGGGTGACATTATGGGATGGCCCTTGTGGTGGACCGGGTACTATCCACAACCGAAGCAATTCACCGATCAGCTTCATGGTATGGGATTCAAAGCCCTGACCTATGTCCATCCGTACCTCCGTTCAGTGCTCGACCCCTACAACCTGCCGAATCCTTCTTTTGAAGAAGGGAAGAAAACTGGCCTCTTCGTACTTGATTCAAAGGGCAAGCCGACTGGGCCTGCTTTCGAGCCGTATCTGGATGGCAACATCGACTTCACCAGTCCTGTGAACGTGGATTGGTGGGAGCACAAGATTCATGCAATTCTGGTGGACGATAACTTCGACGGCTGGATGGAAGACTTTGGCGAGTGGGTGGTAAATACCGATCGCTTTGCCGCTGGCGTCACCGGGCGCAAAATGGAGAATCTCAACCCATTCTTCTATCATAAGATTACTTATGAGATCGCGCGAAAGGTCAAGCCGGATGTCGTTGAATTTGACCGCTCCGGTTATGCGGGATCGCAGGGTTACACCGGCGTCGTTTGGGGTGGAGATCAATTGCCGGACTGGACCCTGGATCATGGGCTTCCATCAGTCGTCAACGCAGGCATCACGACGGGGTTCTCAGGATTTACGGTATGGGGGCCTGATATTGCTGGCAATGGCCACTCGAAAGAGCTTTGGACTCGCTGGGTAGAATTTGGAGCGCTGACACCGATCATGCGCAATCATCTGTGGGACAAACCAGAAGGAGCCGTGAACCTCTGGTACGACTCGGAGACGCTCGATACGTTCCGGCGCTACGCCAAACTTCACGTCTCATTATTTCCATACTTCTACACCTACGCTCAGGAAGGCGCGAAGACGGGGCTGCCGATTATTCGCCATCCTTTGATCGAATACCCTGACGATCCGAAGGTCTCCGATTGCAACGGAGAATACCTGCTGGGCGACAAGATTCTGGTCGCGCCGGTGATTGAGAAGGGAGCAACGAGCCGCTCTCTGTATCTTCCGCAAGGCTCATGGGTTGATTATTGGACCGGGGACATTCTGGAAGGAGGCCGCCAGGTGACCGTTCCTGCACCGCTCGACCGTATTCCCATACTCGTGCGTTCGGGCAGCATTCTTCCGTTCATCAGTCCGGATACCGAGACGCTTGCTCAAGATCTGGCTGGCGACAAATATCGCACGCTTACGAACGACCTCACATGGCGGGTATTTCCCGATGCCGTTTCGGTTCAGGACACCTTCACCCTTTACGATGGAACGGTAGCGAAAGCCAACGAAAAGCCATTACGAATCGAGGTGCGCATGGAGCATTCCCCCACAGTCAGACACTATGACGTAACGCTGCCGGCGACTCGAGCACCTCGCGGAGTAATACTCTCCGGCAAGCCTCTCAGTGAGATTACTGATGCGAATGCAGGTGCCGAAAAAGAGGGCTGGCGAATGAGTGCGGATGGGCGAACGGTGCACGTGCTGTTCCATGCAGACAATTTCAATCTCAACATAGACAGATGAATTTTAAGATGCGTAGATAGCGGAGGCAGTAACAATACTTCCTATCTACAAATAAATGAAACGTATAACTACCGAGAGGATTTTTCGTATGTCAGCTTTACATGTGGATTTGCCTATGAACGAAGTGGTGCTCATCACCAGCGGAGATTTGCGGCAGTCGGCGAATCAGGTGTGCTGGCCTGCTCAGGAAGAGCTGGAACGGCGGCTTACGCAATGCTTTCTAGACGAAGGTGTCACGGTGCGGCGCGCCTTTCCGGTCGATCCCAGTGTTGGGCATGGCTTCATCTCGAGTCAGCGCATGGGCATGGATGTCTTTGGTGATATTGACCCGGATGCGAATCTGGTCTTCGCAACAGCTGCATGGCAGTACAGCCATCACGTGCTGCCGGGCATGCGCAGCCATCGCGGGCCGATGTTGACCGTTGCGAATTGGTCAGGTCAATGGCCTGGTCTCGTTGGCCTGCTGAATCTTAACGGCTCGCTCATTAAAGCGGGGGTGAAGTTCAATACGCTCTGGAGCGAAAAATTTACGGATGACTATTTTCTTCGCGGCCTCAGGGAGTGGATCAAGAAGGGAAGCGTAACCCATGATCTCTCGCATGTGCGCGCTCTGGATATAGATGCGGTGCCTGCCGATGCCATCAGTATTGGCAGGGAACTGGCGAAGGCATTGCTGAAGCGCAAGGCTATTCTCGGAGTCTTCGATGAAGGCTGTATGGGCATGTACAACGCCATCATCGACGATGAATTACTTAATCATGCAGGTGTCTTCAAAGAACGGCTCAGCCAATCTGCGCTTGTGGCCAGAATGCGTACCGTCTCCGATGACGATGCAAAGGGAGTGCGGCAGTGGTTGGATGACAAGGGGCTACGCTTTGTCACGGGCAAGAATGAAAAGACAGAGCTCACGGACGTGCAAGTTCACGAGCAGTGCAAGATGTATGTTGCCGCGGTTCGTATGGCGGACGAATTCGGTTGCGATGCGATCGGCATTCAGTATCAGCAAGGCCTAAAGGACATGGTTCCGGCATCCGATCTCGTGGAAGGGCTGCTGAATAATGCGGACCGTCCTCCCGTGTACGGGGAAACGTCCGGCAAAGAGCTGTACGCAGGCGGTCCGCTGCCTCACTTCAATGAAGTGGACGAGTGCGCTGGCCTGGATGCCCTTGTGACGAATCGCTGCTGGACAGCGCTCAAACTCGATCCCTCGACCACGCTGCACGATCTGCGCTGGGGCGAGCACTACGCTGACGCGGGCCTTGACGATTTTGTGTGGGTCTTGCAGATCTCAGGGGCCGCCCCTGCGAACCACTTTGTGGATGGTTATCGTGGTGCATCGAGCGAGCGGCAGCCTCCTATGTATTTCCCCTTAGGCGGTGGCACTTTGAAAGGTGTCGGCAAGCCCGGGAAAATAGTCTGGAGCCGGGTGTTTGTCGAGGGCAATGCACTGCATTTGGATATAGGTCTCGGCTCGGTCGTCAAATTGCCTGATGAAGAAACGATGCGCCGATGGAAGCAAACCACCACCCAATGGCCGATGGTGAGCGCAACATTTGACGGTATTTCGCGTGATTCATTTATGGCGAGGCATCGGGCAAACCACGTCAGCATCACGTATGCTCCTGACGCGAAGTCTGCTGCTAGGGCACTCGCCGTGAAGTCTGCGATGTTTTATGAGCTTGGCGTGCAGGTTCACCTGTGCGGCTCAGTGAGCCTCGATTAACGCAAGTGCATTCGTGAACCTATTGGTGAGGAGCAAGCTGTGAGTGTTGTTGCAGGTATTGATTTTGGGACATTGAGCGTGCGGGTATCCCTCTTTGACAAACAAAGAGGAAGACTGGGGTCAGGAGTAGCGGACTATCCTCTGAACCGTTCGTCTCACGATCCCGATTTTGCCACGCAGAGCCATGCGGCGCAGATGGACGCCCTTGAGCGCGCGCTGCGGAAGGCGCTTGAGGGGAGCAAGGTAAGTGGTGATGCGGTGAACGCGCTCGCTGTCGATGCCACTGGTTCCAGCGTAATTCCGGTGGATGAGAATCTGCAGCCAATAGACGACTATTATCTGTGGTGTGACCATCGGGCATGGCGTGAGGCGCAGGAGATCACCGCCGCCGCGCACACGCAGGGGCTCGAAGCGATTGAATGGTGCGGAGGGACCTATTCTTCGGAATGGGGATTCTCCAAGCTGTTGCATTGGCTGCGCAGTAACCCGGAAAAACGCACGCGTTTCGCAACGGCTCTTGAAAACTGCGACATGGTCGTCGCAACGCTCTGCGGGGTTACCTCCCCAGCCGACGTATCTCGCAGCGTATGCGCAATGGGCCACAAATGGATGTGGAATGCGAAATGGGATGGCCTTCCTTCGCAGGAGTTTCTCAGCTCTGTCGATCCGCTCTTTGCCGGCATAAGGGGGAAGCTGATGGGGCGCTATGAGACGTCGGATCGAATAGCGGGCACGCTTAGCACTGCATGGGCCAAGCGGCTCGGTCTGCGTGCCGGGATTCCCATCCCCGTAGGAGCGCTGGATGCACACTGGGATGCGATCGCCGCTAACATTAGGCTCGGTGATGTGGTCAATGTTATCGGCACATCGACCTGCATCATCGGCGTGAGCGAACAGCAAACATTGGTACCGGGAGTATGCGGCGTCGTGCCAGGCTCGGTGCTGCCTGAGTATGTCGGTATCGAAGCTGGACTGTCCGCAGTGGGCGACATCTTTGATGGGATTGCCCGGAGGGCCGGATCGGATGTTCCGACGCTTATGAACGGCCTTGAAGAGTATCGCGCTGGACAGACTGGCCTGCTGCGCATGACGTGGGACAACGGAGATCGCACTGTTTTAGTGAACCCTAATCTTGGCGGCGTCACATTTGGATGGAACCTGTTGCACACCGCCAAGGACGAGCTCTTCGCAGCGATGGAAGGTACCGCCTTCCATACGCGCATCATTCTTGAACGAATGGAAGAGAAGGGAGCTCCAGTCAAGCGCATCATCAACGGTGGCGGAATCCCGCGCAAGAACGATGTGCTTAACCGCATCTATGCGAATGTCCTGAATAAACCTGTCTTGGTGCCATCCGGGGATGTCACCAGCCTCGGTTCGGCAATTTTTGCCCTCGTGGCGAGTGGCGACTATGCCTCTATAGAAGAGGCGCAGGATGCGTTATGCCCGCCCTACGCAACATACCTGCCCGATAAGCGCGAAGCGGCAGTATATGACACACTTTATTCGCTGTACCGCGAGCTTTATTTTTCGCTTGGACTGCCTGATGCACCGGCTGCATGCATTGGACATGTCTTACCGGCACTGCGAAAGATAGCAAGCGAGACTCAGGTTCGGAGCTTAAATGACCATTAATTCTCATGTAATCAAAAGTACCGTCGTAGGCGCACTCGGCGGTCTGCTATTTGGATTCGATACCGCAGTGATCTCTGGCACCACACATGCCCTAACTCAGGTTTATCATCTTTCGCCTGCGCTTCTTGGCGTCACCGTCTCAAGCGCCTTGCTCGGTACCGTCATCGGCGCCATGGGAGCGGGAATCCCCGGCCAGAAGTATGGCCGGCGAGACAGCCTCCGCGTAATGGCTATCTTCTATGTCATCTCCGCACTCGGCTGCGCGTTTGCCTGGAGTTGGCCTGCGCTGATCTTTTTTCGCTTCATCGGAGGGCTCGGCATTGGAGGGTCGTCCGTTCTGGGCCCAATGTACATCGCCGAAATTGCGCCGACAGAATGGCGCGGCCGTCTGGTCGGCTTCTTTCAGGTCAATATTGTCGTGGGTATTCTGCTTGCCTATGTGTCGAATTTCCTGATCGGCACAATGCATCTCGGCGCTGTCGAATGGCGCTGGCAGTTGGGTATCTCTGGACTTCCCGCAATACTCTTCCTGATTGCTCTGTTTGGTATTCCGCGCAGCCCCCGGTGGCTGGCTATGCAGTCGAAGCTCGATGAGGCACTTGAGGTGCTTCGCCTCACCGGTATCCCCAATCCACAAAAAGATCTGGATGAGATTGTCGCTTCGATTCATATGGAGCGGTCCGCCTCGGCCGATCCGCTGTTTTCCAGGAGATACCGTCTTCCTGTCTTCCTCGCCATCACGGTCGGAATGTTCTGCCAGCTATCTGGCATCAATGCCATCCTCTATTACCTGAACGATATCTTCGCTCTCGCAGGAGCATCTAAGGTTTCCGGTGATTTGCAGGCAGTAGCGGTCGGAGCCGCGAACCTTGTCGCGACCCTGCTTGCAATGTCGGTCATCGACAAGATCGGACGCAAGAAGCTGCTGTTGTTTGGAACCGCCGGGCTCGCGGCCTGCCTTTCAGTTGTCTCTTATGTCTTCTTCACGCATAAGCATCTGGACTGGCTCGTCTGGCTCCTCATGATTTACATCGCGTTTTTTGCGGTATCTCAAGGGGCGGTCGTATGGGTTTACATCAGCGAGGTATTTCCAACCAGGGTAAGGTCAAAAGGCCAGAGCCTTGGCAGCTCATCGCATTGGGTAACGAATGCCATCATATCGCTGATATTTCCCCTGATGGCAATGTCGTCCGGTGCCTACCCATTTATATTTTTCGCCGCCATGATGGTGCTCGACTTCTTTCTGGTCCTGTTCTATTACCCAGAGACCAGCAACATCTCCCTTGAACATCTGCAAACCAGCTTAGGTATTGACTAACTCCATTTATAAAATTTTGACGAGGAAAACAAGATGATGCGATTGATGACTCTCTTACTAACTGCCGGTTCTGTAGCGATGGCTCAAGCTCAAGCTTCAGCCTGGCAGCCCGATCTTACGCAACAGCAGGCCTATGTATTGCACCGCGCCTCCAGCGCAGATCCGACTGGTGGCAACGCGGACTTTCGCCACGTAGCACCCGGCGCAACGCAAACTGTCCTGGATGTAGATGGCCCTGGATTGATATCTCATATCTGGTTCACCATCAATGACCCGGAGCCGTACCATCTCAAGCGCATCGTCCTGCGCATCTACTGGGATGGAGAAGCTACTCCAAGCGTTGAAACTCCTATTGGCGATTTCTTTGGCCTGGGATTGGGAACCTACCATAACTGGCAGTCTGAGATGTTGTCAGTCGGAAGCGTCAAGGCAATGAACAGCTATTTTCCGATGCCCTATCAACATCACGCCCGCATCACTGTAACCAATGAAGGAAAGCAGCCGATCGGCAGCCTTTATTACAACGTGGACTATCGAACCGAATCGCAACCACTTTCGGCTTCTACCTTGTATTTCCATGCGCAATACCGGCAGGCTCAACCCAATCATGGCTGGACCAACAAATGGGAGACCAACGGCACCCCGCTCGTGGATGGCAAGAAGAATCTGAATGGCGAAGGTAACTACGTTTGGCTGGATGCAAAAGGCCACGGACAATATGTGGGCGTAACGATGTCGGTGCTACAAAATCAGGATATGTGGTGGGGCGAAGGGGATGACATGTTCTTTATCGATGGAGCGAAATCCCCGTCCATCATCGGGACAGGCTCAGAGGACTACTTCTTAGGAGCGTGGGACTTTGGCGGCCAGCCATTTTCCTATCAGCTTTATGGTGCGCCAGTCGTAGGTCAGGAGCTGGCGGGAAACGGATCGAGTGTCTACCGGTTTCATTTCGATGCTCCCATCCCCTTCACAAAGGATTTGAAGGCTACCATCGAGCATGGTCATGCCAATCACCGTTCGGACAACTACTATTCGGTTGCCTACTGGTATCAGGCGGAACCCCATGCACCGTTCCCCACGCTTCCATCCGTCGAGCAAAGGATACCGGCGCTGCAATCTGTGGGTGGACCAGGAAACGCATCGACTCCCCAATAGCGAATCTGCTTGTCTGCTTAGATCGTCGCGATACGTAGATTCCTGTACGACGAAGGTGTTACCAAAGACCTGCCACACTCTGGCAGGTCTTTGATTTCGCACACTACTTATTCACTGCTATCCTTTTTAGATTGACACTGGGGCTCAAAATCGACACGAGTCTAAAGAGATGGATGCATCTCCTTTGGATCGCCATCATCTTCTTTTTTGCTGTACTGCATCTAGTTCATCTCCGCGCAGATTTTCCTAACTACTCACGCTGGATGGATTGGTCGAAGTACACCGATGAAGGCTGGTGGGGCAATGCTGCCATTCAGCACTTCGTTCGAGGCTCGTGGTTTGTGCCCGGCGACTTCAATACCGGCGCCGCTCTCCCGGTCTGGCCATTTCTCGAGTGGGTGGTCTTTCACTTTACGGGTGTAAGCGTCCAGGCGGCGCGAGCTCTTGCAGTCTCCGTTTTCTTTTGCAACGTGCTGCTGTCATACGTGCTCGTGCGTCTTCAGGAGGAGCGTTGGGTTGCCCTGCTCGCATCGTCGCTCATTGCCGTAAATGCATTCCTCTTCTGCTTCAGCCGCTTGGCTATTCTTGAGCCACTTCTCCTCTGTCTCACTCTCCTGTCACTCATCGTCGCGCAGCATATTGGCAGCGCATCCGCCACTCGCGTTCGAAAGACCGCGCTCTCCATGGCGCTTGGGTCGCTCTGTGTCCTGATGATTCTCACCAAGACGACGGCCATCGTTCTGCTGCCCGCGATCCTGTATTCCATGTGGTATCCGCAGCGTAGAGATCCAGCAGCCTTCGTGCGCTCCACCCTGCTTATGGGCGGTGTCGCGGGGCTACTTTGGGGCGGGTATTACGCGCTGCTCGTCCGCCTCCATTACATCGCAGACTTCAAGTACCTTTTTGCTGTGGATGATTTGCCTAGACCGAACACTGTTTTCGGGTGGGTTTCGACCTTTTACTATGCGGCGCACGGTGTTCTCTGGATAGATCGCATCGTTGTTGTGCTCAGCCTTCTTTTTATTGCCGCTTCGCTTCTCTTCGTTCGGTCGCTCTGGCACAACCCTACCTTTGTTTCGTCGCTCCTGGCCATCGGCGGCTATATCTTTTTCATCGCGTATCACAACAATATGCAGCCGCGCTACTACGCGGTGATCGCTTTATTCCTCTTTCTGGTTGTAGCGATATCTACTGGCGCTCTCCTGCGCAGCCGGAGAACCTTTGGGCTGGCGGCTCTATCCGCAATCGCATTTTCGCTCCTGCTCAATGCGCTGCAGGTTGGGAAATTCACTCGCCACCCTGAATACACTTTTGTCAACGCAGCCGAAGGTCTCACCCGCTACATCGATCAGCACCCCAACGGCGACCGTCTCCTACTCTCCGTCAGCGGTAACGAGATTACCCTCATCACCGGGTTGCCGAGCATATGTGACGATTACGGCACCATCGATCTACCCAGCCGTCTCCAGAGGTATCAGCCCGGTTGGTATGCCGCCTGGGACGAGGTAGATCCCGGCACTCTCGAAGACATTTATACGCAGTATTCGCTTGAGGAAGTTGCTAGTTTCCCTGCGTTCGATGACCCGGAGCGCAGCCGCCTCATCCTCTACAAGCTCCGTCCCCTGCCTTCGCCGAAGGCAGCGAGCACGATCAATACAGCGGGCATCCCTTTCATGCGAGGAGAATGATCTGTATATCGCCTGTAGGAATAAATGGTGGACGCGGTAGGGATCGAACCTACGACCAGTCGATTGAGAGTCGTAAGGATTCAAAGATATGAATGTGTATGCACTTGCAGTAGTAACTTG
>Ga0193753_10000955_pt1 | contig 25956 bp, 25 predicted proteins | sample H1c2metaG_FD_144925 | JGI IMG/M metagenome (GOLD analysis project Ga0193753, IMG submission 144925) | Soil microbial communities from a riparian zone of the East river system, Colorado, United States - H1c2 | ecosystem: Environmental > Terrestrial > Soil > Riparian zone | place: USA: East... | reverse complement strand
AAATGATGATACCACTCTTCACCGGCTCGGGAGAAAGTATCCGGTGGACCGATTCATATCCGATCGCGGCGACGGTGATCAGCAAGATCAAAGCGTTCAACAGAGAGATAAGAATGGAGGCCTTGCGATAGCCGTACGTGAACTTTTTTGTGGCTTTGAAAGTCAACAGCTTCAAAGCACCTAATGAAAGAATGAGACTGGCGACATCGCTTAGATTGTGCCCCGCATCAGACATCAAACCCAGGGAGTTGGAAAAAAATCCTGCTCCAAACTCAAGCACGACAAATACAATGTTTAGGACGATCCCGATTATAAACCTGCCGTTGACCTCTTTAATATCCAGGTCATGATGATGCGTATGTTGATGGACCGAATGGTCGTGATCGTGCATATGCAAAAGTACAGGTCTAAGTCGTGCAACAGGAGTTCATTTGCAATTTTAATGCGGGAATCACGCTTGCAGCTGACGGGAAAGCAAAAGGCACTATGATCGTATATTGTTGTGTGTTAAATAGTTACACTAAAAAAATAGACGACAATGGTCCAATACCAGGCATGCTTCCAAACCCACCTGCTTAAACTGCAGGTGGCAGAGTCTATCCTTTGAATGTTATGGATTTCTCCTAATTTTAGAACTGCAAATACCTTTTTAAGATAAACACGCTACGTTACCATACCAACAATGAAAAAAATACTTGTTCCTACTGATTTTTCTAAGCCAGCATCAATCGCCTCTGACGTTGCCGCCGACATTGCAAGACGTGCAGGCGCCGAAATTACATTGCTACATGTTATTGAAGAAGCCGTCGGCAATTCACTTAACGTTGAAGGACAGGTGTCTGCCGATGCTGGTTGGGAAGAGAAGATATTCACGTTGAAGCTAATTGAAAAAGCCAAAAAGCAAATGGCGAAATTAGTGGAGGATCCGAAGTTCGAAGGCGTTCGCATCAAACAAGAACTTCGCGTAGGCACACCGTATCACGGTATGAACAAGATCATCACTGAAAAGAAGGTCGATCTCGTCGTTATGGGAACTGCCGGTCATTCAGAGATGGAACAAATGATCATTGGATCCAATACAGAGAAAGTGGTCAGGACGGCCAATTGTCCCGTTCTTACCATGCACAACAAACCTGGCAGCAAGGAATTCAAGCAAATTGTTTACGCTACTTCTATGGACAAGGAAGAAGAGGTGTTTTCCAGAATTGTTCGTGCAACACAAAAGCTCTATGACTCAACGGTTCACCTTGTACGCATCAATACGCCGGGAAACTTTCAACGGGATGTGCTTGTAAAAAAATACATGCAGGATTTTGCAAAAAAACTTCAGTTGAAAAATTATACCATCAATGTTTTCAATGACGTGAGTGAGGAAGAGGGCATTGTTTACTTTGCCGATAGCATCAATGCCGACCTGATCGCCATGTCTACTCACGGCCGCACGGGATTTGCTCACGTATTGGCGGGTAGCATTGCAGAAGACGTCGTTAGCCATTCACGCAGGCCGGTATTGACTTTTGTTACGAAGCACCGCCGAAAAAAATAATCTTTTTGAGAGTTATGGGTTATGAGTCATGAGTTATGAGTTCTTGGGTGCCGTGTTGGGCACTGTTATTGATATCTTCGATATCAATGGAACATTCAGGACGGTATGAAAGTCCAGTTGACACAACCCTTCTGGAGGACCGTCGCTATTTGCATTGACGGTTTATATTGGAATCCACTTCGTATTTTCTAAAGCATGAACTATTATCAGGTGCTTGGCGTAAGGCAAACGGCAGGAGTGGATGAAATTAAGCGCGCCTTCAGGAAATTGGCGATTAAATATCATCCCGATAAGAATCCCGACCCGCAGGCTGAAGAAGTCTTTAAACAAGTCAATGAAGCATACGATGTATTAGGCGATCCTGTAAAGAAAACTGCTTATGATCTTCAGTTGCTGGATGCCTTCAGTACAATGGTCACCGCAGTTCCCAAGCATCGTGATCCTGCCTATCACCCCGAACGCCCGAAAGTATACAGGAAAAGTGAAAAGCAGCGGATTCGCGAGCTCATGCAGCAATACCTCTCTTACACAGCTGTAACATCCGTCATCTGCTTTGTCATATCAACAATTTTTCTCGTGGATTTCCTATGGCCTCAGCACGTAACGCAAGAAAGTATCGTTAGCGTGGCCACCAGGCGAACCTATTCGCGGAATTCTACTACCACCTGGTGGGTCGTGAATACATCGACCGGACACGCGATCGATATACCATTTCAATTTTCTGATTATTATCCCAAAGGTGAGTCCATCCGTATCCATTCATCTTATTTTCTACAAATTCCGCGAAAAGCAGAGGTAAGGCAACATGCGCAAAGGATTGGAAACACAATTTATGGAAACTTCATATTTGCTCCGGCGGCGCTGCTAATGATCTCAGGGCTTGGGGTTGCGTTGCGGAAGAACGTTGACTATGGATTTAACCTTGGCGTGACTAGCTTTGTAATATTGGTATTCCTTATTTTCATCGTGCTTATTATATAGTGTAAATGCATGGCAAAAAATAATGACTGGAAAAAACGTGAAGGAGTAGTATACTCAACCGCCACTGACTTTGAATTCAAGTATCAGGAGCAGGGAGAAACCTCCACGCTACCGCCGCAGCAGCAAAATCTCCGCGTATTGTTAGATAAAAGCATGCGCGCCGGTAAGCAAGTAACGCTTGTCACCGGTTTCGCGGGCACGTCGACTGATCTCGAGAAACTGGGAAAATTACTAAAATCAAAATGTGGCGTTGGTGGAGCAGTGAAGAATGGAGAAGTAATTATTCAGGGCGACCACAGGGATAAGTTAGTGCAACTACTTCAAAAGGAAGGATACAAAGTGAAACGCGCCGGCTAGTCCCGCTTCTGACCGTCGAACCATTCTTTAAATTCTCCCACCTTTTCACGGCTCACTATTATTTCCTTGTCAAATTCCTGGGTTACCGTGATCTTCAACCGGCTATTGGAATATACCAACACGTCTTTGATGGCGTTGATGTTGAGGATAAATGTTCTGTTCAGCCGGAAGAATACCTTGGGATCAAGGATATTCTCGAGTGCCTCGAGCGTATAGTCAATAATAAATTTTCGATTTTGTTGGGTGACCAGATACACGTCCCTGCCGTCGGCGTACAGTAGGGTTATTTGATCTGTAGTAATGGACCGTATATGCTCTCCCAGCTTGACCATGAAACGTGTTTTGTAATCCTTGGTCTTCAGATTGTCGAATGCATGCTTTACCCGCTCCGTTTGGTCTGTCCCCAGGTGCAATTGGGTACGGAGGCTTTCGAGTTTACTGAGGCTTGCTGACAACGCCGTAAATGTTATAGGCTTCAGCAGATAATCTATGCTATTTACTTTGAACGCATCTAAGGCAAATTCATTGAAAGCAGTTGTAAAGATCACGGGGATCTTCACTGTAACTTGCTGAAAGATTTGAAAGCTTAGTCCATCCTTCAACTGGATGTCCATGAAGATGAGGTCTGGTACGGGGGATGCTTTTTTCAGCCATTCGATCGACGATGCGGCAGAATCGAGGATACCAACGATTTCACAGGTCGGATCGTATTTATGGAGATAGCGTTCAAGCTTTTCAGCTGCTGGAGTTTCATCCTCAATTATCAATACCTTCATCAGTGGGTCGTGATTTCTTCGGCCACGCGGATCACGGGCAATTTAATATAATTCTCATCGTACGCCTTCACCTTGATCATGGGCAAGTCGCTGTAAAGGGAGTAGGATTTCTGTAATCGTGACAAGGCAATTTCATTTTCGTCTCTAATTATCAGGCGGTCATTGAGCTTGCTTTGCAATGTTATGTAATCGTCTTCAAGATAACATTTAATAACCAGCGGCTCGAAACGGGATATGATTGTGCTCCGCACCAGGCACTCGATGATTACCGGCAATGAACCGGGGATCAGCAATGCGCCAAGCTCATCCACATCGAGCGCAGATTCAAAACGCAATTGACCGAAATGCCTTTCATTCAGCAATACGATCAGATTGCGCACTGCTTCGAACTCAACCGATGCGGGCACTAATTCCTCCTGGCGATTGCTTAATACGTAACGATAAGCGTTTGCCAGACAATCAATATAAGTCTCTGCCTGCTCAACGTCGCGGTACATCAGGGTGATGAGACTTTCCAGACTTTCAAACAACAGGTCGGGATTGATGTCATTTTTAAACTCCATCATCTCCATCTCCAGGATCTCATGTTGCTGCTTCTCCGCAGTCAGCTTTACGGTGTTCTCCTTCTGCAGATAGTAATTGCTGAAATACAACAGGTTGTATAACAAGGCTGTTATTGTGTAGGTGATGGCAAAGATCAGGAGTTGTACGTTGGTGATGCTAAATCCAATGATGTAGTTGAAATACAAGATCAACCCAATGACTACGAGCGCGTCAGAGACAACAACGCTAAGGACGAACTGCAGGGGAATACGGAGTTGAAAATGTTTCGCGGGTAAAAAACGGTCAATTAGCAGAATCAATAGCCTGATGGACTCAAATGAGATATACGTCAGGCCTATGCTGATATAGACCTCCTCACTGCTGAAAAAATCATTGACTTGCGAGACGTTGTTATTGATCAGCAAAATGAACAAATAGGTAAGCACCCCATAGACCAAGGGCGCCAGCAGGCGGAAGAAAGCATTGTGTATGAAATACCGCTTCATGCGTATGCCGGATGTTTAACGTCACCTTCGCTTTCCGCATGTCGGTCAAGGATTACAGGCAGCATGACGCTGAACTTTTCATCGTCACGAATCTCTATCCTTTTGTCGGTAAAGAATTCATACCGTTTTTTTATGTTCTCCAGGCCAAGACGGAATGATGTAACATTTTTCAGATTGCCGGTTTTGGTGTTGATCACTTTCAGATATGTATTGTCCTGCGCGGTGATATAGATGTAGAGTCTTTGATCCATCGTCATGATGTTATGCTTGACAGCATTTTCCACAAGGATCTGCAAGGTCAGCGGAGGTATTCTACTGTTGAGAATCGAACTTGGCAGATTGACCTCCAGATTTAACTGTTGCTGAAAGCGTATGCGCAGTAGATAATAGTATGATTGAACAAAGTCTACTTCTTCTCTCAGTGTAACATATCTTTTGTGTTGCGTTGATAGTATGTACTGATAGGTCTGCGAGAGCCTGCGGACAAACTGCTCAGCGGATGGTGTATCCTTATAAATAAGGGATGAAATCGTATTCAGGCTATTAAAGAGATAGTGTGGACTAAGCTGGCTCTTGAGCGCCTCGAACTGAAGCTCCATTTGCTTTCGTTCACGTTGCAGCTTTTCCAGTTGAGCTACCGCGTATTGTTGGTACGAATAGAGCAAAGCATAGATCACGGTATAAATAAATGTGGTTGCCGACAGTAGTATGCCAAGCTTGATATTAAGATCCTCGTCGGAAGGGGTGTAGTCCTGCCAGAAAACATTATTGCCGAACAGGTATACTGAAAACGACGCGAGCGAAAAGGACAGGATGAGAGCAACGATCAGGTCTACAATATATCCTGTAATGAATCTCGGGGTAAAGAAGCTTCTCCAGGGTATCCACCTGTCAAGCAAACGGTTCACAAAGAAAAGACACATGCCAATCAGTCCACCGATGACGCCACTGCAAATGAAGCCGGATGACCTTTCGGTGAAGAGGGGAAAGTAGTTCGTTTCACTGAAGTGCAGGTAGGCGAACATGAGCATGCCCAACGTGCAGGAAACCAATAATACAACGGCCTGACTGCGAAATGTCGGCATCATGTCGTCAATAACAGCGTCAAACCGGGCCATGAACGAAGGTACTCATTAAACCGTTTAGTGCGGTTACGAAATACGCAGGAGCGGTGCGAAGCGATCATTGCAAATGTTTAGTCGATTGCCTTTAAGACCTTTCCGTAATAGGTCTCAGAGTCTATTTTTTTTGCCGCTCGTCGGTATGCATCTTTAACAGCCGCATCGCTCGTACTAACTTGTGACGCGAGCCCCATCAAGACCTCAGACAGGTAATGATCCGAATCAATATTGCCAGCCGCGTCCAGTATGTCAATGAGTTTATTCTTCGACAAATTTTCCTGGGACGCCCTTCTGAGCACATCGCTTGCATAGTTGGCGGAGCCAAGGTTACCGGCCACAGTTACGAGCTCCTTGAAAGATTCGTCGGTGAGTTTTTGTTTTGAAATGATACTATTGAGTGCAGATGACGCGTAATAATCGGAAGATACCGTTGTTCCAACCAGCTTGATCACTTGATCCTGAACATCCCCATCCATTGAGCTGCGGTCGGCCATTCGCATAACAACGCCAGTCTTATAATAATGCTCATCAACGTCACCCAACGCATCGATCACGCTTTTCAAAGCGGTCTTGGAAAGGCCACTTTTTTCGATGGCTTTGATGAGCACCTGCGACCGGTAGTAATCAGAAGGTATGTTCTTAGAAACGATGATGAGCTCAGTAAGTGATTCCTCCTTAATGCCTTCTTCCTCCAACAGCGCGGTCAATACTACTGATAGATAATAGTCTGAATCCATCGTTGCTGCGGTCTGCAAAATTACCTTTACTTGTTTTGGAGAGGCCGGGAATTTTTTCAGTGCTTCTTTGAGTACCACTGCCTGATAATAATCGGAGTCTATCTTCTGGACACCAAGGTAAAAAGCATTTGCAGCCTCGGGCGTTGACAACATCTTTGCCACGTGTTCTTGAAACACTGTTGAAAGGTAGTAGGCAGATTCGATCTCTTCAGCAAGGGTTGTTACAACATTTGCCATTTCCTTTTCCGGGATGTTCTTATCCAGTAACAACTTTGCATAGTGGGCGCGGGTATAATCGCCTTCAAGGTTTGAAATTTCTTCCAATACAGCGGGTACTCCGCCCTTGGCGAAGATCCGGTTGACGCGGCCTTCAGCTCCAAGTGTGCTTGACCTGACGATCTCCGGCAGGATCTCTCCAAGCCATTCTTTTCCATGAGGATCCCAATCCATCTTACTGCGACCCTCATAATACTCTTTCTTGAACTTACCGCCGCCAATGGATTCAATGATAATGGCGCGCCGGCTTCCAAAAATAGTTTTTGTAATTTGGACGTAGCCATCATTCGAAACGCTTTTGATGTCCTTATCATCGTCTGTGACTTCAACCTTTCCCCTTACCTCAATGTTAAAATTGGTAATGCCATTTGTGTTTTTCCACCGGTGAACCCTGGTTGCCTCTTTGATCGATGAAGCTGTTCTCGTTTCAGTGGCTGTTGCCGCGCTGACCTCCTGGCTCCAGACCGTGTGGGTGATAACTACAAGCAAGACAAATACCCGGCAGACGTGAAGGACCATATTGTTATTCATACCATTTAGATTACGTTCTGATGCTGTTTACGACGCAAGAAGGGACAATAGTCATTGCCCGCGAAGGGTTCTGTCACGAACTGTAGGAAGTTTGTATTGAACCGTAAAAAGAGTTATGGGTTATGAGTCATGAGTTATGAGTTCGGCGGCGCCGTGGTGGGCGCGCTTGCGTCGGATGTCTTCGACATCGACGGGATCGGAATCATAGGAAAATGAGTTGGCTAGGTGGAAATTTATCCTTTTCGAACCGGTCCTGGTTCCTGCAATGGTTTTAAAATGCCATTTGTGTATTCGCTTGCCAAGCTGGTGGAAACCTTGCTATCTTGACCGCCGACGAATACCTAAACAACCCATTGAATGAAGAACCCCACGCGAGCACCTGGGCTACGAATTCTCATGTTAGCTTTATTCACCCACACCTTCCTGGTGGTGAGTGCTCAAGACGTAAGAATCTTACCTGCCGTATCTCGATCATACGCCATCACGCAAGTCACCGTAATCCAGGGCCCGGGACGAAAAGTTGAAGGGGCAACTGTTGTTATCAAGGATGGATTGATCACTGCGGTGGGCAAAGGTGTGGCCATCCCATCAGACGCAATTCAAGTAAAAGGCGATAGCCTCTACGTTTATCCCGGATTCATTGACGGCCTTTCTCGCACTGGTGTGAATAAACCGCGGGAAGACGTACCAAAAGAAAAACCAAAGGATCCTGGAAATCCTTTGCCCGAATCGGCCGGCATTACACCATATCAGGACGTAAGAAGCTTTCTAAATCCCTTAGATAAATCTATTGAGGAATGGCGCGCGCTGGGATTCACGGTCATTCAGGTGGTACCCTATGGAGGTATGCTGCCGGGATCCGCGGCGGTCATTTCCCTTACTGGTACCGCAGATAAAATGGTCATGGTTCCTGGCGCTGCTCTTTACGCCGAACTTACAACAGCAGAGCGCGTATATCCAAACACGATCCTGGGTCTCCTTGCTAAGTGGAAAGAACTTTACCGTCAGGCGCAGCAAGCAAAATCTTACGCAACGCTTTATGCATCGAACCATACCGGAGTTGAATCGCCTGGCACCGATAGAGTATTGGAGGCATTCTATCCTGTGATCGACAAGAAAGCGCCGGTACTTTTCAAGGCAGAAAAAAATCTCGATGTTCAACGGATATTGAGCCTAAAAAATCAACTTGGATTTAATGTACTGCTCGCAGAGGTTAAGGAAGGGTGGGACCTGATCCCCAGCATCAAAGCGTCTGGAGCAAGCGTATTTCTGAGTCTTGAACTGCCGGAAGAAAAAAAGGAGAAGGAGAAAATAGACAAGGAAAAGTTAAAGGATGATCAGGCTATTGTACCCGATAGCCTGGAACGCAAAGCGTTGGAAAAACGAAAGGCTGATTTTACGGCACTCTACGTTGCTCAGGCCCTCGCTTTTCAAAATGCCGGCGTCCCGTTCGGTTTCTCCAGCCTGTCGGTTAAAATTAAGGATGTCCAGCCCAACTTGAGACGAATCATTAAGGCCGGCTTGAAGGAGGATGATGTCCTTGCGGCTTTGACTACAAATCCTGCGAAAGCCTTGGGCATTTCAGACCGGGTCGGTTCAATTGACCCTGGTAAAATAGCCAACCTTGTCATCAGCCGGAAACCCTATTTTGACGAAAAGGCCAAGGTAAAATATGTTTTCGTAGAGGGGAAACTGTACAAAGTTGAACCAGCTGTTGTGGAAAAAACTGATGCGGAAAAAAAATCTGAGAAACCGTAATCAAGGTTCTGTATGAACGCAATGAGATCTAAAGCTACCATCGTAACAATGAAGAAATATTTAACAAGTGTATTGAACATCCTGCTGTTGTTGGTTGCCGTAACCTATGGTTTCGCACAAGAGAAAGGCAACCTGCTGATCAAAGGTGGTACAGTGCTGACGGTGACGAAAGGCACACTGGAAAAAACGGACGTTCTGATCCGTAACGGCATTATCACGCAGATTGGTAAGGATCTCAGTGCGTCTGCCGGTGTTCGTGTCATTGACGCGGCGGGAAAATTTGTCATGCCGGGAATTATTGATGCCCACTCGCACGCAGCGCTTGATGCCATCAACGAAGCAACGAGTCCTGTCACTGCAGAAGTTTTTACAGGAGATGTGCTTAACCCATTCCAGGTCGGGTTATATCGCGCGTTGGGAGGAGGCGTGACGAGCATACACGCCATGCACGGCTCAGCCAATGCGATCGGTGGCGAATGTGAAACGATCAAGCTGCGATATGGTGTAAAGGATGCCGATGCGTTGCGGATGGAAGGCGCACCCCGCACGATCAAGTTTGCTTTGGGGGAAAATCCTACCAGGGTGCACGGCGGCGCAAATAACATTGTTCCGCGGACCAGGATGGGTGTGGAGTTTGTAATCCGCGAAGCCTTTTCAAAAGCCAAAGCATATGGCGAGGCGTGGGACACCTATAATAAAAGCAAAACTCAAAAGGGATTTCGCGGCGCCCCTCCAGCCTATAGCCACAGGCTTGAGACGTTGTCGGATATTTTAAAGGGCAATATTATCATTCATTGTCACAGCTATCGCGCGGATGAGATTTACATGCTATTGAAAGTTTGTACAGACTTTGGAATCAAGAAGCTGGTATTTCAGCACGTCAACGAAGGCTTTAAAGTCGCTCCTGAACTGGCAAAATTCGGAGCGATGGCCTCCGTGTTTGCAGACTGGTGGGCTTATAAGTTTGAAGTCTATTATTCCACAGCATACAACGCCGCGATTCTAACAAAGAACGGGGTCGTCACCTCAATCAATTCAGATGACGGCGAACTAATGCGCCACCTTTATCACGAGGCGGGCAAAACGCAAAAATACGGTGGGCTGACTGACGACGAGGCCCTTTCTCTGATTACGATCAATCCGGCCAAGCAATTGGGAATAGAGAACAGGGTGGGATCGTTGGAGGTTGGAAAGGAAGCCGACGTCGCCATCTTTCAGGGACATCCTCTCTCAACCTACGCGATTCCTGTAATAACAGTTGTAGACGGTATTGTGCGCTTTGACAGGGAAAAGGATCCCGACGACGTACGCATCTATGTCGATCCTAAAGAGCCACTTGACGCATCTGTTATCCACTCAACCAACGACTATGTTGACAATTGCATGCAGCAGGCGGAATCCAACTATAACAATTTATTTGAACTGAAATGACGGCCGTTAATATTTTTATAAAACTCAGAGTTGCCGCTGCGACAATCTTTGCGTTAATAACGCTGCAGCTATACGCTCAAAGCCCGAAAGCGAAATTTGGCACGTTTGCGTTGACGCATGCGACGATTCAGACCGTTACGAAAGGGACAATCGAGGACGGCACTGTGATCATAGCTGATGGAAAAATCACCGCACTGGGAAAGGACGTGGCTGTTCCCCAGGGCGCTGAAATCATTGATTGCAGTGGAAAATGGATCTATCCCGGAATGATCGATGGAGGAACGCACCTTGGACTAAGTGAAGTTGGATCCGACCCAAGGACCCGCGATTTCAACGAGGTGGGTGACGTCATTCCACAACTTAAGGCATTGTCGGCTATTAACCCTAATTCAGTCCTGATACCGGTTACGAGGGTGAGCGGTGTTACTACTGTCATTGCAACGCCAGAAGGCGATCTCATGCCCGGAACGGCAGCGTTGATCAACCTGCACGGCTATACGCCCGATCAGATGTTTGCAGGCTTTGAAGGTGTCGTGTTGGTCTTTCCGAATACCGGCCGGAAAGGCTTTTTGGATCGCAGGACGCCTGAGGAAATTCGGAAGGCGACAGACAAGGCATTGAGTAAATTGAATGAGTCCTGGGATCTCGCAGTACAGTATCACAAACTGGACTCAGCTTCCAAGTCGACCAAATATTATCCTGAGATGCAAGCGCTGCTGCCCGTAATACGCGGTGAGAGAACGTTGATCATCGAAGCGAACACAAGCAAGGATATTCTTGCCGTATTAAAATGGGTTGCTGACAGAAAGGTGAAGAAAGTCATTCTCACCGGTGTGGCAGAAGGTTGGAGGGTTGCTGCCGAGATTGCAAAAGCTGGTATTCCTGTGATCGCAGGACCAGTACTAGCTGAACCTACACGTGACTATGATCGCTACGATAAGGCCTACGCAAACCCGGGACTCTTAAAAAAAGCTGGTGTAACGGTCGCGCTACGCACAACCCAGGCGGAAAATGTCAGGAACCTTCCCTATAACGCTGCCTTTGCCGCGGCATATGGACTCGGAAAGGATGAAGCGCTGAGGTCAGTCACAATTGTTCCTGCTGAGATGTTCGGTGTGGCTGATAAACTTGGATCCATAGAGGTTGGAAAGAATGCAACACTATTTGTCAGCGACGGAGATCCCTTTGAGACTAAAACCAATATTCTCCATGTCTTTATAGGAGGTTGGGAAATGCCCATGACTAGCAGGCAGACGGAGCTCTATCAGGAGTTCTTGCAAAGGGATCCGGGCGTAACAAAGAAATGATGGCTCCTGCTGTCAGACGCCCTTTATCCAGGAGCGGAATTCCGGTGCCGATTCTTTGCTGACAAACACTTCTTCCTTGGAGGCCGGTTTGAGAAAGACCTTGATCTTCCCATTGTCGGGCTTGAACCGTTCGAGCGATTTTACAGAGGCAATAAATTTTCTGTTAAGCCTGAAGAATCGGGTGAAATCCAGCATGGCCTCTAGCTCGGCCAATGTCTTATCGACAATAAATTGGCGCCCCTCATGGTCACGAACAAAGACGATCTTGTGCTCGGTATAGAAGTAAGCAACCTCATCGACGCCAATGGCAACAAATTCGTTTCCGCGCTTACCTATGATTCTTTCCTTTGCACCTCCACCAATAGGATTAATAAGGTTCGATATATTCCCCTGAGCAAAATGTAGCTCGAGTTTCTTCACCTTGTCCAGGGAGCGTTTTAGTTTTTCTTCACTTACTGGTTTCAGCAGATAGTCTATCGAATTGAATTCGAAACTTTCCAGGAGATACTTGTCGTATGCTGTTGTGAAGATCACCGGGAACGTAATCTCACATTGTCGAAAGATCTCAAAAGAATGATCATCAGATAGCTGAATATCAACGAAAGCAAGATGTGGTGGATGATTTGATCTCAGCCACGCCAATGCATCCTTCACGCTACCGATTTTGGCGATCACCTCAATCTGATCGTTTAATGCCACGAGCATTCCTTCAAGCTTGGCCTGTGCTAATAACTCGTCTTCTATAATGATCACTTTCATCTTATACACCTTTTAGTGGCATTGATTCTGAAACATCAATGCCATGGGCTCGAACGCAAATTCATAATTCATAATTCATAATTTTTTAAAGGGCTTAGCGGAAGTGTTCATCGTCCTTCCTTATATCGATCCTTTTTCCCGTAATGATCCAGAACCGGTCGTTGAGATTCTTCAATCCAATATTGGATGAATGTTGAATACTTCGCTTTGGTTGTAATCTGTTTGTGATGATCAACGTCGTATTTGCAATTTCCATATCGATCAGCAGCGGTGACCTGGCCGAGATTTCATTGTGTTTCACAGCATTCTCCAATGCCACAAAAGCTGATATTGGCGGTATAAGAAATTCCCTGGCAGCATTGCCATTGAAGTGTTTGATCAGGGTCAGCGCATCGCCAAACCTGAGCTTCAATAAAGCTATGTAACTATCGATGAAGCCCAATTCATCTTCGAGCAAAACAAGACCATGTTCCTTCTGGGAAAGAATATAACGATAAACATCTGCGAGGTGCTCCGTGAATTGCTTTGCCAGTGCTGCGTCTGTATCAATAAGGAAAGCGAGGCTATTCAAAGAATTGAACATGAAATGCGGATCGATCTGATTCTTTAAAGCCTGCAATTCCGCTTCGGCTTTCGCCTTTTGCAATTGAGCACTCTTGACTTGCTCGCTTTGCTGTTCCTTTACCATGAACACTGTTTCATACACGTGTGTTACAAATAAAACACAGATAACATTCACCAATGTTACAACTAAGATTGTATCCCAGTTAATCACGGACAATCCCGACCAACGGTACCATAAGCAAATCCAGGCGATGGTAAGGGGAGAGGTGAAAAAGATGTTGTTGACAAAAAGCAGGATGAGTTTTTCTATCGGCCTTTCAAACCATGTGAATCGCTTTCGCGTCCTGAAAAGCAAAAAGCGATTTCCTTGCCAGATGCAAAAGGCAAGTCCAATGAAATACACGTAGCCAAACCAATAAGCCGGGTCGCTTACCTCCAGTGTTCCAAACAACCCAGTGAGGTTCGGTATGGCAATACCAAAAAAAGGAATGCCAATAACTCTGATCAGGTTGTCGTTTAGCTCGATTTCATGGTCTTTAAGGCGGCTGTCTGCTGCTTCGGTCACGATTTCTTCCGTTTCAGTTTTGTCGATGAGCATTATTACTATAATAGTGACAATTTCAGGAAGGCGCGCACTGCGCTAGTGATTTAATTACTGCAAAGTGCCGCATGCAAAATATCATAATTTGATCTACCTAACCCTTAAACCCTTGTCTTATGGATGTGCAATTGAATTATTGGGCAGTGCTCGTTTCGTCGCTGTCAGCCTTTGTGATCGGTGGCATTTGGTATTCGCCCGCAGTTTTCGGCAAACCATGGATGCGCGAAAACGGATTTACAGAAGAAAGTATGAAAGGGGGGAACATGGTGAAGATCTTCGGATTGACATTTCTCCTCGGCCTGATAGCGGCAATCAACCTGGCGATGTACATGGGTCCGGAAAACAGGCCGGCCATGGGTGCGATGTGGGGATTTCTCGCGGGCTTCGGCTGGGTGGCCACCTTCGTTGGTATGCATTACCTGTTTGAAAGAAAGTCATTTACCCTTTTTTTAATTAACGCCGGATACAGCGTGGTGGCACTGACGGTAATGGGTACGATCCTTGCTGCCTGGAAATAAGTTTATTTCTGGGAACGTATCTGATTGATTGCGTTGAGCGATTGCCTTTAGTACTTTCCTCCTGGATTATTAATCCTAAAAACAACGCATTATGCAATGGCGAGGAAGAAGACAAAGCACAAATGTAGATGACCAACGCGGTCGCGGTGGCATGGGCCCAATAGCACTCAAAGGAGGTCTAGGGACGGTCGCCGTTGTCCTCGTAATAAGTCTGCTCACAGGCACAAATCCATTGGTCTTATTAGAGCAGATGCAAGGCCAATCAGGGCAAGTTACGACAGAAGAACAAGGTAACTATCAAGCCAGTCCTGAGGAAGAGGAGCTGAGTCAGTTCGTTCGTACTGTCCTTGCCGACACAGAGGATGTTTGGCATGATCTGTTGAAAGATTACAGGGAGCCAACCTTGGTGATGTTCACAGGCGCCGTTCAGTCAGCGTGCGGAAATGCCAGCGCTTCAACAGGTCCTTTCTATTGCAGCGAGGATGAAAAGGTTTATATCGATCTTAGTTTTTACGAAGAATTGAAAAGCCGCTTTGAGGCTCCCGGTGATTTCGCCCAGGCATACGTCATTGCACATGAAGTGGGGCATCACGTTCAGCACTTGATGGGTATTACCGATAAGGTCCACGCTTCGCGTGAGCGCATGAGTGAGGAAGAATTCAATAAACTTTCGGTAAAGCTTGAGTTACAGGCGGATTTTTTCGCTGGAGTATGGGCGAACCATGCCAATGAGATGAGCAAGATCATTCAGGCAGGTGACATCGATGAGGCGCTCAATGCGGCTAGCGCCATTGGGGATGACCGGATCCAACAGCAAACGCAAGGGCAGGTTGTTCCGGACTCATTCACGCATGGCACGTCAGAGCAACGGATGCGCTGGTTTAAGAAGGGTTATGAAACGGGTGATATCTCGCAAGGCGATACTTTTAATGCCCGCGCCCTTTAGGGCAAAGAATTCGAGTGCATTATAAGCTTGCATGCTTATCTTTGGTCCCGTGCAACAGGATCAATACATTTCAGCATTTGGAGAAGTATTGCTATTCATCATAGCAGGCTCACTATTCATTATTGTGACGATGGTGCTCTCCAGCGTCATCAGACCAAGCCGTCCTAATTCTCAAAAGTTGGCGACCTATGAAAGTGGCGAAGAGACCGTTGGCACTGCCTGGGTACAGTTCAATATCCGATTCTACATTGTGGCCCTGATCTTCTTATTGTTTGAGGTGGAAATTGTTTTTCTATTTCCATGGTCAACTGTGTATGCCAACAAGGATCTGATCAGCGCCCATCCTTCCTGGGGATGGATCTCGATGGCTGAAATGGTCATGTTCATTTTAATCCTGGCGGTAGGGCTGGCCTATGCCTGGAGGAATGGTTTTCTCGATTGGGAAAAACCCCACCCAACGCCAACAAAATATCAATCCAAGGTTCCTAAGGAATTGTACGTGCAGATCAACAAGAAATACGAGACCAGCATCAACTCGAAAAAGTAAAATTGTATGGGAGGATTACTTGATCAACGATTTGAAAGCGGTGGCGTAATTGTAACGCGTCTCGATGATTTACTTAATTGGGCGAGACTGTCCTCGATGTTCCCTATGACTTTTGGCCTCGCTTGCTGCGCCATTGAATTCATGAGCACAGGCACAACAGTGTATGACATGGACCGTTTCGGCATGGCGCCACGGTCAAGTCCGCGACAGGCAGATGTTATGATCGTTGCGGGAACCGTTACCTTCAAGATGGCAGACCGGATCAAACGGTTATACGAGCAGATGGCTGAACCGAGATATGTAATATCAATGGGATCCTGCGCAAACTGTGGAGGCCCTTATTGGCAGCATGGTTATCACGTCGTGAAAGGTGTTGACCGGATCATTCCGGTTGACGTATATGTACCCGGCTGCCCGCCCAGACCGGAGGCGCTTATTGGAGGTTTTTTAAAGCTCCAGGAAAAAATACGTGCGGAGACGCTTGTCGCGCCACGCGCCATCGAAAAGCTCATGAAAACCGAAAAAGAAAATGCGAACCTTTGACGAAATGTTTGAGGTCATCAGGTCGGCCTGTGGCAATGGCTCCCCAACCGTTGATGAAAATACCACACCTAAGGGAGTAAAAGTTCCACCGGGTGATATTCTGGCTGTAATGCGGGCGCTGCTTTTTGACGAAAGCATGTTCTTCGATTCCTTGTCGTGCGTAACTGGTATTGACAACGGCCCCGGGGACGGTACGATGGAAGTTGCCTATAATCTTTACTCGATTCCCTATAACCATCACCTGATGATCAAAGTGACGCTGTCGAGGGACAACCCGGTGATTGAATCGGTAAGTCATTTATGGCGCACGGCGGACTGGTTTGAGCGAGAGATTTTTGACATGTTCGGGATTATTTTTTTGAATCATCCGGATCTTCGACGCATTCTTATGCCTGCAGATTGGGATGGCCATCCGCTACGCAAGGACTACAAGCAGCAAGAATATTATCGCGATATCAAAGTAGCCTATTGAACATGGCAGCCGAAAAGGTCCAGTATAAATACAATCCTGATAATCTAACCCGCTCCGTTCCGGGGAAATTAAATCCGGCTGCCTTGCGCTCGGAGGAGATGATCGTCAACCTGGGTCCGCAACATCCGTCTACCCACGGTGTTCTTCGTCTTGAGGTACTGATGGAAGGCGAGATAGTAAAAGAAGTTGTTCCCCACATAGGGTACCTCCACCGTTGTTTTGAAAAGCATGCAGAGAATCTTCCGTACAATCAGGTAATTCCCTTTGTTGATCGCCTCGATTATGTGGCGTCAATGAACAACGAACATGCTTATGCAATGGGCGTTGAACGCATGCTGGGAATTGAAAATCAGTTACCGAAACGCGTTGAGTACATCAGGGTGTTGGTATCCGAATTAAACAGGATAGCGTCTCATTTCATCGCTGTCGGAACGTACGGCATGGACATTGGCGCGTTCACACCGTTCTTTTGGCTGATGAGGGACCGCGAGCACATACTCAGATTGCTCGAATGGGCTTCCGGCGCCAGGCTGTTGTATAATTACATCTGGATCGGCGGGCTTTTCTATGATATCCCAGTTGGCTTCGAAGACCGCTGCAGGGAATTCGTCAACTACATTCATCCCAAGCTGGAAGAACTTCAAACGGTCCTGCTCGACAATAAGATATTCATTCAGCGAACGGCCAATGTCGGTGTGCTACCCCTTGAATTGGCAATCAATTGTGGAGTGACGGGCCCGATGCTGCGGGGTTCCGGATTGCGCTATGACCTTCGACGGGTAGACGGATATTCAGTTTATCCCGAGATTGATTTTGATGTTCCTATTGGTAAGGGTGCGATGGGTCAACTGGGAGATTGCTGGGACAGGACCCATGTGAGAGTATTGGAAATTCATGAATCGCTTAAGATCATCACGCAATGCCTGGACAAACTTACCATGGAGCACAAACGCACGCGTGATTTTGATCCGCAGGCTTTTCTACCGAAGAAGATTAGACCAAAGGCACAAGACCTATACGTAAGAGCGGAAATACCGAAAGGTGAACTGGGATTTTTTTTCCGATCCGACGGTAAGACAGATATTCCATTTCGGTGTAAATGCCGGTCGTGTAGTTTTGTAAACTTGTCGGTACTTCCTGAACTGGCCAAAGGAATATTGCTCGCCGACCTGATCGCGATTATTGGCTCAATTGACGTCGTGATGGGTGAGGTAGACAGATGATTTCTTACATTCATTTATGTTGAAGATTCTTTCCGCGCAGCAGATCAAAGCTCTTGATGCTTACACGATTGAGCAGGCAGCAATCGAGTCAATCGATCTGATGGAACGTGCCTGCCGGACTTTCCTGAATTGGTATGTAGAAAAGTTTGATGAGCGTTTGCGCACCGGAATTGTTTGTGGCACTGGGAATAATGGTGGTGACGGATTGGGTGTTGCAAGGATGCTCATCGAACGAGGTTATCCCGTGACGGTGTGGATCGTTCGCGGTGATACAGCGCCGTCTGGCGACTTCAACATTAATCTAGAAAGTGCCAAAACCTCCAGCGTCCGAATCTTTGAGATCCTGAACAAAGAACAAACTGACAATTTTTTTGGTGAGATAGACGTTTTGATCGATGCGTTGTTTGGATCAGGACTGAGTAGACCTTTGACAGGACTTCATCAGTGGATCATTGAAACAATGAATAATGCACCGGTTAAGCGCGTCGCCATTGACATTCCGTCGGGTCTGATGGCGGATAAAGTTTCGATCGGTACTGTCTTTAAAGCGGATTACACAATCTCCTTCCAACTCCCCAAGCTTGCATTCTTTCTCCCTCAAAATCATCCTTTTGTGGGCGAGTGGTGCCTTGTGGATATCGGTTTGAACAAGAATTTTATCAGGGAAAGTGAAACAAAGTTTTATTACATCGCGGGAAAAGGACCCCGGCATGTATTGAAACAAAGATCAAAATTCGATCACAAGGGTACGTTTGGGCACGCGCTCCTGATAGTTGGCAGCCTGGGCAAAATGGGTGCTGCAGTATTGAGCTCGCGCGCGGCGGTTCGTTCTGGCTTGGGTTTGCTGACGGTACACATACCCCGGTGCGGCAACATTATAATGCAGACCAGTGTTCCCGAAGCGATGGTAAGTCTTGATAGAAATGAGGAAATGTTGACGTCACCTCCCTCACTGGAACATTTTACAACGGTTGGGGTAGGCCCAGGACTTGGCACGTCTTACGATACTGTAAAAGCGCTTCAATATGTACTGGAACACTTCCGCCAACCGATGGTCATCGACGCTGATGCACTGAATATCATATCGGAGAACCGCGAGTTACTTCAGCTGATTCCACCCGGCACAATCCTGACTCCTCATCCAAAAGAATTTGAACGTCTGGCGGGCAAATCACACGACGACTATCACCGGTTGGAAAAGCTTCGATCATTAGCAATGCAGTTGCAATCAGTGGTCGTTCTGAAGGGGGCCTTCACAGCCATAGCTGCGCCAGACGGCTCAATTTATTTCAATGGTACCGGTAATCCTGGCATGGCCACTGGCGGAACTGGCGACGTACTGACCGGAATACTCACAGGGTTGCTCGCCCAGAAATATGAACCGCTACAGGCCGCCCAGGTTGGGGTTTACTTGCACGGACTGTCTGGGGATCTCGCTGTCCCGGAATTGGGCGTCAACAGCCTGATAGCGTCCGATATCATTGATTTTCTGCCATCCGCATTCCTGAAATTACACCCGTGAACAGGCATTGAAAATTTTCTGACCTGTTTTTAAACCTTTTGTCGCCGCAATGCATCTAAAGGGTAACTAATATGACAAAAAGGCAAAATTGTGAAAACTTTGGTGCGAAACTTGTCGTATATTAACTGTAACGAACGGGCATGAAACTACTCTACGTACTCCTGATTTTTGTGGCATCGGCCGGAACAGCCTTTGCTCAGGGCCCAACTACCATTGATATGGAGCAACCTGACCGGCCTGACAATGGAAAAGCCGTTCAGATCTTCCCCAATCCAACCACTGAATTCGTCCACATACGGCTTGAACATATTAACCTCGACGGTGTAAAGGTGAGCATGCACAACATTATCGGAAATGAGATCAGCATTGAAACAGAGCGCATTGATCAGCATGAGCTGCGCATCAGGGTCAAAGATTTTGATGCTGGCTATTACCTGCTTGCCCTGAAGGACGATCAGTCCAACTTCAAAGGAACGTACAAGTTCCTGAAACGTTAAGCATTCCGCTTAAGCAACAACTCTTTCAGTATTCTTACAAATTGCTCAATGTCAACCCCAGTGGTGTCGTAAGCGCACATCAGCCTGCATTCAAATTTTTTTTCATTCCATACGTAAAAGAAAAAATCATTTTGCAGCAGCGGTATGACCGGCGGTGGGAGGCTGACGAAGACGCCGTTGGCATCAACGCTTTGGGTGATCTGCGCTCCCTCCATCTTTGTGATCTCCTGACTTAGGCGTCGCGCCATATCGTTTGCATGTAAGGCATTTCTTTTCCACAATTCATTTGTCAGTAATGCTTCGAATTGTGCGCTAATGAATCTCATTTTAGAATGAAGCTGCATCCCCTGCTTTCTCACGTATTGGAAGGATTTTGACAATCCTGGTGTTAAAAAAAGGATCGCTTCACCGAACATCATGCCGTTCTTCGTTCCGCCGAATGACAGGACATCAACACCGGCATCGCGGGTAAATGATCTGAAATTGGCGCTTAAGCTTACGGCAGCATTGGCAATGCGCGAACCATCCATGTGCAAATAAAGGTTGTGTTTTTTGGCAACGTTGCTGATGGCTTTTACCTCTTCGATAGAATATACCGTCCCGTATTCAGTGGGCTGTGAAATGGAAATTACCTTCACCTGCGGGTGATGCTGGTCGCCGACACGTTGGATACTGTTCTCAATCCCTTCCGGATAGATCTTTCCATCGGAAGTTTCAATGGTAACCAATTTACATCCCAGGAACTTTTCCGGAGCAGTGGATTCATCAACATGAATATGAGCAAGTGAAGAACATATAATTGAATGAAACGATTGTACGAGCGTACTTAGTCCCAGCACATTCGCTCCAGTTCCGTTATAGACAAAGAATACATCGACATCGTCTCCGAAGTGATCTTTGAACATTTTCGAAGCCCGCTCGGTGTACGGATCAGCACCATACGAAACTTCATGATCTTTATTCGCGGCAATAAGGGCACCCATGATCTCAGGATGCACGCCGGCATAATTATCGCTCGCAAAAGTACGTTTCATGAGTTTTCAATAAGCTGTTGGGAATCCAAAGAAGTCTATTTTAGCGATAAATTTCAAAGTAAATCGAACAGAAGAGACCGTCAAGCGTGAGGTGATGAAACTTCACGCCGGCTTGATCTAGAACTCCGCGTTACCTGGATAGCGCGGAAAAGGGATAACGTCACGGATATTGGTCATGCCGCTGACGAATAAGATCAGCCGTTCAAAGCCAAGGCCAAATCCACTGTGCGGCGCAGAGCCGAATCTCCTGAGGTCCAGGTACCACCACAGGTCTTTTTCGGGAAGTTTGAGTTCCTGAACCCGTTTTGTGATTTGCTCTAAACGCTCCTCGCGCTGCGAGCCTCCGATGATCTCGCCGATGCCTGGAAACAAAACATCCATCGCTGCTACTGTTTTTCCATCATCATTTTGCCGCATGTAAAAAGACTTGATCTCAGCAGGGTAATCGTAGAGGATCACCGGCTTTTTAAAGTGCTTTTCAACAAGGTATCGCTCGTGTTCTGACTGAAGATCGGTTCCCCAGGCATCGATGAGAAATTGAAATTTCTTCTTTTTATTTGGGGTGGAATTGCGCAAGATTTCTATAGCCTCCGTGTAGGACAGCCGTTGAAAATTGTTGTCAGCCACCATCTGCAGACGATCCAGCAGACTTAGTTCACTCCGTTTGTCCTGAGGCTTTGCGTTTTCCTCGTCCTGGGCGCGTTTATTGAGGAATTCGAGATCGTCCTTACACTCTTCCAGCGCATAGCGCACCAGGTATTGCAGGAAGTCCTGTGCCAGCTGCATGTTGTCAGCAAGGTCGTAGAACGCCATCTCAGGTTCAACCATCCAGAATTCAGCAAGATGCCGGGTGGTATTAGAGTTCTCTGCCCGGAATGTAGGTCCGAAAGTATAAATGTCACCTAGTGCAAGGGCATAGGTTTCACCTTCCAATTGGCCCGAAACTGTGAGATTGGTTTCGCGGCCAAAGAAATCTTCCTTAAAGTTCACTTCTCCGCTCGGCATCCGTGGGGGAGATGCGGCATCCAGCATGGTTACGCGAAACATCGCGCCGGCACCTTCCGCATCAGATCCTGTGATCACTGGCGTATGGATATAAAAGAAACCACGGTCGTTAAAAAATTTGTGTATGGCGAAAGCCATTGCATGGCGAACCCGCATTACTGCGCCAAAGGTATTTGTCCTTGAGCGAAGGTGAGCGATGTCACGCAGATACTCCAGGCTTGGGCGGTTCTTCAGTTGAAGCGGGTATTTTTCTGGATCACAGTCTCCTAAAATATTGAGATCATTGACCTGGAGATCAAGAGCCTGTCCTTTGCCCAATGAGGCAACAAGATTCCCGGTTACCGCTATACAAGCACCCGTCGTGATCCTTTTCAGCAAGTCTTCGTTAAACGAACTGCGTTCAATAACGGCCTGCAGATTTTGCATAGTAGATCCGTCGTTGATCTCTATGAATTGATTGTTGCGAAAAGACCTGACCCACCCATGCACCGTGACGGACTGGCCCGATGGAATAAACGTCAGTATCTCTTTAATCTTTGTACGCTTCATTACTTGTCTTGATAATTTGCCGGACTAATGTTGGATTCGGCGAAAGGTTGGCAAAAAACGAAAATCCGGAAGATTTTCATAGTTTCACCCGGAGTAATAACTGCCCACAGAGCCGTTCGGCCAGACAAGTGTCAATCCGCAAATGGCAACCCAAGACGGGTCCAGACTTTGACTATTTTTTTTACCTTTGAGTGTTACCTTTGGTCCTTAATAATTTGTAAATGCAAAAGCTTGGTCTCAACCAGTCGTTACAGCAGAAGCTCTCTCCACAGCAGATTCAGTTCATTAAGCTGCTGCAAGTTCCGACAGCTGAGCTTGAGGGGAGAATAGAAGAGGAGCTTGAGGTGAACCCGGCGCTGGAAGAAGGCGAGGAACAAGAGAAACCTGAGGATACTTCTAATGAGTCGGAGGCAGAAGAATTTCCCGAATCGTCGGCATCCGATGAAGACGTAGACATCAAAGACTACCTTCAGGATGAAGATTATAGTGGCTATAAAATGCAGGGCGATGGCGACGGCGACGAAGAAAATCGCGAGATGCCCATCCCTATGTCGTCCTCCCTCCATGAACAATTGATGAGCCAGCTTGATTTCCTGGGCCTTGACGAAAGACAATACAATATTGGAAAACAACTCGTGGGCAGCATCGAGAGCGATGGATACATCCGTCGTGAACTCGAATCTATTGTAAACGACATGGCGTTCTCCCAGGGAATAGAAACTACAGCCGAAGAGGTTGAAGCGGTGCTAAAGAAGATTCAGACATTTGATCCACCAGGAATTGCTGCCCGGAATCTTCAAGAGTGCCTTTTGCTACAACTGGACCGTATGGACAACGGTCACGATATTGATGTCGCAGTAGCAAAAAAGATCATTGCTGAATGCTATGAGGAATTCACCAAAAAGCATTATCAAAAGATCCAGAAAAAACTCGATACTGAAGATGAGGACTTTGTTCGCGATGCGATGGAGGTGATCATCAAGCTAAATCCAAAGCCAGGTGGGGGGAGTACTCAAAATGCGACGAAAAATCAATACATCATACCCGACTATATCCTCACGAACAATAATGGCAAGCTTGAATTAACACTAAACAGCAGGAATGCACCTGACCTGCGCATCAGTAGGTCTTATAGCGACATGTTCAAAGCATACGAAAAGAGCAATAAGAAGGATAAGAAACTCAAGGAGGCCGTAACATTCGTCAAGCAAAAGCTGGATGCCGCGAAATGGTTTATTGACGCTATTAAGCAACGTCAGCAAACGCTGCTGAGAACAATGAAGGCAATCATTGATTTTCAATATGATTTTTTTCTTGAAGGCGATGAGACGAAATTAAGACCAATGATCCTGAAGGATATTGCCAGCATGATCAACATGGATATCTCAACGGTTTCCCGGGTCGCCAGCAGCAAGGCCATTCAAACGGATTTCGGGATCTATCCATTGAAGTACTTTTTCTCGGAAGGTATTGCAACAGACTCCGGAGAAGAAGTAAGCAGCCGTGAAGTGAAACAGATCATCAAAGACATCATTGAAAGCGAGGATAAAGACAAACCTTTCTCTGATGATAAGCTTGAAACAATTCTCAATGAAAAGGGCTATAATATCGCACGCCGGACGGTAGCGAAGTATAGAGAGCAGCTCAACATTCCTGTTGCAAGATTAAGAAAGGAGATGTAGTGGTGGTATTTGCCCGTATAGTTTCAGTTTTATTTCACCCTCTGTTGTTAGCGACCTATCTCTTTGGATTATTTACCCTTACACTGCCCGCCGGACTCGATCCATTAAAAGAAGATGGCCACTGGAATTTTGTCCTGCTCATCTTTTGTGTCACTTTCATCCTGCCGGCGTTGAATATGATGATTTTCAAGAGTTTTGGTACAATCAAATCACTGGCGCTTGATCAACGCCGTGAACGCATCATTCCGTTCTCATTCATTGCCATTTTATATACAGTGGTTACTTATCTTTTTTACTCAAGAACACGGATCGGCATTCACGACAATCTTCTTAAGTTCCTAATCATCATAGACCTATTGGTTTTGATCGCGACCATCATAACTTTTTTTTATAAGGTCAGCGTTCACAGCATGGCGATATGGGGATTAATCGGAATTTTGGTTCCCTTGAACAAAATCTCAGAGGAGGGAATGCTGTTCTACCCTACAGTGGCAGCTATCGCTATCGCTGGTCTGATCATGACGTCACGGCTTCAGTTGAACGCCCATACACCACGCGAGGTCATGGTCGGTGCAATTTCTGGTTTATTGATAAGTTCGGGATCAATGATGATCATGTTCTAAATGCCAATCAAATGACATACAAATCTCTGACCTTTTCTGTTGATGGGCATGCCGCCACAATCACGCTCAATCGACCGGATGTATTCAACGCGTTAAATGACGAGATCACGTTTGAATTGCAGGATGCTCTGGAGGAGGTTGCCGTCGATGAAAATGTGCGCGTTGTGGTGCTCACGGGAAGTGGCAAGGCGTTTTGTTCTGGGCAGGATCTCAAGGGCATCGCTAGTCAGACCAATCTTTCCTACAAGGAGTCCGTTGAGAAAAGATACAATCCCATCATCAAGGCTATGCGCGGTATGCCGAAGCCTATCCTCTGTAAATTAAATGGTGTTGCTGCTGGTGCCGGTTGTTCTATTGCCCTGGCCTGCGACCTCATCATTGCTTCAGAAGAGGCATGGTTGTCATTGGCGTTCATTAACATCGGACTTGTTCCTGATTCCGGTGCGTCATATTTTACGCCCAGGCTTGTCAGCATGTCGAAGGCCTTCGAGCTATGCGTGATGGGGAGCAAGATTTCCGCAGGGGAGGCGTTGCAACTCGGAATGATCAATAAAGTTGTTCTTCATGATCAGCTGGACCCAACGATAAGATCTTACGTAGATCACTTCTCGAACGCACCGACGAAAGCGATAGGTATAATCAAACAAATGCTTCAAAAATCCGGCACATCAACATTAACGGAGATGCTTGAGTATGAAGCATTGTCGCAGGAGATCGCTGGTCACACGTTTGATCATGCGGAAGGAGTACGAGCATTTCTTGAAAAGCGAAAGCCCGCGTTCAAAGGGAGGTAAACGATTGATAATCATCGGTACTGCAGCAGGTACGACGCCAAGGAGATAATAACGTACATCCTTGCAGGTCCATGTTTCTCAGTTGCGAAAAGAGAAGCTCCCAATATGATCATGATCGGCAAGTTAAACACGAGTTGATTAGTCGCTGCAGGAAGGATTTTCGAACCAGTTAAAGCCTCGCCAATAGAAATTAACGGGATCAGGAAC
>Ga0193753_10000954_pt1 | contig 25960 bp, 15 predicted proteins | sample H1c2metaG_FD_144925 | JGI IMG/M metagenome (GOLD analysis project Ga0193753, IMG submission 144925) | Soil microbial communities from a riparian zone of the East river system, Colorado, United States - H1c2 | ecosystem: Environmental > Terrestrial > Soil > Riparian zone | place: USA: East... | reverse complement strand
CAACACGGCCGTTGCGACGGTTTCGGCGACCGGGGTCGTCACAGGAGTCGCGGCTGGTACGGCGAACATCACGGCCACGAGCGAGGGAAAGGTCTCGCCCGCAACCGTGATCACGGTGACGGCAGCGCCACCTCCGCCAGTCACGGCCGTGGCGGTCGCTCCAACGACGGCGAGTGTGGTCGCTGGCGCAACGACACCATTGACAGCCACGACGATGATCGCCGGCAACGTGGTGGTGACGGGCCGCGTCGTGACCTGGGGGTCGAGCAACACGGCAATCGCGACGGTGTCAGGCACCGGCGTCGTAACGGGTATCGCCGCGGGCAGCGCGAACATCACCGCCACGAGCGAAGGGATTAATTCGCCGGCCGCGGTGATCACCGTGACGCTGCCGCCAGTCGCGACAGTCACGATCGCGCCGACTGCTGCCGGCGTCATCGTGGGAGCAACGACACCACTGACCGCCACGACGTCCGCTACGGGCGGCACCGTTCTTACCGGCCGTCTGGTGACTTGGGGTTCCAGCAACACGTTGGTCGCAACGGTGTCCGCTACGGGCGTCGTGACCGGCGTATCCGCCGGAACGGCGAACATCACGGCCACGAGCGAAGGGATCAACTCGGCGCCGGCTGTAATCACTGTGACGCCGGTTCCAGTCGCGACCGTCACGGTCTTGCCGGCTAGCGCGAACGTCGTCGTCACCAAGACTCTCGGGTTGACCGCAACACCCAAGGACGCTCAAGGCAACGTTCTCACCAGCCGAGTGATCACCTGGGGTTCGAGCAATGCGGCGGTTGCAACCGTCTCAGGAAACGGGTTGGTGACTGCCGCCGCGGTAGGCTCTGCCACGATCACGGCGACGAGCGAAGGTCAGAACGGAACGTCGGCAATCACGGTGATCGTTGCTCCGGTCGCATCCGTCACTGTCGCTCCGCCAACGGCGAGCATTGCTGATGGCGGAACCGCGCCGCTGAGTGCGACGGTCAAAGACGCCGACAACAACGTGCTCGTAGGCCGCACGATCACTTGGGGCTCGAGCAACCCGGCCGTGGCAACCGTCTCGGCCGCGGGTCTCGTGACAGCGGTCGCACCCGGAAGTGCGACAATCACCGCGACGAGCGAAGGTCAAAACGGGACGTCCGCCGTCACCGTCACGGCAGTTCCTGTCGGCAGCGTTGAAGTTGCGCCTTCGACAGCGAGCGTCTCGCTCCTGACGGGAACGACTTTGACCGCCACCGTAAAGGATGCGAACGGAGTCATCGTCACCGACCGTCCCGTTACCTGGTCGTCCGACAACGTTCTCGTCGCTCTCGTTTCATCGACGGGAGCCGTTACCGGACTCGTTCCAGGAACCGCGCATATCACGGCAACGAGCGAAGGAAAAAACGGCTCCGCGACCATCACCGTCACACTGTTGGAAACAGGGTCTGCCGCCGTTAGTTCGACGACCGCAACGACGAGGGTAGTACAGAAATGATCGGAACGCATTGGCAGTCGCGATGGACGCTGTTGTTCGTCGCTGCAGTCGGCGCGTCACGCGCATCGGCACAAGGCACGCGCGCGGAAACGTTGAAGCACGTTCCGCCGCCGCCCACGACACGCCAGGCGTGTGAGGCACCATCCTCAACGTCCAAGACGCCGACCGACGAGCAGCGCCGCCGCGCGCGCGACCTCGCCGAAAACGGGCGCCAAGCCGCCATCCTAGGCGACCGTACAGCGGCGCTGCAACAGTTGATCGACGCGGGCGCGCTCGACCCCACCGACGCCGACCTCGCATACCAACTCGCTCGCGCCTATGAAGCGAGCGGCGCTGGTGTGAAAGCCGGGAAGGAGTACTGCCGGTTTCTTTCGATCGCACCGAACGCGCCGGAAGCGGCGGAAGCCCGTGAACGGGTTGCGGCTCTCGTTCCACCAACGCCGAGCGCATCGTCCGCGGCGGCGACGACATCGTTCTTGGCGGGCGTGACGGCGTTCGAGCAAGCGCAGATGACTGAGGCCGAGTCGAAGTTCGGTGGCGCGATCACCGCGGAGCCGACGTGGGCGGATGCATACTACGACCGCGCGCTTGCGCGTGTCGCGACGGGAGATCACGCGCAGGCCGTCAGCGATTTCGAAGAGTATCTGCGCCTCAAGCCGCAAGCCGACGATCGCGCGCAAGTCGTCGCGTGGATCGAGTCGTTGCGTCGACGGCCGTTGTCCGCCGGTGAAGCGTTAGGACTCGGCGTGCTCATTCCCGGCGGCGGACAATTCTACACACGTCGTCCGATCCGCGGAATTCTGCTGCTCGCCGGCGCCGGTGGTGCGGTGGGATATGGAATTCAGACACGCACGACGAGCAAGAACGTGCAGCAGACCGGGATCGATCCATTCGGAAACCCGTATACGTTCACGACCACGGTCCGGTCCACTGATCGTCCGAATCTGATTCCGGGTGTCGCGGTCGCCGGCGCGATTGCGCTGACGAGCGCGATCGAAGCGTACGTGTTCGCCCGGAACAGCGAAGGCACCGTGCAACGAATCTCGATGTCGGCCGCACCGACGCGCGACGGGTTTGTCGCTCGAGTGAGTTTACTGATTCGCTAATCTGGGCCGCGAAGCGTTGCCGCTCGTCCATTTCCGTCCGAGTCGAACGAACGGATCTTCGATGAAGCGGAAGGCCAAGACCGGCAGCGCGCAGATCAAGAAGCCGTAGACCAACCAATTCACGAGCATGGTCGGCGCCTTGAGCCACAGGAAGCTGATGGCGATCACCGGCAGGTGGAGTAAATACACGCCGTAGCTGTAGCGCGCGACGCTGTCCGCCCCTCGCGTCAGCGCCGAGTCCTTCATATTGCGAACGAGCGGTATGAGACATCCGATACCGATGCAGAACGGCCAACTGCTTCGTTCGATCGTGCTATGGTTGAATCCGAGCACGACCATGCAGAACGCTCCCCAGGCGAGGACGACGAGCGGCCAGGTCCATGCTGGGAGTTGCTTCCATCGCTTTACTTTCAAGAGATAGTACGCCAACACGCCGCTCATGAAGCACGGTGCGTAGCTCAGCACCGACAATCGCCAAATGAAACGGATGTCTGTTTTGAACAGGTAGAGAACCAAGCCGCCGGCGATAGCAGCGGCAAGCCCGGCGACGACGTATCGTCCCCCGGCGCGCACGAGCAAGTATGCGAACGGCAAGAACAGGTACATCTGGACTTCGAGCGGAAGTGACCACAGTACGCCGGTGACGTCGTTGGCGCCGAAGAGATTTTGCACCAGGAGCAGATTGGCGACGATCACTTGCCATGTGCGATGCGGCGCTTGCGGGTCACCGGCGTTGGCGAGCAGCGTCGAGAACGGGATCTGGAGCACGAGGCAGGCCAGAATCGTGACGACGCTCAGCGGATATATCCGCAGTGCGCGCCGGATGTAGAAGCTCATCACGATTCGAAACCGCGTGCCCGCTTGATTGAGGTCGTCTTTATTGAATTCTCGCACCATGCGGTCGATCGATCCCATGAGCACGAGCGACGTGTGGACGAAGAACAGGCACACACCCATGAAGCCGATGTTGCGCCACACGTTGGCTTCGCGAAACGTGAGCACGGTGTGGTCGACGAGAACGTATCCGACGGCGAGTGTCCGCAGGATGTTCAGATTGCGCTCGGGCAGGGACACGAGCGGATTCATTTGGTGCAGTCGCCCTTCCCCTATGAATCCAGGGCGCGTCTCCGATCTGGCCAGAACCGACTCCACAGCACCTGTCCCAGTTGGGGTGGGGCTCATTCAGGGGGTGTTGCCTCAGCACCTTTCTTATAGACGCACCAAGCGACTTGGAGTATCGGCACGGCGGTGACGACGCTGTAGCGCGATACGTCGAGCTCGCTATAGCTAGTCGAACGGAGCGCGTTCCACCACCTCGGCCAGATACATGAAGCGCGAGATCGCGCCCCTTTGCGACACGGCGACCACCGTCTCGAGATAGTCTCGCTGATTCTCGAAGCCGGGGGCGGTCCAGACGCGTTCCAGTTCATCTCGATGCGCGTGGATCGTGGCCAGCCGTCCGCCGGCGTTTTCGAGAACTCTCATGGTCCGATTCTCTGACTCGAGCAGCCGAAGCCCGGCCGATTCGAGGAGGGACTCGTTCCAGCCGACGGGAACGAACTGTGTGTACCCGTTGAAGCTGCGGCGACGGACGTCATCACTGGAGATCGATCCGGTCACCACGCCCGCGTCGGTGAACAGAAAGCGCCCGCCCGGGCGCAGCAACCGCGCGACCTCATGAAAGATCTTCGATCGATCGCGAAGGTGAAGGATGACGTCGAGGGACATGATCGCGTCGAATGACCGGCTCTCGAGCGGAATCGGCTCGTTCAAATCGGCGACGTGCGTCGACAATGCGCCATCGACGCCCATCGTTCGCGCGCGCGCGCGGCCGACATCGAGCCCTGACGGACTGAGGTCCATCGCCGTCCCTCGGCATCCCGACGCGGCGAGGACGAACGTGAGTGGGCCGCATGGTCCGGAGCCGAGATCGAGCAGATGACTGGATCCAGACAGCCTCAAGCGATTGATGTCGTTTCGCAGATCCTCGGCGACCACCCAGGAGTGTTGACCAAAGTCCTCGCCATACGCTTCGCGGCGAAGCTGTCGCATCAACGGGGCATCGAAGTCCCGATAGAGCGATTCATATCGGTCCGATGGCGACGACTCGCGGGAGTGGTTCACGGCGCGGTTAAAAAAAGACCCGTCAATCGTCGACGGGCGGTCGACGATTGGGACGCAACACTACGGTGGACGGGCATTCCAAGCAAACGGGGGTTTCCGAAAGATGGGCTCGCTGCACCGGTGCAATAGCCGGGCCGCGGCGAAGGGTCACCGGCCGTCCTTGAGCGTCGGCGGCTTCCTGTATCTCGTCGCTTGCTCGTAGGCAAACGCCCAGCCAATGAGATCGCCGTCCTTCCAGCGTCTGCCGGACACCTCGATGCCAAACGGAAGCCCGCTCGCGTAGAAGCCGCCGGGAACCACGATCGCCGGTACGCCGATGGGATTGACCCAGCCCGTTTCGCTGTGCGGACCGCCGCTCCGGCGACCCTCGCGCAACGGGAGCAGCTCGTCATTCGGCGGCATTTGCGCCGCGGGATAGACCAAGCCGTCGAGTTGGAAGCGCTTTAGAGTATCCTCATACGCGGCCAGTGCCGCCCGCTGTGGTTGCCAAAACGTCGCGTCGGCCGCCGGGTCGCTCTCGATTGGGCGTGACGCGCTTGCTGGCGCCCCGCGAAGAAAGGGCAGGGGTGAGCCGACGGCTCTGGCATATTCCGCGGGCGAGTGATACTCCGCCGGTCCAAAGTCCCGGAAGAAACTCTCGACGCCCTCGGCGGTATAGGGTTGCGTCTTTATGGTTCGCACAAGTTCAAGAAAACTCTCGGTCAGGAGCGCATCGTCGAACACCACCGTCGCGCCCGCGAGCCGGAATCCGTCGACCGCATGCATGAACAGTTCGCGGGCATCCGGCTCGAGTGGGAGCGCGTTCCTCGCCGCGTTTGGACCGCCGGCCGTTCCCAGCATGAAGGCCGGAACGCCGAATCGTTTTCCCGTGAGCGCGTCGGGCCGCAAAAATTTCGAGTACGGGCCGGGCTGGGCGAGAGCGGCAGAACCCTTCGTGCGGAAGTCGCGCGGATCCTCGCCCGCCATCACGTCGAGTGCGATCGCGGCATCGGTGACGTCGCGGGCGATCGGACCCGTGTTGTCGACGAGCCAATCCAACGGGTGAATGCCTGCGATGCTCGTGAGCCCACGCGTGGGCAACACGCCAACGACAGAGCTTGTGCCTGACGGCATTCGGATCGAGTTCGACGTATCAGTGCCCGTGCCGAAGACGCAGAAGTTTGCCGTCACCGCGGTCACCGTTCCGCCGGATGAGCCACCGGGACTGAAGCGTGGATCGTAGGCGTTCCCCGTGCGGCCGAATGCGCTGCTGATGTTCGTATCGCTCGCCGCAAAGTCCGGCATGTTCGTCTGACCGAGTATGATCGCTCCCGCGGCTTTCAGCTTCGCCACCACCGGCGCGTCGGCGGGAGCGATCAGCTCGTGCCCGGGAATGAGATAGCCCGACCAACCGGCGCTCGTCACCAACCCTTTCACGCTCGTGTTCGCCTTGATCACGATCGGCACGCCCCACAGCGCGCTGCGCTTGAAGCGTGCGCCGGCGGCCTTCGCCGCGGCGTCTTGAGCAGCGGCGGTCGCCAACGCGCCCGCGACGTCGACATGCAGAAGTGAACGGTAGACGCGGTCATACTTTGCGATGCGATCCAGATACCAGTGCGTCACCTGCGTGGCCGTGTACTTTCGCGCGTCGTACAGCGCGTGCAGACGCGGAATCGTGACTTCCAACAGATCTGCGTCGATCGTTTGCGACGCGCGCCTGGACCGGGCGCGCGCGGGCGCCGGCGACGGCTCCGCCGCCAATGCTTCGCCCGCTGACAATAGTGGAAGCAACGGGACCGTTCCCGCCGCGACGGCGGCTCCAATGAAACCGCGGCGTGTGAAGTGAGTCGTCATGGGACGCATTGCTCCTGTTCGCGTTGCCATCGTGACGGCGTCGTCTTGCCGGCGCACGCTACGCACGCTAAGTAATATCGCGCGAAACCGCGCCTCTGGCGTCCCCGGGTCAATCGAAGCAGGTTGTCGCGTATGACGACACCCTCCGCTCCCTCGACCCTTCGCGAGTACGACATCAGCGCGCGTTCGACCGACGTGTTCGGCCGCGTCTTGTGCTCAGCGCGCAACCATCATTTCGTTGTTGACGGACCCGTCCAGAACGATTGCCCCGGCGAGGAGGTGACGCCGGCGGAAGTGTTTTTATCCGCCGTGGCGGCCTGCGGCGTCGAGCTCATTCACGTCATCGCTCGCGATCAGAGCGCATCGCTCCAGCGGGTTGCGGTCAAGATTCACGGCGAGGTGGATCGAGCGAATCAGCGGCGCGACGACGTCACGACCTTCAACTCCGTTCGCCTCGACTTCACGCTCTGGGGGGTGGACAAGAATCAGGCGGCGGCGGTCGTCGATGGATTCAAGCGACGGTGTCCGCTCTATGGCACCGTTGCGAGTGTGACCCCGGACGTGCAAGTCAACTTCACGCTCGGCACCTAGGTCCCGGCCTTCAGTGAGGGCGTGCGTCCCGGATCGCCGGCCACACCGCCGGATCTTCGAGGCCGAGCACCCATACGGAGTAGCCGCGGAGTGTGTACTTCTGGACGAGCTCCAACTTCGCCGTGAACGCGCGGGCGTCCTCGATCCACAAATGCTCATACACGCCCGCGTGGCTCCAAAACGCATAGGGCGATCGCTCGGCGTCATCCCACGTTGGCTTGGCGCGGTTCGTCTTCAACAGGCTATCCGCCGTGGCGAACGAGATGTCGCCGCCGCGCATGCGCGCGCCGGTCTTTGCGTCGTATGCCGGGTACCACCAATCCGAGTAGGCGGGAATTCCGAGTGAGATCTTGCCGGGCGGCACCCCGAGCGAGAGCACATAGTCGAGCGACTCTTTCATCCACGAATAGCCGGCGACCGGGCCAGGTGTGGAACCGCCGGTATGCTGCGCGTACGTCATGTACGAGATGAAATCGAGCGCCTCGGCCAGCGCCTTGTAGTCATACACGCCACGCCAGTTTTCGTAGATCCACCGATGGTAGCTCGTCGGCCCAGGATCCTCGCTGGTTCGCGGAACAACGGCGGCCGAAACCGAACATCCAATGGCGTGAAGCGCGACCGCGGATTCGCTCATGAAGCTCGTCAACGCAGCCTTGTCGCTGATGTGGACGTTCTCGATGTCGAACTGAATGCCGTCAAAATGATTGTCGCGGCATAGCTTCACGAGATTGTCGATGGCGACGCGTTTGACGCCGGCGACGGTGATGACGCGATGAATGGTCGGTTGGTCGAAGCCGGGATTCATCACGAGCGGAACGACCTTCACACCGTTTGCGCGCGCCGCGGCGACGACACGCGCGTCCATGGAACCGCCGATCGTGCCGGTGCTGTCCATCATGAAAACCTGCGGCGAGATGATCGAAATCTGGCCGGCGTGCGCGAGGAAACTCTGCGTGCTTTGCTCGCTGCCGACGGAGTACCACAGCGCCTCGCCGATAGGCGCGGCGCGTTTGGCGCGCACGTAGAAGTTCGGGTCGATCGTCAGCGAGTCTGTTTTTGCGACGGTCGCGGGAAGGGCCTTCCATGCCTCCGTTGGGCGCAGCCAGGCAACACCCGCGCTCGTGCCAACCGACGCTTTCACCGGCATGGCGAACCCAGGCACGACGTTGGTCCAATGATAATACAATCGATCATTCTCAATCTTGAATTCTAGAACAGGAATTTTTGTCGTGGTCAAATACTGTTCGAAGACCTTGCTGAAATCGACGCCAAGCTGCTTGCTGATGTACGTCTCGATTTGCGCCGACGTGACGGTCTGGTGCCAAAACGTCTTGTTCACGCCGCGCAGCATGCCCCGCCACTGGTCGTCGTTCCCGACGATCTGCCGCATCATGTGCAGCATGCTCCCGCCCTTGTAGTACATGTCGCCGGAGCCGTCGGCGTTTACTCCGTAGGCGGCGATGATCGGTGCGTCGTTTTGAATGTTGCGCCGACTCCCGATGATGTACTCCGCACCGGCTTGCTTTCCATCCTCGCACTCGGCGTACAAGCCTTCAGCGTAGTTCGCGAAGCTCTCGTGGATCCACATGTCCGCCTGGTCCTTGGCGGTGATGTTGTTTCCCCACCACTCGTGCGCACTTTCGTGAACGATGATGAAGTCCCACTTCATCCCCCAACCCGTGCCCGAGAGATCGCGGCCCGAATAGCCATTCTTGTACTTGTTGCCGTACGCGACGCCGCTCTGATGCTCCATACCGAGGTGCGGCGCCTCGATGAGCTTGTACCCGTCTTTGTACCAGGGATACGGACCGAACCAATGCTCGAAGCACGTCATCATCGGCTTGGCCTGGCGGAACTGCGCCTTCGCCGTGTCGGCGTGATAGGACAGCGGCCAGAAGTCCATGCTCAGCTTTCCGGCTTCGCCCATGAACGTTTCACCGAAATGCGCGTACTGTCCCGCGTTCACTTCGATCGAGTAATTGTTGATCGGCTCGGTGACGAACCATTCGTAGGTCGAGGTGCCGTCGGTGTTGTGCGTCGTGCGGCGGAGACGGCCGTTGGACACGTCGACCATGGGGTCGGGCATGGTGATCGCGACGCGCTGGCTGTCCGGCTCGTCGCTCAGAATATCTTTATTCGGCCACCAGACACTCGCGCCGAGTCCTTCGTCGGCGGTGGCGACCCACGGGTTGCCGAGGCTGTCGTGCTGCCAGATGAACCCGCCGTCCCACGGCGGGCGTTTCGCGGCGACCGGTTTGCCATGATAGTAGACGCTAATGGTCTTCTTCGCGCCCGCGGGTTGGGTTGCGGTGAGCGACACAAAGAAAGCGTTGCCGTCGCGCCGATATGTGACATGCCGCGTGTCCTGCACCATGCTGTCGACTTCGAGCGGGACCTGGAGATCGATCTGCATTTCGGTCGCCGGCCGCAACACGCGATAGGTGATCGCATTGTAGCCGCGGATACTGCTGTCGTTCGGGCTGACCGTGACATGGAGGTCGTAGAACGAAGCGTCCCACCACGCGCGCGCTGGACCGTTGCTGCCGCGGAGGGTGTCGGCGTGTGTGAGGACGTGTGGCCGTTGCGCCGCGGCGTCTGCGCTCGCGGCGACTGACATGGCGACGACAACGAACGCGAGCGAGTGACGGCGCATACGGTGACGGTGAAGGTCAGAAAGAGCAGGGCAGACTGAGATCGATCGGCGCATGATGATCAAGCTCTCATGACGCTACGATCGGGCGATGATCGGCTATGTTGTGTCAAGCGTCGTTGCCGCGAGGGTGCGGTTTGGATGCTGTGGGGCCGCGAATCTGAAAATATATGTATGCAAGGAGATCGGCGATGACGATTGACCGAAGAATCCATCGAGAATTTGTACGCTGCGCGCGACTCGCGGCGGTCACCACGACCTTCGTCGGTTTCGCCGCCGGACCTGTCGCAGCGCAACGCAGTGCGACCGATGCGCCGTTGGCGCCTCTCAAGGTCATCGACACGGCCTATATCAATCACAAAGCCAACGCCTGCGTCGACTTCTTCGATTTTGCGAATGGCGCATGGTTGGCGCGCGATACGATTCCCGCCGCGTATTCGTCATCGGGCGTCGGCCGAGATATGAGCGATCGCAATCAACTCGTGGTGCGTTCCGTGCTCGACGATGCGGTTGCCAAACGAAAGTCGCTCCCGGAACAGAACACTACGCGCAAGCTCGGAACGTTTTACGCGAGTTGTATGGACTCGTCCGCCATCGAGCGGGCAGGCGTCACTCCGCTGTCGCCCACACTTGCCGCCATCGACGCCATCACCGGACGACCGGCGCTCGTTCGCGAGATTGCCAAGTTGCAGCTCGCCGGCGACAACGTTGGTTTTTACTACAACGCAGATGTCGACGTCCACGACGCGGCCCACTACCTCGGCAACTTCGATCGCGGTGGATTGGGACTGCCCGACCGCGATTATTACACGAAGACCGATCCGTCGACTGACTCGCTTCGCAAAGCATACGTCGATCACATCGCGAAAATGCTGACGCTCGCCGGGACCAATGCGACGAGCGCGCGCGCCGATGCCGCGAAAGTGTTGGCGCTCGAGACTGAACTGGCGAAGGCGTCGCTTCAAAAAGTGGCGCGTCGCGACCCGGCGGTCACCGATCACTCAATGACGATGGCCAAATTTCGCGAGACGACGCCGAATGTCGATTGGACTGCGTATTTCCAAGAGGCGGGTCTGTCGGCGCCGCTCACGAAGATCAACGTCGGTGAACCGGCGTTCTTCAAGCGACTCAACGAGCTCGTCGCCACGACACCGATCGAGAGCTGGCGTGCGTATTTGCGCTATCACGCACTTTCGAGTGGCGCACCGTGGTTGAGCACTCCGTTCGTCGATGAAAACTTCGCGTTCTCGCGGCGTTTCACCGGCGCGAAGGCTCTCTTGCCGCGCTGGAAGCGGTGCCTTCAAGCAACCGATGGCCTGATCGGCGAGGCGCTTGGACAGGCGTATGTCGCCAAAACGTTTCCGCCCGCCGCACGTGCTCGGGCGAAAGCTGTGATCGACGACATTCGCGCGTCGTTCGGCGAGCGAGTCAAGAAACTGGATTGGATGTCAGACGCCACCAAGAAACAAGCATTGAACAAGCTGACGTTGATGCGCGAAAAGGTCGGCTATCCCGACACGTGGCGCGACTACTCGAAGCTCGAATCGATCGACGGGCCCTTCGTGTTGAACGTCATGCGAGCGAACACGTTCGAGTGGAAGCGCACAGTGAATCGTCCCGGCGAAAATGTCGACCTCACCGAATGGGGCATCACCGTGCCCACGGTGAACGCGTACTACAATCCCGCGCAGAATGAGATGGTCTTTCCGTCCGGCGCGTTGGCGCCGCAAACCTTCGACGCGAACGCCGACGACGCCGCGAATTACGGATCGCTCGGCGGCAGCTGGGCCGGTCACGAATTGACGCACGGCTTCGACGACCAAGGGCGGCACTACGACGCGAAGGGAAATCTTCGCGATTGGTGGCTGCCGACGGACTCGGTCCACTTCTCGCGCGAAGCCGACAAAGTCGCCAAACAGTTCGATGGTTTCGTGCAGATCGACACGTTCCACGTGAACGGCAAGCTCACACTCGGCGAAAACATCGCCGACTACGGCGGGCTACTCACCGCGTACGACGCGTTGCAGCGCGCGCTGCAGCGGAACGGTCGCCCCAAAGCGATCGAAGGCTTTTCGCCGGAGCAGCGTTTCTTCCTCGGCTACGCGCAGAGTTGGCGAAGCAACACGCGCCGCGAGGCGATGAAGAATCGCGTGACGGTCGACGAGCACGCTCCCGAACGGTGGCGCACGAACGGTCCGCTGTCGAACATGTCCGCGTTCGCCGCCGCGTTCGGTTGCAAACCGGGCGATCCGATGGTGCGGTCGGCCGCACTCATTCCGCACATCTGGTAGCCCCGGGGTATGACAATTAGTTAGGTTCCAATGTAATTGTCATTCGGAGGTTTTTGTGGCGCTCGGGATGGGTTTGCTTCCGATCGTTCCGATCCTGTTGCTGCCGTTCGCGATCATCTTCTTCGTCCTCGTCTTTCCGCTTTGGGGCGTCGGTTTGGGTGTGCTCGGCCTGCTGCTGCTGATCGTTCGCGGACTGGATTGGGTGGGAAGGAAGCTTGGCACCAACGCGTTCGAGGGTCCGGCCCGCGCGATGTACATCGCCTTTCGATGGGTATTGACGTTCGGCGGATTTGCGGGCCGTGTGGCGGGCAAGGCCGGTGAAGAGCAAACTTGATGGATGGATCCTGTTGCCCATCTGAATTCAGCTCTCGCCGGCCGCTACGAAGTCGAGCGTGAAATCGGCGCCGGTGGCATGGCCACCGTCTACCTCGCCAGAGATGTAAAGCACGATCGCCGGGTGGCGCTCAAACTTTTGAATGCCGAGCTCGGTGCTGTGCTCGGCGTCGAACGGTTTCTGAGCGAAATCAAAGTCACGGCGAACCTGCAGCATCCCAACCTGCTTCCGCTGTTCGACTCCGGCGAGGCAGACGGGCTTTTGTTCTACGTCATGCCGTTCGTCGAAGGCGAGACGTTGAGATCGCGATTGACTCGCGAGAAACAACTTCCCGTCGACGAGGCTGTACGCATCACGGTGGCGATCGCCGGCGCGCTCGACTACGCGCACACCCGCGGCGTGATCCATCGCGACCTCAAGCCGGAGAACATTCTTCTCCAGCATGGCCAGCCGATGGTCGCGGACTTCGGCATCGCCCTCGCTGTGGCCAACGCCGGCGGCCAACGCGTCACACAGACGGGGCTCTCGCTCGGTACGCCGCAGTACATGTCGCCCGAACAGGCAACCGGCGACCGCGTGATCGACGGCCGTTCGGACATCTACTCGCTCGGCGCCGTGCTTTATGAAATGCTCAGTGGCGATCCTCCTCACACGGCGAGCACGTCGCAGGCGATCGTCGCCAAGTTGCTGACGGAGACGCCGCGCTCAGTACGTGCAAGTCGGCCGAGTGTGCCGGAGAATGTGGATGCGGCGATCGAGCATTCGCTCGAGAAATTGCCCGCCGACCGGTTTGTGACGGCGCGCGAATTCTCCGAGGCATTGCAAGGGCGGTCGACGACTTTCGCGACATCGGCGGCGAAACGCACTGGTGTGGCGCGCGCGAGACGTCGGGATCCGCTGTTCATTGGCGCGGTCGTGGTCGCGCTCGCGGCGATTGCGGGCGCTGTGTTTTTCGCGTCGCGCGGGCGCGTCATCCGTCCGCCGTCGCCGGTGCATTTCGCTGTCGTCCCGCCGCCCAACGTTCGTGTAGTCGACGGCAGCACTTGGTCCGTGACTCTCACACCTGACGGCGACAAGGTCGTCTTTACGGGACAGGGCAACGAAGGGCCGTCACGGCTGTACGTCCGCGAGCTGGATCAGCTCTCCGCGCGCCCCATTCCTGGAACCGAGCGTGCGACGCAGCCGGTGTTCTCCCCGGATGGGAAGTGGATTGCGTTTCAAGCGGACGGGAAGCTCAAGAAACTGTCACTCGACGGCAGCGGGCTCACGACAATCAGCGACCTCCATTCACAAAATGGCATGGCGTGGTCGGCGGGCGACGTAATGGTTTTGGGGGCGGATGGCGCGCGCCACGGCTTAGCGCGAGTTCCGGCCGGCGGCGGAACTCCGGTCGAGCTCACGCACGTCGACGCGTCGAAAAAGGAGCTCGAGCATCTCTGGCCTGTCGTGCTCGACGACGGCAAGACCGTGGTGTTCACCGTCTATTACGGATCGCTAAAGACGGCGCGAATCGCGGTCGCGTCGTTGGACGACGGCAAGGTGACCGTGCTCGACGCGCAGGGCATTGCTCCGCTCGGCGTCGTCGCGAACCACTTGCTCTATGTTCGCATGGACGGCGTCGTATTGGCGGCACCGTTCGATGTGTCGCATCGTCGCGTGACGGGAGCGGCGATACCGGCGCTCGATCAAGTGAGCGTGTGCGGCGGCTGCAATGGCGACGCGAAGGTTCGAGTCGCGAAGGACGGCTCGCTCGTGTACATGACCGGAAGCATTGCCGCCCGGCTGGTCTGGGTGTCGCCTGACGGCAAGGAAGCTCCCGTTCTCGACGAAGTGCGCAGCTTTGCCAACCCCCGGATCTCGCCGGACAACAAGAAAATCGCCGTTGGCATCGTCGGATCTCAGTCGTCGGACGTCTGGGTGTACGACATCGCGAGCGCGACCCTGACCAGAGTGACCACCGGCGGCAACAGTGTCGGCGAATGGACGGCCGATGGAAAGCATCTCGTGTTTTTCTCCGATCGCGACGGTGGAAGCGGCGGCTTTTACAGTCAGGCGATCGATGGAAGTGCGCAGCCGGAGAAATTGCTCGACGCCAAGTTTCTCTACACCGACGCCTTGATGTCGCCCGATGGTCGTTCGCTGATGTACATGACGTACTCGAACAACAATGTCGACGTGATAATTGCGCCTCTCGCCGGCGATAAGACGCCCCGTCCCTTCGCGGCGACGGCGGCGAACGAGCGTGCCCCGCGTTTCTCGCCCGACGGCCTGCGGATCGCGTACGAGTCAAACGAATCGGGACAAAGTGAGGTGTACGTTCGTCCTGTGAGTGGCGAGGGCGGCCGCGTGCAAATCTCCGCGAGTGGTGGCATGGAGCCCGTGTGGGCCAAGGATGGGTCGCGTCTGTACTATCGAAGCTCAGGTCAGATGATCGCCGCGGATCTCACGACGTCACCGGCCGTCGCAGTAACAAAGCGCGCGACGTTGTTCGGCGGACCCTACTATCAGGATGGCACTGTGGCGGCGTACGACGTGAGTGGTGGCCCGAATCCACGTCTTCTCATGCTCAAGGCGAACGATTCTGACCTGCAGGTCGTCGTCATTACGAATTGGGTCGAGGAGCTCAAACGTCGAATCGCCAAGCCGTAGACGGAGACAGCGCATGACCGTGTCGCTCGACAATCTCCGTGTGACTGCGCGGACGCTTCGGAAGCAGCCGGTGTTCACGACGGTTGTGATTCTGTCGCTGGCGTTGGCGATCGCGCTCAACACCACGATGTATGGCGTGTTCGATGCTCTGGCGCACCCGCGGCTCGACATGCGGCATCCTGAGCGGTTGTACTGGATTCGGTATTTCGGAGACTACAAGCATACGGTTGACAACGCCGGTCGCGATTCCGCGCTCGCGACGGGGATGCGGACGTACGAGTCCGTCACGCGCACCGGGTTGGTCATCGCATCGCGCGGCTCGATGTTCGAGCGGGGTCAGAATTTTCATGAGGGGGTCGCTGCCGGCGTGGGCGCGAACTACTTCGATGTGCTCGGACCGCGCGTGTTTGCAGGCCGAACGTTCGTTCCGTCGGACGCGGACTCCCCGAATGCACCAGTGGTGCTCAGCGCGGCGGCGGCCGAGCATCTCTTTCCGAATGGTGAGTCGGCGATCGGCGCGCGTGTGAGCATCAACCATGAGTTGCACACCGTGATTGGAGTCATCTCCAACACGTCGAACTTTCCTCGCCAGTCTACGTCGGCGTGGATGATCGCGCCGTTCGAGCGCACTGGGATGTACATTCGACTCGTTCGTCTTCGCGACGGCATGTCCGCTGGCGATGCCGATCGAGAGCTGGCAGTCATCGCCAATCGGATCGCACTGATGGCGCGAGAGGATCCGCGAAATGTCGCGTTTCGTTTCCATCCGGCCGCCGATCCTGAATTTCAGATTCGGGGACTCGCGGCCGCCATGTTTTTCGCCGTCGCGGCAGTGCTGCTCGTCGCGTGCGCGAATCTCGCCAACCTCCAGCTCGCGCGCGGCATCAGCCGCCGCCGTGATCTTGCGCTGCGCTCCGCGCTTGGCGCAACGCGCCGGCGGCTGATCGCGCATCTGCTTACAGAAAGCGTGATGCTGGCCGCGGCCGGACTCGTTGCCGGGCTGTTGCTCACCTTTCTCGCGGGCAAACTTCTCGGCGCAATGATTCCTCCGTCGATGGGCGACTGGGTTGTCGAGCCGCACCTGAGTTGGCGGGTGCTCATCTTCGCGCTCGTTGCCACGACGCTCTGTCTCATTCTGATTGGTCTCGCGCCATCGATCCTTGTCTCTCGCGCCGATCCGAACCATCTGCTGAAATCCGGATCCGGGACAGGTGCAACGAAACGAAATCGCCGGCGGTATGGCATTCTCGTTGGGCTCGAGATTGCGCTCGCGCTTGGCTTGTCGAGTGCCGCGGCGATCACGGTTCGCGCCGCGCTTCGGACGCGAGGCCTGTCGGTCGGCTTCGATCCACGTCCGCTCGCGACAGGCTACATCTCGCGCGCTGCCCCCGCTGGAACCGTTTTGCGGTACTCCGACCTGCTGCAGTCCACGGCGGCGCGCGTCCGCGCGGTCGATGGCGTTCTCGAGGCAAGCGCCTATACGAGCGGAGGGCCGTTCGACGGGGGAGCCGTCACGGTCGAAGACCCAGGCGGCGTGCGCGAATTCGTCGCGCCCGGTCACGTATCGACGATGGTTTCGCCGTCGTACTTTCGGACGATGCAGCTCTCAATGGCGCGCGGCCGAGATTTTATCGATGGTGAACGCGACGCCGGCGCGGTGATCGTCGATGAGCAAACGGCGCACGCATTGTGGCCGAACGCGGATCCCGTCGGTGCGCAGATCAAATTCGGCGATCTCAAATCGACTCAACCGTACGTCCGAGTGGTGGGCGTCGTCGGACAGCAGCGAGGGTTCGAAGGCGATCGCGCCGTGGCGTCGTTCCTGCGCGGTGTGAGGCAACTCGGTCGCATCTACTATCTACCTGGTCCCACCGATAGCCTGATCGCCGCCAAGTTTGGTGCTCCCTACGTCAACTTCGTCGCGCGCGCGGGGGCCAACGCGGAAACGCTTCCCGTGACGCTCCGCCGATCGTTTTTTGCCGCGGGCGATGTTCGCACTCTGCGCGTGGTGTCGATGGACGAGTCAATGGGTCTGACCGCCGCTCGCGAGGGCATCAAGTTTGTCTCGTCGCTCTTCGGCCTCTTCGCCGCGCTCGGCGTAGCTTTGGCCGCGTTTGGAGTCTACGGCGTCGTCGCTCACTCCGTCGCGGAACGTCGTCGCGAGTTTGGTGTGCGCATCGCGCTCGGCGCAACGGCGCGCGACATATTGCGCGCCGTGCTTCGCGAGAGCGCCGTAGTCGCGCTCGCAGGCGTAGCGCTCGGTCTTCTCGCCACGAAGTTCGAGCTCCCGTTCCTGCAAGTGACGGTGTTCGAGGACGACTTGTACAACGCGCCGCTGTTTGCGCTCGTCGCCTTTGTACTCGCCGCTACGACCGCGGCCGCCGCGCTCGTGCCCGCGCTCCGAGCGACGCGCGTGGATCCGACGGAGTCATTGCGAAACGATTGACTCTCCGCCGCGCGTCGCGGCCAGCATCGTCCGGCTCGGCCGACGCCACTATGACGAAGGGAGTGATCGATTTGAAGGATTGAAAGGAATCAAATGGATTCGTCCTCAGGATGGGACGGCGCCTCGGGCTTGAGACCGGATGCTCCCACTCCGTCATCAGCCCTCGCGCGTTGCACCATCTGCTCCCGCGATCGATCCCAACAATCCCTTCGATCCCAACTATCTCCAAAAAGTCATCGTCATAGTGGCGCTGCTCGGACGACGCCACTATGACAAAGGGAATGATCGATTTGGAAGAATGAAAGGAATCAAATGGATTCATCCTCAGGATGGGCCAGTTCCTTTTGTCCCAGGCTAGGATTCTCGACGCCATGATCAAACTCTCGGGCGTTGCACCATTCTCTCGCGCGATCGACACCAATCCTCCTCAATCCCAATCTCAAAGAGTCGTCGTCGCCATCGTCGCCCTAGGCTTTTCGCTTATGCCAATCCGCCAACGCCGCCGCCTCCTTCTCTTCACTGATCGTAAATCGCGGCTTGAGGCGCCGGGCTTCAGGCACCGTCGGCCACCAGGCCAGCGTATCGCGCACCGTCGCGGCCAACGGACGAAACGTGAGCCCGGCCGCGATCGCACGATCGTTCTTCACCGACATCATTCCGTCATCATTCCCGCGCAACATCGCCCACGGAATCGACTCGTCGATCTTGTGGGCCGCGAGAAAATCGTAGTCGTCCACATACGTGAACTTTACGTCCGCTTTGATCGCCTCGGCCGCCGCCCGATAGAACTCATACGCCGTCAGTGTTGTCTTCGGCCCGGCAACATTGTAGATCCCTGATGCCTTCTGCTCGAGCAACCGGATCATGAATTCGGCGAGGTCGCGAACGTCGACGATCTGTACCGGATCCTCGCGCCGGCCGGGCGCGAGCACCTCGCCGCCGCGCGCGAGCCGCTGCGGCCAATAGGGGAATCGATCGCTCGTGTCGCCCGGACCAACGATGTATGTCGGCCGCACGACGATCGCGCGATCACCAAACGCATCCTTCGCTTCTTTTTCGCCCTTCGCCTTCGCCACGCCGAACGTCGCCGAGCCGTCCTTCGGATCCTCGGCGACGAGTTTCACCGGCGTCTTTTCATCCACGCCGCGCGTGAGATACGGATAGAACACGCCCGTCGACGACGTGAATAAATACCTGCCGACGGAATCTTTGAGCATCGCCGCCGACTGGTGGACCCAATCCGGAGTGTTCGCCGAGTCGTCGACGACGGCGTCCCACTTCTTTCCTTGCAAGGCCGCGAGGTCGCCGGTTGCGCGATCGCCCTGCAAGCGCACGATGTCCGACGGAAGCTCGGCGTCGTGGCGTCCTCGCGTGAAAATCGTAATCGTGTGCCCGCGACTCGCCGCGTATCGCACAAGATGCGGTCCGATGAACCCGGTGCCGCCGAGCACGAGAAGATTGAGCGGCGCAATGGGCTCGCCTGCGATCGGTGTCGTGGCCGCGCGAGCGAGCGCCGGTAGTCCGCCGCTCAACAATGCGCCGCCGGTGACGGCGGTCGCCTTCAGAAAATCGCGCCGGTTCGTCATGGTGATCGATTCACGAGGAAGGAAGGGTCCCTGTCGAATCTTGCGCATCGGCGCGCGCCCACGGCCAGCCGCGAACCTGCCAGAAAAGTGTAAAGCTTTGCGCTAGACGATGGGAATCCGCAGCACGTAGCTGCCCTTGATGAAGAACGAGTCGTTCACGCGCCGGAGACGCTGAAAGGCCAACGGGTCCGGTTCGCTCAGACTTCCGCCGTAGCCCACGAAAAACACAGTGCCCGGCGCTGGTCTGTACGAGAACAACCAATCGGTTCGGAGCGCGTTGGCCGCCGAGCGCGTCGATGGCACGAGGACGCCGCCGTTGTTCACGAGTATGATCTGTCCGGTCCGCGGCTCGCGAAGCGGCTCGCGTCGCGACGCCGAGTACTGCGAGATCACACGAACAAATACCGGTCGTGCCAATTGATATTCGATTTTGACGCGCGGAATGCGCGTGAAAGCCGATTGCTCGTCGTCGCTGCGACGGGTGAACGAACTGCTCACATACGTTGCACCGATGCGAAGACGTGAGCTCGGGCGAAGGTCGAGCGATGCGTTGTAGTCGACGCGGCGAACGCGCGACGTCTCGAGAAAATCCACGTCGTTGCCAATCGTACCACCCGCCGATGCAGTGAACTTCTGAAACTGCGGTGTCGAAACGCTGAACCCGGTGACCAGCGATTCGAGTCTGTCCGACGGAGCGAAGCTGTAGGCAGCGCGATCGAACGCGTAACTCGACAACCGCGGAGTGACTCCAACGCTCCAACCGCCACGCATCGTCATTTGCATTTGAACCGACGCACGATCTTCCAGCAGACTCTTCGCCGAAAAAAAGTCGTCGTATTGCCAGAGCGCGTTGAGAGTACCAAACACGTTGAAGCGCTCGAACGGCAAGCCGGGCCTTCCGTACCACGTGAACCGATTCGACACGCTCGGCTGTACGTAGCCGACGCGCGCAACGAACCCATTGTCCGTTTGGAAGTCGGGGTGGATGCCGATGACGTTGTAATGAAAGCCAAAGTTGCGTCCCGTTCCGTCGACAACCGCTTCCCACATCGGTCCGTTGCGCGTCGCGCCATCTTCGCGGGTCATACTCTCCGCGAGCTGAAATTGCGCGAAATACTTTCCGCCGAACACGATGTGCGTGTCGCCGCCGAGCACACGGTTCGCGCGACCATTGGCGACGCGATCGCTGTATAACAAGCCGGCAATTGACTGTTCGCCAAAGCTCTGCCTCAGACGCACGATGTCCACGAGCGGGTGTTCGCCGTTGAAGCTCGTCTGCTCCTGATCGATCGCCGAGAGGAGTGCGACGTCGGCGCGCCCGAGTTTTCCCGTGAGCTTGGCAGCGCCGTCGGGCCTCACGATCGTTCGCGTGTAGACGAGCGTGTTTGGCACGTTGAACTGATCGAGCGCTTCGACGAAGAACGGACGCTTCTCGGGATAGAAGAGTGCGAACCGTTCGTCCGCCGCGATCTGCGTGGCGTCGGCCTCGACTTGCGAGAAGTCGGGCTTCACGGTGCCGTTGAGCATGAAGTTGCTGCCGAGCGTCCAGCGCACGTTGCCGCCAAGCTGCGGATTCGATGAGTAGCGCCAGTCGCGAAGGCCCGGCGCGCAGCACGGCGTGCCGCTCACGGTGTTGGTGACCTCCGGATTTAGCTCGACGACTTCGCCGTGGCGCATTCCCGTGAGCTCGCCGAGCCATCCCGCTTGTCCGATGAACGAAGCTGAGGCGCGCTTTGCAGGTGTCCACGTTTCCTCATAGCCGTTGTGTTGCACGTGACGGTCGACCTGAAATCCCCAGCGCTGCACGTCGGCCGCGCGATAGCGCAACGTACTGAACGGAATGCGGATCTCGACTTCGTAGCCCCAACTCTCCGTATGACCGCGCGACTCCCAGACAAAATCGGCGCTGAGGTCATTCTGCCCCGGACCAACGTTCGAGCCGGGAATGAAGCCGCCCGATTCGCTCTTCGTGCCGTCGGCCTGTACGCCGAGTGGATTGACGATGAAGACGAGCGCGCGATTGCGTTCGTCGAACGTGTCGAGATGAATTTCGATGTTGTCGTCGGTGCTGACGCGATCGCGGTCGGGAAACGACACCGTGACGACGCCATGCGGCTCGAAGGCGCGAATGCCGAAGTAAATCGCGGTCGGCGAATACCAAACGCGCACTTCGGTGGAGTCGGGCGCGGGTCGTTGGTCGAACGGCGAGTAGAGCGAGAATCCAGTGAGGAGCGCGGCGCGCTGCCACACTTCCTCGGTGAGTCTGCCGTCGATCGTAACGTCTGCTTCTATGCGAGGCGTGGCGACGTTGAGCTGTCCGTCACGTCCGTTGTAGACGCGCGGCGTGGCCGCCGCGAGTTGGAGTCCGGCGAGAAAAAACGTAAGCACGAGGCGGGGTGGGTACGAAAAGGAGAGTGGGTGGGATGCACTCGGCGCGAGCCGCGTCGTGGAAGATAGCGAAGCGTCCGCGCGCCTTCAGTCAGCGTTCGTGCGTCGCCGAGGCTCGTTGAAGCCTTGACATCTAGGTACCAAGTTCCATATTAGCCTAGACAACTAGGCTACCCTAGCTCATCATCATGGCTCAGACCAAAGACCGACTTCACGGCACGCTCGACGCGTTGATTCTCAAGACGCTCACCTTCGGCCCGCGCCATGGATATGCCATCGTGCGCTGGCTCCGCGAGCAGACTCGCGATTCGCTGCAGGTCGAGGAAGGCTCGCTCTATCCCGCTCTCTATCGCATGGAGCGCGACGGCTGGATTGAATCGGACTGGGGCACGTCCGAGCTCGGACGCAAAGCAAAGTTTTATTCGCTCACGGACGTCGGACGCCGCCAACTCCGCGCGCAAACCAAGGAGTTCGCGAGCTTCGTCGCGGTCGTCGCACCGCTTCTGCTGCCCACGTGAAGCGCGCCTTTTGGCGGACACCGGTACAAGAGGAGGTGGACGCCGAACTGGCGTTCCACCTCGAGATGACGACACGCGAATTGATGGAGCGCGGTATGACAAAGTCACAAGCGAGAGGCGAGGCGGAACGTCGCTTTGGCGACGTCAACTCCGTGAATGCCGACTGCCGGCGATTCGGCGATCAACGCGATCGGAGAGCCGAGCGCGCTGAGTACTGGGGAGAGCTTCGCCAGGATTGCACGTTCACATTGCGACAGCTCGCGAAATCGCGCGGCTTCTCCACCGTCGCGATCCTCACGCTCGCACTCGGAATTGGCGCGACGGCCGCGGTGTTCAGCGCACTCGACGCCGTCGTACTTCGCCCGTTGCCATTCGGTTATTCCGAGCGAATCGTCGAAGTCCTTCCGACGCGCCGTGGCGAAATCGCTGGTGCGTCGGCTCCCGAGTTCATCGCGCACCGGAATAGTCACGTCTTCGAACACGTCGCCGGCGCGGTCCTTGGCTCAGGAATCACGCTGAAGTTCGGTGACGTACCGGAAGTCATGACGGTCGGGCGCGTCTCGTCTGAATTCTTCGATGTGTTCAACGTCAAGCCAACGCTCGGCCGGATGTTCAACCGACTCGAGGACGCGCCAGGCGGATCACGCGTGACGCTCATGAGTCACCGGCTGTGGGCGACTCGCTACAACGAAGATCCGAATGTCCTTGGCCGCCCGATCGAGCTCGACGGTATTCCGCACACCTTGATCGGTGTGATGCCGGCGTCCTTCGATTTTCAGCCGGAGGATCTGTGGGTTCCACTCGCGCTCACGCCGCAACAGACGGCGAGTTACTCGGAGTTGTTCCTCACGATCTTCGCTCGTTTGAACCCGGTGATGTCCGCCGAGTTGGCGCAGAAGGCATCGACGTCCACGGAACGGGTGCTCGCCGAGCGAATTCCCGATCGAACGAGCCCGGTGACTGAATGGGGAACGAACGTGCGGCCGTACGTCGAAGAGCTGGCGGGCGGCTTTGGCAGCCGGCTCGTCATCCTCCTTGGTGCGGTCGGTTTCGTTTTGCTCATCGCGTGCAGCAACGTGGCCAATCTACTCTTGGCGCGAGGGACGTCGCGCGCGAAAGAGCTGGCGATCCGCGTCGCGCTCGGAGCAGGCCGCGGACGACTCATCCGTCAGTTGCTCACGGAGAGTCTTGTTCTGGCGATTGGCGGCGCCGTGCTCGGCCTGGGCGTTGCATACGCGATGGTGCGCGTGATCGTCGCCGTGAGTCCGCAGGGTGTTCCGCGGCTCGAGCAAGCAGGCATCGATTGGCGCGTGCTGACGTTCACGCTGGCGCTCGGCGTCGTGAGCTGCTTGTTGTTCGGACTGTTGCCTGCGCTTCGCTCGGTGGGCCCGCGATTGCAAACGACTCTTCGTGAGGGCGGGCGACAGAGTCGCGGTTCGGGACGCGATCCATTGCGCAGCGTACTCGTTGCGACTGAAGTGGCGTTGGCGATCACGTTGCTGATCGGATCAGGGTTGCTCATCCGCAGCGCGTGGATGATGCAGCACGTCGATCCTGGATTCGATCCGCGTGGTGTGCTCACCGCGCGAATCATGTTGCCTGCCGCGCGGTATGCCGACGCCGCAGCGATCACGCGAACGTACGAGACGATCCGCGAGCACGCGGCGGGCATTCCAGGGGTATCGTCCGCGGCGGTGATCTCCATAGTACCGATGTCCGGAAGCCAGGCGGCGTCGTCGGTTCTTGCTGAAGGCCACGATGAAGACGCCGTGCGACCGCAAGCAAATCTTCGTCTCGTGGGTCCCGGCTACTTCGCGACGATGGCGAGTCGGTTCGTCGCAGGACGCGATGTCACGCGAGACGACAACGCATCGGCCCCGCTGGTCGTCATCGTGAACAAAGCATTGGCGGAAAAATTGTGGCCCGGAGTCGCTCCGCGCGCCGTGATCGGCAAACGGCTTGACGCGTTGCGCGGAAAAAAGAGCGGTCACCTCATGGAGGTCGTCGGCGTTGTGGCCGACGTTCACGAAGAGAGTCTGGAGCAGACGGCGAAGCCGGCTTTCTATGTTCCGATCGAGCAGACACCTGAGAATTTGTGGCCGCTCATTCAACGCTCGCTCGTTGTCGTCATCCGTAGCGCGAATCCGTCGATCGACGCGGACGCACTCGTCCGTCCATTGCGCCGCGCGGTCGCGCAGGTGGATCCGTCGCTGCCTCTTGCCGACTCGCGCTCAATGATCTCCTTGCTCAAGGGATCCCTCGAGGCGGCTCGCATGAACACGATTCTGCTCTCGATGCTCGGCGGCATCGCGTTGTTGCTGGCCGTGGTCGGCATCTACGGTGTCGTGTCGTACTTCGTAACCCAGCGCACGCACGAGATCGGCGTACGAATCGCGTTGGGTGCGACGCCAAGTCTGATTTGGAAATTCGTCGTACGCCGTGGGCTCACGCCAATCGTCGCCGGGTTGGTGGTCGGGTTGTTTCTGTCGTCGATTACCATGAACGTGCTGCGAGGCCAGTTGTACGGTGTGGGCGTTCATGATCCACTGACACAGATTGCGGTGGGCGTGTTGCTCGGAGTGGTCGGACTCTTGGCGACGTACATCCCAGCGCGTCGTGCGATGCGCGTTCCGCCGGTGGTGGCGCTCCAGGAGGGGTGATTGGTTCGGCTGTCGCCGCGAGCGAATCTCAGTGGCCGCGAACCTGTCGTTTGCCGTGATCGAGCCGTAGTCTTCGTGCGCTACCACCAGCCCGGAGATTCTCTCGATGCGTCGCGCGCGTGCTCTCGTCATCCCCCTGCTTGTCGCCATTGCGAGCGTTCTGAACGCACAGCAGCGGGGCAATAGTCCCGGTCAGCCGTCAGCGCGGCCGGCTCCTCCCGCGCCTGATCCATTTCGCTTTCAGATGATGGGACCCGCAGAAGGCGGACGCTTCTCTGCAATCACGGGAGTGCCCGGCGATGCGCGCGTCTGGTATCTCGGAGCGGCATCCGGCGGCATTTGGAAGTCGATCGACAGCGGCGCCACCTTCCGACCTGTCTTCGACAGCATGCCGGTGCAGGCGATTGGTGCGCTCGCGGTTGCGCGGTCCAAGCCGTCGACCGTTTGGGCCGGTACGGGCGAAGCATGGGCCATTCGCGATGCCGATCTCCTTGGCGACGGCGTCTACAAGTCAACTGATTCGGGTGCAACGTGGACGAACGTTGGGCTCGGCGAAACCGGCCGCATTCAACGAATCATCGTTCACCCGACGAATCCGAATATCGTTTTCGTCTGCGCACTCGGTAGAGCAACCGGGCCGCAGGAAGCGCGCGGCGTGTATCGCACGACGGACGGCGGCAAAACCTGGAAACACGTGCTCGCGGTCGACGCGAACACAGGATGCTCGGGTCTGTCGATCGACGAGCGCAATCCGCAGGTGCTATTCGCCGGTACGTGGGAAGTCGTGATGCACACCTGGGCGATGTTCAGCGGCGGCGCCGGCAGCGGGATTTACGTTACGCGGAACGGCGGTGATACCTGGAAGAAGGTCGAGCATCCCGGCCTTCCAAAGTCACCGCTCGGAAAGATCGATGTCGCGGTGGCGCCGACGAATCCCAAGCGAGTGTATGCGCTCATTCAGACCGTGGACCAGGGTTCCGTGTGGCGTTCGGACGATGGCGGTGTGTCGTGGGCCGTCGTCAATCATCAACGTCCTTTGATCGGGCGCGCGGGATACTATATCCATCTTACTGTCTCGACCGGGAATGCGGATGAAATTCTGCTCGCCAACAGCAGCTTCTATCGCTCCACCGACGGCGGGAAATCGTTCATCGAAGTGCCGTGGGGCGGCGACAATCACGACATCTGGATCGATCCCAAGAATCCAAATCATTTCGGTTTGACGAATGATCTGAACGCGCGCCTCACGACGGATCACGGCAAATCGTTTCTCGCCGTCACTCTACCGATTGGCCAGATGTACCACG
>Ga0193753_10000953_pt1 | contig 25988 bp, 21 predicted proteins | sample H1c2metaG_FD_144925 | JGI IMG/M metagenome (GOLD analysis project Ga0193753, IMG submission 144925) | Soil microbial communities from a riparian zone of the East river system, Colorado, United States - H1c2 | ecosystem: Environmental > Terrestrial > Soil > Riparian zone | place: USA: East... | reverse complement strand
AAATTTACCGCGGATATGCTGAAAAGCTAATCAAGGACGGATGGGCCTATTTCGCTTTCGATACAACAGAAGAACTGGAAGTCATGCGAACCAGTCACCGGACAATTACCAATCCCTCGCCCCAATATGATCATCAAACCCGCATGCATATGCGCAATTCGCTCAGTATTGGACCAGAGGAAACGGAAAAATTACTGAGGGCCAAAACACCTCATGTTATCCGGATTAGAATGCCGGAAAACGAGGTTCTCCATTTAAACGATATGATTCGCGGACGGGTTGAATTCAATACATCTCTTGTCGATGACAAGGTTCTGTTGAAGGCAGATGGAATGCCAACTTATCATCTCGCCGTGGTGGTAGATGATTTTCTGATGCAGATATCCCATGCATTCCGTGGTGAAGAATGGCTGCCCAGTGCCCCTGTGCATGTTTTATTGTGGCGATATTTGTTTGGTGAAGAGAATATGCCTGCCTGGGCTCATTTCCCTTTAATATTGAAGCCCGATGGAAATGGAAAACTCAGCAAGAGGGATTCCGAACGCCTGGGCATTCCAATTTTTGCTATGGCATGGACTGATCCGGTTTCGGGTGAAACCATTTCAGGCTTCCGTGAAAAAGGATTTCTGTCAGAAGCATTTGTGAATATGCTTGCTGTACTCGGGTGGAATGATGGAACCGAACAGGAAATTTATTCGCTTGAAGAACTGAAAGTGAAATTTTCCATAGAGCGTGTTCATAAAGCCGGCGCTAAATTTAATTTCGAAAAAGCAAAATGGTTTAACCAGGAATGGATACGAAAAGTATCCATAGATGAACTAAGCGGTTTGGTTGGAAAAATCTACTATGACCAACAGATTAAGATATCCGATGAATCATATCTCCGATCTGTTATCACGTTGATCAGGGACCGTTGTCATTTACTGCCAGAGTTCTACACACAAGGCTGGTTCTTCTTTTCTGCGCCAGAAAAATGGGACATAGGAGCCCTGAAACCTAAATGGAATACCGCCAAAACTGCTTTCTTTAAATCCTATTCCAATGCTTTCGAAAGCATCAATGATTGGAATACCCTTAACCTGGAAGTGGTCTTTAAAGATCTGGCAAATAACCAGGGCATCAAACCCGGAGAACTGCAGCTTCCTCTTCGTATCATGTTAGTCGGTGAAAAAATGGGTCCGCCTGTTTTTGAAATCGCAACCCTGCTGGGCAAAGAAGAAACAAAAAAACGCATCAATAAACTATTGGACCAAACAGAAGATTGGTAGATATGCAAAGCTGACCAGGTTATTATACATATTGGCCCTGGTCAAATTCACCATTCCTTTTTTCCTGCAAGGTCCTGCTTAAGAACCACACCGCGATGAGTTGCTTTACCTGGCAGAAGGATCGCATCTGCAGTGAAACATTCAAAAAGATTTTCACGGATAAAATCCGGGCTGACGGAAAAAAAACACAAGGTTATTAATTCATCATTCCGAGAAAACAGTTGCGTAAATTTGACTCATGGACACATCTTTATCACGTCCGATCAGGGTTTTAGTTGCCAAAGTAGGGCTGGATGGTCATGACCGCGGAGCAAAAGTAATTGCTACCTCACTGCGTGATGCCGGCATGGAAGTTATTTATACGGGGCTGCGCCAGACTCCTGAAATGGTTGTGAATGCGGCTATCCAGGAAGATGTTGATGCCATTGGCATCAGTATATTAAGCGGTGCACACATGACGGTGTTTCCAAAAATCATCAACCTGATGAAAGAAAACAATTTAACCGATGTATTACTGACGGGGGGAGGGATTATTCCTGAGGAGGACCGGATTCGTTTACAGGAACTCGGCGTGGGAAAACTATTTGCGCCAGGTACTCCGACAACGGATATTTCAACTTATATCCAGGAATGGGTTATCGAGAACAGGAGATCATTATAAATGAATCATATGTACGAAACAATATCAGCCGAACTGGTGGATAAAATCTACATTATCACCATCAATCGTCCCGACAAATTAAATGCATTGAATAAAACCGTCATAAGCGAACTGGGAGAGGCGGTTGACGAAGTATATGAAAATCCACTTATTCATGCAGCCATCATTACCGGCTCTGGTAACCGGGCTTTTGCTGCGGGTGCGGATATTCGTGGATTTGCCGGGCTCAGCAAAGAGGAAGGAATGTCACTTGCAAAACAGGGTATGGATGTATTTTTCAGGATTGAAAATGCACCCAAGCCTATCATCGCTGCAGTCAATGGATTTGCATTGGGCGGTGGTTGTGAGCTGGCCATGGCCTGCCATTTCAGAATTTGCAGTGAAACAGCCCAATTCGGACAGCCCGAGATCAACCTGGGCCTGATTCCCGGTTATGGTGGAACCCAGCGTTTAACAAGATATATCGGAAAGGGACCAGCTTTGGAAATTATACTGACAGGAACTCCTATCAGTGCTGTCCTTGCATTACAGTACGGGTTGGTCAACCATATAACTGCACCGGAAGAACTGATGAATAAAACCAAATCCATCCTTCTTCAAATCATCAGCAAAGCCCCATTGGCGATTAGCAAATCAATCGCCGCTGTAAATGCTGCCGATGGCAATAATGACGGATTCTCACTCGAGACCAGACTTTTCGGAGAATGTTTTGCCACAGAAGACATGAAAGAAGGTATTGCGGCTTTTCTGGAAAAAAGATCCCCTGTATTTCGGGGTATCTAGCCAAGGAAAACGATTTACTATATTTCCATTCGTCATTTTCAGAATTCCACGAACAGGTAATTGACTTACCCCATGCTGCAGTTTAACTTACCGGTAAACAATCCATGCTTGTCAAAGCCTTTGGTAGCGCGGTATATGGCGTAGATGCTATTACAATTACCGTAGAAGTGAATGTAATGAAGGGTAAGAATTACTTTATAGTAGGATTACCTGATAATGCCATTAAGGAAAGTCTTCAGCGCATAGAAAGCGCTTTGAAAACAAACGGCTTTTTAATGCCCAGAATTAAATTACTTGTGAATCTGGCTCCGGCAAATATCCGGAAGTCTGGTTCAGCTTTTGACCTGCCCATTGCGATCGGAATCCTTGCTGGCAGCGGCCAGATAAAAAACCATGACCTTCTAAAGCAACTCATCATAATGGGTGAACTGAACCTGGATGGAAATATACTTCCCGTGAAAGGTGTACTCCCGATGGCGATCCAGGCGCGTAAAGAAAAATTTACCGGATTTATCGTTCCAAAATCAAATGGAGCGGAAGCAGCCATCGTGAATCAACTGGCTGTTTATCCGGTTTCGCATATTCGTGAAGTAGTTGAGTTTTTAGATGGCAGACTGCAAATAGATCCCCCGGATTCCGGCACCCGGCAGGATTTTTTTGCGAACCAGTATCATTTTGATATCGATTTCAAGGATGTACGTGGTCAGCAGAATATTAAAAGGGCGCTTGAAATTGCTGCAGCAGGCAGTCATAATGCCATTCTGATCGGTCCGCCAGGGTCTGGCAAGACAATGCTTGCTAAAAGAATCCCTACGATCCTTCCACCTTTAAATCTGCAGGAAGCACTGGAGACTACTAAAATCCACAGCGTAGCGGGAAAATTACAGCCTGAGACCATGCTGGTCGCCCGTCGTCCTTTTCGATCACCACATCATACTATTTCTGACATGGCGTTGGTTGGCGGAGGTGGAATTCCCCAGCCTGGAGAAATCTCACTGGCCCATAATGGTGTTTTGTTTTTAGACGAATTGCCGGAATTCAGGAGGTCGGTGCTGGAAGTGATGCGTCAACCTATGGAGGAAAGACGTGTGAATATCAGTCGGGCCAGAATGAGCATCGATTTTCCCGCGAGTTTTATGTTATTAGCCAGTATGAATCCATGCCCATGCGGATTTTACAATCACCCGGAAAGAGCCTGTAGTTGCCCGCCTGGTGCCGTTCAGAAATATTTAAATCGCATTTCCGGACCGCTGCTCGACCGGATTGACTTGCATGTTGAGGTTACTCCAGTGGGATTCAACGAGTTATCTTCACTTGACCCTGGTGAGACATCATCTGTGATACGGGAGCGGGTGATTCGGGCAAGAGAAAAACAATATCAGAGATTTTCAGATCAAAGAGGGGTTTATGCAAATGCCCAGATGGATAGCAATTTGTTAAAAAAAATATGCAGAATTGAAAAAGCCGGATCATTCATATTAAAAACCGCAATGGAAAAATTGAATTTATCTGCGAGAGCATATGACCGAATTCTCAAAGTGTCGAGAACCATTGCCGATCTGGATGATCAGGAGGGAATCAAAACCGAACACCTGGCGGAAGCTATCCAATACCGAAGCCTGGACAGGGAATCCTGGGCGGGGTGACTATCTGAGGTTTTCCAGGAGAAATTTGGTTTCACTCATATTCAGACGTTCCAGCTGTTTCAATTTGATTGTTTTAAAAGAGAAAATGCTCTTAATTGTCTGACTTGCAGTGATCCGGAGAATTTTGAAATCCAGGGAAGGACGAGCATTTCGAATGTAGAACGCATCCCACTGATAACGATGAAAAATGCTCAGGAAGTTATCTGTTCTTCCCCTATAGCCTTTAACCTGAGCCATACCTGTGATACCAGGCTTGGCGCAATACCGGAGAGGATAGTTAGAAACGGTTATACTGAATTCCTGGTCGTCCTTCTTCATAAATGGGCGTGGTCCTACGATACTCATGTTTCCCATAATAACATTCAGGAATTGTGGTAATTCATCCAGGCTCGTAATTCGCAAAAAATGCCCAAGCCGCGTAATTCGTTGATCATTATACATAGCCTGTTGAGAATCAGAGTCTTGATTCACAATCATCGTACGCAATTTATAACAGCGGAAGGGTATCCCCAGAAAACCCACACGGGTCTGAACGAAAAATACGGGACCTTTTGAATCCAGCTTGATCAGAATAGCCAATATCGGAATGAGCCAGCTTAAAACCAGGACAGTGAGAAGTAACGAAACAACCACATCAAAAACGCGTTTTCCAATAATGTAAAAAATCCCGGTAAAACGGGCTTTTACCTTCTTTTTCTTTGCGAAACTCTTTTGATAATGTTTAACATAATTTTTGCTAACGACACCAGTGGTCATAAGATATCAGGTTTAAGCGATCAACAATTTTTACCGTCCTGTTTAATTCAAATTTCCTGCCTTTTTAGTCATCTTTGCACTATTTTAACAATAATGCGACTCCTTACATAACTTGACAGAGATACCTCGAAAAAGGATGCTTTACAGATGAAAAATATAAATATAAAACCCCTAACGGTACATTTTACTGTTTATTGTAAAAGAGATGAATAGGAGGTCTTTTCTTAATAAAAACCCATCTTTTCTATCCAATTGTAAGTGTTTACACTTATGATTAATTCAACCTTCATTACACCTGCTATTCGATCTGAAAATCCCATCATCTGTCTGTCATCATCTCGTCGATGATATTGGTCTCAAAATTACGATTTTCCTGAAACCGAATGATGGATTTTTTGAATTAAAAATTTTTGACCCGGCATTTGAAAGAAGAGATCAGAACATAAAACGACAGGCAGATCCAGTTATGAAATCACTTCAAAGGAACCTGTTTGAATTCACTGCGCTCACATTAGCACTGTATAAAAGCCTGGTTCAATCTGGTTTCGCATCCGTTTTCCGCATGCCGAATGAAACTACTTTTTAATTCTTCTGTTGACATAACTTCAAATTTAATTTCTTGTGTTTGATCAATAATTATTTTACTGTGCTGGCCGATACACTATGCTGGAAATGGGAAACACTCTTGTGAGCCGCTTATGCAGGGGTAACTTGATAAATAAAGCTTCAAAATAAACTACATTTGCCCACCCAGAATTATGAAAAAGAAATTCACAGGAAATATCCAGGCCAGTCTGCCCCACCTTATCAGGTTTTCAGGAATTTCATCCGATGAATCTGTCCATCGTAAGTATATGAAAAACGCTTCAATTAATTATTAAAATGAAAATTGGAATCCTGGGCACAAGAGGTATCCCTAATCAATATGGCGGCTTTGAACAACTTGCCGAATATCTGTCTGTGGGTCTGCTTAAAAGGTCGTTTGAAGTATATGTTTACAATACCCACAACCACACATACCAGGAAAAAAAATGGAACGGCGTTCATATCGTTCATTGCTTCAACCCGGAAAAAAAATTAAAAACAGCTGGTCAGTTTATCTATGACCTCAATTGTATCCTTGATGCCCGGAAGAGGGATTTTGATGTTTTGCTCATTCTGGGATACACCAGTATTTCAATTTGGGGACGATTGTTTCCAAAAAAAGCCGCCATCATTATAAATATGGATGGTCTGGAATGGAAAAGAAATAAGTATGCCGGTAAGATCAGAAAATTCTTATTCTATGCAGAAAAACTGGCCGTAAAATTTTGCGACTATTTCATTGCCGATTCGCTTGCTATTCAAAAGTACCTGCAAAGTAAGTATAATGTACCGAGCACTTTTATCGCCTATGGAGCGGAAGTACCTGGTAAAGCCCGGGAATCGGATCTTGAAGAAAGAGGTCTTTTGAAATACAACTATTTCCTGATCATAGCACGAATGGAACCGGAGAATAATATCGAAATGGTTCTCGATGGCTTTTCTTCGAGTAATTCAGAAAAGAAAATGATTATTGTAGGTAATCCGACAAACCAGTTTGGTATTTATCTGAAAAATAAATTCAAAAATGACACAAGAATTATTTTTGCCGGTGCCTTATATGACAAGGCCAAATTACATTCCCTAAAAGCTTTTTCTTCCCTGTACTTTCATGGTCACAGCGCTGGGGGTACCAATCCGTCGTTACTGGAAGCAATGGCCAGCGGGGCTTTGATCGCTGCGAATAACAATGAGTTTAATGTATCCCTTTTACAAAAAGATGCTTATTATTTTTTAGATGCTGAGGAAGTCAAAAAGCTGGTGGAGGGTGTGTCGCGTAGCGCAAAAGAAGATGCCATGATAGAAAATAATAACAGAAAAATACGGGAAGAATTTACCTGGTCAAAAATTATTGATCAATACGCAGATTGCATAGAAGAATGTTACAACGATAAAAATTCCTGACGTTTCCGGTGGTTACAAAAGATTCTGGCTCTTCTGATAATACCATTGAAATTTAAAAGAATTAAGAATGAGAATAGGAATTGATGCAAAATGGTTATTCAGGGGCCCCGTCAGTACCCGGGTAGTTTTGCAAAATCTACTTCCTGAACTATTTACTCTTTATCCGGACAATGAATGGATTGTTTTTATGAATAAAAAAGATAAACATGTTCCATTCCCTTTTGATTCGGTTAATGTTAAACCGGTATATCTATGGGCTGAAATCAATTTTATCTCTAATGTATTTTTACTGGCTGGTAAATTAAAAGCGCTTCGGTTGGATGTAATGGTTTACCAGACCTTTCCTGCGCTCGCGCATAAACTCCCAACCATATCATTTATTCATGATGTTTTATTCCGGGAATTTTCTCAATTTTTTACATGGAGAGAAAGGCTGTACTTTTCTCCCATGTCCTGGCTTGCCCGAAACCGGAGTGACCGCCTCATCGCGACTACCGAGTATGTAGCGAATGACCTGTTGAAATATCATTATACGAATTCTAAATCCAGGATCGATTTAGTCCCTCTTGCAGTTAGCAACGCTTATAGGCCCCTTGAATACCAGAATCCCCAAAAATTAAAAGAAGTAAAAGAAAAATATGGACTGCCGGATCAGTTTTTATTATTTGTCGGCCGGTTGAATGTTAGGAAAAATATTGAAAACCTTTTAAAAGCTATTTTGCTGATTCGGGATAGACAAATAAAATTGGTGATTGTGGGAAAAGCAGACTGGAAGACGCCTGATCTCAAGGCAATGCTTTCAAAACCCGAATTGAAAAGAAGAATAATATTAACAGGAGCCATGACGGACGAAGAATTGATATTAACTTATTCATTGGCCAGGATATTTTGCTTTCCTTCATTCGCAGAAGGCTTTGGTCTTCCCCCGCTGGAGTCGATGGCCTCCGGCGTCCCCGTTATCGTTTCAGCAGTAACCGCTCTCCCTGAGGTATGTGGGGATGGAGCTCTTTATATTGATCCTAATAAACCGGAATGTATCGCGCAGGCCGTGGATGAGTTATTGGGTGATGAGGAATTTTATATCAAGCAAAGAAATAAAGGTCTTCAAAGAGCGAAAACATTTACGTGGGTTTATTCTGCAAAAAGTTTAATGGAAAGTATAAGTAAAGTTGTAAATGTTCCATAAAATGAATCCAAGATGTCCGTTATGCAATAGTTCTCATGCGAATGTTTTCTATAAGGCGGTTACACAATACAATGACTCTGAAATTTTGCAATGCAAGGACTGTGGACACGTGTACAGTATTATAAAAACAGAAATTGATGTCAATAAATTATATTCCGATCAGGTATATAAGGTCGTGGAAAACCGGAATTCTATTTTTGACAGAATTATTCAATGGGAGTACAACAGAGTTCTCCGTCAAATGTATAAAATCACGCCAGGCAGGGGAAACCTGCTCGATTTTGGATGTGGCAAGGGCAAATTCGGCAGCTTGGCCCAGGAAAGCGGCTGGCGGGTGAAAGCCGTTGAAACCGCGCCTGATAGAGCAGCTTATGCGCGGGATGTGTATGGATTGGACGTGAGCAGCAATTTTTTCACTGAAGGTTCAATATTCAATATACGTTTTAACGCACTTACTCTTTTTCATGTACTCGAGCATTTGCCGCAGCCAGGCGTTCTGTTGGAACAACTGGTTAAAGGCAATTTAACTGAGAATGGAATGGTAGTCGTTGAAGTACCCAATTTAAGTAGTTGGCAATCCAAAATTGCTAAAGAAAACTGGATTCATTTGGATGTACCACGTCATATACATCATTTTTCCCCAAAAAGACTGAGAAAGCTCTTGCTCGATATCAATCTCAATCCCATAAAAATAAGTTCCTTTTCCTTTCATCTGGGAGTTCTGGGGATGGTTGACAGCCTGCTTAAAAAGGCCGGCTATAAAAAAAATATTATTTATGAATTAAAGAATAAGAAAAGCAAAACATTAATATTCTTTATAGCCCTGGTGCTTCCAATCGCCTTCATCATGGAAGGCATGGCATCTCTTTTGGGCAAGGGAGGGGTTATCAGAATGTATCTGACGAGGAATTGAAGTACTCTGATGCGTCAAAAGCCTGAATTAACTATACATTTTATTGGTTCCATAAATCCAGTCATCAACATAATCTACGCCAGTTGTTTTTGAATGAATTTCAAAATGGTGATCCTTCAAAAAGTTGCTAACGACTTCCCTCGTTTTAAAATGTAAGTCGCCGTTTCTCTTATACAGAAAATCGTGACAGGAAATGGCCACGTGCTTGACTTTTCCGATGTTTTCAAAAGACTTGATAAGGAGTTGTTCAGCACCCTCAATATTAACCTTTAAAAGATCTACTGTCTCGATCTGGTTTTGCGCCAGAAAACTATCCATCGTTAATGCTTTTACGGCGGTTCCTTTTTCTGAAAAAACGGAATTGCTGATATGATTTTCCTGGGTTGTATCAATTAATATGCTGCCGTTTTGATCCGATATCGCAAGGTGAAAAATATTGACATTTTGCAGGTGATTTTCATCAATATTCGCCCTTAATATTTCAAACGTATGTGGAGAAGCCTCTATCGCATAAATTTTACCGGTAAATGACGTCTGTCTGGCCAAAAAAATGGTTTCCATTCCGATTCCGGCCCCCACATCGACAAATACGTCATTCCCGGAGGGTTGATAAGAGAAGAAATATACGTCCCTGATAAAAGAGATTTGTTGATCGGGGTCAAACCTTACATTGGGTGATGCCTCATTGATACCCCAACCGTTCTTATAATGCGTCCAGAAATTTCCAGATTGAAACTTGATCTTTATTTCATTTCCAACGATCAGGCTGCCCGCTTTTAAAATTAGTTCAGCCATTTTAGGATATCCGGCATTTGCCAGCTTCTTCGCCATTGATGAAATCATATCAATTCTTTTTTAAAATAATCGCTCAAAAATAGTCATTATGAGGTTCTTTGGAGCATACAGTTCTGGCGTAAAAGCGGGTAAATAACTACCTTTGCGCACCCAGAATCATGAAGAAGAAATTTGTCAGGGATATTTCAGCCAGTTCATTGCAATTTGCCATCAATCAGCTCACAGGCATATTCATCTTTTACATTACTTCCAGATTCCTGGACAAAAATAGTTTCGGAGAATTAAACTGGTCTGTTGCAGTTCTGGTTACAATCTTTAATATCCTGGGTGGTGGGATAGATCAAATTGTGGTAAGAAAGATCGCATCCAAGATAGATACAGATTTCCTGCTGAAGATTTATCTGGTGCATGTTTTGATCAACGGTACGATATTTTATGGAGCTCTTTTATTTTCCAGCTGGATCTTTCCGGGATTTTTCTCAATACATTATTTATTGGTTTATTTGGCTGTCAGTCAGCTGTTCACATTTTTCTCTCTTCCTTTTAAACAGGTGGCTACCGGAGAAGAACAATTCAGGCTTCTCTTTTATATGTCTACCTGTTCCAATATTGTTAAAACGATTGGATTATTGGTGTTGCTGCAATTCCCTCCTCTGAATATGATGAAGGTTTCCTATTTGTACATTCTGAGCAGCGCCATAGAACTCATCGTTTGTCTGATTTTTTCCAAAACATTGGAATCTAAATCCTTAACGGGTAAATGGAATCGCCTGTATTATAAAGATCTGATCAAAGAATCGTTGCCTCAGTTGGGATCCGTTATTTTCAATTCTGCCGTTGCCCGTTTTGATTGGATTGTACTCGGTTTATTAGCCAGTTCCCAGGTAATTGCCGAATACAGTTTTGCCTATAAGGTATTTGAACTTTCCACATTGCCGTTACTTATTCTTGCCCCGTTATTACTTCCCCGCTTTACCCGGTTTTTCAATGCACCTTTGCCGGAACGAAGTGATAAAACCCAGGAGTTGTTTGTATTGCTCCGGATAGAAATGATCTGTGCCGCATGTATTATACTCGTCCTGAATATACTCTGGGTGCCGGTCATAGATGCGGTGACCAATAACAAATATGGTGCTGTAAATTCTGTAAATATTTTATTGTTATCCGCCTGCCTGCCTTTCCTTTTTCTTAATAATTTCATCTGGACAATTCATTTTGCACAAGGCAGACTTACCTTTATTTTCAGAGTGATCAGCATAACATTCCTTATAAATATTTTGGGGGATCTCATTCTAATTCCATTTTATTCCGGTCTTGGTGCCGCAATTGCTTATTTTTCAGCAATTATCATCCAGACTATTATTTATATGAAAAACACCAAAGTCTCTGCCATCCCCGTTGAAAAAGCCTGGTATCCGCTGATCAGCTGTTCGATGATTGCATTGGTGTCGGGATTTTCCTCCAAATGGATCTTCTCGAATATCTGGCTTCAGTTCTTCTGTTGTATCGCATTATTTGTGGCACTTATTATTACTACGGGGCAATTTCGCCGAAATGACTGGCTGATTTTTAAAAAAGCAATAGGAATAGGCATATGAACATACTATTCATTTGCAATGAGTATCCACCCGGGAAAAGCGGCGGTATCGGTTCCATTACCCGGTCACTCGCAAGAACCCTTGTTAAAAAGGGACATCATGTTTATGTAGCCGGTATTTATCTACCGGGTTATGGACAGCCGGATCAGGAAGATGATGAGGGCGTCAAAATCTGGCGATTCAGATTGTTCAAGGATTTTGGTTTGATAAAAAACAACTACTCCCTGCTGGATACGAGCATATTGACCATACTTAAAAGAACGGGGCTTTATTCCCGGGCCACGGTAAGAGCGGTTTCACGGTTTAACCATTTCATTAAACAATTCATTTCCCAATATGATATAGATATAATAGAATGGCCGGATTTTAATGAATATTTCGGATACCTTAAAAAGCCGTTTCCATGGCCGATTCTGCCGGTTCCCTTAATTGTTAAATTCCATGGAACGAACTCCTATATCCAGCAACAGATGCATGAGCAGGTAAACAAACTAATATACCTTCAGGAAAAGGAGCATATGGACCGGGCAGATGCACTGGCATCGGTAAGTATGAATACGGCGACCAATTATGAATCGTTTTATGAGATCCACAGAAATATAAAAATACTTTATAACAGCATCGATATTCCTCCTTTGCTTTATCGGGAAAACAATTCGAAAACCATAGTTTATACGGGAACGCTCACGAAATTAAAGGGCATTCGCTCTCTTTTACAAGCCTGGAATCTGGTCCACGAGGCCTGTCCCGATACTACACTTCGCATTTTCGGAAAAGGATCATTTGATTCAATTTCAGGATTACTGAATTCAAGCGCACATCCAAGCGTTCGATATGAAGGTTTTGTAACAAGGGATCAATTATACACTGCATTTTCAGATGCTTCAGGTGCCATTTTCCCTTCTTACACGGAATGTTTTGCCATAGCACCACTGGAAGCCATGGCAGTAGGTTGTCCGGTTATCTACACGGAACGTGTTTCTGGACCAGAATTGATCAGCAACGGCATAAACGGATTATTAGTTGATCCCGATAATTTTCAACAAATAGCCGATGCGATTTTGTCTCTTATAAATAGTTCGACTTTGAGGAAATCATTTTCGGGAAATGGGAGGCAAACCATAATAGACAACTTCAATATCACCGATTCCGCTTCAGATCATATTGAATACTATCATAAAGTGATTCATAATTATAAAACAAACCGGCATGAATAAAACCGGTTTATATAAACGTTTGATCTCATTCACTCAACAAATTGAGTGGAAGTTATTGGTATTTCTCATCCTGTTCGTCAATTTAAAACTTGGAATAAAAATAAGTGCTATAGTGCTTTTGTATTTGTTCCAATTTAATTTTCGTTTTGAATTGAGATTCCGTCTATCGAGAATACCCTTATTCTATATCATTATGATTGGTATCGCTGTCCTCAACCGTCTGCTGAACGGTAACTACAACGCATACAATGAAAATATAGCCTTTTTAATAGGTCTGTCTTTCTGGTTGCTCTGTTTACTGGCAGTTCATCAGCTAAAACTCATTGTTGACCGGTCACCGATCCAAAAGATTCATAATAGCATCATTGCATTTTTCATATTAAATGCCCTGTTTTCTTTCGGCAACATTTTAGCGATCATGTGGGAAACCAGAGCGCTGAACCCCTATCTGTACCAGGGAATGTTTCAAAAATATTTTATCGGCACAGGAGACAATATCCGGGGAATCAGTTTTGATGTTTCTACTACAAATGCGATCCTCAATTCGTTTGGAGTTGTATACTTTCTTAGCAGAAAGAATTTTTTAATGAGTTTCCTTTGCATGGTTGTTTTATTAATGACCACCAGCAATTTCACGAACTTCCTGGTGACCGGTGTTTTAATTTATATGTTTCTTTTTCTCAGTGACCGTGGTCAGAAAAGTTCGATCCTCGTGTGTTTATTTTTCCTGATTTTGTTCGTAATCAAGGTGTCGCCACAGAACAATATATACGCACTGGAATATTTTACCCGATCCTTCCAGACAGCGAAAAAACCAGATAGCAGTCTGATCAAAGATCCGCTGGCCTTCATGGAAAAACCGGATAGTGTGCTGACTCCGGAGGAGCAAAAGAAAAAAATCGCCCGGTTATATCTGGATAGTCTGGGGCGCGAATTGAGATTAATAATTTCAAGGAATGAAAAAAAGACCATTGAAGACCTCGCTATTATGGATGTCAAACCCACCATTCCGGAGCCGGATATCAATGGTAAATACTATCAGAGAAAATCTGAAACCACCGCCGTTCAACATAACTTAATTCTATTTCAGAAAAAAGAACTAACAGAAGATGAATTCGACAGCAACAAATTGATTTCCAGTAAAAAACCAGGGAAGCTGATCGCTTTCCAGGAGACCTATCAATATTTAAAGAGCGATCCCCGAAAATGGATAACCGGAGCCGGCATGGGTAATTTCTCATCAAAACTTGCATTCAAAACGAGTGCATTGGGCATCAATGGTCGTTACCCGTTAAAATTACAGTATATCAATAAAGCGTTCGAAGAGAACCACCTGCCACTTTATTTATTTTATTTCACTAAAGATCAGCGATTTCATTCCATTACCAATATGCCTAATTCAGTTTTCAATCAACTGGCCGGGGAATATGGTTTTCTTGGGGTGATCTCCTTCTTTATTTTTTATCTGGGGTATTTTTTTAAAAGGAGAAATCTAAGGGACTCTTTGCCATATTTGATTTTACTGACCGGTGCATTCCTGATGGATTATTGGTTTGAGCAATTATCTATTGTTATCCTGTTTGAACTTATCATGTTCCTAAAATTGAAAGAAGCAAACCAAATTGCAAAAAGCAGACATGAGTGATATAAAAATTACGGTTTTGATGCCCGCCTATAATACTGAAAATTATATCAGGGAGGCAATAGATTCCGTATTGAATCAAACCTTCCGGGACTTTGAGCTATTGATCATCAATGATGGTTCCACCGATCAAACTGAACATATTATCCGTTCGATATCCGATCCAAGAATTATACTTGTAACCCAGCCCAACGCTGGAGTCTCCGCCGCCCTTAACACAGGAATAGGTCTGGCAAAGGGTGAATTCATAGCCAGGTTTGATGCCGATGATGTTTGTTATCCAAACAGACTGGAATTGCAATATCAATTTGTACGTGACAATCCTGATTATGTTTTAATAGGATCAGATGCCGTTTACACGGATAAAAGTGGCGAAGAACTTTTTTACTATTCCTGTATTGGTCATACAAATGAAGAAATTCAAACCAGCATACGTCAGTATTGCCCTTTTATACATTCCAGCGTTTTATACCGTACTGATATAGTGCGGGAGCTGGGCGGTTATGATTTACGGGCACATACATTCGAAGATTATCGTCTTTGGATAAAATTTATTGGGAAGGGAAAGGTTTGTAATTTCAACTCGCCCCTGATATACGTAAGACTAAATCCGGAATCCATAACAGTTGATGAAAAACTAAGGGGAAAAAGGTTCGAATCACTCAAAAAAGAAATGGCCTTTGCTAAACAATCAATATCAGAAAATCAGGAAAACGAATTACTGGAAATACTGAAAAGTCAGAATTTCTCAACATTCAAGCACTACAGCTATTACATTCTGATCGCGAAGAAATACCTATGGAATAATACAGACGCGAAAAAAGTAAGAAAAAACCTTAAAATGGCTTTACGGTTTAAACCGGTAAATACGACCATTATTAAACTTTTCCTTTTCTCCCTGCTCCCTCAAAAACTGATTTTGTTTGTTTACAGACTTTCAAAAAGAAACCTGCACAATGCATAATAATATGACGCACTCATTTGCATCGGACAGCTAAAATTATAAAAGTTCATGAAAGATTTGTTTATCATAAACGATACGACCCCTAATAAGATCAGTTATTATTTGTTGATCCTGATGATCCTGCTTTTGCCGATCGATCGTATCTACGATGAAATCATATTGATTTTCCTCGTTGCCAATACATTGATTCACCCCAGAAAATTCACCCGAACCCTGTTTACACCACAACTCCTGACATTTTTAGCGATATATGCCATTGCGGTGATCGGCACCCTGTATTCCCCTAATAAACAGCAGGCTTTTTTCGAGCTGGAAAAAAAAATGGGGCTTTTGCTTTTTCCTCTGGTACTTGCTTTTAACAGACTGGATTTAAAAAAGTATAAGCTGAATTTTTTGAAGATGATGTGCATTAGTTGCGTCATAACCATTTCATATCTTTTTCTGGATGCGGCCAGAACGATACTCTATTTGGGCCTGCCTCTCCGGTCCATGTTCTCCTCTCAATTCATCAATCAGAATTTTTCCTCCCCTATTGATATTCATGCGACTTATTTATCCATGTATGTATGTTTTTCCATATGCATTTCCATTTACCTGATCGTCAAAGAAAATAACAGGGTTCTTAAAAATGTGTACATTTTTGCGCTGTTGATCCTTATAGCGGGACTTATTCAACTTTCTTCCCGTGCGGTGGTTTTCTCCTTACTCTTCATCATTAATATTTGCATACCTCTGATTCTGATAAAAAAAAGTCAGAAAAAAATATTTATAATCACAACTGGTTTGATTACCCTTTCCGTTTTCGTCATTTTCATGAACATACGGTCCTACCGCGAACGGTACCTGATGGACCTGGTGGCAGATCTGTCAAAGTCAGGTTTAAATATCGACGTCATTGAACCCCGTGTTATCCGCTGGCAAAGTGCGCTGAAATTAATCGGCAAGGCCCCGTTTACAGGTTATGGAAACGGAGCTGAAGTTTCTGTACTTAAGGAACAATACTTCAAAGACCGATTGTTCGATTCATATTTAAACGGGTTAAATGCTCATAATCAATATATCAGTTTTCTGATACAGGAAGGAATTGCGGGATTGCTGATTTATTTGGTCGTCCTTTATACCGGATTTGCCAAATCAGTACGACAAAAAGATTTTAACTTCATGTGTTTACTGGTCATTATTTCAGTCGTCTCATTTTCCGAAAATATTCTGGATACCAATAAAGGGGTCTTTTTTTTCAGTTTGTTTTTTACCCTTTTCTTATTGACGAACGACCCCGAAATGGCGGAAAAACCAAATAAACAGCCCGGTTTATCACCCGCTTGAAACTAAAAAGCCGTTAAACTGTTTATATAACTTGAAAGACATTATATGAAGATATTGCTCACTTATTTAAAACCCTATAAATGGCTGGTAGGCCTTACATTATTTCTGGCTTTTTTAAATACCGGGTTTTCACTGATGGACCCCATCATTCTGGGGAAAATAGTAAACCTTTCGAACGATTATGTACAGGCCAATCGTCTGCACCAGAATTTTTCGTCTGATCAGTTTTTCTATGCTTTTTCCTGGAAAAACCCCGGGGTCATTAACCTGCTTTTGCTTTCGATACTTGTTGCCATGATCAGCCGTATCGCCAAAAACTTTCAGGACTATTTCATGAACGTTGTCATGCAAAAATTTGGAGCCAAGGTTTTTACAGATGGCTTACAGCAGGCGATGCGTCTTCCCTACGAAGATTTCGAAGATCAGCGGAGCGGGGAAACATTGGGCGTTTTACAAAAAGTCCGGACAGACACCGAGAAATTTATCAGTTATTTCATCAATGTTCTGTTCGGCGTAATCGTCGGGGTAATCTTTGTTTTTACTTATGCTGCAATTTTTATACACTGGAGTATCCCAATCGTTTATCTGGTGGGTGTGCTCCTGCTTACCTGGATCAGCAGCCTGCTTAGTAAAAAAATCAAAATCATCCAGAAAAATATTGTCAATCAAACCACGTCACTTGCAGGTTCAACGACGGAATCCCTGCGCAATATCGAACTGATCAAAAGTCTGGGGCTGGCACAGGAAGAAGTAAACAGACTGAACAATAACACCTATAAAATTTTGGGTCTGGAACTTACAAAGGTAAAACGGATACGCAGTATCAGCTTCGTACAGGGAACTTTTGTGAACACCCTTCGCCAGGTGATTCTATTCATTTTAATGTGGCTCATATTCAGGCATATGATGAGTCCCGGCCAACTGGTCACCATGCAAATATTTTCATTTTTTGTTTTTGGTCCACTGCAGGATATTGGCAACATTGTGCTCTCCTATCGTGAAGCACAGGCATCCCTGAATAATTTTGAGGTGTTGATGAAAAAAGTCCCTGAGCCCGAAGCAGCCCACCCCCAACACCTGGGGAAAGTGGAAGAGCTCCGTTTTCAGGATGTTGTTTTTAAACATAAAACGGCTCAGCATTATGCCATAGACAAAATAAGCTTTGATGTGCATGTGGGTGAAACGATCGCTTTTGTGGGGCCATCCGGTTCAGGCAAGTCAACACTCATGAAACTGCTTGTTGGTCTCTACCGGCCATTAAAAGGAAAGATCTTCTATAATAACCTCGACGAAAATTCAATCAATTTTGACGATCTGCGTAATCAGATTGGATTCGTAACACAGGACACACAACTCTTTTCCGGTACGATTCGTGAAAATCTGATGTTTGTAAGTCCGGGTTCCAATGAAGCCGACCTGATGGATGTATTGAAAAAAGCTTCCTGCCTCAATCTGCTTGAAAGAGCGGAAAAAGGGTTGGAAACGATGATTGGGGAAGGGGGACTAAAATTGTCGGGCGGCGAAAAACAACGTTTATCCATTGCACGCGCGTTATTAAGAAAACCACGCGTATTAATATTCGATGAAGCTACTTCAGCACTTGATTCCCTAACCGAAGAAGAAATCACGAAAACAATCCGCCAGGTTTCCTCGCAGAGAAATCAGATCACTGTTTTGATCGCCCACCGATTATCCACGATCATGCATGCCGACCGGATATATGTATTGGAAAAGGGTAAAGTGGTGGAAACGGGAACTCATACGAGTTTAAGGGACGAAAAGGGTCTTTATTATGCCATGTGGCGGCAACAAATCGGAGAAAGAAAAAACAGTCCCGATATTGTTGAACCAGTTATGATTTCAACTAGTTAAATCCAAATCGTACATGGAAAAACTGTCTGTTGTAATCATTTGTTTTAACGAAGAAATGAATATCAGCCGCTGTATTGATTCAGTTAAAGACGTCGCAGATGAGATCCTGATTTTGGACTCTTATTCCACAGACCAGACTGTTGTCATTGCCGAAAGCAAAGGCGCCATTGTAAAACAGGAAGTGTTTAAGGGTTTTATTGAAAAAAAAAATAAGGCGGTTGAACTGGCTTCCTACGATTATGTATTAAGCCTGGATGCCGACGAAGCATTGGATCCCCTGCTGGCTGTCAGCATTCGACAGGCCAAAGAGAAATATACAAATCGGGCTTACCGGATGAATCGTTGCAGCAATTATTGCGGCAAATTTATCAGGCATGGAAGCTGGTATCCGGATATTAAAATCCGCCTCTTCGATCGGAGGATTGCGCACTGGGGAGGAACAAATCCGCATGATAAAGTTGTTTTTGAAGATAATATACCGGTTGAACATCTGAAAGGCGATATTTTGCACTACTCCTATCATACGGTCTCCGAACACGTAATCCAGAATAATAAGCTCAGTACGCTTGCCGCAGAATCGCTTTTCGCTAACGGTAAAAAAACAAACCTGCTGAATATCTTTTTTCGCCCATGGTGGAACTTCATCGTAAGTTTTATTATCAGGACCGGCTTCCTGGATGGCCTGTTCGGGTTTGTTATTGCTATCCAGATTGCCCATATGACATTCCTGAAGCACCTCAAATTATACCTGCTCTATAAATCAGGTAAATAGCAGGTACCTTTGTAAAAATTACAGAATATGGCGGGGAAACCGGGGTTTTTGTGGAGTCTTCTGATGCAGAAATGTCCCAGATGCCGGAAGGGAAACATGTTTAATGATCCAAACCCCTGGAATTTAAAATCTACGCTGAAAATGCCCACACATTGTCCTGAATGCGGTCAGCTGTTCGAGCTCGAAGTAGGGTTCTGGTATGGCACGGCATACATCAGTTACGCAGTCACAGTCCTTTTCTGCATATTCAGTTTTTTGCTGTGGTTCCTTACTATCGGATTCTCATTAACCGACCAGCGTTTTTTCTGGTGGTTGGGTATCAACGGGATTTTACTGATTGTTCTTCAACCCTGGTTCATGCGTTTGAGTCGTGCCATGTACCTGTATTTCTTTGTTGCTTATGACGCTGATTATAAAAATACGGCTCCAAAAACCTTCGATTATAAATCGGAAGACTATTTCCTGAGGGAAGAACCACACAAGCCTAAGGCTTAACGCGTAAAGCGTAAGGCCAGTGTAAAGTGATCAATGCCATCTGTCAACTTAATAAAAAAGCCACTCACTTTTGATGAATGGCTCTCGGAATCTATGTAAGGGGGTTAGTAAGGGTGATTAACGTAAAATTATAAATATTATTATTCAAAAGTTCAATCAGAGATCTTTTAATTTAAAAAATTCTTTCGCTCGTATCCCTTTTTCGGTTTTTTGTATGCTGCAGCACTCATGTATCGGATCATGCTCAAAAAACAGTACATAATCTCCAATCAGCGCTTCTTCCAGAAAAACCTTTTTTTCCCTTAAGGAAGTAAGGGGAAACATATCATAAGCCATGACATATGGAATGGGGAGGTGTGCCGCGGAGGGTAATAGGTCAGCCATAAAAACAATCGTTCTCTCTTTGTAAGTCAATTGCGGAAGCATCATCGCATTCGTATGTCCATCTACGACCCGGATACTAAACCCCTCAGCAAAGGGAACTTGCGTCAGTCGACCCATGCTGTCCGCTTTGTCATCACTCCTCACCGGCAGCATTTGTAACTGACCGCTTTCCAGAATCGGCAGAATATTTTCTTTGAGAAAAGATGCTTTCTCTCTTTCATTCGGTTCCGTAGCCCATGCCCAATGAGAAGGATTACTCCAGTAAACAGCTTTCGGAAACGCTGTCAACAGCTTCCCCTCCTGTCTGATAATCGCCCCGCCGCAGTGATCAAAGTGTAAATGCGTGAGAAATACATCCGTGACGTCGTTTCTGCTGAATCCTTTTGATTGCAGAGAGTTGTTGAGATCATGATCACCCTGCAAATCATAGTGGCTAAAGAATTTCTCATCCTGTTTATTTCCGATGCCTGTGTCTACCAGGATCAGGCGGTTCCCGTCTTCTATCAATAAACACCTCAGGGCCCATGTACAAAGATTATTTGCGTCTGCCGGGTTCATTTTATTCCAAATCGTTTTAGGAACCACGCCAAACATGGCGCCCCCATCGAGCTTGAAAAAACCGGTATCGATTGTGTGCAGAATCATTTTTGCTACATTGATCGTTAGCCGTTGGACATTGGTCGTTGGCCGAATTGATTATTATTAGTAACCACTGGTGATAACAGAATTTAATACACTATTCAAAATTCAAGCCTTGTCTCCAACCATCAACCGTCAACCACCAACCGTGAACCACCAACCGCCAATGATTTCAATCTTTGAGCCCTGATCAACCAAAGCAAGCCAAACACAAAAAACACAATCAGACTCAATACCGAATTCTTCATACTGCCCGTAGCTTCTTCAATCAGCCCGAAGCTAAACATACCGATTACAATGGCCAGTTTTTCCGTGAAATCATAATAGCTGAAGTAAGAGGCCGTATCTTTTGTCTCCGGCATCAATTTGGAATAAGTAGAGCGGCTAAGTGATTGAATTCCGCCCATTACGAGGCCCACGCCGATGGCCAGCCCATAAAACCCGAATTCCGGATTTCCGCCCTGCTCCTTATAATAAGCGGTATAATAAGCCGCCAGACAAATAAATATCCAGAAAAGGATAATACCAATCAGGACCCGCAGGTTCCCAAATTTTTCTGACAACTTACTCATCCAGATCGCTCCCGGAATCGCAACCAGCTGAATCAGCACAATCGTAATGATCAGTTTGGTGGACGGGAGATTTAATAATTTGGCTCCGAAGATACTGGCAGCAAGCATAATCGTTTGCACGCCCATACTATAAAAAAAGAATGCCCTGAGGAAATTTTTCAATACCGGCAATTTCCTTATTTCCTGGTATACAACCTTCATGGCCGAAAAACTTTCAGAAATAAAACGGGCACTTATTTTACCTGTGGATCTTGTTTCAGGAAGAACCGCAAAAGTCATTTGCGCAAAAGACGCCCACCAGATACCTACCAGTAAAAATGTTATCCGGGAGGCTAGCATTTTATCAGTTAATAATACGACCAGGATAAACCCAATGATTTGCAGAATGACACTACCGATATAACCGTAAGAAAATCCTTTGGCACTAACACGGTCTCGATCCTCCGGCGCAGCAATTTCAGGAAGGAACGCGTTATAGAATACAACACTTCCCACAAAGCCCATGGACGCCATCATCAAACAGACAATACCCAGCCACAGATTAGAACCGTTGAACAGGTAAAGTAACCCGCATCCTATGGCACCCATATAACAAAAAAACTTCATGAAAGCCTTCTTATTACCTCTCGTATCGGCGATCGAAGTAAGTATAGGATACAGCAGCGCTATGAAGAGATAAGCTGCTGCAATGGCATAATCATACAGGGAAGTGTTAACAAATTTCAGTCCCAGAAACGTAACCATATCTCCGCCGAACTGCTCCCGGGTGACAGCAATAAAGTAAATAGGGAAAAAGGTTGTAGTGATAACGAGATTATAAACGGAGTTCGCCCAGTCGTACATAGCCCATCCACGAATTACTTTTTTGGAGGCCGTTTGCATAACCGCTTAGTTTATTGATGAATAACCCCAATCCACAGTAAAAAAAGAATCAATGAACCCGCAAGGATCCTGTAATATCCGAATAATTTAAATCCATGGCGCTGTAAATAGGTAATAAAAAAACGGATGGCCAGAAGCGCCACTATAAAAGATACGATACTTCCGATTACGAGTATCATCATATTATCCCGAACGAAAACTTCAGGATTCGCCTTGTGCACATCATAGAAACTTTTTACCGAGGCCGCCAGCATGGTCGGCACGGCCAGGAAAAAAGAAAATTCAGCAGCTGTACGCCGGTCAAGTTTTTGTTGCAATCCGCCGATGATCGTTGCAGCACTGCGGCTCAGGCCGGGGAACAGAACAGAGAGAACCTGATAGCAGCCGATCAGAAATGCATTTTTATTTGTAACACCGTCCTGAGAATGAATCACAGGTTTGGTGAATAGCTGATCAATGAATAATAAAATGATTCCACCGACGATCATGATCACAGCAATAAATCCAAGATTACCGAGCATCCCATCGATGTGTTTCTTTAATAAAACACCCGCTATAATTGCTGGGATCAGGGCAATGACCAGTTTAAAATAGAACCCGATTTTTTTAAAATCAAAAAACTGTTTATGGTAAAGTACCACAACTGCCAGGATCGCTGCGAGTTGAATCACGATCTCATAAAGATCAGTAAACGCATTTGCCTGAACCGCGATCAGGGGATTAGCAAATTTCATATGTGCCGTTGAAGAAATGGGTAGAAATTCAGTAATGCCTTCAATAATGGCAATTACAATGGACTGGATCAGGCTCATTTTGGATTTTGAGCTTTGGATTTTTTAAAGATCCCGACAATCTCCAGAGCCAGGCCGCCAAGAATTAAAATGGGTGCAATGGTAATTCTTCTGAAACTGTATACTTCAGATGTATCGAATACATTGGGATCTTTGCTTTTTCCGCCAATCATCAGCAACAGACCGAGCAGTATTAAAACCAGCCCGATGAGCATCCAACGGTAATTTTCCCTACCGAATAAAGGTTTGTAATTCTTAGAACCGCCTGTTGTTTTTACTTGTTTTGCCATAACAGAAAATAGGATCGCAATGTACAGAAATCAATACAATTCATCCAACTTCATCTTCAGGTATTTCAACACGCTGCGATGTGTACTGATGAAGGAAATAAATATCCCTAACAAAATGATAACAATAAATAGCATAATAAGCAAGGGATAGTCACGAAGTGCTTTCAGGTAGGGCAATTGGTTTTCAGCAAAAATAATGATGGCAATCAACCCTCCGACTGCCAGCAAGCCACTAATGAGCCCGTTAATAAATGCCCTCAGATCCATCGGCCGGGAAATAAACCATCGGGTGGCGCCTACCATTTGCATGGTTTTGATCAGAAACCGGTTACTGAACATCGCGAGCCGGATGGTATTGTCGATCAGGAAAATGACCAGAATTGAAATAATAACGATTACAGATAGCAAAATGATGCTGATCTTATTGACGATATTATTGAGATTGGTAACCAGCGACTGCGGGTATTGTACATCACTGACTGCAATATTTTGAAGCAAGTCGTTTTTGATTTTCGAAAGAGAATCAATAGAAGCATATTCTTTTGTAATTCTGAAATCAATACTGGCGGGAAGTGGATTCCGGTCGAGTAATGCACCCCAGTCTTTATTTCCATCCTGCAGGTATTTCTGTTTGGCAAGGTCCTTGGTCACATACTGGTAATCCTTGACATAGGGCTGGGCAGCAATATATTGAACCAGCGCTGCGCTGTCTTTCGGCGAAACATTTTCGCGTATATACACATTCATTGCAATGTTTTCCTTGAAGTATTGTCCAAGTTTATTTGCATTGATAATGATCCATCCTAAAATGCCCAAAAGAAAAAGTACGAGTGACACACCTACAATCGCCATGATATAAGAAGGTGCGGAACGTTTGGCTGAGCCTTTCCGGGTTTGTGCCATGGTTGAACTATTTCCGTTTTATCAGGTAACTGGAATGGGCAAAAATAAAAGATTTCCCCGCATGATGCGTATTTTTGTTGGTTCATATGGAGTATTCATTCAACGCCATTGAAAAAAAATGGCAGGAAAAGTGGAAGGCCGACCGGATTTATCAGGTAAGCAACCTCAGTACCAAGCCGAAATGTTATGTGCTTGACATGTTTCCCTATCCAAGCGGAACAGGTTTGCACGTGGGTCATCCGCTCGGATATATCGCCAGCGATATTTTTGCCCGTTATAAGAGGCTCAAAGGCTTTAATGTATTGCATCCGATGGGATATGATGCATTCGGATTACCTGCTGAACAGTATGCAATTGATCATGGAATACATCCGGCCGCCAGCACAAAACAAAACATTACCAATTTCAGGGAACAGCTGGACAGGATCGGATTTTCATTCGACTGGAGCCGCGAGGTGAATACCGCCGAACCCGGTTATTATAAATGGACCCAGTGGATTTTTTTGCAGTTGTTTAACAGTTGGTATAATCGCCGGAAGGCCCAGGCCAGGCCCATTTCAGAATTGATTACTGCATTTGAAAAAGAAGGAAGCGTTTCTGTTTCCGGCTTCCGACCGATGCTGACCTTTTCTGCATCTGAATGGAGGGCTTACAATGAAAAACAACAGCAGGATATCCTCATGGAATTTCGTCTTGCTTATTGTGGCTTCGGAGAAGTGAACTGGTGCGAGGCGTTGGGTACAGTGCTGGCCAATGACGAGGTCATTAATGGATTTAGCGAACGGGGCGGCTATCCTGTAGTAAAAAGAAAATTACGTCAATGGTACCTCCGGATCACGGAGTATGCCGATCGCCTGCTCGAAGGTTTGGACAAAGTAGCTTTCAGCGATGCCATGAAGGAAATGCAAAGTAACTGGATCGGGAAAAGTTACGGTGCGGAAATTGATTTTGCATTTGCGACCGGTGATACAAAAAAACTACGGGTATATACAACGCGTCCCGATACGATATTCGGTGTAGATTTTATGGTCGTGGCTCCGGAGCACGAACTTATACCCGGCCTGACTACTGCTGCTGAGAAAAAATCAGTGGAAGAATATATCAGTTATGTTAAAAGCCGTAGCGAACGTGAGCGGCTGGCAGAAAAAAAGATTACAGGTTGTTTTACAGGCTCATATGTGCTCAATCCTTTCAACCTGCGCCAAATACCGGTGTGGATTTCAGAATATGTATTGGCGGGTTATGGTACAGGCGCTATCATGGCAGTACCCTGCGGAGATGAACGCGACTTTAAATTTGCACAGCATTTTAATATTCCGATTACAAATATTATCGGGTCCCATTTCGATGGAAAAGAGGCCAATCCAACAAAGGATGCCAGGCTCGAAAATAGTGATTTCCTGGACGGCCTGCCGATGCGTGAGGCCATACCATTGGTGAATAAAAAGCTGGAGGAGTTGCAGATCGGAAATCCAAGAGTGAACTATAAAATCCGCGATGCGGCGTTTAGCCGGCAACGTTATTGGGGTGAACCTTTTCCCATAGTATGGAAAAATGGAATCGCCTGTCCGCTGGATGAAAAGGACCTGCCACTTGAGTTGCCCAAGGTGGAAACTTATAAACCCGGGCCCGATGGTGAAGGGCCTT
>Ga0193753_10000952_pt1 | contig 26032 bp, 17 predicted proteins | sample H1c2metaG_FD_144925 | JGI IMG/M metagenome (GOLD analysis project Ga0193753, IMG submission 144925) | Soil microbial communities from a riparian zone of the East river system, Colorado, United States - H1c2 | ecosystem: Environmental > Terrestrial > Soil > Riparian zone | place: USA: East... | reverse complement strand
ACTATAAAGTGTCAGCGACCAAAAAGCAGAAGCAGGTACGTTTGCCGGAACGTGCAGTCGGTATGATTTGCTTCCATCGAAGCGGTTGCCATCTTTATCCTTAAACGCCTGAACATAATTCGTCCCGGGACCGGCTTTCATGACGCCAATGGCTGGCGAAGTGTAAATCGCTCCATACGTATAATGCAGCCGTTCGTCAACCTGGCTGTAGGTCTCAGTTTCCTGTGTGGGCTTCACCAGGATAACCCAGTGCCAATTCGTGCTGGCAAATGCGTGAATGCCTGTAAAACGTTCAGGTCCATCGAACAGCATCACTCTTCCCATCGCGTCACCTATCCGTGCGGCTTCCTCAAGGATCTTCCGTTGTCTTGCATCCGGTTGGAAGGTTTTTCCTTTTTCAATGCCCAGTGGTTTGAGCATCGCCATATAAAAACGGTCATGCTCCAGTACGGGATTATTATTGATAAACATCCACAGGCGTTCCCAGTAATCCAGGCCTGGGCTTGGAAGTGTATTGATCACCGCTCCGGAGATAGACACGAACTTGTTCGGTTTGGGATTGCCGCTTTCACTCAACGGGTAGATCTTCACCCGCTTTACGTTTTGTACTGCAGCATCTGTGTCATTGTTTACAATAATGCCACGTACCATGGCATTGTAGTTGTTCATCGTTCCTTTAAGGACCGCGTAACCTGTCTGCGGAACCTGACCACTATAACCGGGTGGCAGTATCAGAAACTTTCCGCCCTTGTCGCCATAAGGCCCGGGCAGTCCGATGTCGGCAAGCGACCGCTGCCAGAAATCGTCAATGATTCCAACGATGGCTCCTGGCGGGATATCAACAACAACGGGTCCCTGTTTCCCTAAGTCTATGTTGGCGAGTGCGTAAATTGTGACATCGTTTGCTGTAAGCCAGAGAGATTTGGTGTCAATGAAGTTGTCTGCAATTCCCAGGTCATTCAGATCAAGGCCAAAGGCCCGTTTAGCCTCTATCATTATCGATTGAAATGAAACTGCCGGGTATGCCCACAGATAAGCTTGTACGGCACGCTGGTAATCTATTTCATCAAAGACTTTGTTCTTGGTTTCCTCCGTTGGGAATCCCTGTTCAAATTTCAAAGTCCCGATCCGGGTCTCGACCGCATTTGCCGTGGGGATAAACGTTGGAGCGTTCTGCGCCTGGGTACTCGCAATAGTTAGACCCGCGACAAGTGTGGTGGCCAGGAGTAATTTAAAATGTAAAGGTTTCATGTGTGCCCTATTGTTTATGTGAAAGTTTGATGGCGAAATTCAATCCGATCGATGATCCGCGAAAGCGGTCCTTTGCGGAGAATTCATAGAAGTAATGGAAGTTGAGTGCAGCATTCCACTTCACCTGGGTGAATCCTAACTGACCCCCTACAGCATGTACACCATCCTTTGTGGGTGGATTCACGGCATCACTACCAGAGTCGTTCGTGACTTGCCAGGAATCATATCCGGCAGGTCCAACTTCAAGCAACAGCATTTGATCACTTTGCAGCGGAAGATATTGACTGATGCCCCAGTTCAATGAAAGAGCATTGCCTGGTTTGAGATCGTAGTCTCTTTTGTTGCCGTTCGCTTCGTATGTTAACGCAGTGGCTACTGCCATGCGTCTGTCCGACCATGGATACCACGATGTGGCCGCCTGTAGCTGATGGGTCCAAAACCCGTAACCAATGTTGTCTGCGTCTTCGGCTGTAATGGACCCGCCGACGGCCGGTAGCGAGTAGATTTGCGTATTGTACTTACCGGTGGGTGCATAAAAACCGTACCCAAACGCCATATCAAAATGGTCTTTGGTCCAGCCCAGCCAGACTGGCTGAATATACAGATCGCCAAAACCGAATTGCTTCTCCTCTGTACTCCGGCCCGAACCAGTATGGATCGAGAGCGCTGCACCGACGCTTGTATTACTAAATGATGGCGATATAAAGGCGCCATAGCTGGCGCCAAGAATTTTCCACTTCGAAACCCAGATAATAGTTGGCGCTATTACACCGACGTTCACATCTACGTTCAGATCAACGGTGGCACTAGGCCCATTTCCTGGATTGATAGTGATAGAATTTATTTTATTTCCGTCAGCATCATTCACCTGCGTTGTGCTGTACTTATAAGAATACAAAGCGCCGTACCATCCAGGCTCCGGCATTGCAAAATCGCGTATTCCCAATACACCCGGAGCGAAGTGTCCGATCTCCTGTTGTGCTTTGAGGATGGTTGGGTAACATAAGACACTTGCGAGCAACCCCATGAGGACGAAATGCAATTTCATATACTTACTTAGTTGAAGAGAGTGTTGATCATCAGATGTTCAAGCACAACAGATCACCGCAGTCGACAAACAGTTTGTCGACTGCGATTAACATTTCGAATGTAGAGACCGGCGCAAGAATAAATTAGACGCTATCGTCTAACCACTGTGAACATATTTTTTTGACGTTGTGAGAATGTAGGGTTAACCCGGAGAGCAATATGAAGCGTTACCCATTCTGTCTAGAAGTCTAATCGACTTTTTTCTGTCAAAAAAGATACGAAAACCCTTGGCATGTCGTCGATTTCCTCTGATGACATTAAAATAGATTATTAGTTATCGGATTAGACGATGGTAGTTGATTAACTCTTCTTTGAGATGAGGATTGCGTCAAAAATTGCGAATGATACGTTAGCCAACGGGTTACCCAGAGATCACTTGTGATTACAATTCGTGACTGTCGTCTACTAGCTAAGCGTTTTTCCTATCTCTTACGTCTTTGTTTCTTTTTCCCTGGTAAGTCCCGTAGATATGCATATTTGGCAGCCCCTTGATTTCTTCGAGGAGCCCCTGAAGAAACTTATAGCTAATGTTTTGAGCGTCTACCCGGGCATAAAAGAAATGCCTGAAAATATCCACGGTTGCAAGCGCCCCTTTCAAGTCTCCACTTGGTTCATTATGCTTTCGCCACAACGCAACCAATTCGTCGGCGATAATCCGACCAGCCTCCGTAGTATCGAGCTCAACCTTCAAGTGTTTTCCGTTTAACAACAATTGTGCTTCCACCAGGAAGAAAGTCTTTTCCTTAACGATCACCATTAAAAGGTCCGGGTCGATTGTTTCACAGTGCTGAATCTCAGCAGCGACAAGTTGAGCCCGGTCAATATGATGCTTAATCAAACTTTTAAAATACTCTTCCCTGCTGCCGAAATAATGATAAAACCCGGATTTATTTGCTTTCAGGGCCTTGGCCAATTTCTCGATGTTAATTCCATCGATTTCGTCAGTAGCGAGAAGCTGATAGCCCGCCTTGATCCATTTTTCAATTTTTGACGTCATAGCGTTAAACTAATACAATGACTTTTTTGATTTTAGACGAGATCGTTTAGGAGTTGCCGGCTGCTCATTAAGATCTGGACGCTGCCGTCCAAGAGGAGTGAACGATGCCGTCTAAGAATAAATTTCTTCTCAATGTAGTTTCGTTCCATAGGCCAGTAAAAACCCCAAATGACATATTATGAAGCGTAATCTTAATGTTGTGACACGCATTGTGGATAGTTGCCTGCGTGTGCCACTGCGCTCAAACTCCGAGCGCTTTCTATATCTCCATAGCATTTCGTTATTGTTTGCTGTTTTCCTGGCTCTACCAGAGGCCGGGGCGCAGGATTCTGAAAAGAAAACACACTTTTTGATTGAGCCCTATTTTATGGCGCCGACCATGAAAGGCGAGATCGGCGTCCGGCAGTTGCCCGCAAGTGAAGTAGATGCCGATGCAGGCGATATCTTCGGACAGCTCAAGTTTGGTGCGATGGCCTATGTTGAAGTCAACTACGACTATAAATGGTCGGTCACCACGGATTTTCTATTTATGGACTTAGAGTCAGATGTAAAACCCGATGCAATAGTCACTGGCGGGACGGTCGAGGCAAAGCAATTGGCGTTCGAATTTGCCGGTTTGAAGCGGATAGCTCCCTGGTTTGAAGTGGGAGTAGGAGGGAGAGTGATCGACATGAAATTGGATGTTGATTTGAGCACCGTCACCGGTGGCCGTAGCGGTTCTTCACGCAAGACGTGGGCGGATCCAATAATAATCGTCCGTTCGCAAGGAAAGATTCAGGACAAGTGGCTGTTGCAGTTTCGGGGTGACATTGGTGGTTTTGGCATAGCCTCGGACCTTACATGGCAGATTCAAGCAAACGTCGGTTATCAATTTTCAAAGCTGGTTAATGCATCTATTGGCTACCGCGTGCTGGATGTAAATTATGACAAAGGTGACGGAACGGAGCGCTTCATGTATGACATCGCTACTTCCGGTCCAGTACTTCGCGTAGGTTTCAGTTGGGAATAACTGATTCCCATCTCCTTAAAAGAATTATGCCTAACCCTTAAAAATATGCAGAAACTCTACAAGCAATATTCCCGGACGTTGATCATTTTGTTTATTTCGTGTTTAACCATTCCTAAGATGACTATTACACAAGGGGCGATGACTGGCCAAGCGATCTATAAAGTCCCAACAAATGCAACCTGTTAATAATCCGCGATGTTTCGCAGTCACAGCATGCCTGTTGGTACTGAATTTACTCCTGCCTTTTTTTGTGACGGGACAGGATATTACTTTTGTGGAGGCGGACACCACGTTGACCAAAAATTCGCACCCGGAAGAAGACCTGGGAACTTACATCAGGCGCATCCGTCATAAACCAGTTGATAGCGCGAAACTTCAAAAGGTACCAAAGGTGGCAATCTTGCCCTCGTTTGGTTATAATCCGAGTTTAGGCGCTGTAATTGGCGCAAAGATCTCTGGCGTTAAACAATTGGGTGATCCTAAGGATACTCACCTTTCGGCCTTTGGTTTGGAGTTCCTGTTAACCTCAAAGGGCGTAGTCACGGTTCAGGCTCGTCATAATATTTTTAAGGCAGCTAATAAATGGAACTTCCAGGGCAACTGGCAATTTTCAAAATTCTTGGTAGCCGATTATGGATTAGGTACGGGTAATAATTTCCAGACCGGGGGTGACAGTGTTTTTACGATCAAGTTTAATTATATCCGATTGACGCAGGGAGCGTATAGAAGAATCGCCAAAGACCTTTATGCAGGTTTAGGCGTCACGTTTAATATCCGTACAAATATCGACGACGAGAGACTTGAAGCCCTAGGCACTACAGCACATCAACGTTATAGCGAACGACATGGGTTTGATCCCACGAAGTATTCATGTAATGGACTCGTGGCGGGATTTCAATATGATACCCGCGATCACCCCTTAAGGTCTTATAGTGGTGGACACGTTGAATTGGTTTTTCGATATAACCCGGAGTGGCTGGGAAGCTCGAAAAATTCAATGCAATGGTATTATGATGTCAGAAAATATATAGGTCTTAGCAAAAGAAATCCGGCACATGTATTGGCATTCTGGTCTTTTGCGTCCTTTAGACTGAATGGCGACATACCGTATCTAGAATTACCTGCCACCGGTGCTGATCTGTACAACAGATCAGGCCGTGCTTATACCATTAGCCGGTTTAAAGGCCCCTCTTTTGCATACGGTGAATCAGAATACCGTTTCCCGATTACTCCCAATAAACTATTGAGCGGGGTTGCGTTTTTTAATATACAGACCGCTTCCGATGATCTCGGAAAAAAAGTATTTCAGTATTGGGAACCCGGTGGTGGAGCCGGACTAAGGGTCCTCTTGCAAAAGAAAAGCCGAACCGTTATCTGCGTAGATTATGCAATTGGCAAGTACGAATCAAGCGGAATTTTCTTTGGATTGAATGAAGTGTTTTAGCAGCGGTAGTCAATTTTATTAATGGATGTTTGTCCGAAAAAAAACAGGCAACACTGTTTAAGCAGGGTTGCCTGATTGTAATATTCCTATTTGTCGTCTGCTATTTCTTTAAGGGTAGGGTTTCTATTGTCACCTTGGTAATCTTTCCGTTAAACTTACTCTTACCTTCGTACGCTGGATTAACTGGCGTGTTCAAGTCTACACCGACATCTGCGGACTCATCGATACCGAACATATTGGCGTGTGTTTTGGTAATTTTTCCTTCCGCTGTTTTTGAACCATCGACGGAGATAGTTCCGTCGCCGCCGGCACCTCTGCCACCTGCATAAGCGAAGTCAAACTTAAGGTTGTGTTTCCCTGCTGTAAGTTTTTGAGGTGAGGCAATGGTGAACATTTCGAGGCCCAGGTAATTGTAAACGTAGGTCGGTTTACCATCGTTTACATAAAAAGTCCAACCGCCAAAATCTCCACCTTGACAGATCAACACACCGTTTGCTGCTTCGGAAACTTCAACGTCAGCAGAGATGGAGAGTGAGCTATTTTTTGTATTGATGAAAGCATTTTCAGTTATTCCAGTTGCCCCCTCATAGAGTGTTAATTTGGTTCTACCGTTCATCAGGTCCGGGCGACCGGCGACTTTCGCATCGAATCGTTCGACAGACCGGTCATCGATAGGTAACACATTGTATTTCTCGCCCTCTGTCATAAACATCTTTTTCAGTTCCTCTAACTTTTGAGGGTTTGAAGCCGCGAGGTTCTTGGATTGACTAAAATCCTCATTGACGTTGTAGAGCTCCCACACGTCAGCATCTAAAGCACGTCTTGGTGCTCCTTCCCAAGGTGCCTTGTGAATCGTTCCGGCAAACCAACCGTCATGATAGATGGCACGGTTACCTAAGATTTCAAAGTATTGCGTTTTGCGAGTATCGGGTGCCGTTGCGTTATCGAAGGAGTACTTCATACTCACTCCTTCCATTGGCCGCTGTGCGATTCCATTCACCATCTTTGGAGCCGGCACGCCAGCTGCCTCGTAAATAGTAGGGGCAATGTCTACCACGTGGTGAAACTGTGAACGAACCTCGTTCTTAGCTTTGATACCGGCGGGCCAATGTACAACCATGCCGTTCCGGGTACCACCAAAGTTAGAGGCTACCTGTTTTGTCCACATAAAGGGAGTATTGCCTGCTACCGCCCATCCGGCTGCGAAATGATTATAGGTATGCTCTGTTCCCAGTTCATTTATTTTATCCAATTGCATTTGCAGGGTTTCAGGAACGCCATTGAAATAAGTGTTCTCATTGAACATCCCAATCATGCCGCCTTCAGCACTGGACCCATTATCACCCACAACATAAAAGAACAATGTGTTATCCAGTTCACCTCTCTCTTCCAGCGCTGCAATCAATCGGCCCACTTCATGATCGGTGTGTTCGGCAAATCCGGCGAATACTTCCATTTGTCTTTCGAAAAGACGTTTTTCATCTGCGGTTAACTTGGCCCAGTCTTTTATATCGGTAGGCTTAGGCGCCAACACAGTGCTTTGCGGGATGACACCTAATTTTTTTTGTCTTGCGAATGTTTCTTCACGAAGTTTATCCCAACCCTGTGAAAATTTTCCTTTGTACTTGTCAGAATATTCTTTCGGTGCATGGTGTGGCGCATGGGTTGCTCCCGTAGCGAAATAGATATAGAATGGTTTATCCGGTGTAAGTGATTGTTGCGCATTCATCCACCCTATGGCCTGGTTGGTCATATCGTTCGTAAAGTGATAGTTCGGATCTTCGGTATTCGGATACACACGTACCGTACCATCGTAAACAAGTGGATGCCATTGATTGGTCTCACCACCGAGGAATCCATAAAACTTGTCGAAACCAGAGCCAGTAGGCCAACGGTCGTAAGGCCCTGACACCGAACCTTCCCATGGAGGTAGCTCATGATACTTTCCGAAGGCGGCGGTACTGTAGCCATTCATACGAAGTACGTTAGCAATAGGTGTGATGGTTTGGGGACGTATTCCTGTTTGTCCAGGAAAGGCCGTTGCAACCTCCATGATCATTCCTGCATTATTCGAGTGATGATTATAACCCGTTAATATAGCAGTACGCGTTGGAGAGCACAAAGCCGTTGTGTGGAATCGATTATATTTTAGTCCCGTAGCTGCCATCTTTTCCAGGTTAGGCATGTTAATCGGTCCACCAAAGGCGCTGGAATGTCCAAAGCCAATGTCATCGATCAGCACGATCACAACGTTTGGCGCTTTCTCGGGTGCCTTTACTTCGAACCTTGCCGGTGGCTTGGTGTTACGGGCATCAAGTACCGTATTGGCTGGGTACGTTGGCTCTTTAATTGGAAGCACCGTTCGATCTAGCGCGGAGGTCTGTGCGTGTAGTGATTGCGTAAAGCCGCAGACTATGCACAAAACAACAAGAAACGAGTAAATTCTTTTCATGAATGGATGTATTTAGTGAATTTTTTAGACGGTTAATTGTATTACAAAATCTTTTGGTGGCGGATTTAATGTACAGTATAATTTTGGTTTTACTGATTATAAAAAAACAAAGAGGGCAATTACAGTTGCCCTCTTTAGAGTCTACATATTAAGATCAGTTCTTTGTTTCGATGGTCACCTTTGTAATTTTACCATTGAACTTCGCCGCTTTGCCATAGTCAGCGACGCGGGTTCCGTCATCTGTGCCTACATCGGCCATGTCATCCACGGAGAATAGTGCACCCTGTGTTTTGGGGAGTTTACCTTCACCAGATTTGCTCGCGTCAACGGTAATTGTCCCATTGCCACCTTTACCCGGGCCACCGCCGTCATATTTGAAATCATAGACAAGCGTATGTTTGCCAGGCTTCAAAGTCTGACCTGAAGCGATTGTGAAACTCTCCAATCCCAAATAGTTATAAGTAAACGTTGGCTTTCCGTTTTTTACATAAAATGAATAGCCACCGAATCTTCCACCCTGGCAAACGATTACACCATTGCCGTTGGCAGCAACCTCAACATCGGCTGTGATGGTGTACGATTTATTGAATGTATTGATAAAAATATCCGGAGCCATCCCCTTCATTCCTGCACCCAGTGTAATTGATGTTCTGCCTGCCATAACGGTGGGACGACCTACATTGCTTGCAATCATTCTTTCCAGCAAACGATCATCAATGGGCAGTACGTGATAACGTTCCCCTTCCTTCATAAACAAATCCTGGAGTTCTTTAAGCTTGTCAGCATTTTGTGAAGCTATATTATTTGCAAGGCTGAAGTCTTCAGTTGAATTATACAACTCCCAGGGATCTTCGGTCAGTGATTGACTTGGTTTCGGATTCCATGCCGGCCGGTGAATGGTTCTGGCGTACCAACCATCTGAGTAAATGGCCCGGTTGCCAAACATTTCAAAGTATTGAACCGTGTGTTTCTCTTTGGCGGCGGCATCATTGAAACTATACAGCATACTGGTTCCTTCAATAGGATCCTGTTCAATTCCGTTGACCATTTTAGGCGCGGGTACCTGGCAGGCTTCAAAAACCGTTGGCGCAATATCAATAACGTGGCTAAACTGTGAACGAGTTTCACCCTTTCCTTTTATACCCGCTGGCCAATGGACAACTAAGCCGTTGCGCGTACCGCCAAAGTCGGAAGCCACTTGCTTCGTCCATTGAAACGGCGCGTTCATAGCAACAGCCCATCCGGCTGCGTAATGCGGATAGGTACTTTTACTTCCCCATTCGTCCACGTGTTTAAGCATGTCTTGCACAGTTTCCGGGACTCCATTAAAGTAGGTCATCTCATTAAACATTCCATTCATTTGACCTTCTGCGCTGGCGCCATTGTCTCCCACCACATAAAAGATCAGCGTGTTATCAAGTTCTCCCAGGTCTTCAATAGCCTGAACAAGCCGTCCTATTTCATAATCGGTATGTGCGCCAAAGCCAGCGTAGGTTTCCATTTGTTTGGAGAATAATTTCTTTTCATCGGCCGAAAGGGCTTCCCAATCTTTAATGTCCGCAGGTTTTGGAGCAAGCTTCGTATCAGGGGGAACAATGCCCAGCTTGATTTGACGGGCCAGTGTTTCCTCTCTCATTTTATCCCAGCCTTGATCGAATTTTCCTTTGTACTTGTCAATCCATTCTTTTGGAGCATGGTGTGGCGCGTGCGTCGCACCCGTTGCAAAATAGATAAAGAAAGGTTTGTCAGGTGTGAGGGCTTGTTGGAAACTTACCCAACTGATAGCATTATTCGTCATGTCAGTAGTGAAATGATAATTGGGATCGTCCGGAAGTTCTACCTGCGCAACACCATCATATACTAGCGGGGCCCACTGATTGGTCTCCCCGCCAATGAATCCATAGAACTTATCAAAACCTGAATGTGTAGGCCAGCGGTCCAGTGAACCAGACACAGAAATTTCCCAGGGCGGAGTTTCGTGATATTTGCCAAAGGCCGCTGTACTGAAACCATTTTGACGAAGTACCTCAGCCATAGGGGTAATGCTTTGAGGTCTTACCCCGTTATTACCAGGAAAGGAAGTGGCCGTTTCCATAATGGATCCTGCATTGTTGCTATGGTGGTTGTATCCGGTAAGTATTGCCACCCGCGTTGGCGAGCATAGTGCGGTAGTATGAAAGCGGTTATAGCTTAATCCATTTTTGCCAAGCTTATCAAGTACGGGCATATCGATCGGGCCACCAAAATGACTAGAGGCTCCAAAACCCATGTCGTCAATTAATATGACGACTACGTTGGGAGCACCTTTTGGCGCTTTGACCTCAAAACGCTCAGGTGCTTTAGCGTTGCGGGCGTCGAGTTCCTTGTACGTCTGGCGGCGAGGCTCTTTGATGGGCAAGACGGTGCGGTCCATGGTCTTGGAGTCGGCACTTGCACTTGAATCTGCAGGTTGCGAATGATCTTCCTGCCCTTTCGGTGCGCAGGCATAGATCAGACCAGCCAGCGTAAAAACGATGAGGAGTCTTGATTTCATGGGTTGGTTTACGTTAAAACAGGTGTTTACTTATTAAATCAGAAGATAAATTTGGCGATTCGAGCAGTTGTTTGCTGAATTATGAACCAATCTAAGGTGCCTTGTCAAACAATTATAGACGCCAACGTCTAGCGACCAGAAAGGAAGGATAACCTCTTTACCACCAGTCATCGTGAAACTGCGATTCCGAAATCCGAAATCTAAAATCCGAAATCCATTAACCCTGGCATGACTGTTGACTGGGTTCATATTACAATAATATACAACACACATGAAAAAGCTAATGCTGGTAATAATGGTGACGTTGTTACTGCTAACAAAGACAATCGCTCAGGACTACAAGACAAGCAATGGTGAGATATCATTCTTTTCAGAAGCTCCTATTGCCAACGTGGATGCCAAGAACAATAAAGTTAAGGCTGAATTAGACACCAAGTCAGATGAATTAACCTTTAAGATGGCCATGGCTGATTTTAAGTTTAAAAAGAACAAAATGGGGAAGGATGCCGAGAAGAAATACCTGGAAACAAAGAAGTTTCCCGAAGCCAGTTTTGTTGGAAAAATTGATGGTTCAGTGGACTATAAAAAACCAGGCAGCTATCCGGTTACGGCAAAAGGAAAATTAAAGATTCATGGCGTAGAGAAAGAAGTGAGTGAAAAGGGAACGATCACCGTAAGCAAAGGGAAAATTAAGTTGGCCTCGGCATTTAAGGTGTTGTTGAAGGATTATCATATTGAGACGCCTTCAATACTAGGGAAGGAAATGACGAGTGATAATATAGCCGTTAAGGTTAATGCGACATTGTCAGAACAAGGAAAGCAGAGTGCTAAGAAATGAATTGGGTGATTGGGTGATTTGGCGATTGGGTGAATGGTCGGACTCGACGGTTGGTTTTTCGTTGGAGGGCGTTCGCGGCCTCACTCTTAATTCCGTCATTCAGATCAGAAATTGATGTGCATTGTTGACAGCAAGCATGTGTTAACCCAGCGTATGTTCAGATAACTTCCCACGAGGAACCCCTCGGATAAACCGGAGCAGGTATTAGGTGCCTTTGTTCCGATGTTGGTATATGTCAATCGCGTACCGACGAATCCAATCAATTTAGCGTTAAACATTTTTGATTTTGTGCTATCGCCGATTGTGGTGCATTGAAATCGAACGCCCCGCCGCGGCGGGCTGTGGAACGTGTGGTGTCACGCTACCCCGGGGTTCCAACCCCGGGTTATGCGATATAATTAATCAGGAAGCCCCGGAGGCGCGAGGCGCCACAATTTCAACGCACCGAAATCGGCGATCATGGTGATCAGCAAATACCCGATTAAATAAGGGTTTTTGAGGGTATAAATAATATTCCTGTGCAATGATATCCAGGAGAGGTAATTTGGGGAAGTGACTATTTCAATAACAGAATTTCAGCATAAGAAAATATTGTGAGTATGCTTATCAACAGACGCTTGAATGTTAAGAAGTACGCGAAGCATTGTATCTGCATTATTTCTGCAATTGTTATTTCCTTTTCAGTCGCGGCTCAAACTGGGGAGGAAATTTATAAGAACTACTGTGGTGGTTGCCACGGAGCACAACTGCAGGGTGGTACAGGTACTGCGCTTGATAAGGCTTCAATGAAACATGGAGGCGACCGCAATTCGATAATGAAAAGCATCACTAAAGGTATACCGGGCACTGAGATGGCAAAATGGGAGGGAATACTTTCTGCTCAGCAAATAGCGGCTGTCACAGATTTCATCCTCGTGGCGCAGAAAAAACCGATAGCGAAAAATAAAATTGAGCTGCCTTTGACTGTTCAGACCAAAGACTACAAACTCAAAATCGAAAAACTGATTACGACTGGGTTAGGGACTCCCTGGGGGATCGAGTTCGTTGATGCCACACATGCTTTGATCTCGGAGCGGGTAGGGGAACTAAGCTGGATGATCAATGGCAAATTAGATCCAACACCAATCACGGGCACTCCGAAAACCTATGCGCAGGAGGTGACCGGAGGTTACATGGACGTGGCACTCGATCCCGATTATCGCAGAAATGGATGGGTATATCTCGCGTTCAGTGAGAACTCAACAAATTCTAACAACAAGGAAGCCCCAGGTATGACGAAGATCGTGCGGGGAAAAATTGTTGATCACAAGTGGAAGGACGAACAGACTTTATTCCAGGTCAATGATTCACTCAAGTTGACAAGCGGTGCTCGCTGGGGTTGCAGGTTCCTCTTCGACAGGCAAGGATTTCTTTATTTTACCATTGGCGACATGGGGCGCGGTCCGGATTCACAAGTCCTGTCGAGACCTTCTGGAAAGATCTATCGCATCAATAGTGACGGTTCAATTCCCAAAGACAACCCTCTGTATGGCAGCAAGACCTACTTACAAGCGATTTACAGTTGGGGAAATCGAAATGTCCAGGGTATTGCACAGCATCCAGTGACCGGTCTCATCTATGCCAGTGAGCATGGACCAAGAGGTGGGGACGAATTGAACATTATTAAGAAAGGGGCAAATTATGGATGGCCTGTGATTACTTATGGTATCGACTACGATGGCAGCATCATAACGAACGAGACCAAAAAAGATGGGATGGAACAGCCGATCACGCAATGGACGCCATCCATTGCCGTGAGCGCAATAGAATTCGTTACCTCACCGAAGCTGCCCAAGTGGAAAAATAATTTGATCGTAACGGCACTCGCATATCAGGAAATCAGAAGACTCATTATAGACGGTGATCGTGTGGTGGACCAGGAGATCATTTTGAAAGGTTACGGTCGCGTACGTGATGTCAAGTTTGGTCCGGATGGAGCAATGTATGTACTCATGAATGAACCGGATGAGGTGTTGAGGATTACGGCGGAGTAGATTTCGGATTTCGGTCGGTTGAGGTAAGGTTACAGCATTTTAACAGTTGCGATATGTATAAGAGCTATTTCATAATCGGATGGAGAAACATATCCAAACATAAGGTTTTGTCCTTCATCAATATTGTTGGCCTGTCGGCGGGCCTTACTTTTTTTGCGTTTATCGCGTTATGGGTCTATGACGAACTAGGTTATGACACATTCAACACGAACTATGATAGGATTGGGCGGGTGGTAAGAACCCGCCAGACAGAATCAGGAACGTCCAAATCTGCTTTAACGAGTGCTATGATGGCACAGTCGTTAGAATCTAATTTTCCCGAAATAGAAAATGTTGTACGATTGAAAATGCGCGGCAACATCGTTAAGTACAATGAACAGCAATTCTACCAGGATGGGATGTTGCTTGCCGACCCGTCGTTGTTTGAGACGTTCAGCATCACCTTGTCGCGGGGAAATGCACAAGCGGTATTGTCCGACCCTTTTACCATTGTTTTAACGGAGTCAACAGCAAAAAAATATTTCGGCAATGATGACCCTATCGGGCAGATCCTTACCATTTACATGTACGATGCGTCGGGGTATGGTGCGGCTTATAAGGTAACGGGGGTGATGCCAGATCCGCCAAAAAACTCCCACTTCACTTTTTCTATGCTGGTTTCCTTTAAGACTGCCGAGGTTGGCAAGCCTGATATCTTAAAGGATAAGGAGTTTAACGACGCTGACTATTATACCTATATCTTGTTGAGGCAAGGAACAGATCCCCGGTTGTTTTCAGAAAAGATAACACGATTTTATGCCAGGCAGCCCGGCACTATGCAGCAGGATATGATAAACAAATATTCTTTTTCCGTTCAACCCCTGGGTGATATTCATCTGTATTCACACTTGCAAAATGAAATTCAGGCTACAGGGAACATTAATCAATTGTTTCTATTTTCGGCGATAGGCATTGTTATTCTAACAGTCGCAGGGATAAATTATGTAAACCTGTCAATTGCAGGATCGATAAGTCGCGCCAGGGAGGTGGGTATAAAAAAAGTAATTGGTGCGCTGAAAAATCAGTTAGTCATTCAGTACCTGGTTGAGGCCGTCCTGATAACGTTCATTGCCCTTGCTATTTCTTTGATGTTCAGTGTGCTCTTACAGCCTCTATTTCTGCAACTAACAGGGAAAGACCTTTCGCCTCTTTCGTCGCCTGAGCTCTTGATTTTTCTTGCGGGAGTAGCTGCGCTGTTGGGTGTCCTTTCGGGATTTTATCCTGCCCTGACGCTCTCTGGGTCCAGGCCATTGATAATATTGAATGGGAATTATCATCCGGGTAAGAGCGGCTTGTCGTTGCGAAAATCAATGCTGGTCGTTCAGTTTACCATTACCATTGTCTTGGTGATGTGTATTATCGTAATCAATTCGCAAATGAATTTTGTCAGACAACGAGACCTTGGATATGACAAAGATCCCTTGATCTTCTTGAGAATACACGGGAATACAGATGTAATTAATGGATTTGCCGGCTTCAAAAATGAACTACTAACCAGCCCATTGATTGCCGAAGTGTCCACGTCCAATACCGTGCCCGTTACAGGTCTTGACATGACCGAATTTGAAACAATGGATTTGAATGACAGGCGAATTCAAGTTAGTGCTGCATCTTTTCGAACCGACTCAAAATATCTTAGCGTGTTTGGAATTGAGTTGTTGGCTGGAAGAAATTTTTCAGAAACAGGAGTACGAGACAGTATTCAACCCATGCTCATAAACGAAGCCACGGTTCAGGCAACGGGGTGGAAATCACCACAGGCTGCTATTGGTAAGCCGATCACGGTAGATGGGATCAACGGAGAAGTAATAGGGGTGATAAGAAACTTCCATTTCAGTTCATTGCATGACAAGATTGAGTCACTGATTATATACCCCGTGAGCCAACGATTTTCCAGAGTAACATTGAGAACCAATGGTTCCGATGAGCATGCAACAACAGCATGGTTAGGTCAAGTCTGGAAGAAACACTTTCCGTCCGCTCTCCTCGATATTGATTTTGTCGATACGCAAGTAGGTGCGCAGTATAGAGATGAAGAGAGGTTCTCAAATATCGTCCTGTATTTTTCTCTCGTCGCAATCGTGATTGCCTGTCTCGGTTTGTATGGATTAATTTCCTTTGAGGCATCCCGGAAATTGAAAGAGATTGGAATCCGCAAAGTTTTGGGCGCTTCGTTGCGGAGTATCGTAATAATGCTTTCGAAACAGTTCTTAATACTTGTTAGCCTTTCAGCATTTGTTGCAATACCTATTGCCTGGTATGCGATGAGTCAATGGTTAGAAAGCTTTGCATTTAGAACGTCCATAGCATGGTGGATGTTTGCCGTCGCAGGGTTGATGGTGCTCATTCTTGCGATATTAACCATCAGCTTTCAGGCCGTTAAAGCGGCTTTGGAGAATCCAGTCAAGAGCTTGAGATCGGAATAGTAGCTATTTCAGAATTTATCCCTTTCCTTCCAGTTGCTCCAATGCTTCAGAAGCCCGCGACTTAGTAATGCAACTGACGCCTTTGGACACTTCTTTTGCCGCCGTCAGGAGACAGGGAGCGTACAATGATATATTCCCGGAACAATTACCGTCTCCTCTGGGTTAGGAGGTTACTGATGAGGCTGATTGTACTTTTTATTTTCCTGTTTATTATTCAATTCATCGCTTGCGCGCAGCGCGTCAGCGGAACAGTATATAGTGAAGCGGGCCTTCCACTGCCCTCTGCACATATTTTTCTACCCCGATTCAATAAATCCTTTGCTACGGATTCGTTAGGAGCTTTTGCTTTCGAGCATCCGGCCGGCAGCCTACACGTGGAAGTTTCTTTTACGGGATACAAAAAGTCAATTCAATCATTGACAATTAAAAGAGATACAGTGTTTCATTTTGTTCTCGAATCAAAAACGGAACAGCTGGATGAAGTTGTAATATCAGGGGAAAAAGTACTACAGTCCGACCAGTTTGAATCTACGCGATCCAGCGTACTCAGTTTAAGTGACAAGGAAATTAATTCAATACCAGTGTTGGGTGGTGAAGCAGATCTCATTAAAGTTATTCAGTTGTTGCCTGGCGTATCCAAAGGGGTGGAAGGCAGCACCGATCTTTTTGTGCGTGGAGGCGCTGCCGATCAAAACCTGGTCTTACTGGATGGCGCGCCTGTTTACAATACCGGTCACTTGTTTGGATTTCTATCCGTGTTTAATCCCGATATTCTCCAGGGTGTTGAGTCCATCAATGGTGCTTTCCCTGCACAGTATGGGGGACGGCTCTCGTCAATCTTGAATGTAAATACCAAATCGGCGATGTCTCAGCGCACACACGTGCAAGGCAACATAGGATCGCTTGCTTCGAGATTGATGATCAGGCAACCGATTATTAAGAACAAACTTGACGTATGGGTAGCGGGTAGGAGAACCTACATCGACCAGGTGGTGAAGATCATCGGACAATCGTTGCCCTATTATTTTTATGATATCAATGCCAAGGTAATTTATCGGCCTTCATCGAAAGATGAAATTGAGGTGACGCACTACAACGGAAATGACCTGATGAACTACGCCCGCGAACGACCTGATTCTTCACGCAATAGAAATTTCACAACCAACTTTACCATCGCCAACAGTACGCAGACTCTTCTTTGGAATCATGCCCTACGCACTAACGTGCATTCTACGCTGTCCCTGTATCGAACCAGATTCAACTACGCGATCGAAAATACCTTCGAAGACAGCCGCCTATTTGTGAATTCCGCTATCAGCGACTATGGCGGCAAATGGATACTACGCCTAGACTCGGTTAAAGGTATTTCGTTTTCCGGTGGTATCGAAATGGTGCATCATGAAGTAAGTCCAAATATCATCGATACTTCGGGCGAGATTGCCGAACTGTTGGAAAGCAACACTACGGAATCGCAAAAAACTTTGGAGACGAGTCTTTTTGTGCAGGCCGACGGACAATGGGGCAAAGACTGGTCCTGGAGTGCCGGCTTGCGATACTCTTCTGCGTACGTACAGAAGACATTATACACTAATCCGGAGCCGCGTTTTGCGATGCGCTATCAATGGCGTGAGCACCTGGCGCTAAAGGCAAGCTATTCACGCATGAGCCAATACCTGCACCGGGTGTCGAGCGCCGCGGTATCCTTTCCGACTGATATCTGGTATCCGGTCACCGCCCAATTAAAGCCGCAGACTTCCGATCAGTATACCCTGGCGTTGCAAAAAGTGATTCCGCAAAAACACCTTTTCATCAGCCTGGAGGGCTATTACAAGAATATGAATCAGTTGATTGGTTATCGCGAGGGCACCAATCTTTTTCTGAATAACAATTTTGAAGACCAACTGATACAGGGAGCAGGGAAGGCGTATGGCATGGAACTGCTGATAAAAAAAGAAGCGGGCAAAATAACGGGATGGGTCAGCTACACCCTTTCCCGATCGCAGCGGCAATACGATGCCATTAACAATGGCGAGTGGTTTCTATCGCGTTACGACCGGAGACACAACGGTAGCATCGTACTGAATTATGAAATCGCAAAACGCTGGTCGTTCTCCGTGGTTTTTGAATTTATTTCAGGCTCACGATTTACACCGGTCATCGGCAAGTATGTTATCCCTGCGCCGACACTGGCAGGCGTTCAATTGATTCCCGTGTATTCAGGCATGAATGCTGTTAAGCTCGCAGACACTCACCGTCTCGATCTGGGTGTAAAGTTCCGTTCGAAGCCCGAAAGGAAATTTCAGAGTGAATGGTTTGTGGGAGTTTATAATGTGTATAACAGGGCAACTCCTTATGGAATTTCCATTGAGCCGAATGGTGATGGTTCTTACCGGTACGAACAACCGGGACTCTTTGGTATACTTCCTTTTATTAGCTATGGATTTAAATTTTGATGCATGAATAAACTAAAAATACGTTACGGGATGGTCATGCTTATGGTGGCCCTTTCATCCTGCCTACCGGATCCATTGCCGGTAAACAATTTGCCGGAACTGGAGCCAAAAATTGTCGTCTCCTCCCAGATCACCCCTGAGGAAGGGCTTATGGTGTTGATCACTAAAAGCATTGGCGCCCTTGATGCCGGCAGGGAGTCGGATGCGGTGGCACTTCTTGAACAGATCGTCATTGATGATGCAACGGTTACATTAGAGCACGACGGTCAAGTACATACTTTGGTTAACCTGGGTAGTGGACTTTATGGAGGCCTTTCGTTGAATCTGGTGGCAGGTGGAACGTATACTTTGCACGTGGTATCGGATTCCTTGGGAGAAGTAACGGCTGTATCGCAGGTAAAAGAACAGGTTCCGTTTCAGTCGGCCACCGCAAGCGTGTACGCCACAGGTTATGACTCACTAGCGTCAATAGACTACAGTTTAAATGACCCGATCGGAAAGAATTATTACATGGTGAACGTGCAGCGCTTTTCCCGAACACGCCAGCTAAGCGAATATCTTAATCCTAGAATATTTACCCGATTGACGGATGATACAGCTTTTGATGGCACCTACTTCGAGGAAGAGTTCAAAGTGATTTTTCAGGATTTTTCCGTTGGCGATACTGTGGCTGTGTTCCTTTCGAATATCAACGAAGACTATTACACATTTTTGCAGTTGCGTAACGACAACCGTTACAATTTTGCTGATTTCGCCAGTGAACCCATTAATTATCCCACCAATGTGGAGGGCGGTTATGGATTTTTTAATCTGCACGTGCCCGATGTCCGATTATTCGTCCTTAAGTGAGAATTGACGGTTGAGAATTGACGATTTAGTGATTAGTGACCTGCCTGCCGGCAGGCAGGTTTAGTGATTGGGTAAGACGCACCGCGTGGAGTATTGTTTACGGCCATTATTCATTTCTTAGCGATCTCACGGGATTGCGACTTGCGGCGCGAAGGGATTGGGTACTTACCACCAGGAGGGCAAAGGCTAGTGCGGCCACGCCGGTAATTGGGAATAACCACCACGAAATCTCAATATGATAGGAGTACCGCTCCAAAAACTTGCCCAACATCCACCAGGAAACCGGCGCCGCGATAAGAAAGGAAATAATGACAAGTTTGGAGTAGTCTCTCGACATCAGCATAATCAAACTGGAAACAGATGCACCAAGTACTTTGCGGATTCCCATTTCTTTGGTCCTTTGCTCAGCAGAAAAAGAAGCCAATCCAAAAAGTCCCATGCCGGTTATGATGATAGCGAGTGAAGCAAACAAGTTTGCTAACGTGCCGGCGAGATTTATTTCAGCGAATTTCTTTTGAAATTCCTCGTCTACGAATTTGTATTCAAATGGGTACGCCGGGCTATATTTTTTGAAGACGCGCTCAATGCTTTTAATGGACGTCAACAGATCATCTGTAGGCGCTATTCTTATCGTTACAGCATTGATCCAATCTTTGCTGAACTGAATGAACATTGGCCCGACAACTTCGTAAGGTGAGCCCATTATAGTATTCTCCACTACACCGATCAGTTCAATTTTCCTTCCGTCAAATAGCTCCAGCTGTTGCCCGATAGGATCTTTTAATCCCATAATATCCAGGGCGGCTTTATTAATAATTACTGCAGCGGAATCGCTTTTGAAATCCTGGGAAAAGTCTCTTCCCGCAATGAGTTTGATACCCATCGTTTTAGTGTAATCATATTCGACGGCCAGGTTTGAAAACATGACACGTTCTCCCTTTTCTTGTCCTGGCCAACCGAGGAAACTCCACGAATTAAGCGAGGTGACTTCAGCATTCGATTTGGTCATTGCGTCCACCGAGTTGGTTTGAAGTAATTCCTGCTTTATGGCCTTGTAGTTCTTAATGATGTCTTCTGTTGCCTTGATCGAGATTAAATTGTCTTTCTGAAAACCCATTTGCCGGTTTTTTACATAGCCCACCTGTTGGTAAATGACAAGCATACCGATGATGAGTACGATAGAGAATCCGAACTGGAGCGTAACTAGTACCTTACGCGGTGTACCTGCATTTTTGCCGACCGAAACATTTCCCTTCAAGACCTTTACTGGTTGAAAAGAAGACAAGTAAAAAGCAGGGTAGCTTCCGGAAACAACGCCCGTGATGAGTATTATTAAACCAGATAGCATCCAAAATTGGATTCCCTTGTAGTCGATGTATAAATTCTTTTGCACAAGCTGGTTATACTGTGGCAGTAATAGTTCCGTCAACAGTATCGCAATAATAAATGCGACAAGGGATATGAAGAGGGATTCGCTGATGAATTGAAGAATTAGTTGATACCTCGCTGAACCGACACTCTTGCGAATGCCTACCTCCTTTGCTCTTCGCTCCGAGCGTGCCGTGGCGAGGTTCATGAAATTAATGCACGCGATGATTAAGATAAACGCGGCAATGATGGAGAAGAGCTGGACGTATTCAATACCACCGCCGGCAATTTTACCATTTTCAAAATGGGAGTATAGCTTCCACTGTGTCAGCGGATACAGAAAGAATTCACGTTTCATGTCCGTTTGGCCGTGCCTTGCCGGTACATCCTTGATGACACCATTGACTTGTTGCATGGACGAGTTGTTATCCAATTCCACATAAACGGCGAACGAATAATTTCCCCATTTTTCGCGACTCTCTTTCACCCAGGGTATGGTTTCGTACAGTTTCCATGGCAGCAGGCAGTCAAACTGCATGCTTGAATTTCTCGGCAGATCGCTTAATACGCCAGTGACCTTTTGGTCGTACTTGTTGTCGATGCGAACCATTTGATTGATCGGGTCAGCTTCTCCAAACAGCGCCTTGGCCAATGACTTAGTGATAACGACAGATCCCGGATCGTCAAGCATGTGCGCTGCGTCTCCCTTCAATACAGGAAATTCAAACATCGTCAGAAATTCTCTTGTCACGAAGCGGCCTTGTTTTCGAATAGCATTTTCGCCTACGGAAAGGAGGTGATCGGTTCCCCACTCTGCAAGCGCTGTATTAACGATCCTGCTATCTTCCGTTTTTAGCGCGTCATAGGCTGGAGGCGGAGCCGCACCCCATGTGTTGATCTTTCCATCGAATGTTACGTTCGCATAGATCTGATAAAGGCGATCTCATTTGGGACGGAGTAGATTCCACTCTTTCGCAGATTGCGCAGGGTTGCGACGAAATAGTTACGTATCACGATATGTGCGTTATGTGCACTCGTGTTACTGTGCGATGGTTGAAAGGTTACAGGATGGGGCCAAAAAACGTAGAGGATCATCCTTATTGGTCGCTAGAGTCCCAGCGCAGTGCCCAACCTAATCACCTCAGTAGCACGAATGCCACCCAAGAACGCTGACCTCATTACCTCATTTTTCATTTCTATAATATCACTTTGAGGCAGCAGCGATAGTGTGCGACTGAGCGCATGAGGTAATGAGGTCATGGGGTACGGAGTGACTCCTTTGTTGCTGAGGTGATGAGGTTCGTTCGTAGAAGGAAGACTTGCGCCAGCTATCTTTATTGAACTGAAATTCCTAAAGCTGCTGTAGTGACAGCGGCGTCTGATAAAACAACTGGATTTCCGTTTTTCCAGTATTTAGATACATCCAGACCTTCGCCATTTCTTTCAATTCCTGTCACGTAAACATCGTCGTCTATCACCTCAATACTGTAGGCACTAGCTTGATGACTACCGTCTGTTAAAACAACTTCATTGCTATTTTTCCAGTATTTAGCAACGCCAAACCCGTTCATGTTGGTCTCATATCCTACTACATATACGTCACTCCCAACAATCATTATTCCCCTGCCATAAGCATTCCGAGTTCCGTCTGTCAAAATGTTTTCAACGCCATTTTTCCAATACTTAGCTACGGATTTGGCGCTTGCATTGGTCTCATATCCCGCGACGTATACATCATTGCCAACCACCGCTATGCCGGCAGCATCGCCATTCCTGTTTGTGCCTTGTGTCAGTGATACCTCCGTACCATTTTTCCAATAACTGGCGGCAGAATACCCTGTTGGTGTTACATGGTTGCCTGCAGCATAGACATCACTACCCACTACTGTTATATCGCTGGTAAAAGCATTATAGGCACCATTTGTCAATGCAACCGGGGACCCATTCTTCCAGTAGGTAGCGACAAACTTGAAACTCGGGTTAGTTTGATTTCCAGTGAGGTAAACGTCATTTCCAACCACCTCAATAGCACGTACGTCCGTACTTCTAATGCTGTCTGCCATCGCGACCGCGACGCCATTCTTCCAGTACGTAGCTACCCAGCTTCCGTTCTTCTTGATTTCAGTACCTGATACGTGTACATCGTTTCCGACAACCGCTATGCCCGTGAAATAAACATACTTGCCGGGAAGCGACCAGGGAATGGCAACACCATTTTTCCAGTATTTACCAGCTTGGCCCTCGTAACCCACCACATATATTTCAGGCGTATAGGTGAACGTTGGGCCAGGAGTGCTGCCGTTTACGACCACTGCTCCAGTTCCTGCTTTTGCAGGTACCCTCACCGTTAAGCTTGTCGCTGTGGCAGACTGTACAGTACCTTGTACGCCATTAAAAGTAACGATGTTATTTACAGCAACGGCGTCAAAATTGGAGCCGGTGATGGTTACCAGGGTATTGAATCCACCTTTCATGGGTGCAATTGAGGTAACGGTGGTGTTTAATGGCAGGACCGAATAGATCAGCTGACTTGAGGCTACTTTGCCTTTTACGCTGATGACCACGGCTACTGGCCCGGTACCTGCATCGGCTGGTACAACGACATCCAACTGGACAGCTGTTGCTTGATTGATCGAGGCTATTTTTCCATTAAAGGTCACTACGTTGTCGCTTTTTTCAGCGCTAAACTGAGCACCTTGTATGATCGCGGTTGAACCGGGAAGCCCTGCATTTGGGGAAATGGAGATTGCCTGGGGGATCGGCTGCTCGTCGTCGTCCTTGCATGAGGTAACAGCGAAGAGCAACAACGGGAGGACTATAAGAATTCTATTAAGAGCAGATTTCATAAATCTAAGATGGATTACGTCAAAGATAGACGGAACTAGTTCAGTGCAATGAACTTTTTTCTGGTGTTATTTTAAATGCCGCCATTCTGATAAGCATAGATGCTTTGATTTTGGTGCACTCAAACGAGGAGGTAGAAAGGCAGCCCGATCCAAGGGTCCTTCGGCGGGTACTGGTGAAGTTGTTTAGAAGGGTTGCAGTTACATAAAATGTTTCGCTATCGGAAAGCGGGCGGACGCTCAGGATGACGGACCTTGAAACAGGATGACGATCTTAAAAGTGTTCCAAAACCAAAAATATTAACCAAATTGATCATGCTATATTCAGCGGCGATCAGTAACAACTACTAACAACCAATCATGAATAGAAGGAATTTTTTACATACAAGCGCGCTGGCCTCATTGGCCACGACGGCTTTGCCGTTGGGTGCAAACGCTTTTGTTCCGGCCCACAACTGGGACGGATACGACTTCGGACGTGGACCTGCCATTACAGACCGTTTAAACCAAGGGCCTTTTCCCACTTATGCGCCGGAAGATGTTGTTCCCGGTGCGGATGTGATCATGGCTACTACGCCATCGAAAAAACGAGTGTCAAATTATGGGATGGGCATGACAACCTACCTGTGTGATGAAGCAGGACCGGCCCATAAAGAAAATGAACCCGTGGAGAAATCACTGGAAAAACTCGTCAGCCTGTCACTTGGTGACGTTCTGTACATGCGCCTCGATTGGCGCGATATTCAAAGCAAACCTGGAAGACTTGATTTCTGTAACCACTGGAAGATTGCGTTTGATTTAGCTAAACAATACAACAAGCGCATTGGATTGCGTGTTCAACTCATGAGTCCCGATATCGAACCACAGTCGATGCCTGACTTTCTAGTTGACAAAGTTCCTCTTTATAAGTTTGGCAAGACAAACGAGATCGGCCTTCCAGGCAAAATTCAGTTTGCCCCTCAATTTGATCATCCTGCTTTTATGAGTGCCTTACAGGAAATGGATGGATTGCTTTCCGACATGTATAACGGACATCCTCAGGTTGAATTTGTGGATACGTACATGTATGGATTTTGGGGTGAAGGTCACACCTGGCCATTCCCGGATAAAAATCCGTTTCCCGATTATGTAACTGCCGAAAGCACCTTTGTCGACATATTTGAAATGCAGTGTGCCAATTGGAAAAATACACCTTTGCTGACAAACACTCAGCCCGACTACAGCAGAGTAGGCAATTCTGAAATTGTTGATCGCACGATTCGGTCCCACAACTGGCTTCGGACAGACACGATTTTCATCGAGAACATGCAGATTGAAAGCCTGAGCAACAGGCCTCCCTGGATCGGTGCACTTGTTGAAAATGGGATCTCCGACGGAACTCCCGACACCCTAAAAATTTCAGAAGGTGTGACCCGTTCAGATAGTATCATTGCACACGCAAAGGATGTTGGGCCTCATTATTTTTCATTGTGGAATTGGCACAAGATCCAGGCTGAACGCCTGCAAAATTATTACAAACAGTATCCCGATGCGCTTGATGATTTATCATTGTCGATTGGATACCGTGTAAGACCGTCATGGATTTGGTCCTTTGAAAAAGAGGGGAATCCCGGCATTGTGCTGGGCCTTGTTAACGATGGTGTAGCAGGTGTGCCAGGCGCACTGCGCATTTCAATTGTAAGCAGTACGGGACAAAAGCTTGCCGAAGGAAGTTTAGATCCAGGATATCCACTTCCCGGAAAAGTACGACAGGCTATGTTCCTTCTTCCAAAAGGGACGGTTATTGAAGGCGTAAAAATGTATGCGGAGTTAGAGGTGAAGGGTAGGCGATACAAAGTAAAATGGGCGTGTCATCAGAAGACAGAGGAGGATGGGGCACTGATACTGCGGAAGAACGTGTGAGATATTATGAATTATGAATGAAAGGCAACTCCACCGTAGGTGAAGTTTAGGAAGCACCGCGAAGCGATCTTGTATTCCATTCATAATTCATAATTACCTAAAGAAGCTTCCGACGGAGATCATCAGGAGCATCGATTCTTCTTTAGATCTCCCTGCGCTTATATTAAAGGAAAACTGTTCGCGGAATGGGGTAACGTAAAATCCGCCGCCGTAGCCGTAGTGCCAGTAATCGGCTGTTTCATCATCTGAATCGGCCCATACTTTACCTAGATCGTAAAATCCTCTGATTCCAATTTTTAATGGAATGAATGTATTCCTTGTTTCTGTGATTTGCCATCTAAGCTCTGAATTGAAGAATGCCCTCGCGTCGCCGGTAAATCTATTACGCTTGAAACCTTGAAGGTTGTTCAATTGTCCCAATGACAATAATTTATAAAACGGAAGTTGACCGTGTGTAGCTCCTCCGCCCAATCTAATTCCTACTGTTAAGGGATTTTTAGCGTACG
>Ga0193753_10000951_pt1 | contig 26063 bp, 38 predicted proteins | sample H1c2metaG_FD_144925 | JGI IMG/M metagenome (GOLD analysis project Ga0193753, IMG submission 144925) | Soil microbial communities from a riparian zone of the East river system, Colorado, United States - H1c2 | ecosystem: Environmental > Terrestrial > Soil > Riparian zone | place: USA: East... | reverse complement strand
GCCCCGGTGCGTCAAGGGGAGTACACTGAGGCCGTCCATGCCGGTTGAAACCTCGACACACGTGTCTGCCGAACAGGATGGACGCGTGTTGTCCGGTGCGGCCGACTCTGGCGCAACGACTGAGGCGCTGCAGGAGGTCATGGACCGTCATGCCCCCGAGCCAGAGACGGCCCCCGCCACGGAGGCCACGCCCGCCACGCCGATCGCCACAGAACCCGTCAAGGAAACCCGCGGGCGGCAACGTTTCTCCGAACTGACGGAACAGCGCAAAGCCGCGGAGACGCGCGCGGAGGCAGCGGAACGCGAGCGCGAAGCCATTGCCCGCGAACGGGACGAGCTCAAAGCGCGACTGGCCCAGCCCCCACAGCCAGCGCGGGAACCGGAGCGTCCCGCCGCGCCCGTCTACACGCGCCCCGAGCCCGATGTCAACGAGGTCGGCACCAAGTACGAGACGTACGAACAGTTCACGCGCGATCAAGCGCTCTGGGTGCATGAACAGCAGGCGCAAGCGTTCGACGGCCGCATCCAGCAGGCGCTCGAGCGGGATCGGTATCAGCGCACGTTCACTGACACCGTGGAGCGGACACGCGCGAAGGGCCGCGAGACGTATGCCGATTTCAACGTGCACGCGCTGAACGGTCCCGGCGCGCAGGTGCCAATGAGCGGGGATCGTCTGGAAGCGATCATCCACCATCCGCAGTCAGAGCATCTGCAGTACGCGATCGGCAAAGATGCCGCGTTGGCACAACGGTTGGCGACGGTGGGCCCGATTGAATTCGGAATCGAGCTTGCCAAGCTCGTGCCGGCGTCGACCGGGAACGGCCACGCGCAGGCCCAGACGTTTCACGCCCCGGCGCCCATGCAACCCGTCGGGAGTGGGAGCCGTACCACCGTCACCCCGTCTGCGGACTTGGCGGGCAAAGGCTTCGACTTCGACAAGAGTGGGTATCGACAGCGCCGGGCGCAAGAGCGCGGCGTGAAAGGACGTTACACGTAGGTTCGCGTCGGAATTCTGCCCGTCATCCTCGCCTCTCCGGCCTCGAGGACGCTACGGGCACCCGCTGACTGCGATGACACCCCTTGTAGCCGGGAGGGTGCCGTCTAGAAGGTAGGTGCCCTGTGCCCCCTCCGCCCAATACGCTGCTCACCAACGACATCATCACGTACGAAGCGCTGGACGTGCTCGAGAACACGAACAGCGTGCTCATCAATCTGAACTCGGAATACTCGGACGATTTCGAGTTCGGCGGCGCCGTGCTCGGCCAGACGCTCCGCATCCGCAAGCCCCCGCGCTATCTCGGTCGGCTCGGCCAGGCGGTGCAGATCGAAGCGATCACCGAGACGGAAGTGCCCCTCACGCTGTCGTTCCAGCGCGGCGTGGACACGCAGGTCAGCTCCCAGCAGCTCATGCTGGACATCGACAACTACCGCAAGCGGGTCCTGGCGCCGCAGATTGCGCGGCTGTCGAATCTGATCGATCAGGACGTGTGCAACCTCGCCCAGGGCCTCAATGAGTTTGTCGGCACGCCAGGCGTCACGCCGTCGTCCCTGACGACCTACGGGCTGGCCAAAGTCAAGCTGGACAACATGGCCGCGCCGCCGGAAGAGCGCAACATGTTCCTGAATCCGATCGCGGATTTCACGCTGATGGACAACCTGAAGGGGTTGTTCAACGCGACGAAGGCGATCTCGTCCCAGTACAACAGCGGCTCCATGGTGCAGTCGAACACCATCGGCGCCGACTGGTACATGGATCAGAACATCTATGTCCAGACCGTCGGCGCGCTCGGCGTGTCGACGCCGATCGTCAGCGCGGTCCCGGCCTCTGGCGCGAGCACGATCACCACGACCGGCTGGCAGTCGGGTGTGTCGACGCTCAACGCGGGCGACAAGATCAGCTTCGTGTCGACCACGACCCCGGTCAACGGGATCAACCCGCAGTCGTTCTCGTCCACCGGCCAGACGATGCACTTTGTCGTCACCGCGACCACGAGTGACACGACCGGGACCATGGTCATCCCGATCGGCCCGGCGATCATCGGCCCCGGCTCGCAGCTGCAGAACGTCACCAACCTCCCCGCGGTCAATACCCCGGTCTACGTGTGGGATACGCCCGCGGCGTCCTTCGCGACGATCGTCGGCAAGCAGAGCCCGCAGAATCTCGCGGTCCACAAGGACTTCGGGACGATCGCGATGGTCGACATGCCGCTGCCTGGTGGGACCGACAAGGCGTATCGCGCCGCGTCACGGAAGAGCGGGAAGTCGATCCGGGTCATCCGCGATTACGTCGCGCTGACCGATCAATGGCTGCAGCGCATTGACGTGCTCTATGGCACGGCGGTCCTGCGGCAGGAACTCGGCGTCGTTGTGGCGGGCTAGTCCGTCAGAACCGTGAACTCGGGGCCGGGCTACGACCCGGCCACTCCAGAAGGGTCAAGGGAAAGACATGCCACTTGCGATTACGACGCTCGCCGGCGCGAAACTGACGAACGATACGACCATTCGCCTCACCTCCGCCACCGGCATCGCGAACAAGATGCTGGCGATTGTCGATGACGAATACATGCGCATCACCAGCGTCGGGCTCTCCCCCGTCGTGGGGGTGGTCCCGGGGTATCACGGCACCACGGCCGGCCCGCATGGCGTGCTCGCGCCGGTCATCTACGGCTATCCGATCGACTTCGTGAACATCAGCGGGCCCTGGTCGCTGAGTTTCGGCGTGGACGGGGCGATCACGGGCCCCGGCGGTGTGGGCACGGTGCCGGTGTCCGACATGTTCATCTTCCTGACGAAGGCCACGGCGGGCGCGTATACGCTCGTCGGCCCCGCGCTGGATCAGAACAACCGGATCACGTTCATCTCGAACACGGCCGCCGCGCACACGATCACGTATACGGCGGGCTTCTTCGGCAACACGACCGCCAGCGATGTGGCGACGTTTGTCGCGGCGGTGGGGTCCAACTTTACCGTCCAGGCGACGGGCGGGGTGTGGGTCCCGGTGGCGGTCGGCGGCGTCTCCGTCGTGATTGCGTAGGTCATCACGGGCCGCACGCAGTTGAGGGGTGCGGCCCCGTTTTCGCGAAGGAGTGAGCACACATGGCAGCTTCCGCAGGCGGCGCCTTTCTCCCGGGCGCGGATTACGACCTGACCGGCACGGTGCGGATCCCCGGTCAGTTGCAACCCCTCACGTTGATGCCGGTCAACGGGGCGATTCCGATCTCGACCGGCCTCGTGAAACTGACGAAAGGGTCGATCGGCGCGTATACGCTCGCGGCCCCGAGTGCGGCGCAGGAAGGGACCGAACTCCGGATCGTCGCCGGGTCGGCGTTCGCGCATGTCGTGACGGCCACCGGCCTGATCAACGACGGCGTCACGGGCGGGGCGAAGAGCACGATTACCTTCGGGGCGTTTGTCGGGTCCAGCATCAGCCTCGTCGCCATCACGACCGCGGGGGCCGTGACCGGCACGTGGTACGTCCTGGCCCTCAACGTCGCCCCTGTCACCTAGGAAAGGATCGACATGGATCTCTCGATGTTTACCCCGGAGCAGATCGCCGCGCTCAAGGCGCAACTGGGCACCACGGACGTGTCCGGGCGGTCGCCGATCAAACCGCGGCAGCTCAACGATCTCCGCTTGCTCCCGACGAAGGATGATCCGCGGCCGACGTTCTTTATGTCCGCGGAAACGCCGCGCACCGGTGAGGACTTCTCGAAGACGGCGCAGTATCCCCGGCTGCTTTGGCACAGCAACGGGGACGAGATCACCGTGACCGATGCGACGCAGTACACCGCGCGCGTCGCGGAAGGCTATCTCTCCGTCGCGCCCGCGAATGCGGTGGCGCCGGATCCCATGGAGGCCATGCGCGCCGCCCTCGAGGCGCTGTCGCCCGAGGACCGCGCCCTGATGATCGAGGCCCAGAATCAGGACCGAATGACCGCGCTGCGCAACAAACTCTCCGCGTTGTCGCCCGAGGAGCTCGAGGCGTTGCTGGCCGGCGTCGACACGAAACCCGCGAAGCGCAAAAAGGAGCAGGTGGCATGAGCACGTATCCGAAGCTGCTGTTCAAAGACGGGGTGGAGCGCTCGGTGCAGTCGCCGAGCGACCAGGCCGCGGCTGAGAAGGACGGGTTTACCGATCCCTCCGCGAAGCCCGTGGCCAAACCGAAAGCCGCGGACGTGAAGACGCCCGCCAGTCCCGCACGCCATGAGCCGCCACCCCGGAGCGAGGGCTGAGTGACGCACGCGTGTGGGTGTCCGGGCCCGTGTCCGTCGGTCGTGCGGGGGCGGGCCGTGCCCTGGATCACGGCGGTGCAGTGGGCGGCGTTGTCCGAGGCGAGTCGGCAGGCGATCGAGCGCCTGCTGTCGCCGGGCCACGAACCGCCGCGCGGGACGGCGCCCTACGCGGTGCCCGACGTGCCGGAGTGCGAGGATCCCCCCCGCTGCACCCTCTGCAGGCGCCCATGGTAACGCGGAGGGACCCGTAGATGCCGGCCAGTACCGTGCGGGCGATCGGGACGGATGCGCTGATGGAAATCGGCGTGCTCGAACCCGGGGACACGATGAGCCCGGCGCAGGGCGCGATCGTGTTGCGCCGGTTCCAAATGCAATTGGATGCGTGGGCGGCGGATCGGCTCACGCTCGCAGTCCAGGCGCGGACGCCGGCCACGCTCCCGCCCAGTACGAGCACGCTGACGCTGGGCCTGGTGGGGGCGGATGTGACCATGGCGCGCCCCGTCTCGCTCAACGGCGTCTCGTATCTGATCCCCGGCGCAAGTCCGACGGTGGAAGTGCCGCTCGGGATCTGCGATGAGGATGCCTACGCCGCGATCAGCATCAAAAGCCTGCCGTCGGCGCTCCCGACGTTGTGCTTTTACCAGACCTCGATGAGCACCGCGCTGGGCTCGCTGTTCGTCTGGCCCCAGGTGACGCAGGCCGTGTCGCTCGTGATCTACAGCCCGCAAGCCATCGGGATTCCGTTGGCCTTGACGGACCTCATCATCGGGCCGTCGGGCTATGCGGAGGCGTTTCTGTATCAGCTCGCGCTCCGGCTGTGCAGTCCGTTCGGGGTCGCGCCGCCGCCGACCCTTAAGACGATGGCGGATGAGTCCTTCGCGACGATGAAGCGCCCGAATGTGAAGCCGGGGATCCTCGGGCTCGATCCGGCGGTGACGCACCGCACCAATGCGAGCACCTACAACGTGCTCAGTGACTCCGGAGGGAGCCGATAAATGAACGGCAATGTCGCCCGCTACAACGTTTGGGTGCCGGTGGTGCCCAGCGATACGGCGCCCTTCATCCTGGCCATGTCCAGCACGGGCGAAACGGTGCTCCCCTGTGACGCGCTCTGGGTGGGGGGCGCGGGGATCGTCGCTGCCGTGATGCAGAACGGCACGGTCGTCAACTTTACCTGCGCGGCGCCGACCCTGCTGCAGATCGCGGCCATCCGCGTGAACTTCACGACCACGACCGCCACCTTGATGGTCGCGCTCTACCAGCGGTAAGCATGAAGTATCCGGGGCTTGTGGGCATCAGCTACCAGTCAGCCAGTTATCTGGCCGATTCGGAGCGGTGCGTCAATTTGTACGTCGAAAAGAACGAAACCCCGAACGCGCCGAGTCCCTACTGTTTGCTGCCCACGCCGGGCTTTGCGGACGTACTCACCGTCCCGGAAGGGCCCATCCGTGGCGAAATCGGGGCGGTGAATGGGCGCGGGTTCTTTGTCGCGGGCTTCCGGCTCTATGAAGCGTTTCTGGCGGGCGGGGTGTGGAGTGCGACCGCCCGCGGCACCGTGGCTTCGGATGCGAATCCGGCGACGCTCTGTTGGAACGGGCCCAACGGCGGGGAACTGTTCATCACGAGCGGCGATGTGGGCTACATCCTCACGCTGGCGACGAATGTCTTGACCGTCGTGCTGCCGTCGGGCGCGACGATGGGCGCCTTTCTCGATGGCTACTTTCTCGCGCTCGATGCGTCGACGGCGACACTTCGAATCTCGGATCTGCTCGATGGGTTGACGTGGGATCCGACGCAGATCGCGCAACGCACGGCCGGCGCCGATCCGTGGATCGCAATGACCGTGCTCCATCGGGAAATCTGGCTCCAGGGCGGGCAGACCAGTGAGGTCTGGTACAACGCGGGCAGCTTCCCGTTTCCGTTCGCGCCGATCCAGGGCGCCTTTCTCGAGCAGGGCATTGCGGCGCCGTTCAGTGCGAATCGGGATGTGGCGCCGCTCGTGTGGCTCTCCTCGAATGCGCAGGGCACCCGCATGGTGCTGATGTCCCAGGGCTACACCGGCCAGCGGGTGAGCACGCACGCGATCGAGCAGGCGATCACGCGCTACGCCGTCGTGTCCGATGCCGTGTCGTTCGGGTATCAGGAAGATGGCCACACGTTCTATGTGCTGTCGTTTCCGACCGAAGACGTGACGTGGACGTATGACGTGACCGAAGGCGCCTGGGGCGAACGCGGCTATTGGGACACGACGACGAGCACCTATGAAGCGCTCCGCGTCTTCACGCACGCGATGATGTTCGATCAGCACATCGTCGGGGACCGCGCGACGGGCACGCTCTACCGGCAAGGGCTCGACTTGTTCACCGACGTGGACGAGGCCGCGATCCGGCGCCTGCGCCAGCCACCGCGCATCAGTCAGGGCCAGACGCGGCTGACCGTGCGCAGCGTGCAGCTCGTGATGGATGTGGGGATCGGCCTGAGCGGGACGAGCAGCACGCCGGGGTTCGATCCGCAAGTCATGCGCCGCACCTCACGCGACGGGGGCAAGACGTGGGGCCCGGAGAAGTGGACCTCCGCCGGGAAACTCGGCGAGTACAACACGCGCGTCGTCTGGCAACCCTGTGGCCAGGCGCGCAACTACGTCGACCAGTTCATCTTTACCGACCCGGTGCCGTTTCGCGTCTCGGATGCGGAAATCGAGCTCACCGTGGGGACGAGCTGATGGCGCCGATTGCCCCCGTCCCGCGCCGCACGGTCGTGACCGAGCAATCGCGCCTGGTGAATCCCGACTGGGATCGGTGGCTCCAGACCATCCAGGTGGCGCTGACGGCCGCGCAGAGTGCCGGCGTCTTTGCGAACAATGCGGCCGCGCTCGCCGGCGGGCTCGCGATCGGCCAGGTCTATCAGACCGTGACCGGGGAACTGCGGATCGTCGTATGACGACGCGCGTGCTCGACCCGTCGGAATATGACCGGCTCACGCCCACGACGCTGGGTCCCTACGTGTCGCTCTTGCCCGCCGAGACGCGCGTGATTGTCATCGAGCAGGACGGCGCGTTCGTCGGGCATCTCGCGGTCCTGCCGATGTGGCACACCGAAGGGCTCTGGATCGCCCCCGCGCATCGCAAGCGCGGCCGGGTCTTGCGCCGGTTGCTGCAGGGGCTCGGGTGCACGGTGCGGGACTTGGGGATTTCGACCGTGATTCCGGGGGCGGATACCGAGGAAATGCGGACGATGCTGCAGGGGCTCGGCGCGCAGCCGCTGCCCGCGCTGTTGTTTGCGCTCAACGTGAAGGAGTGTCCCTCATGCCACCCCTCGTAATTGCGGCCGGGATTGCGGCGGGCGCGGCGCTCGGGGGCGCCAAAATGCAGTCCTCTGCGGCGAACAAGGCCGCGAAGGAGCAGCAGGCCGCCACGGACAAGGCGCTCGCGGCCCAGCAGCAGGCGAATGCCCCCTATATGCAAGTGGGACAGCAAGCGGCCGCACGGCTCGCGTCGGGGCAGGCGATGGGCAAGCCCTATACGCAGCAATTCGGCGGGCCCGGTGGCAGTAACGGGTTTCAGGCGTTCCAGCCGCAAGCGCAGGGACCGCCGCCGCAAGGGCCGCCACCGGGCCCGCTGAGCGGCTTGGGCCAACCGCCCCAGGGTGGCATGGGCGCCTTCGCGCAAGGGGTCGGCGGCATGGGCGGACAGATGGGCATGAAGCCGCCACAGGGCCAGATGCCGCCACAGCAAGGCCAGCCGCCCCAGGGCGGCATGGTGATGATGGAGGGCCCTGACGGGTCACGGAAGGCGGTTCCGCAAGCGGCTGTGCAAATGGCGATGCAGCGCGGCGCGAAAGTGGTGCAGGGCTAATGGGTTTCTGGGAGGACAACGCGGACATCTACGAGCAGGGCGGCGTGACCGGCGGCGCCGGCATGGCCACGCTGGCGCAGGGCCTCGCTCAAGCCGGGCAGCAGATCGGCGCGCAGACACAGCAGGCGCCCGCGTTCAATCCCGGTCAGCAGGTGGGGCACGACGGCACGATCAACGGGATGAACCGGGAGCAGTATCGGGACGCCTGGCAGGCCAGCGGCGCGCAGTCCATGGAGGACATGAACAAGTTCATCGCGGCCAACGGCGGCACAGTGCAGAGCGGCAACGGCACCGTGATGACCCCGTTCGGGGAATCCATCGACATGCTCAAGGGCGCGCGCGGTGCGGCGGCCGGTGGTCCCGCCGCGTCCGCGGCCTGGGGCGGGATCGGCGACGGCGGCGCGGCGCCCCAGGGCGGGGCACAGTCGCCCGGGGGACTGGTCGCAGCGCCAGGTGGGGGCGGCGCCCCAGGTGGCGGAGGGGGAGGCATCGGCGCGCCCGGAGGCTGGGACGGCACGAAGTACACGAGCACGCCGCTGACCGCCGCGACGGCCTACACGCCGCAGAGTGTCGCGGGCCCCGCACCCTTGAGCCTGGCGCAATTGTCGCAACCCGCCAACGTCACCGCCGATCAGGTCGGCCCGGGCACCCAGGTCCAGGCCGGGACGGTCCAGACCGGCGGCACGGTCAGCGCGGATCAGGTCACCGGCCCGCAAGCCCTGACCGCGGCGCAGCTCGCGAATCCGGATGCGCTCCACAACCTGACCGAGGCGGAGCTCCAGGCGGACCCGTCCTATAACTTCCGGCTGAAACAGGGCCTCGGGGCGCTGCAGTCGTCCGCCGCCGCGAAAGGCCTGCTGCATACGGGGGGCACGCTCAAGGGGTTGCAGGACTACGCCGGCGAGTCGGCGTCGCAGGAATATGCGGCGGCCAACCAGCGCGCGCAGCAGACCGCGCAAGCGAACATCACGAACACGGCGAACACGACCGGCCAGAACAATCAGGCAAACGCGCAAGCCTACGGCCTCACGAACCAGTATCAGCAGCAAGCACAACTGGCGAACCAGTCCGCGAACCTGAACGCGGGGCAGTTCAACTCAAGCCAGCAGCAGCAGGCGAATCTGGCGAACGTCGGCAACCAACTGCAGGCGGGGCAATTCAACAGCGCGCAGGGCCAGCAGGCCGCGCTGGCGAATCAGTCCGCCAACTTGAACGCCGGGCAGTTCAACGCCGGGATGAACTTCAATACGCAGCAGGGGAACATCAGTAACCAGCTCGCGGCGTACAACGCGTATCAGCCCCTCGCGCAGCAGAATGCGCAGTTCAACGCCGGGCAGCAAGCGAGCGCGGCCCAGAACAACTTTGCGAATCAGTTTGCGGTGGAGCAGGGGAACAACGCGAACGCGCAGAACGCGTGGCAGGGCAACACGAATGCGCAGCTGGGCCAGGGCGGCTTGAACAATCAGGCGAACATCGCGGCGGGGCAGCTCGGCCTCGGCTACGCGCAGAACGCCACGACGCAGCAAGGACAAGCGAATCAGTACGCGCTCGGGATGGGGAATCTCGGCGTCTCGCAGGGACAACTGGGCTTGGCGCAGAGCGGGCAGAACTTCAATCAGGGCTTGCAGACGTTCAACGCGAATCAGGGCGTCTACCAGTACAACAACGATTCGAACTTCGCGCAGAATCTCGCGCTGGCGAACCTCGGGCAGAACTCGGCCCAGAATGTCGGGAACCAATCGTCCAATCTCTACGCGAACCAGGGCGCGGCGAACGCGAATGCGGGCATGGCCGGCGCCGGCGCGTGGAGTGGCGCGCTGAACACGATCGGGAATACCGCCGGCCAGTACTGGGCGAACAACCAGCCCTACGCCGGATCCCCTTACTCGGCATAGCCCATGGCCCAAGCTGATTACGGACTCGTGCAGCCCAGCGTGAAGCTGAACACCCCTTTTGAGAATCTGTCTCAGGTGTTGCAGCTCCGGAACCAGCAGGAGAATGCGCGGGGCCTCGCGGAGCAGCGCGCCGCCATCGCGGAAGAGCGGAAAGCGCGCACCGACAAGATCCAACAGGAGAACACCGACCGCCAGGCGACCGGGGAGGCCATTCAGCAGGGCGGCGGCGTCCGCGGCACGACACTCGACTGGGCGCGCGCCAATGCGCCGAACACGGTCCCGTCCCTGACGGAGTTTTTCGATAAGTCGGACGAGAAGGCCAACACGATCAAGTCCGCGCGGCAGAAGATTGCGGCCGATGAAGCCGACTTCATGGGCGACGTGGCCGATTCGATCCTGAAGCACGGCGCGACGCCGGGCGCGCTGAAGCTCGGCATGGATTACACCGTCGAACACTTCCCGGACTACGCCGAGCAGACGCAGCAACTCGCCGCGCAGTTGCAGAATGCCCCACCGGAGCAGATCAAAGCGTTCCTCGAGCACGTGCGGGATAGTTCCCCGTCGCGGCGCACGAAGGACAGTGCGCCGACGGCCGCCTCGATGGCGATGGCGGCGGCCGGCGGGGATGCGCAGGCGGGCACGGCGCTCCAGTTGCTGAATCCCGTGAAGCCGGAGAAGGCGCCCGCACTCGGGAGTTTCGAGGACTACGTCACGCGGTTTGCGGCGGATCGGAAGCTCAATCCGGCCACGCTTTCGGCTGGGCAGATTCGCGCCGCAAAGGTCCAGTACGAAGCCGCCGGCCGGGCACCGACGACGGACACTGAACCGCTGGTGTCCATCATGGGTGCAGACGGACAGCCCGTGCTCGTGCGTCGCTCGCAGGCCGAAGGCAAGCGCCCCGCGAGCACGCGGGAACAGGGTCGTCCGGTCACGGCGAACGACGCGTCGGATCTCGCCGACTTCGATACGTCCCTGGATGAACTCGCGGCCGTGCGCGCGGCGATTAGCCCGACCGACAGCACTGGGATCGTGGCGCGCGCAGCGGCCACCGTCCCGTACGTGACGCAGATCACCGGCTGGGGCGCCGATGCGAAGAAGCGGCAGGCGGTGATCGATCGCGTCAAGCAGGTGATCGGCAAAACACTCGAGGGCGGCGTGCTCCGCAAAGAGGACGAAGCCAAATACGAAAAGATTTTGCCGAACATCGGCGATTCGCCGGAGGTGGCGAAGGCGAAACTGGACGGGCTTGATGCCGCCATTGCGAAACGGAAGGGCCGCCGCCTGGATGCGCTCACGGATGCCGGCTATGACACCGGGAAGTTCACCGCGCGCACGCCCAAGCCGACGACGATCGGACGTTTCACGGTGGAAGTGAAGTAATGCCGCAGTACCACATCACGGATCCGCAGAGCGGCCGTGCGGTGACGCTGACTGGGGACAGTCCGCCGACGGAAGCCGAGCTGACGGAGATTTTTGCCAAGCTCGGACCAGCGGCGGCGAAGCCTGCAGACAAGGTGGAAAGGTCCGCGCTCAGCCGTGGTGTGTCCGGTGCGTGGTCGCAGCTCAATCCGATCGCGATGGCAGAAGGCATTGGGCAAGCGGTCGCGCATCCGATCAATACCGGCAAGGCGTTGATCAGCGCGCAAGTCGATCAAGGTCGACAGGCGTGGGATCTCGCGAAGCAGGGACGGTATACGGAAGCGGCCGGCCATGCGGGCGCGGCGGCTCTGCCTATCCTCGGGCCCGCCGCGGCGAACGTCGGCCAGCGCATCGCGGACACGGGCGACATTGCCAGGGGTGTCGGGGAAGGCGTGGGCATGATCGGCGGAATTCTCGCCCCAGGCGCCCTCGCGCGCGCGCGCGGCGTGAGCGTGCCGGCGGTGGCGCGGCCGACGAATCCGGCCGCCGTGGAGGCGCTGGCGTTTGCGGAGTCGCATGGCATCCCGGTCGACGCCGCGCTGGCCTCCGGCAACAAGGGGGTGGCGGCGCTGCAGCATGTGGTGGATCGCTCGCTCGGTGGGTCCGTGGTGGCGGGGAAAGCGCAAGCGGCGCAGGCCCAGCGGCTCGGGGCGGTCGGAGAGCAGCTCGCCGAGCGAGGGCATCGCGGATCCGTGACGGTGGAGCAGGCCGGGCAAGGCGTCAAGGATGTCGTGCTCGAGAACGTCCGCCAGCACGCCGGGGACGCGACGACCGCCTATGACAAGCTCCGCGCGATCGAAGCCGATCCCGTGCATCGCAAGACGGTCCAGACCGGCACGCGCGTGGACACCACGCACACGCCGACGGGCGCCGTCGATGCCGCTGGCCGCCCGATCTCACAAGCCTCGACCACGCGCGTGCCGGTCATGGAGGAGATCCAGTTGCCGGTCGATCTGCGCGCCGTCAAGGCGTCCCTGAAGCCGATTCACGACGAACTGATGGCGCGCTATCCGGTGGCGCAGCAGGAAGCCTCCAAGGGGCTCAAGGCGCTGCAGAACATCGTCAACGGGCCGGACTATTCGCCCCTCTCCACGGTCGACGCCAATCTCGGCGCGATCAAGTCGATTGCGCGCTCGGATCTACCGGAACTCCGATCCGTGAGTCAAGGGACCGCGGCGGGCGCGGTGAAGCATCTGGACGCGATTGTGCGAAAGACCGCCGCCGACGCCGGGCCGGAGGCCTTGCAGGCGCTGGAGTCTGGGCGCACGGCCACGATTGCCAAGTACGGCGCGGCCGACGTGCTCGATTCGCTCCAGGCGGAGCCCGTGCGCGTGCAGCGGGGCTTGACCGCGCCGGCCGACAGTGCCGTGGCGCATCTGCGGGCGGTCGCCAAGGAAGCCCCCGCTGAGCTCCCGAAGATTGGGCGCGCGGTGCTCGATGGCCTACTCGAGAAGGCGGCCTCGGGGGAGAGTGGCTTCGACCACGCGCAGCGGATCGCGGGGGACTGGCAGAAGCTCGGGCCGCAAACCAAGCTGCTGCTCTACAAGGATCCGGCCTACATCCACGAGCTCGACAAGTTTTTTCGGCTGGCGAAGATGGCGGCGCAGAATCCCAACCCGAGCGGCACGGCGCAGGCGGTGTCCGCGGCGGCACAAGGGGCGGCCATCTGGGCCAATCCGATCGCCGGGGTGAGTGCGCAGTTCGGGCTGGCGGGTCTGTCGAAGATCCTGCACTCCAAAACCGGGGTCGCGCTCTTGACGAAGGGGTTTCGGATTCCGATGGGGAACAAGGCGGGGCGGGCGGCGTGGGTCGCGGAGCTGGGCGCGCTTACCAGCCCCAGCGAATCCCGAACCCCAGCTCTAGAGTCAGCGCAATGACTGTCACGGTAAAGATGGTCATGACGGCCAGGGTCAGGACGACGCGGTACATGACCCACCACGCATCGAAGAGTCTAGCGGGCCACTCGATGAGCACGCGGCGCCAGTTCGGCATGGGAGAGGAAGAGTAGCACACATGGCCACCGGGACCCTGGCTCCTGCGTTCTGGTTCACCGCCCTGTCAGACGACGGGTTCATCGTCCCCGGGGCGCTGCTGTCGTTCTTTTTGAGCGGCACCAGTACGCCCGCGCCGGTCTATCACGACGCCGACTTGACGACCGCCTGGACCCAGCCCGCCGCCTGCGACGCGTCTGGACGCATCGTGATCTATCTGGATCCCGCCGTCGGCAACCTGAAAATGACGATCACGGACAGCCTGGGCGTGCCGTTCGGGCCGACCGTGGATCCCATCAGTCCGACCAATGCGGGCGCCTCGGGCGGGGTGGGGGCGTTCGCGTTCGACTTCGGGAGCAACAGCGCCGCGGAAGTCACCGCGACGAGCTACGCCGCGGGCGCCACCTACGACAAATTGCACCCGGGGACGAGCGTCTGGATCGTGGATTCCGGCACCCTCCTGGGGACCTACGTGCTCGAAGCCGTCGGCGTGCAACTCGTCGGCGGCACACTCACCGTCGCGCTGGTGAACCTCACCGACGGATCGCCAGATACCCCGATCGCGACCTGTGCGATCACGAGCCTCACCGGGCAGACCGCCGACAGCGCGGTCATTACCTTCCCGGGCGGCGGGACGGCGAAGAGCTACGGGATCAAAACGATTGTGTCCGCGAATAGCGGCTTCCTCATCGGCGCCCGGATTTTGAGAACCCTATGAACAAGGCCTGTCTGCTCCTCGCGTTGCTCTGGCCCGTCACCGTCGCGGCGCAACCGGCGCCGACCGTGGTCTCCAGTCTGCGGTCCACGTCGACCGCCGCGGGCTCGGTGAAAGTGGGATGCGCGCTGACCGGGCCCTGCACGGGTGGGCTCACGGCTGGCGCGCTGGACGTGGCCTCCGTGACCTCCGCCGGGTTCATTGAAATCGCGAGTAACGTGCCCGCCTCGCAGACGAACCGGCTGGTCAACAATGCCGGCACGCTGAGTTTCAACGGCGTCGTGCTGGCGACCGGCGCGAGTCTGAGCGGCACGCTGAATACGATCCCGGTGTTCACCGCGTCGAATGCGGTCGGCAATTCGATCATGACGCAGAACGTCGGCGCCACGATCCTGACGGTGGCAGGGGCGCTCAACGCGACGACGCTGGGCGGCGCGCTCTCGACGGCCGTGCAGCCGAATGTCACGACGATGGCCGCGCTGACCTCCATCGGGACGATTGCGACCGGCACGTGGAACGCGACGATCATCGGGCTCTCGAAAGGCGGAGCGGGCGTCAGTCTGGCGGGCACCGGCGGGGCCTCGCAATTTCTCCGACAGAACACGGTCGGCGGGACGATCACCGTCGTGCGGCCCGCGATTGCGGACCTGAGCGACGGCACCAACGTCGCGGTGCTCAATGCGACCAATGCGATGGTCCCCGCCGCGGGCGCGTCGCTGGTCATCACCCGGAACTCTGGGGTATCCAGTATTCGCGGCACGTCAGACTTAGCGTTGGATGGCAGTAGCGGCGCGGGCGGCTTGTATTTGAATGCGATTGGCACCGGGCCGATCGTGTTCGGGAACAAGTGGGGCGTCAACGTGGCGGGGGATTTCACCTTCGGGGCGTCCTCCAATATCGCGGACTCCAGCGGCACGCCGACGATTGCGACCGGGTTCGGCACGAGTCCGACCATCGCCGGGACCGATTACGCGTTCAAGGTGGTCAAGCAGGCCAATGCCTCATCGAGTGGCACGGTCAACTTTGGGCATACGTGGACCACGACCCCGATCTGTGTGCTGGCCACGAGCAATTCGACCTTCCCAGTAGTGGGTCTGACTAGCGCCTCGACATCATCGATCGGGTTCTCCTGGGTGTCGTCGGCGCTCGGGGCTGAGTTTTACGTGCTCTGCCGGTCCTATTGATGCGCGTGCCCCTGCTCGTGCTGCTCCTGCTCACGGTGCCGCTCGTCGCGCAGGAGGCGAAGGACACCGCGCCGGCGCTGACGCCGATCGAAACCCTGCGCGTCGAGAACCTCCGGCTCGAAAGCGTGATCATCCAGCGCGAAGTCGCCGACTGGCAGGCGAAGCGCACCACCTTGAAACAGGATCTGGAGCGGGATCGCGTGGGCTGGATCGTCAACACGGACACCGGGACGTTTACGAAAGCCCCTAAATGACCAACTGGCCCGAGCCGCTGACGATTACCCTCATCGGCGGCATGATCGTCACGGTCATCGGCTCGATTGTGACGGGCATTGTCGCCGTCATTACCGCGCTCCGCGTGACGGTGGTGAGTCGGCAGCAGGAGCTCACGCGGGGCGACCTCCTCACCGTCGCGAAGGACACCGAGACGATCAAGGGGCACGTCAACAGCGAAAAAACCGCGGCGGAGGGGCGGGAGACCGCGCTCAAGATGGAGAACCTGCTCCTCCGTGAGCAGCTCGCGCAGGAGAACGTCACCAAGCGACTGCTGGCGCAGGCCGCCGCGTTGGTGCCGGCGCTGGCCACCGTGCCGCAGGATGCGGGCGTGGTGCCCCAGGATCGCCGCGCTGAGGATCGCCCGCGGCCAACCGACGCGACACACACGGCGAAGGCGCCCGCATGAGTCTGCGGATCAACTGGCCGATGGGCGTCTTTCCCGCCGTCGCTCTGGATGCCTGGCAGGGGTGGATGGCCGTCCGCGAAGGCGATCCCCGGCACCCGGGCGCGCTCGTCGTCTACGTCTGGGACGGCACAGACCTGGGGCTGGCGCAGGAGTGGCGGCGGTGGAGTCTCAAGGCGGAGTCGCCCGCGTTTCCTGGCCTCTATGTCTTTGAGGCTCTGCTGTGGCTGGCGTATCACGACGGCGCGCGGCTGCAGCTCCGCAACCTCACGGCGGGGACGGTCCGGACATTTGATGCGCTCAGCAATCCGACCGCGTTCGGGGCGGGGTGCTTTGCGTACTGTGAGCCTGCGCAGCCCTACCGGGTGCTGAAGATCGATCTGCGGACGGGCGCGATCACGCAGCCGCGCCTGGGAGCGCCGACGGGGCTCTCGCGCATCCTGGATGATGGGCACGTCGTGACGATTGACGAAGATCGGCAGGCGCTGAACGGCGCGACGATCCCGGCCTTTGCCTATCCGCTCGCGGTGGGCGAAGGCCCGACGGGGGGCGTGCGCTGGGTGGCCGGCGGATTTACCGATCTGCTGTGGTGGCCGCTCGACAGCTTCACGCCGAAATGCGCGGTCGACGGCGATCGGTGGGCGATTGCCACGGCCGGGAGTGGGACGGTGCGGGTGTTCTGCGGGTCGTTCGAGGAGCTCGCGGATGCGAGTGCCCCGCCTGGCGTGCCGCCCAAACCGCCGCTGCCGCCACCGGAGCCGCCGCCGAAGCCCCCAATTCCGCCGCGCCCGCCCGATCCGCCGCCGCCCGCACCGTTTCTGCCCCCCGCCGCTCGATTTGGAGGTCACATGGATGTCTACGCACGACTCAACGGAAAGTACATCGGCGTCGATCCGAGCGCGCCGGACACGCTCTATGCCGACCGCACCAAAGGCGACGGATGGGAGCGGATCAAACTGACGGCCCACGAGAACGGGCGCTTCGATGCGCTGCTCGTGGCTGGCAATCGTCAGCTGTCTTTCGGGCCGAACGGCCTTGAGCTTCGACCGGCGGGGGCGATCGGGGAGTGGGAACAACCCTTCTGCACGACGCAGCCCGACGGTACGAACCTCGCGTATCGCGTGCAGGACGGGACATTGGCCGGGCCGGTGCTCGTGCTCGAGGCCGCATGAATCTCGATCTGCCGCGGGCGCGTGTCTATGGCGGCGGGGGTGGGAGTACCGTGGGCGCGCTGGGCATCGACGGCCGCTTCTTCACGATGAACGGCCAGCCGTGGACCGCGATTGAAGCGTCCGACTTCAGCCTGTTCAAGCGGTATCTTGACCGCGAATCTGTCACACCGATCTTATTGCAGCGTCAAGAGATCGTCTTCAACTGTCTGAGAGTTTGGCTGCTCAATCAGTCGGTGATCGGGGGACGCAATGGCGGCTTCGACGGTAGTCGGATCCACCCCGCCGACTATCCGGATTTCTATGAGGCGTTGGGATCCTTCGTCAGCCTGTGTGGGCAGTACGGGATGGTGGTGGAGCTCACGGTGTTCACGCAGACGCAGACGCTGATGCCGAATCGGTGGGACCAGCAGCAGCATCTGGACCGCACGGCCGACGCGGTGCGCGGGCGCGGCCATGTCCTGCTCGAGCTCGTGAACGAAGGCGACCAGCACGACAACGCCGTCGCATCTGATCTGCGCCGGCCCGCTGGGGTGCTGATCTCGCGCGGTTCGAACGGCGCCGACAAGATGCCGCCGCGGCCGCCGTGGGATTACGAGCTCTATCACACGAACGACCTGGACGAGTTCCAGCGGAAGGTCGGCCACAACGCGATGGAACTCGCGGACCAAAGCGGGACGCCTTGCCTATCGAACGAGAACACCCGGTATCCCGATCGCGACCGCAACGCCGTGCACGCCTACGACGCCGCGATGGGCGGGGCGCTGCTGTGCGCGGGCAGCTGTTATCACTCCACGAGTGGCAAGTTTTCCACGCGGTTCGCGGACGGCCCGGAGCTGGAGTGCGCGAAGGCCTGGGTCGCAGGGGCCCGAAGCGTGCCGCTGGCGTTTCAGCGCGGGGCGTATCGGCATCGCGACGACCTGGAGGGTCCGGAGTGCATCCGGGCGTATACGCGGACGCTCAGCGACGGGCGTGCGCATCTCATTCGAATTCGGCCGTAACCCGACGTTCACAAAAGGAGCCTTCATGGCCAAGTTTGACATTGCGAAGTTCTTGCAGATTCTCGCGTTCGTCGGCCCCGCGGTCCTCGTCGCCGTGCCTGGCGGCGCCGCACTCGCGCCGCTGGTGCCGGTGATCATCTCCGCGATCGGGGACGCGCAGGCGATCAAGGGGGCCACGGGCGCGGAGAAGAAAGCGCACGTCCTGAAGATTGCGACTGCCGCCGTGACGGTGGCCAACAGCACCGGCAAGGTGCGGCTCAGCGAAACCGAGGTCGAGGACGTGGCGGGGAAGGGGATCGATGCGGTGATCGGCACCATCCATATCGTTCAGGGCGCGAAGGTGGTTCAGGCCGCGGCGTGACCGACTGTCCGATCTGCCGCTCGGTGCGATCCGTCGATGCGGATGGCTATTGCAACGCGTGCGGGAAGATGCCGCCTCGTCACGGACGCTCCGCTGGGAACCAGCGTTGCCCTGACGCTGGAGGGGTGGGACACCGTGACGGGGCGGCACTCGGACTGAAAGGCGGACGGGATGTACTTGAAACCGCTCCCGCAAACGGCGTTCTCGATTGTGCGGCGGGACATTGCGGAAGCGCGGGCGCAGGCCACCGAGGCCCGGGCGGAGTCGGCGCGCTATCGTGGCGTGATTGAACGGGCGCTCGGGCAGTTACGGGAGCCGCGGCCGGCGGTGTCACGGCAAGGGCTCAGCCCAATCGATCGCGCGATCCATGGGCTGAGCCTCGCGCTGGTCGGGTAGTTACCGCTTGGGTGCCGACGGATGGTTCGGCGGCACACACCCACCGTAGATGCTCGTCACCATGCCGGGCACCGTGCAGCGCACCGTGGCGGTCGGCAGCTGGGGCGTCGGCACCGGCTCCGGCTGCTGATCCGGGAAGATGATCACCGGGACGGGGGTGATCGCGCTGTCGTTCGGATTCATGTATCGCCGGAGGATCACCTGTCCAGTGTTGCAGGTGTAGACGATCCACGGATTCTTATCATAGACGGTCATGGACACCGGGCCCATCAACGCGCACGGCGCGTCTGACAGCGGCACATCCAGGTGCGCGCCTTTGAAGGCGAAAATTTTGTCCTGGGCATAGACGCCACCCGTGAACAAGCCGAGTGCGAGGACGACGCCGAGAAGAGTCGTGCGATTCATTTAGGACTGCTTTCTGTCTGTCACGGATTTACGCGGCCGTCCGCCTTTTTTGCCGTTCGCCCTTGCGGCGGCGGCTTTCTTCGGGCTCGTCTTCCCTTTGCTCGCCAGCCCGCCGAGCCGACCGAGCGCGACGGCGGCCGGATGTTTCCTAGCCACGATGCCCGCGCAGCTCCGTATACAAGCTGTCGATCATCGCGTCGACCACCGCCGCACCGCAGACCGCGCGGAGTGCCTCGACTGGGGGGAGCCCGGCTTCCACCAGGGCGGCGACTTTGATTGTGATGAGTTCGCTGGCCTTCATGTTCGCTCTCCGGTGGCTGCGTCGCTGCGTGAGTGCGTCGACAGAAGTGAGTATAAACCCACAGCGGTGTAGGGTCAAGCGAAATCGACAGACGGCAGGCACTCGCGGGCACTTTCTGGGCACTTTCGACTCTCCAAAAGAGCCAGAATGAGGCTTTTTGATGCAGTTACGAGGATCGGCCGATCCTGCGAAATCGCGGGATTCAGGCCACTTTTGTTCAATGTTTATGGGGTTTTTGAGTGGCGTCCCCAGCGGGATTCGAACCCGCGTTTTGGCCTTGAAAGGGCCAGTTACTTGGCAGCTAAGCGCCGTATTAACCTAGGTTTGGCGACGTTTGGCACTTTCGCGGGCACTTTCTTTTCCCGCTTGTCTCCCGACGGCCTCGGCGCTGGCGTCTCCGGCGCGTCCAGTTTCGCGACCGCACGCCGGTCAATTTCGGCCTGCGCCGCCTTCGCATAGCGGGCCGTCAACGGCGAGCCTGGCGCGTGCTGCAGGAGCCGCCCGGTGATCGCTTCGTTCCCCTCCGTCTTCGCAAAGACCACGCTCGCGAAGCTGTGCCGCAAATCCTTCTGGGTGCCGCACGTCTGCAGCTTCGCCAGACTCGTCCGGACCGCGTGACGCGCGGGACTGTCGACGTGGACCCCACCGGCCTCCAGGGCGGCGTCTTCGGCCGCGAGCGCGGCGCGCACCTTGGCCACCGCCTTCCGGACCGCTCGGCGGGTCGTGTTACTGCTCGCGGGCGTGAGCGTGGCCCAGAGCCCGGCGGCGTCGAAGGCGCGCAAGGCGATCACGCCACGGCTCGAGAGGGGCACGGTGCGGCGGGGAACGCCTTCTCCTTTGATGCGTTCGGGCAACCGAAGCGTCGCGGCCAGCGGGTCGAAGTCGCTGCGCACGAGCCGATCAATGGTCGCGAACGCCATCCCGGTATGCATCTCCACGGCGGCGATCAGGCGCGCGGCGCTTGGGACGGCCGGCGCGTGGGGTTTGTGCGAGCGGATCGCCGGCATCGCGTCCAGGATGCGATCGAGAATGTGGAGCTCGTCGGTCCCGCGGGCCTCGAGCGTGCTCGGCGCCGGGTTCTTGTACTTCTGACTGAACCGGACCGGGTTCCGCGTCGCCTGCGCGGTCGCGGTGAACGCGGCGAGCTCGCCCGGCGCGGCGCTCGGATGCTCCTGGCGCACGTCGCGCGCAATCACCCAATCGACGAACACGGCGAGATGATCGCGGCGCTTCTTGAGGCTCTGATCATCCAGGCCAGTCGCCGCACTCGGACGCCCCTGTCGGAAGCGGCGCTCCTGGTTCGTCGGCGTCGTACGCCACCGCTGCATCACGTCGTTCAACTCGATGGCCGCGATCCCCAACGTCGGGCGATCCGCGCCGAGCTCGTCGGCCCATCTCCACAGGTAGGTGACGCGCCGCGCGTCGGCGCCGCTGTCGGCATAGTCCGTGATGTCCACGGCCAGGCTCCCGGTGAGCGGGGCCGCGTCGCCCCCGCCATGGATCGCGAGCTGCTGTGTCTTCCAGTTGAGCAGGATCAGGAACGGCGGTTTGGTGCGGAAGGCCTCCGCCGCGGTGCAGCTGTGGTAGTGCGCGAGCTTGTCAATGACGACCTTGATCCGGTAGCCCGCATTTTTAGGGTGGATGCCGGACCCTTTCGGGGGTGTGGGACGGCTGGGCATGTGGTACGAATGTCCTAGAAATCTTGCCGGCTCTGCACGGTAGTGGACAGACTGTTTCGTGTCGTCCTGACCGTCACGGTGTCGCCGCGGCATGCCTCTCGCACGTGTGTGATCCTCGGTTCCTAGAACAGAAAGTAAATGCTCTAGTTGGGCTTCCGTATAGGAAATAAAACCGCGATTACAGGATTGCTTTTCTATGACGCGGCGGGTATCGTGGCACGTTGTTTCCGTTTTTCCCTGTGTCGATTCCCTCTAGGTCCGGGAGTTTGCCTACATGCCGTTGTCGTCTTCGCCTGCCACGCGACGCCAGGAGTCGAAGGGCTCCCTGTCGCGCAAGCATCTCCAGCGCAAACTCGCCTGGGTCACGGCGTCTTACGCCGCGTGTGCGCCGTCCGGTCGGGCGGCAATCGATCTGGCCTTGGTGGCGCTGATGCGTCATCAGGCAGCGCGTTCGCCAACGCCAAGAGCGCCGTCCGGCCGTCGACGGTCGTTGATTGAAATTTCCGCACGACCTGGACACACTCGGCGCTGAGCGGTTCGGCGGTTTCGTCCAGCACGGCTTTGATGACATCGACAATGGAGAGCCCGAGCGCCTGCGCGTGCAGGGTGAGGCTCTCCACGTTGCCCGCCCGCCCGTGCTCAATCGCGAGCACCGTCTTATAACTCGGCCCGCCGTTGCGTTCAACCTCGCTGGCGTTCCAATGCTTGTCGCTTCGGTGGAGAAGGAGTTTCTTCCCCACGCGCTTCCAGAGGTCTTGGGGCGTCACGTTGGCATTGTAAGAAAATTCTTCGACGGTGGTACGCAAGAGTTGACCTCAAGTGCCCATAGATGGAATCGCATTCTACTATAGAAAGTAAGTCTTGACATTCTAGAATTGCAATTCTAAAATCGTGGAATGAATTTCCGCGCGCTCCGCCGCCGCTCCGGGCTGAGCCAGTATCGCCTCGCGCAGAACACCGGCGTTCAGTCCACCACGATCAGTCAACTCGAACTCGGCAAGGTCCGGAATCCGACGTACGCCACCGTGGCGGCGCTGGCGAATGGCTTGGGGACGACGCCCCAAGTCGTCGCGGCGTGCATCGCGGAAACCTCGCCGCGTCGCCGGAGGGTCGCATGACGGCGCGACGCTGTTACACGATTGCCGATCTGCTCGTCGCGTTGCAAATCTCCCGGCCGACGTTCGACCGGCTGCGCGCCGCCGGGGGCTTGCCGATGCTCGAGGAGTTGCAACCCCGCATCGGCGGCCGGCCCCGCTACCGCGCGGATCTCGTCGATCGGTACCTCGCGAATCAGTTTCTCGTCCGGCGCGGCCAGATTCGAAAGGTCGGCTAACCCATGAGCGATCGCCACCTCGATCCCCCCTACGACGAAGGCGACGCGCTCGGCCGGGTCGGCTTCTGGATCGCCGTCTCGATGGCGATCGCTGGCGTCGCGGTCCTTCTCGGCCTCTGGTGGCTCTGGTGAGCGGCCAGACGCTGTTCATTCTGCTGTTTGTCGTGCTGCTCCTGGTCGCGGGCTGGTCATGGCTCTACATCGGGGAGTTATTGATCGAGCGCCGCGAGGCGAAGGATCGGGAAGCGCGGCTCAGGGCCATCTGGGGACGCCGGAGTTGAGATGGAGCGCCACGGCGAGCCGATGACGGCGGAATCGATCCACAAGGCGCGCATGGCGCAGCGGCGCGAACGCGTGCATGCGATTGCGGATCTGCTGGCGGGGTTTGACGGGGTGATCTTCGCGCAGGCGACGGCGTACGACCGCGCCATTTATTTGAATGCAGCGGAAGCGGCCATCGAAGCCGCACACAGAGAGAAGCTGGCCTTATGACTACTTCAGACAATCTTGACGCGATCTGCGCGGCCCTGGCGAAAGCGCAAGGCGCGATGAAGCCGGCGACGAAGGACGCGACCAATCCGCATTTTAAGTCGAAGTATGCGGACCTCGCCGCGAACGTGGAAGCGGCGCGTAAGCCGATGGCCGACAACGGGCTGAGCTACGTTCAGGAACCGGTGACGACGCCGGGTGGGGTGGCGTGCTCGACGCGCCTGCTCCACAGCTCCGGCCAGTGGATTCACTTTGAGCCGCTGACGGTGCCGTGCAGTAAGAACGATGCGCACGGGGTTGGATCGGCGGTCACGTATGCGCGCCGCTATTCGCTCGGGGCGGCCCTCGGGCTGGTGGCGGATGACGATGATGCGAACGCGGCGGTGAGCAAGGGCAACGGCGCCAGTGAGCCGATCGCGCGGGCGCTCCCGCACGGCTATGCGGCATGGCTGGATGACATGCGCGCCGCGGCGGATGAAGGAACGGCGCAACTCGAGAAGGCGTGGAAAGCGTCGCGGTCGGAATACCGCGCACACATCACGGCGACGGAGCCCGCGACCTGGGAGAACCTGAAAAAGATCGCGGCCACGCGTCAGCAGGTGACGGCGTGATTGCCGACGTGGCGGGGAACTTTCGGGTGATCGACGCGCCGCAACGCTCGAGTGCGTGGTTCGCGGCCCGCGCTGGGCGGGTTACCGGCTCGGTCGCCGCCGCCATGATGGCGAACGGCAAGGGCAAAGGGGCCGAATCCGTGCAACGTCGGGATCTGCGCATCCGCCTGGCGCTCGAGCGCATCACGGGCCAGCCCGAGGAAGACGGCTCCGGGTATGTGTCGACCGCGATGCAGCACGGGATCGACACCGAAGCCGAAGCCGTCGCGGCGTACGAAGTGCTGACGGGGCAGATGGTCAGCACGACGGGCTTCCTGTCCCACAACGTACTCCAGGCGGGCTGTTCTCTGGATGGGCACATTGGCGAGTTCGACGGCATCTGTGAATTCAAGTGTCCGAAATCTTCCACGCATCTGCGCTATCTCCGCGAGAAGGTGCTCCCCGACGATTACAAGTGGCAGGTGATCCATAACCTGCTGATCACGAATGCGAGCTACTGCGATTTTGTCTCCTACGACCCGCGGATGCCGCCGGAGCTGCAGGTGTTCCGCGTGCGGGTGTCCGTCGACACGTTCGATCTGCCCGCGTATCACCTCGCGCTCACGTTGTTCCTGAGCGAAGTCGACAAAGAAGTCACCTCGATTCTCGCGCTGGCGGGCGCGGCCGCATGAGACGAGACGCCCTCCGTGAACGACCGTGTGCGTGGTGCGGGGTGCTGTTCAAGGCCAGACGTCTGCGCGGCGTGGAGCGACGGTTCCATACCTGGGACTGCGCGACAGCGGCGAAACGCGCGTGGGGCGTGATTCGCCCCGAAGGCGCCCCGGCGTCGGATAGTGCGCGGCGGCCGCCGGTGCTGACCGGGCATCGCGTGCTGCACGTGCGGGCGGCGGGTTCTGATGTGTGACTGCGCGACGTGCGGCGCCTATGTGCCGTGCGGCAATCCAGGCTGCACGAATGAGGAGTGCCCCGACTGCCGCGAACTGCGCGAGTCACTCGCCGACGCCGATCTGCCAGCGGATGAATCTGACGAGGTCCCCTGGTAATGGCCGTCTGTTACGAGTGCGTCAAGTGCGGCGTGCGGCTCTGGATTTCGGCGGGTGATCGCATCCGGTTGAAGGCGCAGGGCTGGACCTCGTTCATGGTGCAGCGGGACCTCTATTGGAAGTGCGGCGAGTGCGCTGGGACGAAGCGGTGATGGCCCTGACGCCGACGTTTGCGGGGGAGGTGGATGCTGCGGGCAAACTCTCGCTCCCCTCCACCGCGCGGCGCGACATGGCCCGCTACGTCAAGACCCTGAAGGGCAAACGGGTGGTGGTCGCGGTGACGGAGTTCAAAGAAACGCGGAGCCAAGCCCAGAACCGTTTTTGGTGGGCGAAGCCGGTGCCGCTCTGCGCGAATCACTGCGGGTACACCGATTCACAGATGCACTATGCGCTCCTGGGCGAGTGCTTCGGCTATGTCGACGGCCCCGGCGGCAAGCCGATCCCGGTCAAGCCGTCCAGTTCGGAACTGTCGGTGGACGAGTTCGGGCAGTTGATCACCTGGATTCTCGATTGGGCGCCGTCCGAGCTCGGGGTGTTCATCCCTGAGCCGGATTGGGACTGGCGCGCGAAGCAGAACGAGGCGGGGGAGGTCGCGTGAACAATCTGACACCGAAACGGAAACGGTCATGGCTGGGGCCGACGCGCTATGTCGCGCGCTGCGTCTCGCGTCGGCGGCTGCGCACGCGCCCGTGCTGGAAGCCGCTCCCACCAGGGGAGCACGTCGGCGTCTGTCACGACTGCCGCGAAATGTTCCTGCGCGCGTTGCGTGGTGAGGCTGTTCTGAATGGGCGCGTCCAATTCGCCGCGGCTCGCATTCGCGAAGGGGCTGCCGCAGATCGTCGCGAAGGTGCGCAAGCGGCTCGGGGTGGCGCGGATGGACCGGATCGAAAAAGAGCGCGTTCGCGTACGGGATCGGGAGTGCTGCCGGGTCTGCGGCCGCAAGACGCGGGATGTGCACGAGCGGCTGTTCAAGAGTCTCGGCGGCGTCGCCAGTCTGGTCAATTCGATGTGCGCCTGCCGGGTGTGCCATCCGTATCTGCAGCACCACGGGATCGACGTGTTCGGCGCGAGCTGCAATGTGCCACTTACGTTCGAAATGCAGAAGCCCGTGGCGCATCTCGTCTTTCGCGGGCGTGCGGTGCCTTCGCATGTGACGGTGACGACAGAAGAGAGGGAGGCTGGATGAAAGCGTTTATCGAGACGTTGCGGGAAATCCGGGAAGGGGAGCTGCTGTCTGAACTACCCGCGAAGGTGCAGGATTTGGTTGCGGCGGTCCAGGCGACGCAGAAGGCCGGCAAGATCGTGAT
>Ga0193753_10000950_pt1 | contig 26080 bp, 47 predicted proteins | sample H1c2metaG_FD_144925 | JGI IMG/M metagenome (GOLD analysis project Ga0193753, IMG submission 144925) | Soil microbial communities from a riparian zone of the East river system, Colorado, United States - H1c2 | ecosystem: Environmental > Terrestrial > Soil > Riparian zone | place: USA: East... | reverse complement strand
TATTTAGTGCGCAGATGAAATTAGTTGCCCGGCGTCGCATCCAGCAGGCGCTGGACACCGGCTGATGCGCTCCCGTCCCCGAGCCGCTCAAGCCTGGCGATGGCCTCGTGTGGCAGGTACAGGTTGATGGCCCGGCCAGTGCGGCCGGTGCCGGTGCCCTTGGGGCGGCCGCGGGGGCGTTTGGGGGGTTGCTTGCTCATCCAGGGATATTAATCTATGCGCACATGCATGCGCTACTTGGCCCGCCGCGTCGGTATCCGGATCTGAATCGCTCTCCGATATACAGCTACAAGGCATTGATTCAACTGTCCCAGAAATTCCAATTTATGCCCGATTTTCCAACCCCTCGAAAACGCATATCCGTCGTTTAGATTCATAGTCTTGCGCCGCTGGCAGGCAAGTATGGGATGCATAACTGCTACACCTCTGCTGCTGCCGAAATTCTCATGTTTTCCGATTCGTTCCCGAATCCTTCCTTTATCCAGTGTTCCCGATTTTCACCTTGACCCACTCCCCGCGGGCGTCCCCATACAGGGCCGCAGCGCTGGCACTGCGATGTCCGAGCAGCTGCTTGGTGTCCACGCCTCCCTGGGCGTCATACAGGCGCTTCGACAGCGAGCGCAACTCATGGAACGTCGGCGGTGACTTGTCGCCCCACTCGATGCCAAGGCGTTTCACGGCGGCAGTGAACAGGTTGGTGTAGGCGCGAATCGCGATGGGCGCGCCCGGCTTGCTGCCGCCGCCGCGGAACGTCTGGTGGATGAGATAGGGCGACAGGATGCCAGTGCTGCGGCACTGCTCGAGCACCTCGGCGAGCGACATGCCCAGCGCGTCCAGACGGATCCCCAGCGGGATCACGACACGGTTGCCTGTCTTGTGCTGCTCGCACCACCACGCGCCATCACGGATGTCAGGCCGGCGAGCTCGGGCGATATCCTCGCGGCGCTGTCCGGTGACCAGCGCGAGCGCGATGGCGTGGTGCATCCATGGCTTGAGCTGAGGATCCGCCTGGATGGCGCGTACATGCTCCATGGTCAGCCTGGCCCGGCGCGTCTTGACCCTAACAGCACGGGTCACGTCCACCGGGTTTATTGCGGACCAGCCCTCGGCGATGGCGGTGTCGAAACAGTCGGCGAGGTAGGCACGGTAGGACTGGGCCATGCGGTGCTTGCCGACGCTCGTGAGCGCTCTGATGGCATCGGCGATCATGCCGGTGTCGATGCTGCTCACTGCGGTCTGCGCTGGCCACTGGGCTCGACATCGGCGCATGTGCGTGGCGTAGACATTGCGCGTGGCCTTGGCCAGTTCGCGCTCCTTGCAGATCTCCTCGTAGCGGGTAAGCCACGCGCCCCATGACTTCGATGGCGTGCCGCGAACCCACTCGGCGGCCGTCACCTCGCCACGGATCCGCTGGACCTCGACGTTCGCTGCTCGAGCAAACCGGATGGCCTCAATGCGATCTCGTCCCAATCCCTTCTCGCGACCGTCGAGCGGGCTGGTGTAGCTGTAGAGTCCCTTGCGCACGCGCAGCCCATCGGGCAGCGAGGCATTAATGGTAGATCGTCTACGAGGTGACATTGCCGTTTCGGTCGACGTAGCGGGCGTTCGGCTCGACGTAGTAGGTGTGCCCGACGAGCTGCGGCGGCGGATCGATCTGCGCATTCTGCGCCCACCGGTGCAGCGTACGTCGACACGGCGGCGGGCTCCAGTTGCGCGCGGCCCAGTCGGCGAGCTTTATTTTAGGCTGTGCTCTCACCCCGCCCCCTCCAACATCCGCTGCGCCGTCTCCACCAACTCGCGCAGCCGATCGATGTCGGCCTGATCCATCGACCGGTAATCGCAGAACGATGCGCCGTGACGCAGGCTGAGTTGCCCCGGCGGCCCATCCGCAATCCCGATACTGAACCAGCCGCTAGGATGATGCAGCCGTACTGCGATGTAGGGTGGCTTGCTCATCTTCCCGCCAGCGCGCTGCTGCTCATAACCGGTAGTGCTTGCTGATGAAGCCGAGGTCAGGATTGCCGACTAGACACCACTTGACCCACGTCTTGCTGGCCTCGAAGTGGCGCCAGTGGCCGCGCCGGAAGTGCAGCCGCTTCTTGGTTCCGGCGCCAGACCCGGCGGCGGGATTGGCGACACGATGACGGCGAGCAAGGTCGACCACGCGGTAGTCGGGCAGCGGAGTCTTGCCGGCCTTCGCGCGCTTCTCGTTGAGCTTGACTGGTGCTCTCACGACTTCGCTGGTGGCCACGTCGGCATCCAGCGCAATACACATGGCTCGCACGTGCTCGAACATCGCCACATAGGGCGGGATCGCTGAGTTTGGATTCATCCAGTAATCGCCGAACTCCACGAAAAGAGTGGCCTTCATGTGCTCGTCTTTCTGAGCGGCGGCCACTATGCAATTGCGGCCGCTGATACGGAACTCAAATGCGCAGAGGTCGTATGGCATCCGCCAAGAGTCGTCTATACCATCCGCGGATTCGAAAGCTGCCGCCCAGTTGTGGCGCACGACGAAGGTTTGGAAATTGCCGTGCAGCCATGCTGGCTCAACCTGGTCGGCGATTCCTTCATTGTTGAGGATCTTGCCGGCGTTGGCTGCTTCCACCAGCCGATGGAGCCGAGAGCAATCGTTCTTCTCCATGACAACCGGCTGCTTTATCCATTCGGAGTACGGCTCCAGCACAGAGAGCGCAAGGTGCGCTGACTGCTCATCCACGCCGAGTTGTTGCTTTAGACCTTCCATCAGGCCGCGAATTATCCGCCGCTGTTCTGGCTGCTGCTTCCCATTGAGCGCCGCGTCTATCTGCGAGCGAGCCTCCATCTCAGGCATGGTCGCGAGTTCGCGTATGTCGAGTTGGTTGATCATCTCACTGCCCGCCAGAGTTCGGGAGAGGGGGTCATGTAAACAATCCCCTCTGTCGTTGGGATGCGGCACACGCAGGATTGAGCCATGCGCACTCGATTCGAGGCCGCGCACCATCGGCCATGTGATTTCGTTCCAGCCTTGGCCAGTCGCCATAGAGTTCGTCATATAGCGACGAGCGGTAGCCGCTCAGAACTACCATGCCATTCACGGTGCGCGCGAACTCAGCCAGGCGCCGATGCCCAGCATCATCCATGTCGTGCTTGTAGTAGTGGCCGCGGTGGATGCTCTTGTGCTTGAGTGATGATCTGGAGGCTTGGACATAGGGCGGGTCCAGATAGTGCAGGGTGGTTGTGGAGTCGTGCTGAGTCATGACGGCAATGGCGTCTCGGTTCTCGATGCAGACACCTCGAAGTCGCTCAAGGAATACCGGCACCGCGTCGGTCCACGTACACCACTCAGCAGCGGGGGTCGGGCTGCCATCGCCCGAGCGCTTGCTGCTAGCTCGAAATCCCGTGCAATGCATCCGCGTAGTGCTGGCGCTGCCGAATCCCATGAACGAACGCATGATCATCTTGGCAGCCGCTTCAATCGGTCCTGATGCCGGCTCGTAGGCGCGCACTAATTCGTCCCGCGCGAAAGGGGTGAGTGACAGCAAGCGCTGCAGTTCCGTGGCCGTGTGCGGATCCTGCAGCACGCGAAAGACGTTGACCACCTCGGCGTCCATGTCGTTGTAAATTTCTGCCGGCGAGCGCGGCTTGCGCATCAGTACAGATGCCGCCCCGCCAAAGCATTCCACGTAGGTGCGGTGCGCCGGGAATATCGAGATGAGCCACGGAGCAAGCTTGTACTTGCCCCCATGGAAGCGGAGTACGGGCCGTCTTATTTTCGGATCAGGACTTGTTTCGTTGCTCATCCGCCCGCCGCCTCCTTCGATGTATCCGCGCCATTGCGAAAGCGATCGTTGATGTACATCAGCGCCGCCCTCACTTCGCTGGGCCTCAGTTCTTTCAGCAGCTGAACCATGATGGCGATTGCGTCTATTCCTGGCTCGGCACAATTCGTGTAAATCTCAAACTCTCGCTTTAGTTTCTCGCTCATCCCCTCACCCCTCCCGGTCGTTTGGGTGCATCAGCAATCTGACGTGGTATCGATTGGCCATTATCTCCCTCGCCAATTCTGCGATCTTCGCCGCAGACTCCGGCCGCATCGATGCATCAGAGAAACTAGACAGCCTATCGGCCAGGCGGTACATCTGCAGATCCAATTCGTCCGCTGTGCGCTGCAACCTCGTCCGCTCACTCATCGCAGTCGTCCTCTTCCAATTACTGTCGATAGCTTTTGCTTCCACTCGTCAGACATCTCATGCCAAAGAGGGAATATCCGGTGATGACCGAAAGCGGAACCGCGCACTAACTTGGCATCTTCAGCCCAGTCGTTACGCTGCTCAGGAGACGCGCATGACCAAAGAGATTGGATCTGCTTGTACTTCTGCACGCTCAGCCCTCCTTTGGTTTCTGTCCAGGCTTGGATTCGTCCCATCCTGGTAGCTTCTGATATAGCCATTCGCCATCGAGAGCCGCATCAAGGTTGGCCCATATGTTCGGTGTGAGCCACGGATCGGCGTAAACCTCTTCGATAAACTGCTTTAGCCGCTCCCCATCCGCCCGCAGCCGCTGGTTCTCGGCAGTGAGGCGCAACTTGTCCTGAATCAGCTTTCTCTCTCTGTCAAGCCACAATTCTTCAAGCTGCGAGGATTCTCGGTTTGCTCTGCCCAAATCCGCTTCGAGATGCGCGATGCGGACGCGGAGTTGTTCACTGCCTGTTGTCAGATCTTCAACGGCAATTGCGGCGCGCTCCATCGTATCGCAGTCACGTTCGCACATCTCCCAGCAGGGGCGACCCTGATCGTCAGTAGTTACTTCAGACATTGCCGTTCTCCTTGCCGCGTCGGCCGATGTAAACAAGCTGCGGACTCGGGCAGTCGCACTCGGATGGCTTACTGGAACAGCTTTGGCACCAGTCAGATATCGGCTCAGATTCCTGTTGTTTCTGCTGCGGCAGGGCGAGGGCTTTGTCTCGTTGCGCAATGGCGCACGGCTCGCAACATCGGCAGCGCTTGTCCACCCACTCCATTGTCTGATCGCAGGTGATGCAGTGGCCCATGTAGTTGCCAGGCGCGTAGCCGTAGTCGCGCAGGTCGCTGCTGACTGGCTTTGGATGCGGCAGGGCGAGGGCGGCATCTATAGCGTCTTTGCAGGCATTGAATCCCTGCATCCATTGTTCGGTGACAGCCCATCCCCTCTGCTGCGCATACATAGATGCAGTCCCGGTCAGGATGGCTTTCCGCAACTCCCGCTCCCTCTCGCTCTCCACCGGCGCAGACGTACGCAGTTCGCCTGTAGAGACAATGCGCGGACTGCGCGCCGTCGTCTTCAGAATGCTGCTCTCCACCGGCGCGGGCGAGGTGGCGAGGGCGCAGTAGTCATCGTGTATATTGCGCAGAATGCCTTGGATTTGCGGACGGTCTTCCAGGTACTTGCCAAGCCGATCCAGCAGCGCCCGCAACTGCCGCTCGCGCTCCTCTGCCGTTGCAATGAGGTCAAGAGATTCTGCGTGTACGCCTTCCAGAATTGAAAGTTCGGCATTGGCCGCGGCGATCTTTTCATCCCTCTCCTCAATCTGCACCGCTGCCGCAAAGCGTGCCGAAATATGCCGCAACTCCTCAGCCTCCAGGTATTTGATGCGCTCCTGCAGTCGGTTGGTTTCTATTACCCATGTGTCGCGCGCGCTCACCCACCGCGCGTTGTCTCGGGCGGCGTTTTGGGCGGCGTTTTGGGCGGCGGTGTCGTAGGCGGAGAGCAATACAACCTCCGACCCCCATGGTGGCCTTGGGCGTTGAGTCCTGATGCCGTCAGCGGCTGTATAGAAGCCCTGCGTGCCGTCATCTGGAACGAACGTGATATAGACCTGAGGCCGCTCCACCACCATTGGCTTGCGCAGCTCGGCAATATCCGCCCGCAGCGCCTCCAGCTGAGCACGCTGTCCCTCGATCATGCCGTATCTTTCGGCGAGGGCGCGCAGGAGGGTATGTACAGCAACCGCTGGATCCTCAATGCCGGCAACTCCTGGCGTGTCGGTTAGCACGCGAATGTCTGGTGACCACTCTGATGTGATGGCCTCGATCTGCTCTTGAGTGACTGGGATCTGTTTTTCACTCACCGCCCACCCTCCAGCCCATCGCGGGCGGTTGTTGGAAACTCATCCCACACCTTGCCGTCGAGCGTGCGGCCGGCGGCTTTCTTGCCGACGCGCTTCATACCTCGGTAACGGGTCTCTTCGTGAGCATCGTCGAGCGATCTAACGAAGCGGCCGTCCAAGCTTATGAATCCGTCGCACTCGGCAGCCATTTGCTCGTACTCGGCCTCGTCGCTGCACAGCTCGCCGGTGCGTTCGTGCGCCTCGATCCATTCGCCGTGCTGCTTGTGGTGGTAGGCAACTCCGGCGTCCGCGCACTGGTCGCGCAAAGAGCGGAACCAGTCAGGGTGGGAGGGCCGGGCCTTCGAGCCGCTCTCGCCGCCAGCAATCAACCACGAAATCCCTCCAGGCTGGTGGGTGCCCCAGAAGTGCTGCGTCAAATCGATCGGCCCCAGCAGCGGCTCACACGAAAGAAACCGCAGGCGAGCCGGCGTCGCCAGCAGCTTCGGGATGTCGCGGTCGGCCTCAGCTTGGTTGGCGATCGTGGCGCCGAGCCACACTCGACCGGAGATATCTATTCCCTCCGGCACATCCTCTGCCAGCATCCTTGCCGCGTTGCCGATTCGCTTGGTAAGTAGTAGCCAGTCAAGATTCGGCGTGTCGTGGATCAGCGCAAAGAGCGCGGTTCGCCAATGCTGTGGCACCTCGTTGTCGAACACGTCGGCCAATGAGCAGCAGAATACCTTCAACCGGACACCGAGCTTCGCTGACTTAGCGTTCCATTTTATGGGCTGTTTCCAATAGTCTGCAGTAGTGCGGCGCCGCTCGCCTTGCCAAAGATGCACCTGACCCGTCCGCTTGGCCCAAGACTCTGCGTAGCAATTTTCGCACGCACCTTGCGGACCGACGCTGATCTTCTGGCATCCGACCCATGCGTTAAAGCTGTAACCGCCGTGCACCGTTCCATCTTGGGCGGTGGTCGCAGTCCACTCAATGCTTGTTTCAGCCACGGCTGCGCCCTCGCTTGATGTTCACCTTGCGCCAATACTCCGAGCCTCGTGGCGGACGATTGCGCACCTCGAGGTCGAAATACGCCCGCACGATCCAGTCTTTCGCGGTGTCCACGCTCACGCCGTACTCATTGGCGATGAGCGCCGCCAAGTGCTCGGTGCTCGGCCGAAACTGCGGCGCTGGCGGCGCGGGTGGGATTTGGTCTAGCTGAAGTTGCGTCATGCGGTCTCCAATCCCAGCTCACGCCGGCAATGCCGCATCGCTGTTATCCTGCTGATGCCGTAGCGCTTGCCGATGTCGGCGTATTTCATCCCGGCCGCGCGATCGGCGACCATCGCTGGCACGTTCGGATTGCGCCGGCCCGCGCCACCGCGGCGGTAGTCGCCGGGTGGGTAGAGCTGGGAGGGGGTCATGCCGGCTGTTCCTGCTGCGGCTTGCCGTTCGGCTCGACCTTGTGCATGGTCTTCTTGAAGGGGCGACGACGTGGGAGGGTAATTTCCACGTCGAATTGCTTTTCGATGTCCGGCGATCCCCAGATGCGGATGCACGGCTCACCATTCCAAGTGTCTGGAAATATCGTAACCCGCTTGCCGATCCATTCTGGGATCTTTGGTCCAAACATGGCCTTGATGCAGATGCCGTTCGTCTTGCAGCTCACCAGCTTCTTTTCGCTCTCCTTGAAGGATACGATCGCCTTGACCTTGTTCGACCCGTCCTCTCCCATCAGGTCTTCCAGTTCAACATCACTGATAGTGACAGTTACTTTCTTTCCGAGCAGTTCGCCGGCCTTGATGAATCGGCCCGGATAAAGCTGATCGAAGTCTACCGGTTTCGCGTACGCTCTCTTTTGCTGTTCCATCGTTACATCTCCAATCCAAGATCAGACAGGTCGTCATTGGCCTCGTAGGCCCATGACGGTAATGTCAACACTTCTTCCGTCTCTTGAGGGCCGGGCCAGTGGCCAGAGTCCTGGCACTGCTTCAGGCGCTCAAGTAATCGCTCATACTCATCGCGGCCCTGATCAATGATGTCGTCGGGGATCAGGTATACAAAGACGTCGTGCGGGGCGCTGGACTCGACAACGATCTCTGCCATCTTCGGAGTCACGCCCTTTATCGACTCGAAACCGTCGTGGTACCAGCTCCATTGCAAGTGGTACGCCAGCTTCGCGCTGGCGCTGCCGAAGATGAATGGACGGCCGTCGCGCGCCGTCTTCAGGCCAACCACCCAGGGCTCGCCGTCTATCGTTGTTAGCCAGTCGACGCGCCCGCGGCAATCCAATTCCATCTCACCGAGTCCGACTTTCCAGCGCATCGTTACTTCAGGCTCGCCGCTATCCAGGTATTTCATTGCCAGCGCCGAACCACGGACCGATTTCTGCATGGCCATGGCGCTTGCGTACTCTGCAGCGGTCAAGATAGTTCGGCTCCCGGCACTGGTGGCGAACGACTCCCAGTCCTTGCCACTGCGCGGTCGCATCCGTCCACTCGCTGTAGTCTCACCCCAGACGATGTAATCGCGCTCGAAACGCTCGGGCTCAAGGACAGCAGTGTGCGCGGCCGTGCCGAGCTTCAGCGGCTCAGAGTTCTTCGGGTGGGTAAGCCTGTAGAGGTAGCGCGCAGGACTGTAGCGCAACTCTTTCAGCATGCTGATGCTGATGCCGTGGCTGCCGTAGTACTCGGATGCCGGGACTCGCGATTGAATGCCGAGGCTCATTGCTGTTTCACCTATTTGAACAAAGCTCACTCACGCCACCGGCGGCAACTCAGGCCTCACCGGCAGGGCGACGACGTTATTCGTGGTGTGTGCCTGCTCGATCTCACTGGCGAGCAGCTGAAGCCAGATATGCATGTCGTTGTTGGCCACGTCCCTGGGCAGCGCGCGCATGGCACGAGTTACGTAGGTGCGCAGAGCCTTCGCGTGGTCTGCGCTCACGTGCAACTTTACTGTTCGGTGTTTCACGACATGGCCTCGCGCACCGCCAGCCAATGCATGCGCGTCGAGTGCGCGATGACGTTGTGGCGGCGTTCGATCTTGTAGAGCTGCCCTTGCTGCTCTCGTCGAAAGCGCGCCGACTCGTTGGCATTGGCCTGCGAGCGCATCAGCAGAGCGCGCACGGATTCGCGGACCTTTGGGTCGGCGATGGATTCGACGTTGAAGTTTTTGCGGATCACTGCATTGGCCTCAAAATGGTATATCGTCAAAAGTCTCGACAAAAGTAGTACACGGCGCATCAATTGCCCTATCAACGCCGAAGTCCGGCAACTCACTGCTATCAGGTACGGGCGAATCGCAGACCGTTTCATAAATCGGCACTTCTTGAGTCTGCGTTCCGATCTGCACGCGCCGGCAGACTGTTGAGGAAAATGCAGTGTAGATACGCAGTGTGCCGCGGTTCTGAAACCAAGTGCCTTCTGTTGAGCCCTTCTTGAGCGACGAGAGATCCGGTCTCAGACCGTGACGAAACTGAGCGCGTACAACTGACAGAAATTTCTGCTTGTCGCCGCTGAATCGGATGTTTAGATCCTCATCGGCCATGTCTACAGCGCAGCCGAGAAGAATCATGTCCCGCACCAGTGGCAGCATGGCGTCTTTGTGCTCGATCCACCGAGCCGCACGCCGCGAAATACTTTCGTGACGCTTTCGCAGGTCATCCATTATTGGATCGATTTCCACGTCGATGTTATTCACTGTTCGTCCTCTTGGAAAGACTCAAGCTGATCTCGGAACTCCGCGTTTTGCCGCTCCAGCCCCTCGATGCGCTCGGACTGCACGAGTACTCGCTGCTGCAAGGTCGCAATCTGTTCGCTGACTTGCGCCCTGAACTGAGGTATCTGTCGAAGCAGGGCGGCGGCGGAGAGAAATCCCTCGGACTGCAGCAGCACCGAGAGACACTCAGCGTCGTCGAGGTTTGGGGCGGTCATAGAGAACTCCCAACCGAATCGCCATTCTCGCACCAGCACTGCATTGGCGCGCCGTCCTCGACGCGGTGCCTAGTGCCGGTGTCGTTGCAGTCGGTGCAAACCGGCTCAGCCTGCGGGGCTGACTGAGCCACGATATCCCGAGAGGGGCTTGCGCTGGCCTCTACGCTACTGAGCAGTGGCTCAGGATTACGCGTGCCGCGGGGGCTGCCAAAAATACGCTCGAAGGCGAGATCGACGGCTTGCACGTTGTCGAAGAAGTCGCGGCTCATTCCTGTATCTCCTCAATCTCTCGACCAGAGACCAAGCGCTCGACAATCTCACAGTGCCTCATTGCCGCGGAACTGGGCCGGGTAGGCAGGCTTTCCATGAATTCACAGCGCAAGTAAGTGCCGTCCTCTTTTATGCTCCATACGCTCAACTCGTTGTAGTAGAGATCACTCGCTAATATGGCCGAGCACTGTCTGTATTCAGTCACCACTCGCAATGGCGTCCCTATGTCTCGACGGACATTGGTCACTAACCAAGCGCCGGTTGGCGGGACTTCACTCATCGCATCACCCCCGAAATCCAAAACATCAAGACAACAACAGCCACGCCGATTCTCACGCTCCAGCGGTCGGCGATGTCGACCAGGCCGCGCAGTTCGATGTTGTTCACTGCGTCCACCAGCTGCGAGCATTGCGGACGATCGGCAGCAACTCGCCGGCAACTTCGCGGCACACGAACTGTCTATTCCCGCGCGTCACCAACCGCACCGGCCTCGATGCCATCAGGTGCAAGCGCTGGGCGCGGGCGGCCATGGCGATCAGGGCGGGGTGGTAGCTTTGCTTTTTCATGACTCGCACGCCTCGCAGCCGAGGCCCTGGAGAATCTGCTTACCCATGATCTCGGCGCCCTTGTCTATGCCGGCGCCGAAGATCAGCGCGAACTCAGCCTTACGCACCGCGTGCTGGCCGGTTGGGCAGGTTATTAGAGATGCGCGGATGAGGTTTGGTCCTACGCCGTCGCTTGCCAGCCAGCGGTCGAAGTCGGGTGAGGAACTCATCTTGTTGTCTCTCGTCGGCGGGTGGGCAGTCCCCGCCGTTGGTGGGTGTTGGGGTTAGCGGGTGGCCAGCTCGGCCCGGATGCCGTCCGCCATGTACTGCTGGCCCTCAGAGAGCGGCGTGCCGCTGGCGGCTACCGATGCCTCGATCGTGGCCAGCAAGCGCTGCAGCGAGTCGGTGGGCGTCATGCCCAGGGTTTTCTGCATGGATGTTTGCGCCGGAGCTCGGGCCGTGCTGAAGGTGTCCATGAAGTGGCGGGCGTTCATGAGCGCACCGCTGCGCTCTGAGCGATAGCCAGATCACGGTAAGTGTGCGGAGGCGAGGCCATGCCTCGGGCACACGGGTGCAAGTGGACGACGCGCGTGACTTTCGCCGATGCTTTCCACATCAGCACGCTTTCGCCGGCATTGATAATCCGGGCGCAGCACAGGCAACGGTGCCTGGCGGACCTGCGCTCGTGCCGGTATTCGGTTTCGTATGGGCGGCTCATCGTTGTTCTCTTTCGGCGGGTGGGCAGTCCCCGCCGTGGTGGGTGTTGGGGTTAGCGGGTGGCCAGCTCGGCCCGTATCGCCCGGCACATTGAGATCTGCTGCTCGGAGAGGGCGCAGCGAGTGCTAGCCACGCTGGACTCGATCGTTGCCAATAGGCGCTGCAGCTGGGCTGTGGCGGTCTTTCGCAAGCCGGTGGTGGTGGTCATCTCTCTTTGCTCCGGAGTGGGGTGCGGGGTGAGAGGGAGTTAAGCATGCCTAGTAAATCAATGTCAAGCATGCTTAGTAGAAATAGTTAGGCATACCTACAATGAGATCACAAAAAACCCGGCACAATGGGCCGGGTCGGTCTATCGGAGGTGCTGTTGTGCGGAAGAAAGCTACTGCGGGTTCTGCTTCAGGGTCGTATCGATCATGTCCGCGTAAAGCAGCGCTTTCTTCACCACGGCCCCGTACTTCTTCTGATCGACCTGCCGAGCGCTATCTCGAATCGCTTTGCCAACTGCTCGAGCAGTGGACGGCTGAGTTTTGGCCAAGACGTCTAAAAGGGCGGTCATCGCAATCTCGTAAGCGATCAGTTGCGCGCCAAGGGCTTCGTACTTCTTGAAGTCCGGGCCTTTAATTTTCATCGCAATTTTCAGGTAGGGGTCGCCGTGCGCAAGAAAGCTACTGCTTCGTATTCGGTCCGTGGTCCACGGACTTCAGAGCGCCTTGCTTCGCCAGCGCATCAAACATCAGCGCCAACTGACGATGAAGTGCCATCGCGCAATCCATGGTCAGTATCATTCGGGCCACCCGATATGTCTTGGCCGTTGGCAGGTGCGGCGGCTCAAGCCTATCGGGACGAGTCACCAAAAGTTCTACTCGTACATGATGGCCGTCAGCTGTGGAATTACCGATTCGATCGGCAAAGGTTTCAGCGAGTTCGGGCAGATCGACGTGCGTGAGTTCGATCATTTTCCGGCCAGAAATCTCCAGGTCTCTTGGCGAAATGGCGCGCCCAAGTCTCTGCAAATTGGGGCAAAATGCACTGCGATTGCAGTGACCGCTGACAGGACGCAACGCTCAATGAACGTCGGGGCTGCAACTGCAGCAACTATTAACGCAGGTACTCCGATCACCACAATCGAAACGCCGATGGCTACTTGAGCGAAGATGGGTAGCTCAGCAGCCGAAGCGTACGCTTCCGGCAAAGTTATCCAGCCTCTGGTAGCGACTGCATACACCATGGCGATAGGCATCCAGCACATAAAAATTACGGTGATTGCGCTGAACTTAAAATATAGAACTGCCCAGGCCCACCTGAGCACCTCAGACAAAATTTTGATTCCAATTTTTATGGAATTCATGCTTTCCGCTTCTTCTGCGACTTCTCGCCTTGGGTTGCCTTTCGGGCCGCGATTAACTCTTCAACTGTTCCACGCAGGCCGCTGTCATCCACCTCGCTGAGGCCCTTGGCAATGAGCAGGTCGTGCCCACTGATCCCGTCATACTCGGAATCGATACCGTCGTACGGGCTGCCCTCTCCGATGGCGAGCCACCAGCTGCTTACCTTACAGAACTGCGCCGCGCGGCGAGCGTTTAGGAGTTTCGGATTCTTGGTAATGCCGGTGAACCATTCGGACATGCCAGCCGTGCTGATCTTCAGGTGCTTTGCGAGATCCGCTTGGGTGACGCCCTCCTGATCTATAGCCCACTGAATTCGCTCAGCGAAGTTGCGGCAGTTTTTCCATAGCTGATTTTTCATGCAAAGCAAGCTTAGCGACTGATCAGCTAGGCATGGTTGTGTTTTAAAGCTAGGTATGCTTAGCTTCGCATCATGCTGAAAGAAACCGCAGTTACGCATTTCGGTAGTCAGGCGAAACTCGCCAGGGCATTGAGGATCAGCACCGCTGCCGTTGCCTTGTGGAAAGACTCGATTCCCGAGCTCTCCGCACGCCGGCTCCATGACCTCACAAATGGCGCCCTGGAGTTTGACCCGTCGATCTACGAGCGACGTAACCGTCGCAAACATCGCGCCTGAGTCTATGACTCTGCGCCGCCTCCCCATGATCCCAACCCCCCTTCGATCCGCCGCGCTTCGCCCCTGCGCTGTAGTAGTCCTGCCGATACGCGTCTGTTTTTACCGACGTGCACCGCTGCGGCGCAATGCGGGCTGTACTCATGTCTCGGGGCTTAAGGGATTCCATCGCGCCGCGCACGTTATGCAAAGCGGGACGCGCTGTCCCTCGGCCTTTGGCCCGCTTGACAGCACGATTGCTGCTGTGCAACGCGGGCGTGTTCACTGCGCTGGCCAGCGTGAGTTGACGGTATGAGAAAGCCCCGCACCCGCGTGCCCACCGAGATCCAGTGCTTGAGTGCGTTGTTATCCGCACTGCGCCGCCAAGCGCAGCTCAAGAAGGACGGCACCGATCAGGCGCTGAGCGAGGGTGACCACCACATCGCTCAGTTGCGCGCGCAGCTCGCGAAAGTGCAGAGGCTGGCATGAGCGCTACGCCTGGCACTGGCCCTTACTGCTTCGTGTGCAACCGACCTCGGCTGTACTGCTGCTGCCGACAGCGGATCAAAAATCGGTTCCGTGCTCGTCTCACATCCCCACAGTTCGTCGTTCCATCAACCACACAGGAAACCCAATGCAAGAAGAGCAAATCGCCAAGGTCTGCCACGAAATCAATCGCGCCTACTGCGCGGCGCTCGGGGATGACAGTCAGCCGGCATGGGAGGATGCACCGGACTGGCAGCGCAGCAGCGCCATCAGTGGCGTCGCTTTCCACCTGCGCACTCCACACGCCGGCCCCGATCACTCGCACAACAGCTGGCTCGCCGAGAAACAAGCAGCCGGTTGGAAATACGGCCCCGTCAAGGATCCGGACCTCAAAGAGCACCCCTGCTTTGTCCCGTACGATCAGCTGCCGCGGGAGCAGCAGGCAAAGGACTATCTATTCCGAGCCGTGGTGCATCAGCTCGCATCGTTGTAACTGCGTCCTCCCGCGGCGCGCGCATGCGGTGAAAACACGCGCTGATTTTTCATCAACCACAAAGGAAATCACATGCCCGGAATTGAAGGCGCCTACGTCGATCAGTGCAGCCAAGTTCTTGGCCTCGGCCCCGCTCGCGAATCAGCCCAAAGCATCGTCGCCGCCGAACTCAAGCGCCACAACGACAAGGCCATTGCCTGGGCATGGCTGCAGCAAGCGCTCGAGAACTGTCCGCCACAGCCAAGAGAAGAGGCCGCGCTGTGGGATCTGCTCTCTCGTGCGAGAGGCGATCGCTACTAACGTCCAACAACCGAATTCGAGGGTCGGGCGAGTACCAAGCGGGGCGGGGGCATGCGTTACACATGGCATGCCTTGGCGCTGTGTCGGTTGGCTCGCGGACATTGCTCGCGCGACTCTCGATCCCATCCCCCTGTGCTCGCCGCTTCCTCATTTGCGGCACCCTCAAGCGCGTGGTTGTGAGCTACGCGCTTTTTTTCGTTGCGAGGTGCGGGTGTGAGCCGCGTCCACCTCAAGCAGCGCCAAGAGGATGTGCTCAAGCTGCTGTGCGTCGGCTTTGAAAACAAGCACGTCGCGGCTCGGGCTCACATGACAGAGAGCAACGTCGAGCGTATCCGCAAGCAGCTGATGGTTTTGACGCGCTCCAACAATGCGGTGCAGCTCGGGGTGTGGGCTGTGCGGAACAACCTCGTATGAGCTCTCAGCTGCGCGAGGTGTGGGTGAATGCCGATGAGCTGGAGAACGCCATCACCGATGCGTGTGCGCAATTGTCCATGGCGACGGATACCGAGGCCCAGCGGCTGATATTCATGCGGGTGCAGGTGCTGCATGGGATGCGGACGCCGGAGCAGGTGAGACGACTGGAGGAGCATCGGGGCTTGCGGATGGCGGATAGCTTGGATCATGTGCGGGTGTTGGGGGAGGAATGAGCGTGGCAGCCTTTCACCACCTATGCCCGGCCGCTGGCAAACACATCGATAGCCATTGCATGGCGATCCTCGAGTGTCTTTGCTTCGAGTCCGCCGAGTTCCTCGCCGCTCAAGACAGCATGGCTCTTTTCCTGGATTCGCTGCGCGAACCGGCCGGGCAATGAGCGCACGAATGAATACACCGCTGGCCGAGCAAATACCGACCGAGCATTTCGAGCTTGGCCCGTGCTCCAGCCACTGGGATTATCGAGATGCTGCCGGCATGGTCGTAATGCGCGTGTGCCGGTGGGAGCAGCCGGGCGGGAAGAAAGACATTCGCCCGGTCATTCGCGTGCCCGGTGGTTGGGCCTGGAGGCATCACCCAGACCCGCGGCCGTTGTATCAGCTCGACATGATCACCGCGCACCCCGAGATGCCGGTCATTGTCGTGGAGGGCGAGAAGGCCGCAGTGGCAGCCCAGAAGCTGTTCCCCGGCCACATCGCTACGACTTGGCCTGGTGGCGCATCGAGCACTGGCAGCGCAGATTGGAAGCCAATTGCCGGCCGCTCAATCATCCTCATTCCGGATTGCGACATGCCGGGCCGCAAGGCGATGGAATGGATTCGCACGCGCCTGGACTGGATCGGCAAGGAGTTTCCAAGCCGGCGCAGTTCGGTGCGAATTTTCGACCCCCACACGAAAGAGCCGACCCTGCCCGATGGCTGGGACATGGCCGATGCCATCAAAGAGGGACGCGATGTTTCGACCTGGCTGGTTGAGCCAGCCGCCGCCCCGGAACCGCCGAAGCCAGTGCGCACGCCCATGGACTGGACGTCTCTGGCGACGCGAATCCCACCGGTGCGCCCCTGGCGCATAAGTCACTGGCTGACCAGCGGTCCGACCCTGCTGGCCGGCCGCGGCGGCATCGGCAAGACCCTTATCGCTCAGACCATCGCTACTGCGCTGGCGCTCGGCAAGCGCTTCCTGGATGACGTTCACGCGCCCGAGACGGTGCTGTTCTGGGCTTGCGAGGATGATCACGACGAGTTGTGGCGCCGGCAGGTGGCCATCAACAAGTACTTCGAGGTCGAGATGTCCGACCTTGCCGGCAAGCTCATCATTGAGCCGCGCATTGGCCTGGATAACACGCTGTTTTCGACTAGCTACGGCGCCCCGGCATGGACACCTCTGCGCGATGAGCTGCGCGCTCAGCTGAGCGACTACAAGGCCGGCGTACTGTTCCTGGACAACATCGGGCAGACCTTCGGTGGCAAGGAGAACGACCGGCATCACGTCACAACGTTCTGCAACGGCCTATCAGGCATCGGCGATGGCTCCACCAGCATCGTGATGATGGGACACCCAGCGAAGGCTAGCGACAGCGAATTCTCGGGCTCCACGGCGTGGGAGAACGCTGTACGCATGCGCTGGTTGATGGGAGCGACATTGCCCGAGCAGGAAGAAACCGACGAGCCAGAAGACCCTAACGTTCGTTACCTGTGCAAGCGCAAGACCAACTACACAGTCAAGGACTGGTGCAAGTTGCAGTACAAGGACGGGGTGTTCGGGCCAGTCCAGGAGCACGACGGTCACTTCAAGGATCGTTATGGATCGGCGAACCGCAGCGAGGACGCAGACCGCTGCATTCTGTTCGCCCTTGAGCGCTTCAAAGAGACGGGCATGCGCACCACGGATGGCCGCACCTCACCGGACTACCTGCCGAAGAAGATGATGGAAGCGAAGCTCGCCTCGGACTACTCGAAGAAAGAGTTGGCCGATGCGCTGATGCGCCTCCGAATGGCCGGCAATGTGGGTGAGGGCGTCATCGGAAAGTATGAAAACAGGACCGTGAAACGCGGTTTGGTGGGCCTATGAAGTGCTCGCGCTTCCTGTGGATAACCTGCTCTGGTTACCCCGAAAACTGCACAAACTGCACAAACTTCCTTGCTCGCACTCTCCCATATGGCCGTAGGCCATGGGGAGTGCGAGCAGCTAGGGAGCCAAGCAAGAGCAAAGCAAGGGAAGCGAGAGCAAACGGAGAAAGAGCATGAGCAACGTCATCGAGATGGATGAATGGATCGCGCGCAAGCACGGCTTCGATTCGATGCATGCACTGGAGGATGACATGGCAGACCTCTACCACGAAGAATGGATGGAGCACGTTCGACAAGATCGAATTGCTCGCAAGCTGGAACGATCGAGGCAGCGACCATGACCGCAATCGAAGAGAAGGCAAAGCCGCCAGCCCTCACCGGCCTCGCCCGCATGGCCGCCGACTACGCCGCCGGCAAGCTGGGACCGGTGGTCGATCGGACCAAGCCGCAGAAGCCGGCACGCAAGTACGCCAAGCGGAAGTGGCAGCGATGAGCGCGAAGCTGCCGGCGAACTGGCGCGAAGTGAAGAACCACGCCAGCGATGAAGTTCTCTGGTGGCGCCGATTCTGCGGCCAGTACGAGTGCCGCCGCGTCGGTTCCCTGGACGGCCTGCAAACGCAGGCCCTGTACACCCCGGACGATGGCGTGCCTGTCCCGCTGGGCGTCTACAGCAGCCTGCCGATGGCTATGGCGGCCTGTGTGGACCACATCGAGGGGCAGGCGGTGGTGCTGTGAGACGCCCCCAATACTCCCGCCACAGGGTCGACAAGAGCCAGGCGGCCATCATCGAGGCGGCGCAGAAAGCGGGATGGGAAGTGTTCCGCGATCCTCCGTGCGACCTGTTCTGTTTCAAAAACGGGACGTGGAAACTGATCGAGTCAAAGAACCCGATGAGCAAGAGCAACGGCGCGCCTCGCCTGGACCCGCGTCAGGTCGCTCAGGCGGAGTTCTGTGCTCGCACCAACACGCCGTACGTCACGACACCCGAAGAAGCCTTGAAAGCCCTAGGAGAGATTCAATGAAACGCAACTATCTGCTCGCAACCTGTCTCGCCCTGATCTCGATCGCTGCATTCGCTGCTCCGCCAGCGGCGACCGAAACAATCTACAAATGCTACCGCGATGGCTACGACCCGCCGGTGTGCGTGCCGGTAGCGCACGGCGCTGGCGATTACGATCCCGAAGCGATCGACATCGCGGAGGTTGTTGCTGCCTCTCGCGCAGCGCAGACCGGCAAAGCACAGCGCATCATGCGACGGCTCAGTGATGGCAAGATCGCAGCCGTTGGACCAATCGTCGACGGCTGCGCCAACAGTCACGGCCAATCCGGGTGCTGCCAGATCATCGGCGGGTACGACGGCATCGTCTACATACAGTGCGGCTGACCATGAAACTACGACCACTGCGAGACCAAATCATCTTGAAGCCGCTCCCGTGGCGACCGAGTGCCATCATCGAGGTCGCCGGCAATCAGCGTCGTACCCTGCGTGGCGAGGTTGTCGCCATCGGCCCAGGCAGGCGCGTGCTACAGTATTGGAAGAACGGCAGAGGCGAGCGTGTGATGATGGGCGAGTCAGGCCAAGTGATACCGACCGAGGTGAGACCCGGTGATGTTGTCGAGATTGGTGGACTTGAGATCGATGGCTACAAGTTTCCAACAGAGATCATCGAGGGAGTCGAGCACGTGATCTGCAGCGAGCGCGATGTGTGCTTCGTTCACTCAGATTCAGCAGATGTCTAATAAAGGCGGTAATCCGCAAAACCTGAAACCGTTCAAACCCGGTGAGTCAGGCAACCCCGGCGGCAAGCCAGCCGGTGCTCGAAACAGGCTGCAGGCCAAGTTCCTGAACGACCTCGCCGACGATTACGAGGCCAGCGGCAAGAGCGCAATCGTTGCGTGCCGGACCGAAGATCCGGTGGCCTACGTGCGCGCCATTATCGCCCTGATGCCCAAGGAGCTTGAAATAAAGCGCCCTCTGGAAGAGATACCCGATGCCGACATCGTTGCTGCAATCGCTCTCCTGCGATCCGCAATCCCTGCTGAAGGTGTTGCTGTCGGAGCAGGCGCTGCGAAAGAGCCATCGAAAGCTCACTGATTACCACGCCTACCCAAAGCAGCTGGAGTTCCACGCTGCCGGGCGGATCAATCGTGAGCGCATGCTGATGGCGGGCAACCAGCTCGGCAAAACAATTGCGGCTGGCGCCGAGTGGGCCATCCACCTTACCGGGCGTTACCCAGCGTGGTGGACTGGTCGAGTGTTCGAAACTCCGGTGCACTTTTGGGCGAGTGGCGTCACCGGCGAGAGCACGCGCGATAACCCTCAGCGCATCCTGTACGGCCCGCTGGGAGCCCCGGGCACCGGCATGCTGCCCAAGGACAGCATCGAGGACTCATCGCCTCGCCGCGGGCTTCCTGATGCGCTGGACACGCAGTTGATTCGATGGGGCGGCGGCGGCGATGTGCAGACCGGGGTCTCCCAGCTCAACTACAAATCCAACGATCAGGGCCGCGAAAAGTGGCAGGGCCCGACGCTCCACGGTGTCTGGATGGACGAGGAGCACGACGAGGATGTGTATAACGAGGGCTGGACGCGCACCAACGTGCACATGGGCCTGGTGGTGACTACGTTCACGCCGCTCAAGGGCCGCACCAGCGTGGTGAATCGATTCATGCTCGATAAGCCACCAGGCTGCCATTTGACCATGATGACGATTGAAGACGCACTGCACTACACCGCTGAGCAGCGTACTGAGATCATTGCAGGGTATGCGCCGCACGAGCGCGATGCGCGAGCCCGCGGCATTCCGATCATGGGGAGCGGCCGAGTGTTTCCGATCGACCAAGATGAGATCACCTGCAGCGCGTTTGAGATCCCCAAGCACTGGGTGCGAATTGGTGGCCTCGACTTCGGCTGGGATCATCCAAGTGCGGCTGTGCAACTGGCATGGGACCGCGATGCCGACGTGATCTATGTCATCAGCGCGCACAAGCAGCGCGAGCAGACGCCCGCGATGTTCGCGGCCAGCGTCAAGCCCTGGGGACCGCTGCCCTGGGCATGGCCACACGACGGCCTGCAGCACGATAAGGGATCGGGTGAGCAGCTAGCCAAGCAGTACAAGGCGCAGGGGCTGGATATGCTCGGCACGCGCGCTACATTCGAGGACGGCACTCATGGCGTAGAGGCCGGCGTTGCCGAGATGCTGGATCGCATGCAGACAGGCCGCTGGAAGGTATTTGCCCACCTTTCGCAGTACTTCGAGGAGCACAACCTCTACTATCGCAAGGACGGGCTGATCGTGAAAAAGGGCGACGACATCATGAGCGCCGCACGCTACGCGATGATGATGCGACGGCACGCACGCACGATGAGCAAGGTAGTGCGCCAAAATCGATCAGTTAACGCCCACGGCGGGCAGGGGTGGATGGGATGACCATTTAGATTTTGTAAACGTTTAGAAAAAGTGATCTAATCCATGGATGGATGAAAAAGACGGCCAGCCTTTCAACCCCGACGGAATTCCTAAAGGAAACGTTGGGCGGATGGTGATTGGTCAGATGCCGCCCGCATACCGCAAGGGCAAGCACCGTGGCCGCAAGGCTGGCAGCAAGAACAAGCCAAAGCCGCCCAAGCCTCCTGAAATCGACCAACTCGCCACGCTCAAGGCCGAGCTACAGGCCCTGCGCGCCATCGTCCAGGACTGCTGTGCACTGCTGCTGCAGGCATCCACCATCCGCATCGGCCAGATGGACAGCGAGAGTCGTGTAGCGGACCTGACCAAACAGCAGAGCGCATTGGCCGGCGAGGCGTATACGCGGCTGCGGAGCATGCTGTAAGTGGCCAGCGGCTACCCCAACCGCGAGGCCAAGCCAGCCATCACGCTGGATGAAATTTTCCTCGAGGCCAAGGAACGATTCGCGATCGCTGAGGAGTACGAGAGCAGCAACCGGCAATCGGGCCTGGATGCGCTGCGATTCCGGTACGAGGACCAGTGGGACAGTGGCGTTCGCAAGCAGCGCATGGTGGAGGCGAGGCCCTGCCTGACCATCAATCACACGGACGCCAATTGCCTGCGGGTGCAAAACCAGCTCAAGCAGCAGCGCCCGCGCATCAAGGTGCAGCCCATGGGAGGCGCTGCGAGCGTCGAAAAGGCTGGCGTGATCCAGTCCCTGATGCGGCACATCCAGAATCTCAGCAACGCCGAGGCAGCCTATGACGAGGGCGTACGCAGCGCCCAAGACATCGGCTGGGGATACTGGGAGATCGTTGGAAAGTACTGCGACCCGAAGAGCTTCGATCAGGATCTGTGGATCAAGATGATCGACAACTCCTTCACGTGCTACGACGACCCGAGCGCGTGCACGCCGTGTGGTGAGGCGCGGCAGTGGTTTCTGATCACGGGCAAGATGTCGCGCGCGCAGTATCAGCGCGAGCATCCCAAGGCGCCGAATGCGGCCTGGAATCGTGCAGCGATCGGTGATGAGAATTACGAGTGGGAGACGCGCGATCAAGTGCGCATCTGCCGGTATTTTCGCATCCACGAAGTCGCCGACACGCTCGTGATGATGGTCGACGGGCGCACGGCACTGAAGTCCGAACTGCCGAGCGATGAAGTGCAAGCGGCAACTGGCTGGGTGCCATTCGTCGATGCCCGCGGCAACCAGAAAACGCGGCCGACCACGCGCGCTCAGGTGCAGGTATACAAGCTCGGCGGCACCCAGGTGCTCGAAAAGCGCGACCTGCCGGGCAAATACATCCCCGTGGTGCGTTGCCTGGGCAACCAGGTGAACATTCAGGGCCGCATCCTGCGCTGGGGCATGGTCAAAAACATGATGGACCCGGCGCGCATGTTTAATTACTGGGAGAGCGCCGCTGCCGAGCTGGTTGCACTCGCGCCCAAAGCTCCGTGGGTGGTCGCCGAGGGGCAGACGGACAATCATCCCGAGTGGGATGATGCCAACCGCAGGGCCTACAGCAAACTCGTCTATACGCCCGTCGTGGTCGATGGCGTGCCTGCTCCGCCACCGATGCGCCAGCCGCCAACACCAGTGCCTGAGGGCCAGCGCAACGCCGCGCAGATGGCGTTGATGAATCTCGTTGCCATGGCCGGCATGCCGATGGAAAACCCCATCGAGCAAGGCCGCGTGGTGAGTGGCAACAAATACCTGCAGCGTCGCCAGCGTGAGCGGGACCTGATGCACTTTCAGTACAGCGACAACCAGGCGATGGCCGTGATCTGGACCGGCATCATCCTGCTGGATCTCATCCCTTCCTACTACGACACCGACCGCATGCAGCGCATCGTGGGCGAGGATGGGACCGCGAGCATGGTGCGCATCAATGGCTCGGGCCAGGATGAGGCTGCCGAGCAGGGCGGGATCTATCAGATTGCCAAGAATCTGAAAGACGGCACCTACGATATCGTGATGGATGCCGGCCCAGACTACCGCACAGCTCAGGAGGAGGGCGCCGAGGGCATGTTGGGCCTGCTGGACACGCCGCTCGCCCCCAAGATTGCCGAGCGCGGCGCGGATCTCGTGATCCGCAACATGCCATTCGCAGGCAGCCAGGAGCTTGCGGACCGCATGCTGCCCGACACGCCGGAGGGCATGAAGAAAGTCATGGATGGCATGCCACCACAGGCCCGCTCGCTCGTGATGGCGCTCCAACAGCAGGTGCAGCAGCTCACGCAGGTCACGCAGCAGCAGGCGCTGGAGATCAAATACAAGGGCACCATTGCTGCCGCGCAGATCGAGAGCGCGCATGAGAAGTCAGTGCGCGAGGACAAGACCAAGCGCATCGACATCGCTACCAAGTCCGAGACGGCACGCGACGTCGCCGAGATTGGCGCTGCTGCGCAGCTGCTGAACTCGCAACTGGAGTCGGCGAGCGAAGAGAAAATGGCCGACAAGCTGATCAAGAAAGGGGTCGAGTGATGGCAGCAGTAGTAGTCACCTCTCATGGCCTGCAGCAGCTCGCCCAGACCGGCAAAGCCGAGCCCACCGAGGCCCTGCCGCCCATGCGCCGGGAGGTGATTGCCCTCAAAAGGGCGGGCACACCACCACTCGATCCTTCAGTAAAAGTTGACGATCCGCCCAAGGATGGGGTACAAGCAAATGGCGCGGCTCCTACCGCGAGGCCAGCACCTAAGGAATTGTCCGAGGAGGATCTCCCCGAGCATGCCCGCAAGGTGATTGGCAAAAAGCACCGGGAAATGAAAGAGGCGACTGAGTTCGCCGAGTTCCAACGACTCGGACGGCTCACCGCAGAAAAAAGGGTTCAGGAATTGGAGGCGCAGCTTGCAAAAGCGACGCCGGCCAAGACCGAAGAACCCAACCGGGCGCCGGCCGACAAGCCAAAGCCAGAAGACTTCGCGAATGTTGCCGAGTACACCGACGCTTTGACTGATTGGAAGTTGGAGCAGCGCGACCAGCAACGGGCTCACAAGCAAGCTGAGAGTGAAGAAGCCACGCGCCAGACCAAAGCGTCTGAAACATGGCAAACACGCCTCGCTGCAGTGATGGAGTCGAACCCGGACTTTGAATCTGTCGTCACCACAGCCTTCAACGGCGCCGATGGCAAGATCGCAAAGACCGTCATCGACTACATCGAAGAGTCCGAAGTAGGTCCGCAGCTGCTCTATCACCTGGCCAATCACGCCGATGAATACGCGACATTTCGCTCGCTGCCCGCAGCGAAGGCCATTGGCTTTCTCGGGCGACTGGAAGCGAAGCTTGAGGCTGGCGCGCAGGCATCCAAAGATCCCGCACCAAAACCACAGGCTGCCGCTCCAGTGAAGAAAGTGTCACAGGCGCCAGCGCCAATCGACACCTCTGTGGGCTCGGCCGAAGTGGTCCGCAAGGATCCCGGTGAGATGACCACTCAGGAGTATCTCGCGATGAAGCGGTCCGAAAGGAAATCGCGCGCGAGGTGAGTCGAGAGGTGGTGGCCATTTACTGGAGCCATCACCTTGCCGAACAATCTCCTGACTATCAGCTACATCACCAACGATTCGTTGGATGTGCTGGACAACATGTGCGTCATGTCCGGGTGTTTCACCCGAGAATACGACGATCGCTTTGCAGTCTCAGGCGCCAAAATCGGTGCAACCGTCAACGTCCGCCGGCCTCCTCGCTACCGCGGTACGTTCGGCCCGGCGCTCAACGTCGAGGACAGCAACGAGACGTTCATTCCCGTCACCCTGCGCAATCAGTTTCACGTGGACATGCAGTTCACGACGCAGGACATGCTGCTCAGCATCGACAACTTTCGCGAGCGATTCATCACGCCGGCAGTCGAGGCTGTGGCCAACCGCATCGATTCGGATGGCGCCAACTTCGCCTATCAAAACATTCCCAACGCTGTTGGAACGCCGGGTGTGCCCGCGGCATCGTTCCTAACTTACGCCATTGGCAATGCCATCCTGGACGCTGAGGCGTGTCCCGGCGGGCCGCGCAACTGCGTGCTGGATCCTTTGACTTCGGCATTCGCCGCAGACGGCATCAAGGGCCTCTACAACCCGCAGGCCAACATCAGCGAGAACTTTCGTCGCGGCTTCGTGGCCACGAAGACGGCGGGGCTGGAATGGTGGAGGGACCAGAACATCGTCAGTTTCACCACCGGCGCACAGGGTGGCACCCCACTGCTGACGGCGAATACCGGTGGTGCTTTTCTCACGACCGGCTGGGTCCAGGATGGATTCATCCAAACGAACGGCTGGACGGCCAGTACCGGCGTGGTCAAGGTCGGCGATATCATCCAGCTCGCTGGCGTGTTCCCCGCCAACCCACAGAGCCGCACGCAGTACGGCACGGCGCAGAAACAGTTCGTCGTGATCCCGCCGGCTGGCTACGAGAACCAGCCAAACGGGCCTGCAACGCCGGGTTTGCGCTTCGCTGCTGCCACGCTGACCAGCGGCACTTTCGACGCCTCCACCGGTATCTACACCTCAGGCGGCGGTGCTGGCGCACTGTCGATTCGCATCGCTGAGGCAGTGATCACCGGCGGCCAGTTCCAAAACGCTGTCACGACCGCTGCGTTCACTGCCACGGCTGCACTCACTGTCAACGGCGGCACTGGCAACGCATCCAAGGTCTCTCCGCAAGGTCTCATCCTGCACAAGTCGTGCATTGCGCTGGCGGTCGCAGACTTGCCGCTGCCAGGTGGCGTCGAGATGGCTGCGCGTGCAAGCGACAAGGACACCGGGCTGAGCATTCGGCTCGTGCGCCAATACACCATCAACAACGATGCCGAGCCGACGCGGTGCGATGTCCTCTATGGATTCGACCGTGTTTACAACCAGCTCGGCGTACGAGTCCAAGGCTAAGGAGCAACAACATGCCTTCAGTAAATCCAGGGCCGTCGGTCACGCAGACCGGCAACACCCTATCGACGCTGACGCCCGTCAGCACAAGCAATCTGCCCGTTCCGGTCGGGGCACAGGCATTGCGCCTGCTCGGCGTGGTCAAGGGACTGTCGGTTGCGACGGTCGGCGATCCGATCCAGATGCAGATCATCAACTCACTCACGTGGGTGCCGACTGTGGTGATCACGGCAAATGCCAACGTGACCATGGCCACCGCAACCGTGGGGCTCTACACCGCGGCCGCAGCGGGCGGCACTGCAGTTCTGACGGTCGCAGCGCTCACCGGCCAGACCACCAATGCCTTTGTCTACGTCCGGGCGGCGACCGCCGTGGCAGCCGCACAGACGGCTCAAACGCTGTTCGTCAACGTGGGCGTCGCAGTCGCAACTGGCACAGTCGATCTGTACC
>Ga0193753_10000949_pt1 | contig 26133 bp, 19 predicted proteins | sample H1c2metaG_FD_144925 | JGI IMG/M metagenome (GOLD analysis project Ga0193753, IMG submission 144925) | Soil microbial communities from a riparian zone of the East river system, Colorado, United States - H1c2 | ecosystem: Environmental > Terrestrial > Soil > Riparian zone | place: USA: East... | reverse complement strand
CGAATTTTCTTTCTCGTCGAACGCCACTTCAAGCCACAGTTGATTTGTCCTGTCGGCGGTAGCCTTTTTGCCTTCAAGGTCGCAGTGGTCGAGATTGAAGAACAGCATTGTATACTGAGCTGCGACTGTGCCTTCATTGATTTCTTTGAGGGTAAAATTCTTGCCCGTCATCCAATTGATATTGTCATCGATCGAATTATCAGGTTCCACGAGCCATGAGAGCTGTTCCGGGGGCAATGAGCAGGTGTATTCTTTGAATACTTTGATCATGTTGCTTTCGAGGGTGATCGTCAGTTGGCTGACCACATCCTTTGCCTGGAAAGTGCTGGATATCTGATTGCAGGCATAGTTGTTTATGGGTGCAATGGTGATGGCTGTATTCTTGGATTTTGGAGTGATGGACACGGCGGACAAAATCCATTTGCCCTCGATCTGTTTTGAAAATGTATTAACGTCGTCTGTTGGGGTAGTTATCTCGTCACTGCATGAAGAGATACAAAAAAGCGCCACCCAGGCAAAAAATAGAGGTTTCATTTTGGTGGAGTTTTGAGGCTCCTTTAGGGTCTAATTTCAAAGCAAAAAACGTTACTAGTGGTGGTGGGTGGTCGTATCTTCAGATACAGACGTAGATGCCTAAAAAGCAGTCCAGGTAACCTAAAAGTCGACGAAATGCAGGAGAATTTATTGATTCCTTGCCTGCGTAGGGTTTCCGGAAGGAGGGTAGGGAATGGTGAATTGGCGGTCTGCCGGAGGGCAGTAAAAGGCTAGAAATCCGGCTTTGCGAACTTAAATTTTTTACCCTGCGTCGTTTCCTTATTTTTGCCAGAATTACCGTTGGCAGGACATATTTTGGCTCCGTATTTCAATGGATAGAATTTCAGATTCCGATTCTGAAGATGCAGGTTCGATTCCTGCCGGGGCTACCCAAATAAAGTTGTAATAATTTGATTATTAACATTATAACTTGAAATAATTCGATAGTAAACGGACACGTTTACGGACACTTTTACTGACAACCATTATTCAAATGGCGGAAGAAAAGAAAGCGCAACGACCTAAGAAATAAGTCAATACTCAGCCTACTAAAAATAACTGAACGAAAGATCACCACGAGAGCGGGCTATTCCAGATGTCGAGAAGGAACGCCGTATGCCAGAGTTCGTGGAGCGGATTCAATACACATATGAGGGCATACCGGTGTGAATGCAGTATTAGAACAATATCCCACTATCATGCAGACGAAAAAGTACAAATTATTCACTGCAAGTTAACCTATAGCCCTCACCTTCGTTAATAATAGAGGAGGCAAGCCATGCTAAGCTGCCGGGCCTTTCGCCCAAACTTTAACAACAAATCGTATGACTGAAACAACAATTTGGCCCTCAAGGGCTGTCCGAAATCCGATTGTCCTATAAGCCAAAAGTGAAAGCCTCAATGCGTCCGAACCTCCGATGCGCGACGGATGCCTATAACTTGCTTATGACGCACTGGGATCCGGATAAGATTGAATTTGTAATTATTTGAATCGGCATTGATCTTTTTGTTGTGACAAATCGAAAGGAACATTGGGAAAAGATTTATTCTACGAAGTCACCCGAGGAAGTCAGCTGGACTCAGGCTATTCCGACCACGTCATTGAATTTTATCCATAGCTTCGGGCTATCTCATGACTCACCAATCATCGATATAGGTGGTGGTGAAAGTCGCCTTGTCGATTACTTGCTCGATGAGGGGTTCAGCAACATTAGTGTTCTGGATATTTCGAAGGTGGCCCTTGAAAAGGCCCAGCAGAGATTAGGTGCAAGGGCAAAGGAGGTAAAGTGGATAGTAAGCGATATCACTGAGTTTGAATCACAGGAACATTACAAAGTCTGGCACGACCGCGCGACCTTTCACTTTCTCACGACTAAAGAACAGGTACAGAAGTACATCATGGCAGTTACGTCAGCACTTTCTGGTTCTGCTTACATGACCATCGGAACGTTTTCCGAAAATGGCCCTACGAAATGCAGTGGTTTGGAGGTCCAAAAATATTCAGAACAGGCCTTAGAGGACCTACTTCAGATGAGTTTCCATAAGATCCGCTGTATCCACGAAGATCACATCACTCCGTTCCAAACCACTCAAAATTTCTTGTTCTGTTCTTTTGCGACGAAAGGTGCCTAAGGTTTCCTTGTAAAGTCGGTCTTTGTGTAAACGGAGAAATCTTTTCCTGGCTCAGCCAGTTCGAAAGTTTCTGTGAATTTAACGTCGGCGGTAAAATGATAAGTTTCCTTTGCTTTAAAACCAGGCGGTATGTTTTCTATTGATTCAGAAATAAATACGATTGTTTTACCATCCGAGGAAATGTTTTCGATCCGATATTGATTCACAAATCCCTCCAGGTGAAACTGCCGAAGTACAAATGTCTTTCTTGCCTTATCATAGCTGATGTAGCCAATGTCGTCATGGACTTCACCTTTCGGCTTCTTGTCCGTGGGCGGATAGGTTGATTTATTCCGTACTTCTATAAACTTCTTGTTCAGGATCAGATTGTAACTCCTCTCATAAATACCCTGGCCAGGTTCTCCGCCACCTTTACCATTCCAGTTTCCTAGCAAAACCTTTATGGGTAACCATACACTATCCTGCTTTGTCGTCTGGGCAACCGATAACGTTGGAACCAGGAAAGCGATCATTAAAAGGTATTTCATTATTTTCCCCATCTAGCTGTGATGAATCCCGACAACAGACCGACAATAGTGCCGGGAACAATTATTTCAACATAAGCTCCGGACGGAATCGCCGAAAGTATTGACAGTACAAGGCCTGTTGCCCCGCTCCATATCGTTACCATCAGAATAGTCGTAAATCTTTTTGCAATGACCCCGGCGATCAATCCATTGACAAGCCCTTTGATCGTGCTGCCAATGATAATTTCGGTCATCATGGTTGCGGCTTCCGGAATAAAGAAGGCAGACAATCCATCGAGCAAGCCCAGGGTTGTTCCGGCGACGGAACCAAGTGGTAATTTCTTCATACTTCAGATAATGTATAGATCAAAACTAAAAGATTTCGATGCGCATTTATTGTATAAATCGGACATCTATATAACTACATTCATTTCTGTTGTAAGGAATTCACCGGGAGTCAGCCCTGAGTATTCTTTAAAGTCCCGGATAAAATGCGCCTGGTCGTAATATCCGCAATCCAACGCAACTTCTGCAAATCCAGAAGACGCATTACTTCGCAAGTAGTTCACTGCATTTATGAACTTGATTATTCGCGCAAACTCTTTTGGTGAAACACCAATTCGATTATTGAACTTTCTTACAAGCTGCCGGTTACTGGTTCCAGTTTTAATGGATAGGTCTTCAATTGAGACTAATCCCTTTGAGTTGTAAATCAATTTAAGGCAATAATCTATAGTACGATCTTGCTGTCTATTCTTGAGAAGTTGGCTGATGAGATATGTTTGTAGAATCCTGACCTTCTCGACAGTATTTACACATCCGTAAATCCGTTCTTCTATTTCCTGCGCCAGGTGGTTCCACACCAATTTTAGACTAGTGACTCCATTAGCTATTTCTTTCATCGGCACGCCGAAGAAATGATATGCCCCCTGCGCGGAGAACCGGACTGAAACCATACCGATCCTGCCGTTCGGACTTATCTCTATGTAGCCCTTCATTTGAGCAACGATGATACTTTTCGGCTGCGGATCGGTTTTGCCAGAGCCAAAAGTTGTTGAATATGGATCATGAAAATGGATGACGAGTTCTACGCAGCTATCAGGAAGGATTCGCATGGGGGGGGTGCCTACGGCTGTCCCAGGGCTTTCCATGGACCAGATTACCTTAACATAAGGCTTGAGGGGGATAGCAATTTCATATTCCTGGTAGTGCATTAGGGATAAATTAGTAAAACATTGGAAATTGCGATCGTGCCGGACCGGGAGCAACGAAATATGTGCAAAGGAGTATAAGCGACCCAATGGTCCCTCTGGACAACGGGACTAATTTACCAGGGAATTAAATAATTCGCTCATCGTTTGTCCTTATAAACCATTCCATATTTTTTTTCAGTTAAAGCATATTCTTCAGCACTTCTTTCCTTGGCCTGAATTCCAGCGGGGGTGCCGTTCTCTACAAAATAATCCTCAAATCCAGCAGGAGAATACTGAAAAACCATCAGCAGATTCTCTTTGCCAGTGTTGTCTAACCCATGCCATACACCCCTTGGAACATAAACTACATCCCCGCTTTTAACCAGGATAGACTCTTCCTCTAAAGTGAGCGTGCCTTCCCCCTTGTGAATAAAAATAACTTCATCATTATTCAGATGCTTATGAACGCGCATCTTGCGCCCAGGGCTCATGTCTTCAACACAAAATGAAATACCATCAACGCCATGTTGTGTTTTGGAGATCTTGATGGTTATAGGGACTTTTCTTCTTGTTAAAATATGTATCCCCTCATCTTCACGTACCACAATCCCTTTTTCGCTTTTGAAAGCGGAATTTGCAAAACTGATTTTTGGAAGGCCAGCAAGAAGTGCGGTAAAAAATCCAGCGAATCCTATTTGAAGAAAGTTTCGACGTGGCTCTTGGATATGGTGCATAGTATTCCGTTTTGTATAAAACAAGTTACAATGAATCAGCCAATTTGTTGCTGAATTAATTCGCAGGATTACATCTACCGGTTGGGGGTGTATTTTCATAAATTGGTTTCGACCCTGGGAGGGAATCGGACCTGAAAAAACGACCGATACTACCTCAAATTTATCGAACCCCTCAAATCCCCGAATCTGATCAAATCTTCAACAAAATAGTTCGATATTCGTCCGCTCCGGTCTACAACAAAATTGAAGTAAACGCCACTAAATCGAATGATCTGGTGGCGTTTTGCATTTTATTCGGTACTAAAAAACGACAAACGGCTCTAGGACATAATATTCCAAAGATCGATACCATCTTCGTTCACGATCCCTTCTTTGCTTTTCGGATTACTCCATGAGTTTCAACGTGTGCGCTGTAAATCAGTCCAACCGCAGAACGTTTACTGGATTGGTCCGGGCTACTCGGGAGGTATGATAACTGACAGTTAGCACTCCAATAAGCATGACCATCATACCCGGCACAAGAAAAAGCGACGGGGTAATGTCAATATGAAAGGCGTATCCTTCAAGCCACTTGCTAATAACCAGGTAAGACAGCGGCCAGGCAACCAGGTTTGCAATAACAATAAGTATGACAAAATCTTTCAAAAGCAGACTGATAACGCTGGAAACATCGGCACCCAACACCTTTCGAATGCCCACTTCTTTTGTACGCTGCACAGCAGTGAAATAAGACAAACTAAATAAACCAAGACAGGCAATGAAAATCGTTACAACCGAAAACACCGTAATCATGCGGGTGAATTGCCAATCTTCTTTGTATTGCTGATTGAAGAAATCATCCAGGAAAAAAAATGTGAAAGGATTACCTGGAAAAAGGCTCTTCCAGTTTTTTTCAACCTGGCTAATAGTACTCTGAAGATCAGCTTTACTGAGCTTAAGGGAAAAGTATCCCCAGGCAGCAGGGTTATAAAAAAAGATGGTAGGATGAAAATCATTCTTAAGTGATTGCTGGTGATAGTTCCTGATCACACCAATAACCTCGAATACCGTATTACGTTCTCCCCATAGCACGGCTTGTCCTATAGCGTCTTGAGCATCCTTAAATTTTAAACGTTCCACAGCGGCTTCATTAATAATGACGGAGGGCCGTTTGAGTTCGTGTGAAAAATTGCGACCAGACACAAAAGAACTTTGATAAGCTGGCATAAAGTTGTCATCTATTCCTATGACCCGAAAAAAGCTGTTAAACTCTTCCGTTTTGTCTGCTATTCTGAAGTTCTGAATTCTACTCACTTCTTCTCCTGGAACTGCCGTCGAAGCCGTGACGTATGAAACTTGCGGGAGTTGCAGCAAGCCATTTTTGAAAGGTTCAATCTGCGCAACGAAAGTAGAATCCGAGATCTGTTGTGGAGCGGTCACCACCAGAAACTGATCGATGGCAATTCCCAACTTCTGATGTTGCATGTGTTTGATCTGTTGATAAACTGCCATCGTACTGATGATAAGTCCAATCGAAGCAGTGAACTGGAAAATCACTAAACCCTTCTTTAACATCCAGCCAGTGGGTGACCTTTTTAATTCACCCTTTAACACACTCGCAATCGCGAACGAAGAAATGGCTACAACTGGGTAAGCGCCGGTCAATATAATTCCAAACAGCAGTATGGCAAGAAGAGTAACCAATACCTTTAAATCCATAAAAACGGCAAGTGTTAGTGGCTTGCCGACCAATGCTTCTATATATGGGTGTGCAGTAAAAATGAGTATAGCTGCAGTAGCAATCGCCATACAATTGATCACCGCGGTTTCAAAAAAGAACTGCAAAGCTATCTGGCGGTGGTTGGCGCCGGCTACCTTCCGAATTCCCACTTCTTTCGCCCGGTCCAAGGCATTGGCTGAAGAAACATTTATGTAATTGATCCACGCGATCAGTATTATGAAAACGGCCATAATAATCAGGAAGAATATTATTTTGTAGTTACCATTTATCTCCAGTTCACAGACGAGGTTCGAGTGCAAATGGATGTCCACGAGAGGTTGGAGGGTGAGTTCCTCCCAACTAGCGGTGCTTCTCAACGCATCGCCTTCATATTTTTCAATAAAGGCAGGAAGTTTCGCCTGAAGCTTATGAAAATCGGCGCCCTGGTTGAGCAATATATACGTATACGTGTTAAGTCGCCCCCAGTCGTTCTGCGTCCATCCCCAGGGATAAGTCGTTGCGTAGGAGACCAAAAAATCAAATTTGATGTGCGAGTTGGCTGGCACATCCTTAAATACTCCAACTATCTGCATGGGCGTTGGCTGATCCGAGAACACTTGAATGATCTTGCTGATTGGCTCTTCATTACCCAAGATCCTCCTCGCTGCTGATTCCGAGATCAAGATCGTGTTGGGCTGCGAAAGTGCCGTTTCCACATCACCTTTTATCAACGGGAACGAAAACACTTTGAGAAACGAAGCTTCCGCATAAAACATCTTCTTCTCAAAATGTGGCTGGTTGTTATACGTTACCACGGTTCCATCGCCGAATGATATAAGCCTGGTAAAACTCTCTACTTCCGGATAATCATGTTGTAGCGCTGGCCCGATAGCACTATAGGCAGAGGCACCACCTCTTTCGCTCTGTCCATCCTTATAGTAATCAAATCGGATCCTGAAGATCCTGTCAGCGTTTGAGTGGAAACTGTCATAGCTCGTTTCAAAAAGAACATACTGGTATATGATGACCGAAGATGCTATCGCAATTGCCAACCCGAGGATGTTGAGAAAAGAGTATATTTTGTAACGCACCAGGTTCCTGGCCGACACTTTTAAATAATGTCCGATCATGAAGTTGTTGTTTGAATTGAGATACCAGCGTTTTGAAAAGGCGAACGGACGGCAGGCGCTGATGACGTCGAACGCGAAGAAAAGGTCGGCGACAAGTTTTCGACTTTTGGCGAGGCGCTTCCGGTAGAGTTCGTAAAGATCGCCTTGCAATGATTCTAACACTTCTTCGGAGCAAAACCATCGCAGGAAGCGATCCGGCCATCGCGGTGGATGCTGATCTTTCATTTGAACCCTAGTTTAAGTCCCGGTACCTGTCGCGCGAGTTTCACGCGCATCTCATTTACTTCTTCGAGAGTTCGTATGCCGTAGGCGGTGATGCGATAGAATTTTTTTCTTCGCCCTCCCCGTTCGGCTGTGGCGCCACCTTCTCTGGTGGCGACATATCCTTTGCTTTCGAGACGGTACAGGGCAGAGTGCAAGGCGCCGATGCTGGGATTTTTACCGAGCTTCTCCTGTAACGTTTCCTTGATGGCGACACCATAGGCTTCGTCACCCAAGGTTCCGACTACTAGCAATACTAACTCTTCAAAAGCGGCTAATTTCATTTCAGAGCTAATTTCTTTCCTAAAACCAAATCAAATTAGGAAATTTCATCGCAATGACAAAAACAAAAGCAATTGGAATTGTCCTTGGAGAGTAGGTCTACACTTCTTGTTAGGTATTTACTTTCTTCGGGGTTGTGCATCTGAAACTTTATCTAAACGCGCCTTGGTATATTCATCAAAATAAATTGTCATAAATCGATCCGTCTGATCTCTGTAAAGTCCGGTTTTGAAATAAAATTGGTTTTGATCCGGATACCCTCCATCATGTGGATAGGCATTGATCCCGATATAATCAATCACCTTTTCGTTGTTGAGCCAGGCTTCAATACTACCTGCCTCAGTCCTGCTGAAGGAAATGATGAATTTGAAGTCAAGCCATCGGTTGAGCAAATTCTCCGATGTTGCATAGAGTACTTCGAGTTCCGGTCCCAGATGAGTGATGAAGAGCCTGCCTGCCACATACCTTACGGCGATCAAGGGATTATCAGGCACACAACTTTCGACCTGACACTCCTGCTTCCACTGAGCGATGACTAATCTTGCGGAATCAACAGGAAAGTCATCGGGAAGGAATATGCTGAAGGTATAAGAATACAGAGAGTCTTCCAACGACCAGTACTCTTCTGCCTCAGTGAGTTCTGCACGCTCAAGAATAGTTCCTTTTTCCTGTGGAATCTGATCACCGGGCCGGAGTGTGATCTTGGCGGCCCGCTCTCCTGAACGAACAATGGCTTTCTGAATTTCTAATGCACCTGGTAGAAATTTTCTGTCGTCCCACACTTTGCTCAGAGAAGGGTGTTCGAAACCATCATAAAGTTTTTCGGACTTATCAGTCTGGCAGGAACAGATCAAAACCAAAAGAAAGAGATTTGCTAACCATAAATAGCGCATAGATATTCTACGGGAGAATTTAGTGATTCATTGCCCGCCGGAGCGTTTCGCGAAGGAGGGTAGTGATTGACGATTTAGTGATTGGGTGGACCGCCAGGTTTGTCATTGTACAAGGGATTTGTGTCGGATTATTTATTGCATCATCATTGTCAGCAAACTGCGTTAAATTACTTCTCAAACATTCCCAAAAACTGGTGCCTCTTTTCTGCAGACATTTCGAGTTCTTTATTATTCTTCATGGTAACTGATCCCCCTTTGCCCTTTGTATAGCGGATTACATAGTCAGGGTTGATCAGATGGGAGCGATGAATTCTGAGGAATCGATGTTCCTTTAAAATTTCCTCAAAGTACTTTAGTGTTTTGCAAATGAGGAGCGGATTAGTTACATCCTCCAGATAAAACCGTGTGAAGTTATCAGCGGCCTCACAGTATAGAATGGTATTGATTGTCACAATCTCAAATCCTTCCATGGTTGGTAACATGATCTTTTGATTGACAGGCGTTCGGATGTTATCAAGCAATACGCTGCTACGACGCGTATAGTTTGCTTCACTTCGCTCAGTACGAATCTTATTAACGGCATTGATGAGTTCGTCAATGCTAATGGGTTTCAACAAATAGTAGGCAGCACTCTGGTTTAATGCTTGAATGGCATAATGATCAAAAGCGGTGACGAATACAGTTTCGAAGGTAATTTCTTTTATGCTGTCGAGAAGATCAAAGCCATTGCCGTAAGGCATTTCAATATCAAGGAACACAACATCAGGATTATGTTTCTGTATAACCTCGTTACCCGTAGCAACGGATTCACCAAAGCCACACACTTCTATATCGACACAATACTTTGCCAGATAGTTCGCCAGAATTTTCCGGCTGTCTTCTTCGTCATCGATAATCACGGCCTTTATCATAAGCTTTGTTTCGTAACCGGAAGGTATACACTCACTCGTGTACCATTATTCTCGCGATCTTCAATGTTCACGCGATAATCCAACTGATATACTTTATTAATAATCGCCAGTCGCTCCTCAATGTTTTTCAGTCCTGTGGAGTTATGTTTCTTTTGGTTTTCTGTTTTCAGTTCTGCTGATCGCTGTCGCCCAACACCATCGTCCGTAATCTCAGCTACAAGATTGCCATTTTGCCTGTAAAAATGCAGAAGCAATTTTCCTTTTTCATTTTTATAACGAAGTCCATGCCACACAGCATTCTCGATATAAGGCTGTATCAACATGGGTGGAATTTGAATCGCTTCAGGGTTGACATTTTCATCAACCTTTATTTCATAGTCAAATTTGTCGCGGAACCTATAGTGCTCCAGTTTCAGATATAAGGAAAGGATTTCCTGTTCTTTTTGCAATGGAATGAAATCTTCCTGCGAATTTTCCAGAACAAGTCTCATCAACAAAGCAAACTCGGAGAGAAACCGATTGGCAGTTCGTTCATCTTGTTGCGAGATAAATTGATTAACCGAATTTAAAGCGTTGAAAATAAAATGCGGATTCATCTGACCGCGCAATGATTTCAAAGCAAGAAGACGATTGGCAAGTTTGCTAGCTTGCGCATTTTTGTAAATAAAGAAAGAGGTAACGCCAATAATAAGGATGATAATAAGCAATCCATAAATGACAAGTTGCTGCCGGAAGACTGTTGCCTGTTCAATGGTTTCCTCACGCTGTCCGATGGAAACATCTTTCGTGTATTCTCCAATTTCTTTCTGCTTTCGGATGAGTTCCGATTTTTCTACTAACCTGCTTTCACTTTGTGCTTCCTTGCGACTTATTGCATCACTGTATTTTTTATAAGCACTGAGTGCTTTGCTGGTCTGACCAGTCTTTTCATAAAGGCCGGCTAGGGAAACAAAAGCGCTCGCTTCCGTTAATGGATTGTCGATGGTCGTGGCGACGCGCGCAGCCTCTTCAGCTTCCTTGATAGCAGCTGACGTTTCTCCCTTTGCATCGAGGTTTTTACTGATGGCCACTCGATCTTTGCTTACTTCTGCCAGGTTATTCAACTGGGTATTGAATTCAATGGATTGCTGGCGCAAATGAATTTCTTCATCATACAATTTATTCTGATGCAATACATCCACTATCTCATCCTTGGTGTGCTGAACCGATTGTTGCTCCTGAGAAGTTACGCTATTACCACTGCGAATCGTGTTTAGCGAATTGCTGTAGAGGTTCTGGTTTTTGTCCAATCCACTAAGGCGAACATTTATTTTTGAGCACTGGTTTTCGAATTGAGGATTTTGAATCTTACCCAACGGATACGCGCTATCCAACACACTTAACGCGTCCTCGTAACTCCTCATCTGATAGTACACTTCCGAAATCGCGATCGTAAACTCCATTCGCTCCGCGCTGCTGAGCGGAAGGGTCAAAGCGTCTTGATAATATTGAAGAGCAGATGTGTAGTCTCGTAGCTTCAAGCCCATATTACCCAGGCCCTTCAACGTTGCGACATACTCGGGAGAATTCGCGTCAGACGCTAGCTTGTCTTTTGCACGCAGATAGTTTTCGTATGCCAGCTTCCATTCTAAAATACCTTCGTTTACTTGGGCCAACAGAATATAGGCGCGGCCTTCATTGAACTCATCTCCTTGTGCTACGCTTATCGCCAATGCCTGCTGAACTTTGTCCAGGGCGGCATCGGGATTTGTAACCTTCAGCGCTTCGGCTTCATTCAACAATTGTTCAACGCTTGTTCGACTGGATAAACTCTTCTTATACGACTCTTTCTCTTTCTGCCCCAGGCATGGTCTTGCCATTAGCATGGCAAGGAAAGCGAGCAGGAATAATCGTTTGATCATGGTTTGAATTCAATTCTAGGGAAAGTTAACACTATAATATTTACTAATTTGAGCCATCAAGGCCTCTATTCTACCTCTTCACTCAATCCCTGGCCGTCTTCCCTTAGTGAGCTCAAGCCTTCACGGAGTTTAGGTATCGTATCCTGTTTTTTCGCGCAAACTTTACCAAAACAAAACGCGCACGATTATGAAACTACTACGTCATTACCGCATCCTTTCAAAACCCCTTGTATTCCTGGTGGCTTTCCTGTTCATGAGCTTCACAACAGACAAACTCAATCCTGACAATCAATCCGTTGCCCCTGCAAAAGGTCAAACGATCATGATGGCGCTTTTGCTTGATACGAGCAATAGTATGGATGGTCTAATCGATCAGGCAAAATCGCAGTTATGGAAAATTGTAAATGACGTGGCCGCCGCCAAAAGCGGAGATGGCAAGCAGCCCAGTATTAAGATTGCGCTGTATGAATATGGCAATGACGGGCTCTCGTCTGATGAAGGCTATATCCGCCAGGTGAGTGCTTTAACCGAAGACCTTGATGTTATGTCGGAGAAGCTGTTTTCACTAAGCACCAATGGTGGAAATGAATTTTGCGGACAGGTGATCAAAACTTCCTTGAATCAATTGGCGTGGTCTGCCTCCAATGCTGACTTGAAAATGATTTTCATTGCAGGCAATGAGCCATTTACGCAGGGCCTTGTATCGTACGAGCTCGCCTGTGGTGCGGCAAAGGAAAAGGGAGTTGTGGTGAATACTATTTACTGCGGTGATTTTAATGACGGCATTACTTTGGGCTGGAAGCGTGGAGCGGAATTAACAGGCGGAACATTTATGAGCATCGATCAAAACAGCAAGACTGTTTATGTACCAACACCATACGATGATCAGATTGCCAAGTTGAACGATAAACTTAACGCGACCTATGTTTACTACGGAGCGTCGGGTGAGTATAGGAAGCAACAACAAATTGTGCAAGATAGTAATGCAGCGAGTTATGGATTGGCCAATGTAGCGGAGCGCAGCTTTTGCAAGAGTTCACAGGCCTATAAGAACTCCAACTGGGATCTGGTGGATGCCGCAAAAGACAATGAAAAAGTAATTACGGAAACCAAGTCAGACGACCTTCCCATAGAAATGCGCACCATGAGCATAGAGCAGCGCAAGGCATACGTCAAGCAAAAATCGGAAGAACGTACAAAGATTCAGGTAGAGATACAATCTTTAAATAAGAAACGACAGGATTATATCTATAAAAATACTCCCCAAAGCAGCAAAGATAAAATGTTAGATGCTTCCATGATGAAAGCGATTAAGGAACAGGGGTGTGCAAAGAATTTGAAGTGGGAAGAAGGTTGTTAGAGACACGGCGCGAAACCGAAATCTTTTCGGCAATCCTTAATTATTGTGTAAGAAGTTAATACCTTAAACCGCTAAATAATTTATGAGCTACTGCCAAAAATTCGTGACAATAATTGCAGGTAGGAAGTGGGTTATGTTGTTAACCGCTGGATTCTTTACACTAACATGTATGGCCCAAGAACGCGCCGACTTTTCTGGTGAGTGGAAATTAAATGAGTCGAAAAGTGAACTTGTTAGGGAACAGTTTCCCCTTTGTATATTCGGGGGGGATCGAATGAGATCTAAGACTATGAAAATTGCCGGACATGCAGATTTTCTAACTGTAGACTTTGCAAGTTCTTTTACTGACGGGGCGCTGGTTACAAGACAAGAGAAACTGATTTTCGACGGTAAAGAAAGGGAAGCTACTTTTGTCGGAATCCCAAGGGACAAGTCTACCGCAAGGTGGTCGGGTGATGGCCAAACTATGACTGTCAACTCGGTAAGATCCTTTGATACAAATGGTAAGACAGCAGATTTTAAAGTAACAGAGGTTTGGAAGTTGATCAATGATGGAAAGTCTATTTTCGTCCAGGTCAATTCGAACTCAACCTCGGGCGGGAATACTATGAAGCTCGTATACGATAAGCAACGGGCTGTGGATTACCGCTTCTAAGGCGTACAGGAGAATTTAGTGATTCATTGCCCGCCGGAGCGTTTCGCGAAGGAGGGTAGTGATTGGGTGATGTAGTGATTGGATATATTTACTCCAGAAACTTCGGAAATTCTGTTGCTATCTTGAAATTTCGGAGTATCCAGCTAAATGCGGGTAAAATTGACACCAAGTCCGGGGACGTTCTTTTTCCTTGGAGGCATCATTTGCCCAGCTAAACGTTAGAAATCCCAGACCACTGTACTATGCTCAAGAGCTATTTCAAGATCGCATGGAGAAATCTTCTCCGTAACAAAGGATATTCTTTTATCAATATCTCGGGTCTTGCCCTGGGCATGGCAGTAGCCATACTCATTGGATTATGGACGTACGATGAGCTTACCTTCGATACCTATCACCTGAACTATGATCGCCTTGCGCAGGTCATGCAGCACCAGATCTTTAACGGAAAGATCGGTTCTCAGACTGCCAATCCCGCAGCTATGGCTGAAGAGATCAGAAATGTTTACGGCAGCGATTTCAAATATGTGTTGCAGTCTTCGTGGAATTTTGAACACACCCTGACGTACGGTGAAAAAATGTTTTTAAAACCCGGAAGCTTTTTTGAGCCACAGGTAACCGATATGCTGAGCCTGAAAATGATCAAAGGTTCAAGGGACGGTTTGAAGAAGGATATGAATTCCATTTTGCTTTCTGCCTCTGTGGCACAGGCGTACTTTGGAGAAGGAGATCCCCTGGATAAAATATTGCGTATCGACAACAAGAGTGATGTAAAAGTAACCGGTGTCTACGAAGACCTTCCGGAGAATACTTCATTAAAAGACCTAAAAATTATTCTACCATGGGATCTATACTTAAGCCTCAATCCATGGATCAAAGAAATGGAAAACCCATGGGGAAGTAACTTCACACAAACCTTTGTACAAATAGCCGATAACGCAGATATTGAACAAGTATCTGCACGGATAAAAGATGTCAAGCTTAATAAGCTACCCAAGGATGACAGACTCGCCAACCCTGTAGTGTTTCTTCATCCCATGAAGAAATGGCATTTGTATTCTGATTTTAAAGACGGAATTAACGTTGGAGGACAAATTAACAACGTCTGGCTGTTCGGAGTAACGGGTGTTTTTGTATTGCTGCTTGCCTGTATCAATTTCATGAACCTGAGCACAGCGCGTTCGGAGAAAAGGTCCAAAGAAGTGGGTATTCGAAAATCCATTGGTTCCGTTCGCACGCAACTGATCACTCAGTTCTTCAGTGAATCGATCATGGTGTCTTCATTTGCTTTTTTACTGGCGTTGATCCTGGTGCTGATTGCGTTGCCTTCTTTCAACGAAGTTGCCGATAAAAAAATATCCATACCATGGACCGAACCGGTGTTCTGGCTGGTCAGTGTTGGCTTTAGTATTATCACGGGTCTTTTTGCGGGTGTGTATCCTGCTTTGTTCTTATCGTCATTCCAACCGGTGAAAGTATTGAAGGGCACTTTTAAAGCAGGCAGGCTTGCTTCTTTGCCCCGCCAGATACTGGTGGTGCTTCAGTTTACCATTTCGATCACTCTGATCATTGGTACGATGGTAGTTTATAAACAAATCAAACATGGTCAGAGCCGCCCTATCGGCTATAACCGGGATGGACTGATCACTACAAGTGTAAACGAGGAGAGACACAAGCACTTTGAGGTTATCCGTACAGAATTAAAAAATGAAGGTGTCATTGTTGAGATGACTGAATCCGGTAGTCCCACGACCCAGGTATGGAATACAAACGGAGGTTTTGACTGGGAAGGCAAAGATCCTGCTCAGGCCGTTGACTTTCCTAATAATGCTGTTAGCCATGAGTACGGGAAAGTGATCGGTTGGGAAATAAAAGAAGGCAGGGATTTCTCGAGAGAATTTATTTCTGATTCATTAACGTTCATTCTGAATGAGTCCGCCGTAACATTCATCGGGCTGAAAGATCCGGTTGGCAAAGTTATTCGTTGGAACGAAAAACCTTATACCATCATTGGCGTCGTTAAAGACCTGCTGGTGCAATCACCTTATCAGCCGGTTAGGCCCTCACTCTGGCACCTTTCGAGAAACTCGGAGAATGTGTTCATCATTAAATTGCATCCTGAGCGCAGCACCCAGGATGCAATGAGTAAAATTGAAACAGTATTTAAAAAATACAATCCAACCGCTCCATTTCAGTCAAGCTTTGTCGATGAAGACTTTGCCAGAAAATTCGGCAATGAAAAACGCGTCGGTACACTGGCAGCATTCTTCACGGTATTGGCTATTCTCATCTCTTGCTTAGGATTATTCGGCCTTGCCTCATTCGTAGCTGAACAACGGACCAAGGAAATCGGTATTCGAAAAGTACTTGGAGCTTCGGTGATCAATCTGTGGAGAATGCTCTCGAAAGATTTTGTTGTGCTTGTGATTCTTTCCTGTTTGATTTCCATTCCGCTGGCATGGTATGAGCTAAATAACTGGTTACGGGAATATGAGTACCGCACGGATATCTCATGGTGGATATTTGCCGTGTCGGGATTTGGTGCCTTGATCATTACATTACTTACAGTAAGTTTTCAGGCGATAAAGGCGGCGTTGATGAATCCGGTGAAGAGTTTGAGATCTGAATAATCTTTCAGGCCCAATGGCCTGAAGTTCCCAACAAATCCTATATAGTTTTCATATATCGGGTGCCAAAGCTCTGCCAGCTTGAAACGATCGTCTCTCGATCAAAGTCGTGGTCCGTTCGCCCGCATTCGCACAATTTCGTTCGTTGGTGAACTTCGCTCATTCCACAACCATCTCAAAAAGATATCAATTCACACTTTCGCTTTGGAATGATTGTTGGAAAGTTTAGCCAACCCAAAGATTGAACGGTATGATCAAGAGCTACCTTAAACTCGCCTGGAGAACGCTGGTAAAAAACAGGATGTTCTCCCTCATTATCATTTCAGGTCTCACGCTTGGCTACACGGCCGGCATTATAATATATCTGCATGTACGCAACGAGGGTAGCTACGATACACATAACCAGGACTACAACCGCGTGTACCGCGTAGTAAAAGACTTTGTAAATGATGATGATACTTTCTTACCGGATGCCACCACACCACCGGCTCTGGCGTGGGCGATCAAACAGGAAATTCCAGAAGTAGAAGAGGCGACAAAGTTCATACCCAACTGGGGAACCAAATTCCTGATTCGGTATGGCGACAAAGTCTTCTACGAAGAAGGGCGCTACCGTGCCGACTCCAGCATCTTAAAAATATTTAGCTATAAATTCCTGGAGGGCAATTCCGCTACCGCACTCAACAAACCGCAAAGCGTGGTAATCAGTCAATCAATGGAGAAAAAATATTTTGGTGAAGAACAAGCACTGGGCAAAACGATTGAGATCGGTGAAGGCGATAACAAAGCATACGCTGTAACGGGTGTTATTGAAGACGTTCCGGAACAAGCTCATTTCCATTTCGACTTTTTAGTATCGCTATCTTCGAATTCCGTTCAGTTGAACAGCAACTGGGCTAGTTACAATTGGTATACATACATCAAACTAAAACCGGGAACTTCCATTGAGCAGGTAGAGCCCAAGATTATTGAGCTGTACAAAAAAAATAATCCGAACGGCAAGAACCGGTATTATACACAGGCACTCGCCGACATTCATTTGCAATCAAAACTGAAATGGGAGCTGGAAGCCAACAGCGACATTACGTTTGTCAAAATATTTGTGATGGTGGGAATCTTCATCCTCTTCATTGCCTCCATCAACTACATCAACCTATCCATCAGTCTGAGTTTTAACAGATCGAAAGAAGTAGGAATTAGAAAGGTGTCTGGGGCGCATGGCGGAAAACTGGTTTACCAATTCCTGACTGAATCGGTACTCACAAGTGGAGTTTCGATAGTGATCGCGTTAGCCCTGGTCGAGGCGCTGCTACCCGTTCTCAAACAGGAGTTCGGCACCAACATTTTGAGCTTCACACAGCAACCCCTTGACGTATTGGGTTTGATCATTGGCACTGCTTTAGCCATTGGGTTGCTCTCCGGACTTTACCCGGCTTTGTACCTGTCGGCTTTCAAACCGGTGCAGGTGTTGAAGGGCGTATTTCAGCCCGGCAATCAAAACCTTTGGCTACGTAAGGGGCTTGTGGTGCTTCAGTTCACCATCTCCATTGCCCTGATTGCCGGAACCATCCTGGTGATTCAGCAGGTCAATTTTATCCGTGACAAGGAATTGGGATTTGAAAAGGAAAAGGTGTTGATTATTGAAAATCTAGGCAACCTAACCGAAAACAGCGTTCAAAATCTGCGCGAGGCATTTGCAAAAGTACCACAAGTTGCAAACGTGGGCGGCTCGAACGGGATTTTGGGCGGCCAAAACGGGGCAACCGGTGCCGTAGCCAAAGGCTCGACGGAAGGCGCGCTGATCAACTTCTCCATGGTTGACCATGACTATCTCAATGTGATGAATCTGCAGTTCAAATACGGCAGAAATTTTTCGCGTGAGTTTCCTTCCGATACGCTTGACCGCGTGATTCTCAATGAAGCAGCTTTACGCGATTTGGCCATCAAAGGCGACCCGATCGGCACGTTGATAACAGATGACCCGAGCGCAGAGAAAGTTCGTTACTACACGATCATCGGTGTGGTGAAAGATTTTCACTTCGCGAACCTGCGCAACGAGATCAAACCGTACATGTTCCTGCTGGATGCGAAAGGCGTTGACAATTTTGCCGTAAAAATTTCTTCTTCCGATTTCCCCGGAACCATAGACGCTTTGAAGAAAGCCTGGAACTCAATTGAGCCCAACCGGCCGTTTCAATATTTCTTCCTGGATGAAACATTCGAGAAGCTCTACAAATCCGATGAGAATTTTAAAGTAGTATTCTCCGCCCTCACCATGGGCGCCATCTACATTGCGTGCTCGGGCCTCTTTGCCATTGCCGCCTTCTTCATTAAACGCAGAACAAAAGAAATAGGGATTCGAAAAGTGATGGGCGCCTCCGTGGCTCAAATCACATGGCTTGTTTCTGCCGAGTTCCTGTTCATTGTTTTGTTAGCAAACCTCATTGCCTGGCCATTGGCATGGTTTGGTATAGACAGCTGGCTCAACGGTTTTGCTTATCGCATGCCAATTGGTGTTGGTAGCTTTCTCATTGCCGGAGCCCTTGCCGTACTCATGGCAGCAATGACGATAAGTTTTCAGTCAATCAAGTCGGCTTTTGCAAATCCGGTAGATTCGCTGCGGAATGAGTAAAGTTTAAGTGCCTCCCTCCGGTGGCGGAATGATAACATACCGAACAGTGTAGTCTGAATACGTATCCCAATCAGTTGGGGAAAGGATTTTACCCATGTCAGATGACCGGAATATACCATCTGGGTGACCACATATTAAATATTGTCACCGAACCGCAAAGACGCTGATGGTGATAACGAAGTTGAAGTGCATTGCTGTTGACCACAAATTTAGGGGCTCTCCTTGAATAGTTTTATTTTTGGAGAAGGGTTCTTTTATTAACTTTTGTCAAAACAAATTATGCTCGGACAGTTCATTTCCGCAATGACAGTTGGTGTGGCCATCTTTACTTTTTCCGCCAGCGCAAACGCGCAAAAACTTTATATGCCGAGGGATGTAAAGCAGGCCTATAAAAAAGAAACGAGGTCAATGGATGGAAGGCCAGGTAAAAATTATTGGCAGAACTATGGCCGTTATATTATCACAATCACAGCAATGCCACCTGATCGCATAATCAAGGGTACTGAAACGATCACGTATATAAATAACAGTCCTGATACGTTACGGAATCCTGTCATCAAGCTTTTCCTGAACAGCCATAAGCCGGGCGCTCCAAGAGACGGAGGCGCAGGTCCTGATTACCTGACACAGGGTGTAACCATCGATGAATGCAAGATAAATGGTCAGAAGGTGCAAGTGCGTTCAGACCCATTTGTATTTACAAATCTCCCGCTGCACTTGCCCAAACCTCTTGTACCGCATGACTCGGTTCAATTTTCTTTTGATTGGCATTATGAAATTTCACTGCAAAGCGGCCGCGAAGGCATGATCGATTCCACAACTTATTTTTTGGCATATTTTTATCCGCGTGTAGCTGTGTTTGATGATTACAATGGCTGGGACAATATGCCTTTCGTAGGTTCTCGTGAATTTTACAGCGACTTCAATGACTATTCAGTCACCATTAACGTACCTGAAAATTATATTGTTTGGGGAACGGGTACGTTGCAGCATCCGGAAAAAGTATTGCAACCTGTATTTTTGAAACGCTTTAGAGAATCATTGAGTTCTGATCAAACTATCCAGATAGTTACCAAAGAAGATTTGAAGGCTAAAAATATTACCGCGCAAAATGCGGTGAATAGCTGGCAATTTACAGCCAACAATGTTCCTGATGCAGCATTTGGATTAAGTGATCACTTTAACTGGGACGGATGCAGCGTGGTTGTTGACGACGCCACGCACAGAAGAGCCAGCGCGCAGGCGGCGTATAGCGACACCGCGGCAGATTACCATCATGTTGCGGACTATGCGCGTCATTCGCTTGATTGGTTGTCACACCACTGGCCAGGGATACCCTATCCTTACGAAAAAACGACTGTATTCCAGGGGTATGCCGGAATGGAATACCCGATGATGGCGAATGATGAATCCTATAGGGACACTACATTCTCGCGATTTGTAGCTGAGCATGAGATCGCACATACGTATATGCCATTTTATATGGGCATCAATGAAACTCGTTATGGATTTATGGATGAAGGCTGGGCAACCACCTTTGAAATACTTATCGGCCGGGAAGACCTTGGCGTTGACAAAGCAGACGAATTTTATAAACGATTCCGTGTTAAGGGATGGATCAATGATCCGCATCCGGGTCAAGATGTTCCGATCACGAGCCCAGGCGATAACCTAACAGGACAAGCGCTGGGAAATAATGAGTATGGAAAACCATCGCTCGGTTACTTGGCAGTAAAAGAACTCTTGGGTGACAAACTTTTCAAAAAATGTTTGCATGAGTATATGGATCGATGGCACGGCAGGCACCCGCTACCGTGGGATTTCTTTTTTACATTTAATGATGCGTCAGGAAAGAATTTAAACTGGTTTTGGAACAATTGGTTTTTCAGTAATAATTACATTGACCTTTCCATTAAATCGGCAACAGGTAGTGGTAAAGATCATACAGTTGTAATAGACAATGTAGGTGGCATGGCAGCGCCGGTAACCATAGTTGCAATGTATGCTGATGGCACAAAGGAACGTTTTCACCAAACACCTTCTATCTGGCAAAATAACCAGCAACAGTCATCAGTAAAAATTTCGGGTAAAAAGAAAATTGTATCCATAACATTGGATGGCGGCATTTATATGGATGCTGATGAAAGCAACAACACATGGAAAACGGTGAACAACTAAAAGTTGTTCTGCAAACGAATACTGTTTATACAACGGCTTTGCTATGCGTTTTAGTTTTGATCCATTAAGTAATAAGAAAAGTCAGCATCCACCTAATCTGTTCTCAAACTGTTCACCGGGTTCATCCGCGCGGCCCTGATCGACTGGTAGCTCACGGTCAGCAGCGTGACCAAAAGCGCTAGCAGGCACGTGATCGCGAATACCCACCAGGAGACCTCCGTACGGTACTCGAACCTGCTCAGCCATATCTTCATGAAGTACCATGCAACAGGTATTGAAACAACGCAGGAGATAACAACGAGCACGATGAAGTCCTTCGACAGCATTTTCCACAAAACGACAACGCTTGCACCCATCACTTTCCGGATACCAATCTCCTTCGTGCGCCGTTCGGCCACGTATGATGCGAGTCCGAACAAGCCGAGACATGAAATGAATATTGCCAGCACCGAAAAGATCCCCGACAGCACACCCACTCGTGCTTCCTGGCTGAACTTGGCAGCGTACTCATCGTCGACAAACTTATAGCTAAACAGGGCGGAGGGTACGATCGACTTTACCACTTTTTCGATACGGCTCAATGCGTCGACCGCGCTCACGCCGGGATCGATCCTGACATTCATCAGTGCTGCCGACTGCCTGTTGAAGTGATGGAATCGCCGTCGAACAGGTTCATACGGCGATTCCATCACCATGTTCTCCACAACTCCGATAATGGTTTTCGACCACCTGATAGCACCATCCTCAGCGTTGATGTCGATGAGGGTTTCTCCGGCTGCGTGTTCCCAACCGATATAGGCCACGGCTGCCTGGTTAAGGATCACCGCATCAGTCGTGTCCGTTGCAAGGTCTGTAGAGAAGTCGCGTCCCTCCACCACCTTCCAGCCAAGCGTTTTTCCGAAGTCCGGCGTGACCTGGCATACTGCAAACTCTGCATCGAAGTTCGGATCCCTTCCTTTCCAATCGTAGCCACCTGTGGAGTTCCATATCGCCGTTACCGGACTTGACGAAAATGAGACGGCTTGGACCACACCGGTAGCCAGCAGCTCGGTGCGTAATACGTTCTGCTTGCCACTGTACTCCTTGTCATTCAGGTCGATGGAGATCAAACCCTGACGATCGTATCCGACCGGGCGGTTTCGAGCGAACTGAACTTGCTGATAGACAACGAACGTGCCGATGATTAGCGTCGTCGACACCGCGAACTGAATAACGACCAATACCTGCCGCGGCCAGGACGCAAACCGACCGGCATTAGTGGCTCCTTTGAGAACTTTGGCAGGCCGGAATGAAGAGAGATAGAAAGCTGGATATACACCGGCGAGAAGTGTAGTCAACATCAGGAAGATTAACGCACTGACCCAGAAGGCGGGGTATTTGAATGGTAGTTCGATCTTTTTATCTGCGACAGTGTTGAAGAGATCCTTTGACAATACCACCAAAGCGAGTGCGATCACAAATCCAAGAACTGTGACTACGAAAGACTCGCAAAGGAACTGTGTCATGAGCTGCGCACGAACTGAGCCGACAGTTTTTCTGACACCAACTTCGCGCGCCCGCTTCTCCGACCGTGCGGTGCTCAGGTTGGTGAAATTAATGCAGGCCAGCAAGAGTACGAATGCACCGATAGTGCCGAAGAGCCAGACAAAAACAATCTGCCCGGTGGCAGGCTTCCCATTTTCGAACTCTGAATAGAGATGCCACGTACGCATTGGCACGACCTGGAGAAATGGCTTGTACTTATCACGATACGACATCAAATCAGCCGGGAGATACTTTAAATAAAGGTCGTTGATACCTGCGTTGACGGTTTCAACGTTGACAGTTGGCTGTAGCTGTGCGTACAATTGCTGGTAAGTGTTTTCCCAGTCGGCGGGGTTCTTTCCAATCCAGGACTTCAAATGTTGTATCTCTTCAAAGGTCCCGATGAACTGTACATCGCCGAAGGTGCTGTTGGAAGGAATGTTCTGGTACACACCGGTCACCTGCACGTCTATGCCGTTATCAATTCTGAGGACCTTGCCAATCGGATCCTCATTTCCAAAAATCGCCTTTGCTGTTGATTCCGAAAGTATGAACCCCTTGGGATCATTGAGGCTCTCATAAGACCCCTTTAGCATACGTAGCGATAAGACTTCTATGGCCGATGGTTCCATGAACTTGCCTTTGCGCAAGAACTTCGTGTCGGGAGTGGCCAGCATATAGTCCCCCGTCCACCATGACCTGATGACATGTTTGAAGTAGTGCTGATAGTCATCTTTCAAGGCGTCCGCGAGTGCAAACTGCATCGCCAGCCCGCCTGAAATGACCTGGGTCTCGGGATTTGTCTCGCCATGCCATAGCTGCACGATGCTGTCATAGTTATCATGATACTTGTTGAAAGACAGCTCATCGTACACCCAAAGCCCAATGAGCATTGCGACCGTCATGCCGATCGCCAAACCGCCCAGGTTGATCGCTGAGTATCCTTTTGTCCGAAGCAGCATTCGCCAACCTACTTTTAAATAGTTCAGGATCATATCAATTTCATTTGTATTGCCTAAGATTCAATTTTTATCGATTCAATTTTTATCCTCTTTACAATTTCGACTAAAGAAGAATATTCTGCAAACGGCAAATGGTAACAGGAGCGTGGTATGTTCGGATACGCATAGTGATGTCTGATTACGGACATTGGATGATTACAATCAAGTAAATCGCCGCGGGAACTTGATGTCGTAGCAGAGTGACCCGTCTCGGGCAATCTGCGATTTCGGAGGTAGACACTTTCAGCAGCATCAATTTGAAATGATAAACCTGAGAATCCAAGTCTCACAATAATTTTTTAAGAAAAACACTTCGCATTGTAAAGCAGATTGTTGTACTTTGTACTACAAAGTACTTTTGAAGAACTACCGTAAAAATGCGTTAATGAAAATTTCAAGAAAAAAATTTGTCTCACACTTCCTAATTTGTGGATTTGCATTTCTTTTTATTTCAAATGTAATTTTTCGATCAGACGTCAGACTCATTCCCCAAAGCGGAGAGTCTTTTCTGGGAACGGAGTCACTAATAGGATGGAAGAGCACCGTATCCACAATTCTGTATCCTATCAAAATTGTTTTAGTGGGTCCTATGCTTCCTCTTATCAATTTGCCAGATCCGCCACCTCCATTTTTGGTTATTGGATTTGCTTTGTACTGGACTATCCTCGCCCTGGTAATTTATTATCTCCTTGGTAAAATCAAGCGTTCGCAACGAAAACATGATTTTTAGTGGGATTCTCCACCAGAGCTATCCACCATTTTGTTTTAAAAATGAAAGAACTGCTGAATTATAATTGGTTGCGTTATCCTCATGCATAATGTGTGATGCGTCCGGAATTATTATTCGTTCAGCGTGGGGGAGGAGATATTGAAGTTCATCCATCAGATAGTGAAATAGCCTTCGGCTGTTTTGAGCGGAAATCAATAGAATGGGAAGATTTATATTCTGTATTTTCTCTTTATCCAAGGTCGGAAAGCCTGTCCCAAGCAATTCAGCCTTTATTAGATTGTCAAATGCCTGCTGATGTCTTGCTGATGATAAATTCAGATACGTATCAACTCCTAGTGTTGCCTTACCAAAAATGTCAAGAGCTTTTTTCACATTATTCTGTTCGAATGCTGCTTTTGCCGGCTCGATTCCCTTTATTCCAAATTCAATTATAGCCAATGCGATTTTTGGTTTTGAAAACAGGAGTTTAATTAACTCGAGTGGTTTCGGAGTATTGCTTACATACAAGGTAATTACAGGAGGCTCTGCTAAAACCAATGTCCGAACTAATCGAGGATTCTTAATAGCAAGCAATAAACAAATAAAAGCTCCGTAAGAGTGTCCTACAAGATGAACAGGTTTGTTGCTAAGAAATTTGAGAAGTGTCTCTAAATCATCCACATGTTGCATCATCGAATAATCATCTGTATCCGATATTTGTTCGTTTGGAAAGTGAAATCGCCTGCTATATGAAATTGTATGGTAGTACTTTCCAAATTCTTCCATTTGAATCTCCCAGGTTCGATAGTCACTTGCAGAGCCGTGAACGAAAACGAGAAAGTCTCCATTTCCGCTTTCAACATAATTAAGCTGGTAATCATTTACTCTAGCCTTTAGCATGGCGAAGCCTATTTAGAAGTTTAAAATATAAGAAAATTTAATCTGCACAAGGGCCAAGTGCTGATCGATATTGAGCGCGTCACCTTTTACATTTTACATTCTATGTTTTACATTTTGCGGTTAAATTTCCAATGTAAAACGCTAAATATAAAATGTAGAATTATTTCCCGATACAAGAGCTAGAGATCGGAATGAAATGCTGCCTTTGGAGGGACTTTCGAAGTTGATTACTTTGTATTCCGTCTATCCATCAACGACAACCATCATGAAACAACAGCTGCAAACCCGCCGCAATGTCCTCGGGTACGCCCCAGCATTGCTGGGTCTCGGCATCGTATCAACAGCGGCTAAACCGGCCGACACATCAGTTTCACCCTTTGACGTGAGGAACTACGGCGCCACGGGAGTTCGCAAGGACAACTGTACGAAGGCTTTTCGTGACGCCATCGAAACCTGTACCGCGGCTGGCGGCGGAACGGTTCAGGTCCCGGCCGGGGAGTACACGGTCGGTACTGTACAGTTGCGCGACAATGTTACGCTCCATCTTGAGGCAGGCGCCACGTTGTACGCCAGCCAGCTGTCGGCCGACTACGTGAAGGACTCCGACGCGCTGATCTTTGCGGAAAACGCCAGAAACATCGGCGTTACCGGCAAGGGTAAAATTGATGGCCTGGCTCGTTACGACTATGACAACGTGCGCGGCGCCGACCCCGAGATCGCGAACGTGCAGGAGATCGCTCGCCAGGCAGGCATTGAGATGAAACGCTATTACCGCAGTCGCGAAGCGATGAACATTTTCCTCTTTGTGCTCAACGACTGCACCAATGTCCAGCTCCAAGACGTCTCCGTTGTGAACGCGCCGCTCTGGACCGTG